>ERZ761602.309-NODE-309-length-112921-cov-16.568462_pt1 | contig 112921 bp, 90 predicted proteins | sample MGYA00512165_ERZ761602 | MGnify/ENA primary metagenome ERZ761602 (study PRJEB28899, sample SAMN02445085) | bioreactor sludge metagenome | biome: EBPR sludge; isolation source: Thorneside wastewater treatment plant | place: Australia: Brisbane, Thorneside...
GACCGGGTAGAGCTGCTCGTGCATACGCCCGCGCACTCTATCCCGGAACCTCCCCCCGCCTGGGCGGCGCGTAAGCCGATGTTGGTCGGCTGCTCCGCCAGGCCGAACGCGCGAGCGCGATCCACGCGGCGAGATTCACGACGGCCGCGGATACGAGTGTCGCGACGCGGAGGGAGCTCATCTCCAGGCTGCGTGTGCCGAATCCGAGGACCCAGGGGGTCGTGAGCGCGCCGATCACGAGCGCGAGCACGACGACGACGGTCTGGCCGCGGCTCGGTCGCTGGCCGGCCTGACGCGCGATCGCGTTGAGCGCCGAGGCCATGGAGAGGATCGCGACGACGGCGACCACGGCGCCGACCATGCCCGGCATCCACGGCGGGTCGAACACGGCGAAGAGCGGCGGGCCGAACCTGTCGTCGGGATCCGGCCGCTGACTGCCGATCGTCTGCGCGGCGATCACCGCGACGCACCAGAGGACCGCGATCGCCGCGACCGCGGCCGCGCGCGCGGCCACCGGCACCACGTCGGTGACCGCCAGGTCCACGAGCGCGGCGGCGACGCCGACGCACGCGAGGCCGACGACGATCGGGATGACGAGCTCGAGCGGCCTGGCGCCGTCCGCTGGCTTGCCCTGCACCAGCGCGAGCGCGATGCCGGCGGCGACGGCGACGGCGGCCATCACGAGGAGCGCGACGGTGAGGCGACGGAGCGCCGGGGCGGGCGGACGCGGCGCCACCGTATCGACCGGCACCGGCGGCTGACGATGGACGAGCAGCGCGACGCCGATGCCCCACGCGACGCTGGCCGAGGCGAGCACGCCGGGGACGATCCACATGCGCGTGTCGGGGAGCTGCACGTAGCTGCCGGCCTCCACGCTCCACTGCCACGTCCCGTGCTCCACCCACGCGTAGGCCCACGACGTGAGCGGCGGCGGCGAGCTCATGACCAGGCCCGCGCCGAGCGCGCCCGGCGCGACGAGCCGCACGCCGCGATCCGCCCAGCCGGCGGCGCACAGGCCGATCACCGCCAGGAGCGGTGGCGCGGCGATCACCCAGTCGGTGACGTGCAGGACGTCGCCGCGCCAGCCGGCGCCCGCTTCGTGCCAAGGCCAGATCCACGTGGCGACCAGCTCGACGCACAGGACGACCGACGAGGTCACGAACGCCGCCGCCGTGAGCGCGGCTCCCGCCGAGCGCCGGGCCCGGACCAGCGCGAGCGCGGCCGCGGCCGCGACGATCATCGCGCCGATCGTGATCGCGCGACCGCCCATCGCGATGAGGGGCCAGCGCCACTGGTACGACGGGCCGTAGGAGCTCCACGTCCCGGCGCGGATCAGGTTGAGCGCGACCGTGGTCCCCGCATGCGCGACCGCCGCGACGAGCGCCGCGACCGGCAGGGCCGGCGGCGGCGGGCGCAGCGCCGGGATGCTCACCGCGCGCTCACTTGACGGTCGCCACCGCCGGCGGTAACGCGGCGACCTCGCGCATCGCGCCCCCGACCCGGTGGCACACACGCGCCACCGCGAGCTGCGCGACGATGTTGGCGAACCCGACGAAGATGGAGACGATGACGAAGACCGCGGGGCTCTGCACGCCGCTCTCGATCCAGCGCAGGAGCGCGACCGCCGCCGCGGTGAAGATCGTCACCGACGCCGCCGCGGCGCGGATGCTCCGCTCGTCGAGACGCGCGTCGGGGACCGTGCGGCGCAGCACCATCGCCGCCGAGAGCACACACCAGAGCCCGGCGAGCGCGAGCACCGGGCTCACGTACGGGAGCGCGGCCGCCATCTGCTTCACGCGATCGAGATCGTAGTGGCCGCTCGCCGCCCCGCGACGGAGGGCGAGGTAGAGCGAGACCGCCTTGACGGCGTCGATGACCATCGCGCTCATGGTCAAGGCCGCGCCGGCGTAGAGCCGCTTGCGGGGCGCCCCCGTGCTCGAGAGCCCGCCGGCCTGCAACATGCCGGTGACGATCGCGATGCTCGCGACGAGCAGGCACGCCGGGAAGATCACGCCGGCGACGCGCTGCAGCGACGGTGACTGCGCGCCCACCGTCATGATGAGCGTGAAGATCGAGACCAGGATGACGATCACGCGCGCGACGAGACCCGACCCGACGCGCTCGAGCCCTTGCCCCGCACGCACCATGTCGACCGGCACCGGCGGCAACGCGCCGCCGATCACGGCGACGGTCGCCATGAGCGCGCCGTAGAAGCCGAGCCGGATCCAGATGTCGATCGTGGCCTGGATCCACCACTGCCCCGCCTCGGGCTGCTCGAACGAGATCAGCTGGTCGAGCCCGTGCGTCGGGTGCTGGAGCGCGGTCAGGATCAGGAACGGCGCCGCCAGCCCCAGCACCAGCCGGTGCCGTCGGCCGGCGACGATCAGCGACGTGGACGCGACCAGCGCGGCGAGCAGCGCCAGCCGGCTGCGCCACCGGAGGAACGTCTCGAGCGTCTCGACGCGAGCCTCGGACGATCCACCCCGCGGCCACCACCAGAAGGTCACGTACGCGGACGCGAGCGCGAGCGCGACGAAGACGACCATCGCGCCGAGCCCGACACGCAGGACGCGCCCATCGAGCCCCGGGCCCGCGCGGCGCACGAGCTCGGCGAACCCGACCAGCAGGAGCACCGGCACGGCGAAGCCCGCGGCGGTCGAGACGAGCGAGCGGCCGGTGACGAAGAAGCCGAACGACCAGCTGCCCTCCCCGGGCAACGCCTGGCGGGACATGAGGTAGGAGACGAACACCGTGAGCGCGATGCCGACGACGAGGCTGACGCCGGCCGCGATCACGAACGCGGGCGGCGGCGCCCCTGGCGCCGGAGGTGGTCGTTCGGGCGCACCCCGCTCGCTCACTAGTAGCCCTCGGTCTTGGAGATGATCTCGTTCATGATCTCGCGCGTGCCGCCGCCGATGGGATAGAGGCGCGCGTCGCGGTAGAGGCGCTCGACGGTGACCTCGCGCATGTAGCCCATGCCGCCGTGGATCTGCACGGCCTCGTCGACGACCGCCGAGCACATGTCGGTCGCCGCGTTCTTCGCCATCGCGCACAGCCCGGCGGCCGGCTCGCCGCGCACCACGCGCACGGCGGCCTCGCCGGTGAGCGCGCGCGCCGCCGCCAGCCGCGTCGCCATGTCGGCGAGCTTGTGGCGGATGACCTGGAACCCCGTGATCGGCTTGCCGAACGCCACGCGCTCCTTGGCGTAGCGCCTGGCCTCGCGGTACGCCAGCTCGGCGATCGCGACGCACTGCCCGGCGAGCATCAGGCGCTCGCCGGCGAAGTTGCTCATGATCATCGGGAAGGCGCCGTTCTCGGGGCCGATGCGGTTGGCGACCGGCACGCGACAGCCGTCGAACGCGAGCTCGGCGGTGTCCGACGCCCACCAGCCGGTCTTCTTCAGCTTCTTCGAGACGTGGAAGCCCGGCGTGCCCTTCTCGATGACGAGGAACGAGACGCCGCCGTGGCCCGGGCCGCCGGTGCGCACCGCGGTGAGCACCCAGTCGGCGCGCACGCCCGACGTGATGAACGTCTTGGCGCCGGTGACGACGTAGTGATCGCCGTCGCGCACGGCGCGGGTCGTGAGCCCGGCGACGTCGCTGCCGCCGCCCGGCTCGGTGATGCCGAGCGCGCAGATCGCCTCGCCGCGCAGGACCGGGGCGACGAAGCGGCGCTTCTGCTCGTCGCTGCCGAAGCGGATGATCGGCGGCGCCGCGATGCCGTGGCTGCCGAGCCCGACGACGGCGCCGACCGACGTGCCGGCGACGACCAGCTCCTCGGACACGGCGAGCACGTGGCCGAGGTCGCCGCCGCCGCCGCCGACCTCCTCGGGATAGCCGACGCCGACGAGGCCGGCGGCCGCGATCGTGCGGTAGAGCTCGATCGGGAACTCCTCGTCCTCGTCCCAGCTCGCCGCGTACGGCGCGATGTGCTCGGTGGCGAAGCGGCGGGCCTGGGCGCGGAGCGCGGCGTGCTCTTCGGTCTCGAACAGGTAACTCATGGCAACGTCGTCCTCCGCTCGGGGGTCATGGTACCAACGAGGCGATGACCCAGGGGACCGCGTCGCCCGAGGTGCTGCGCCGCTCACACCACCTGTCCACGTTCGCCCACCAGGGCGCCGTGTACCTCTACCACGACCTTTACGGCTACTTACTTCAGATGAGCCCGGACCTCCTGGCGTTCCTCGACCAGTTCGAGTCGCCGCAGAAGGCGTCCGAGGTGTGCACGCGCTACGCCGACGCCTTCGACGGCCAGGCCCCGCAGCAGTTCGTCGACATCTTCTACCAGCACGCGTGCCTGATGGAGCCCGACGACGACGAGCTCGCCGGCATCTGGCCGATGATCGCGTTCAAGGGCCGGTGGAACGTGTGGCGTCGCCACGGCGACCGCGTGACGATCTGGACGGCGTGGGGCGATCGCCCGGTGAAGACGATCGAGCTCGACGCCGCCGAGACGAAGATGTGGGACGCGTTCGACGGCGAGAACCGGCTCAACGAGCTGCGCGCCAAGCACGACGCGAAGAAGCTGTCGGCGCTGGTGCAGCGCCTCGCCCACTCCGACGTGCAGGCGATCAAGCTGTCGGCCTTCCCGCAGTCGATGTACGCCAAGCGCCCGGCGATGGCGCCGCGCTACCTGACGTCGACGATGCCGTATCGCGCGTGGAAGCCGGGCGATCCGCTCGAGACCCCGACCACGGACGTCGGGACCGAGGACTACTACAAGGACGTCGCCGACGCCGACGCGCAGTTCGATCACCAGGAGACGACGCTCTCGCACCTCTTCCGCGAGCCGCACCCGGCGCTCGGCGGGAAGACGTACGGCGCGGCGCTCGTCGACGCGCTCGCGACCCAGGGCCGCCTGCCGGCCCAGCGCGTGCGCGTGCTCGAGATCGGCGCGGGCCTCGGCTACGTCGCGCGCGCCGTGTGCGAGGCGCTCCAGGCCAGGGGCCTCGAGGTGTCGTACACGATCCAGGAGATCGCGCCGGCCCTGGCGGCGGCGCAGCGCACGCGCACGGCCGGCCTGCCCGTCGAGGTGCGCGAGGGCGACGCGCTCGCCGCCGAGCTCCCCAGCGACGCGTTCGATCTGATCATCGCCAACGAGATGGTCGGCGATCTGCCGGCGGAGCAGCACTCGCGCACGGACGTCGGCATGGAGGTCGACGGCAGCGGCGAGGTCGACGAGGCCAAGCTGGCCGCGCTCGGTCGCGCCGGCGAGCTGGTGAAGGACCTCGGCATCCCGCTCTTCGACGCGCCCGAGCCGTTCTACCTGATGACCGGCGCGCTCGAGCTGGTCGTGCGCATCGCGCGCTGGCTCGCGCCCGACGGCACCGCGGTGGTGACCGAGTTCGGCGAGCGCTCGACGTGGCCCAAGCTCTCGACCCACCTCGATCACCCCGAGCTGTCGACCCACTTCGGCCACCTCCTCCAGGCGGCGACGGCCAAGGGTCTCACCGGCTCGATCGAGTTCGTGATGGACGTCCTCGAGATGGACCGCACGCTCGAGGGCCTGGCCACGACGCGCAGCCACTTCCGCGCGCTGCGCGCGATGTGCGCCGACGCCGGCGTCGACCTGCCCAAGCTCGGCTACACCCGCGAGCTCCTCGCCGCTCGCCTCGGCGACAAGCTCGCCATGGACCAGATCGGCGAGCTGCGCTGGGACAAGATCGAGGACCGCCTCATGGGCCTCGTCCCCCACGAGTTCAAGGCCCTCCTCGTGCGCAAGCCCGGCGGCAACTGACCGCGCCAGCCGGAGCGCAGCGCGTTCACTCGCCGGTGCGCAGGAAGCGCTGGGCGGTGACCGCCGTGAGCTTGAAGCTGGGGGCGACGCGGCCGGCGCGCAGGGGTTCGCCGCTCGCCTCGTCGATCACGGTCAGGACGGCGTGCGGATCATCGTCGTCCTCGGCGATGTCGAGCTCGACGCGCAGGCGCTGGCCCTGATCGGTCGAGAACGACAGGGAGCGGTGCAGGCGCTCGCGGGCGGCCGCCTCGTGACGGCGCATCACCTCGGAGGCGCCCTTGACCAGCGTCGCGAAGGCGCCGGCGTCGAGCGGCTTGGGATTGACCTTGTCGCGCCCCATCGTCCACGGGCCGACCAGCGACGGCTCGGTCGCGCCGACGCGCGTCATCTCGACCGCCCAGCCGTCACCATCGTCGTTCCTGACGACCTTGGCGATCCAGTCGCCCTTCTTCCACAGCCCGGGTTCCATGATCTCGTCGGCGGGTTCCATCCCCACTGTGTACAGGACCGCTCTGTCGACGCGCTCCGCCCGGCGCCTCTGAACGGCTACGCGACCCGGGTGACGATCTGACGATCAGAGGAAGTCGCCGTCGGGTGGCTTGGGCGTCTCCGCGGGACGCACCAGCTCGAGCAGGCGGCGGCCCAGCGTGACGCCGACCTCGATATCGGCGCGCTGCTCCTCGTTGAGCTCCATCCACCGCTGGACGACGGCGTCGATGTTGTCGTTGAGGCCGAGGAGACGCTCGCCCTTCACGAACGACTGCTGGATGACCTCGATCGCGATCTCGGGCACGACGCCGGCGAACTTGAGCGCCCGCTCGAGATCGGTGGTGATCTTCGCCTGCAGGTCGGTGTCGTGCTTGATGAGCACGCCACGCTTCGAGACGAAGGCCAGCGAGTCGAGGTACTTGTCGAAGCCCTCGCAGTCGTTGCGGTTGCGCGCCGCCGTCCCGTTCTCGAGGGTCTCGCGGAAGCGATCGAACTCCTTCCGGCTGTCGGAGCGGAGGTAGAAGAAGACGTCGCGCTCGATGAACTGGACCATGGCCTCGACCACGCGGCGGTAGCTGATCTCCGCGACGTGCGGCGGCGTCGAGCGATCCTGGATCGCACGGTTGAGCGCCTGCACCTCGCGGCGGAGCTCGGCGAGGGCGCGTCGCACCGCGAGCGCTTTGCCGAGCGTGTCGCGGTGGCCGGGGACCATGCGCTCGGGCTCGGCGTGACCGAGGAAGCACTCGTAGACGGTGGTCATGACCGCGAAGACGCCGTCCATCAGCGACGTCGTCGCGTCGTTCAGGTCGGCGACGGCCTGCTCCTTGCGGTCGTGCTTGAGCGCCACCGAGAAGCGACGGTCGAACTCGCGCAGCTCCGATCCCAGGCCGTACTGCAGCGTGTCCATCTCCGCCGCGAGCGCGCCCCACTTGTCCTCGTCCGACTTCAGGCGCTGCGCGATGATGCCGCTCGGACGGAGGGGGCCGGACGCCCGGGACGCCGGCGCCGACTCGCCGGGGTCGAGCTCCAGCTCGACCTCGCCGCCGCCGCCGCCGCCGTCGGCGGCCTCCGCCTTGGGCGCGACCATGGCGAGGTAGTCCATGAGCCGGCGGAAGTGGCTGAGCACGGCATCGGAGACGATCTGGAGCTGCTCCTCGCCGTCCTCGCGGAGATAGAGCGCCAGGTCCAGCTCGCCCAGCGCGCGCACCGCTTCCTCCCCGAACTGGAGCAACTTCTGGACCTTGCGCCGGATCCGGCGATCCGCGATCGCGCCGAGCAGCTCGGCGAGGGCGGTGTTCTCGGGGACCTCGGGCACGAAGTGCATAGGGTACCCCGCCCATCGCCCGAGGAGATAGGGGGCAGCGGGCCCGACAACCCGAGCGATACCTGACACGTCGGGTCAGGTCGACGTGACGACGGCCGAGTACCGCGGGTCGTCGCCGCACACCCACGCGATGGCCTGGTGACGCTCGGCCGCGATCGAGGCGGTGATGCGCACCACCGCCTCGTCGGCCTCGACGATCGGCGCGCCGCCGACGGCGAGATCGCGCTCGGCGACGGCGATGCCGAAGAGGTCGAAGGCGCCGAACCACGCCTCCTGCGAGAAGCGGACGAAGTCGACGGGGCCGGGCGAGACCTGGAGCTCGCGGACGCGCCAGTGGATGGCGAGCAGGCGGCGCTCGGCGCGCGCGAGCTCGTCGGCGGGTCGGAGCGAGGGCGACGGGGTGGGGACGTCGGGGGCGAGCGGCGTGAAGCCGAGGGCGGCAGCCAGCGGCTCGGAGTCGGCCTGCTCGTCGTGCGCCGGCAGCTCGGCGAGGCCCAGCGCCCAGGCGAGGACGGCGACGCCTTCGTTGCGCCACGTCGCGTCGACGACCTGCTGCCGGTGCAACGAGCCGAGCGGGGCCTCGACGAGGGCGCGCTCCTCGGGCTCGAGCTCGGTCCGGGTCCCGGACAGATCGAGCCAGGTGCGCAGGCGCCCGAAGGCGCGCTCGACGTCGGCGCGCGCGCCGGCCTCGAGGAAGCCGCGCTCGGCGACGGCGGCCAGCGCCCACGCGCGGCGGAGGACGCGCGCGGCGTCGGGCGGCGTGCGCGGCCGCGCCTCGGGTCCGCGCGTGGTCTCGAGCTGGAGCCCAGGCGGCGCCGCCAGCGGACGGCTGCGGTCGTCGAGGAACGCGCCGGCGAGGAAGATCATGCCGCTGCCCGCGCGGGCCAGCGCGCCGAGCCACTGCCACACGGCGTCGCCGTGGCGGAAGCCGGGCTCGATCACGAGCCCGAGCACCTGCCGCGTCTCGTCGACCTTCGACGCGAGCTCGGGCGTGAGCACGGCGCAACGCGCCTGCACGTAGCCGCGCAGCCCGTCGAGGTGCGAGGGGATCTCCGCCGCCGGCATCGCGCTCAGGCGCAGCTCGACGCCGCCCCCGCGCAGCCCGACGAGCCGCTCGCTGTCGGCGACGACCTCGGACACGATCCGGGCCGCGTCGCCGAGCACGGCGCGCGCGGTGCGCGCATCGATGGGTCGCGTCAGGTAGAGCGTCGCGTGCTGGTACACGGCGTCACTGTGGCACGGCTCGCGCGCGCGCGCGCAGCCGCCCGAGCATCTCCAGCCGTGGATCTCTCGCCGGCACCATCTTCGAGAGCCAGCCCTCGATGTAGGCGAAGTCCAGATCGGTGCGGACGTTCAGCAACCGACGCAGGTCGACTTCGTCCTTCTCGCGGCCGTAGTAGACCTTCAGCACGACGAAGTCCTCGGGCGAGAGGAACCAGCGCGGCACGCCGTCCGGATCCTCGACCGCTCGCCGCCGCGCACGAGCGTCCACGTGGAACGGGTGCAACGCCACGAAGACGTCGACCGGCGTTCGCCCGAGCATCCCCCGGAAGAAGCCCATGCGCGAGGCGTCGCGATGAGCGTCTCGGGGCACCATCACGCCGGCGCGTTCGAGCGCGTCGATCACCTCGCCGAGCCGCGAGAGGTCGACGTAGACGGAGATGTCGACGTCCTGCGTCGTCCTGGGCGCGCCCCACACCCCGAGCGCGAGCGCACCACCGATCGCGTATTCGATCCCGGCCTCGTCGAAACGATCGGCTACACGACCCGCGACGGCGAGCGCGCCTAGCGGCCCCACGACGCGATCGGTGTCGGGTGGATCAGCGCGACGTCGTGCGGCGACGGCTCGCGCCGCAGGGCGCGCTCGAGCTCGTCGGGATCGAGCAGCGAAAGGAAGTGGTCGGCCTCGGCGCAGAGCGCGAGCATCGTGGCGAAGCACTCCTCGGGCGTCGCGTCGCGCCAGATCGCGGCCTCGCGCTCGAGCTCGGCGTCCTCGGCGAAGTACGCGCGCTGCGCCTCGAGGATGGCGTTGGCTTCGGCGAGCGTCGTCACGACGGCTCCAGTGTACCACCCGTGGCGGCGGCGGCCGCGCGCTACTCGCTGCACGCCGCGAGCGCGGCCACCAGCGCGTCCTCGGCGCGCGGCGACTCGCGCGCCGCCATGTGGAGCGGCCGCAGCCACTCGATCACGTCGGCGGCGCCGCGGAGGGGACCGCGCGCGAGCCGCGCCAGATCGCGCGCGACCTGCGCCGCCACCTCGCCGATCGCCACCGCGAACGGCGCCGTCGCGATCGACGCGAGCCGCGCCAGCTCCTCGACGGTGCGCCCGGCGAGCCGACCGCTCGACGACACCCAGTCGGCGAGCGTCTCCCAGACCGACGCCTCGACCACGGCGGCGTCCTCGGGCGCGACCGGCAGGTACGCGACCCGCGGCGCGATGGCGCCGCGATCGGGCGGCGTGATCACCGCGGCCGACTCGTACCCCCACTCGATCGTCATCATGCGCACGAAGCGACGCCGCGCCGTCGCGTCGCCGATGACGTTGCTCGAGCCGTCGAGCTCGATCTGCCGCCAGCGACCGTCGGGCATGTACAAGGACAGCTCGGACCACTCGAGCGCCACCTGCGCGCGCGGGCTCGGCGACAAGGACATGTCCCGGTAGAGCGGGCTACTCGGCATGGAGAGGGCCCATGGTTCCAACGTAGCAGGTCGGCGTGTCTATGCGGGAGGAACGCGTGTGCCGTCCAGCACGAGGGAGATGAGGTGGCGGACCGCCGACGCCGGGTCGCCGATGTTCTCCCCGGCCATCGCCGCGATCATCACCTGCTCGGCGGCGCCCAGGACCGCGTGGGCGACCACCGGGGTGGGGAGGTCCCGCATCACCCGGTACCGCCTGGCCTCGTCGGTCAGCCAGCGGGCCCCCTCCTCCAGGCGGCGGGCCCAGGCCCGCACCGGGCGTCGCGCCCCTCGGTCCGGCCCGCGCCGCTCCTGCAGGTAGAGCCGCACGACGTCGAGGTGCTGGACCAGCACCATGCCCAGGTCCATCGCCAGCCGCTGGTACACGGCGGTGAGGTCGGCGCTCGGCTCGGCCAGGCCGTCGCGACAGCGGCGGAACGCGATCTCGGTCGCCTCGCCGACCGGGACGAACAGCGCGGTCGTCATCGCCTCGACGTCGTCGAAGTAGTAGTAGAACGCGCCCTTGGCCACGCCGGCGGCGGCGGTGATGTCCTCGACGCGTACGCCGTCGATGCCACGCTCGAGGAACAGGCGCGCCGCCGCGGCGCACAGCGCCTGCACCCGCTCGCGGCGGACCTCGTCGCGCCGCCCGCCCGGCTGCCCTGGGCGCTGCTTGGGCACGGCCCGGCGCGGCACCCGCGGGGTACCGATCGCCACCGCGCGCGGGGGCTTTGCCGCGCGTTTCGTGCTGGACGGGGCCATGGATCTATACTATGACTAGATAGTCAGAATTTCACGAGACCGGACGAAAGGCAGACGAAAGGCCGTACCCATGCTCGGAATCCCCCTCGGACTCTTGTGGGCCAACGCCGGCGAGTGGCTCACGCACAAGTACCTCTTGCACGGGATGGGCATGAAGAAGGGGGCGCCGTTCTCGTGGCACTTCCACGATCACCACCAGGCGGTGCGCAAGCACGGGGGCGCCGATCCAGGCTACCACCGCAGCCTGCGTGGCTGGCACCCGCAGACCAAGGAGGTCGTGGGCCTCGCCGCCGCCGCGGCGCTCCACCTGCCGCTCCTGCCGGTCGCGCCCTTCTTCACCGGCGCCGTCTGGTGGTCGATCTGGAACTACCACCGCGTCCACAAGAAGTCGCACGTCGATCCCGCGTGGGCCCGCCGCCACCTGCCCTGGCACTACGACCACCACATGGGCCCCGACCAGCACAAGAACTGGTGCGTGACCAGGCCGTGGTTCGACATCGTCATGGGCACGCGCGTGCCGTACGCCGGCACCCCGCGCGAAGCCGCCGACCTCGCCCGCCGCCGTGACCGCCAGCCCGCCGCGGCCGTCGCGACCGCCGCCTGACCGGAGGCTACTTCTTCTTCGGGGCGGGCTTCTTCTTCGCCCTGCCCTTGCCCTTGCCCGGCGACTTGGCCTCGTCGGCCTTCACCTCGTCGGCGACGCGCTGGGCCTGGAGGCGGCGCATCGCGCGCAGCCGGAGCTGCTTGTCGAGCTTGGGTTTGAAGGCGTCGGTCGGGACGTCGACGACGACGCCCTGGCGCGCCGCCTCGTCCTCGCGCAGGAGGAGCGCGCGCAGCTTGTCGGGGGAGGAGAGGGCGCGCAGCTTGGCGATCGTCTGCGGGTTGCGCAGGGCGCGCGCGAGGCGGCCGAGGATGGGCAGGTGCAGCTTGTCGTACTTGAGGCCCATCAGGAAGAAGAGGAAGGTGCGGCGGCCGTCGGGCGCGCCGAACTCGATGCCTTCCCACGAGCGGCCGACGATGAGGAACGGGCGCACGATCTTGCCCTTGTCCTTGGCGCGCGTGTGCAGGAAGGCGACGCCGCCCTCCATCGCGGTGGACGACAGCGATTCGCGCTCGACGACCGCGCCGACGAACCAGGGCTTGTCGGTGAGCCAGTTGTTGCCGTAGGCGCGCGCGGCGAGCTCCTCGATCACGGCCACGGGCGTGCGCGCCTTGAGGTCGATGATGATCGCCGAATCGGGGAGCAGGTCCTCGAGCGGAAGCTTCATGCCGTCGGGGATGTCGACGAAGGCCTCGTCCTCGCCCAGCAGCTCGCGCTCGAGCCAGCCCTCGACGTCCTTCTTGCGGAACTGCCAGCTCCGGTCCCCCCCGACCGAGGGCAGCTTGCCGGTCGTCACCAGCTTGTAGACCGTCTTCTCGTCGAGGTGCAGGTACGCCGCCAGCTCGGGGAGCGACATCAGCGGTTCGTCGGCGGCGGACGCGGACTTCTTGGCCATCGGCCGGTGAAATCTACCACCCGCTGGCCGGGATTTCGGCGCGCGGGCCGCGTCGTTCTACAATATCGGCGTGTCCGCTCCCGCCCGCCGCGCGCTGCCGCGATGGTCCCTGCGCCGCGCTCGCCTGCTGGTCGGGTCCAAGCTGGCGCTCGTCGGCGGCCTCCTCGCCTTCGTCGGGCTCACCTGGATCGTCGAACGGCTCCTCGGGCTCGACGGGCCGGTGACGCTGTCGCCGCCGCTCGCGCTCGCCGTCGCCGGCGTGCCGGCCAGCCTGTGGCTCGCGTTCTTCTACCTGCAGGATCGGCACGAGCCCGAGCCGATGCACTTCGTCTTCGGCGTCTTCCTCCTCGGCGCCCTGGTGGCGGCGCCGGTCGCCGACTTCCTCATCTACCAGGTCGCCCCGCCGGTGCAGCTCGGGCAGCACGGGCTCTCGCCGTTCACCCTCGACCGCGCCGTGCACGCCGTGCTCGTGATCGGGCTGGCGCAGGAGCTCTGCAAGTACGTCGCCGTCCGCTACACGATCTACACGTCGCCGGAGTTCGACGAGCCGATGGACGGCGTCGTCTACATGATGTCGGTCGGCACCGGGTTCGCGGTGTGGATCAACTACCACCGGCTCCAGGGCCTCGGCGGCAACGTCTACCTGTCGACGAGCGCGGCGCAGACGGTGGTCACCACGCTGGCGCACGCGTCGTTCGCCGGCTGGCTCGGCTACGTGCTCGGCCGCGCCAAGTTCACGCGGCGGCGCCCGGTGTCGCGCGGCGTCCTGCTCTTCTTCGGCCTCCTCGGCGCGGCCGTGCTCAACGGACAGTTCGCGCTGGTCGAGCAATGGGTGACGACGAGCGGGTTCGCCAGCCACGCCTGGCGCGGCGTCCTCTACGCCGCCGCGGTCGCGGTCGCGGTCTTCGCGCTGCTCATGGTGCTCGTGCAGCGGCTGCTCCACGAGTCGCCGTTCAAGCCCAAGGAGGGCGGCGAGCCGTGAGCGCCCCCGACGACAAGCCCGTCGACAAGCCCGAGGACCTCGACCCCGCCGGGAGCATGCCGCTCGCCGCCGAGGAGGACGACGAGGAGACGGTCGTCGGTCGGGCCTGGCGGCGCGCCACCACGATCGGCCCGGTGATGGTCGACGTCGCCAAGGACGTCGCCTACGCCCTCGGCCCGACGTCGCCGTATCACCGTCACGACTTCATCGTCGTCGCGCTCGCCGCGATCGTCGTCGCCGCCGCGGCGTTCGGCCATCGCCGCATGGTCGCGCCGGCGGTCGAGGTCTTCGAGACCCGCGGCCTCCAGTTCACGCGCCCCGCGACCTGGCTCGCCCCCGAAGAGGTGCCCTTCCAGACCCCGCGCCTCGTGACCGCCCAGCCGCCCCTGCCCCGGGCGCCCGACGCCGAGCTGCCCTACCACGTCGTCTACACGTCGACGCTCGATCCCGACGTCCGCATGGAGGTCCGCATCGAGGCGGCGCCGACGTGGCGCAACATCATCGCCGGCCTCGAGCTCGATCGCCGTACGCGCTGGGGCGAGCTCTACGGCGCCGACACGAGCCGCGTGCGCACGATCGCCGGCCACGACTGGCTGCGCACGCGCTTCCGCTACGCGTACGCCCCGGAGAAGGGCGACGAGCCGCGCATCGGCCACGCCGTCGAGCTCGCCACGGTCGATCGCACGCGCCTCTACGCGGTCACGATCTACGGCTCGCCGCTGCGGGTCTCGCGGCTCGAGCAGCAGATCGCGCCGACCCTGCGCGTCTCGTCACACACCGGCATGCCGCTCGTGCCCCAGTCGAGCCGGCTCCAGCCGGCCTACCCCGCCTCGGTCGCGCGCACGTTCAGCTCGACGGTGATGGTGCTCGTCGCCGACGTGATCGACGGCCGTCTGCGCGCCGTCGGCGGCGGCTCGGGGGTCATCGTCGGCGGCGACGGCTCGATCCTCACCAACCACCACGTCCTCGATCGCACGGAGGACCGGCTGCACGACATCTTCGTCATCGGCCGCTTCGTCGGCATCGATCGGCCACCGCGCCTCGTGTGCGCCGGCCGGCCGTCGGCATCGAAGCTCCAGCCCGAGGTCGATCTCGCGCTGCTCAAGTGCGACATGGACCTCGACGGACGCCCGTGGGCGCCCGCGTCCGGCGGTCCCACGTGGCCCGCGCTCGTCGGCGCGCCGCGCACGGATCTCTCGCCGGGGCAGCGGCTGTGGGTGCTCGGCTACCCCGACGTCGGCGGTGGCTCGCTGACGGTGCTGCAGGGGCTGGTCGAAGGGTTCACGAGCGAGGACGGCACGCTGGGCAAGGACTACATCAAGACCGACGCGGCGCTCTCGCTCGGCAGCTCCGGCGGCCCGGTGGTCGACGACGCCGGCGACCTCATCGGCATCGCCACCGCGCAGCGCCGGCGCATCGGCAACAACGGCACGCTCATCAAGGATGGCCTCGTGCGCCCGCTCGCCTCGGCGAGCCCGCTGCTCGCGATCGTGCGCGCCGGCTGGGTGCCGCGCGAGGGTCGGACGTCGGTCGAGATCGAGCCGACCGCGATCGACGCCGAGGCCGAGGGCATCCGCATCTCGACCCGCGTCGTCGACGCCGCCAACGACCAGCCGGTCCCCGGCGCCCTGGTCATGGTGCTCCGCCCCGGCGTCACCGCCGAGAAGGTCGACGTGAACCGGCTCGACGACATGGTCATCGCGTGGGGCAGGTCCGGGGCCACCGGCGAGGTCTTCCTGAAGCAGCCCGTGCCAGCGCCCGGCACGTACACCGTGATGGTCGTGGTCGACCGGTACGTCCCGCTCATCGGCACCGACGCGCTCCGGCTGACCGACGCCACCCCCGCGTACTTCGATCCTTGGGGCGAGATCCGGCTAGAAGCGGAGTGATCCCGGTCCATCCGGATGGCAGTTCCACTCATACTGGATCCCGGACCAAGCACCATTCACAAAGCAGTTTTATATAGTTACGGTTTCAGTCAACGTTCACATGTAAGCGCAGGCACCTTCTGAAGAAGCTTTTTTCCGTGATGATGAAATAGTGCTTGTGCGCACGACCAGAGAGCCTTATAGATGGTGTCAGCCGCACGCTACGGCGTTCGCTGGCGACCGCAGCAGGCCTCACCCCCCCCGAAGGCCGCTGCGGTTTTTTTTTCGGCGTGCGTTTTCGGGGCGCCAGTTTCGTGCGCCCGGATCCGCGACCATGCTACCCAGACTCGTAAACGATGCCCGCTCTCGATCGCTCGCGAATCGACGCTGATGCGGATCGGGTGGTGCGGCGGCTGGCCCGGCACGGGTACAAGGCATACCTGGTCGGCGGCTGCGTCCGTGACCTCCTCGTGGGGCGCCGCCCCAAGGACTTCGACGTCGCCACCAGCGCCACGCCCAACGAGGTGAAGGCGCTGTTCCGCAACTGCCGCATCATCGGCCGCCGCTTCCGCCTCGCCCACGTCTTCTTCGGACCCAAGATCATCGAGACGTCGACCTTCCGCGCCAACCCGCGTGAGGACGAAGACGCCGATGCGCCCGACCTCCTGATCCGCCGGGACAACGTGTTCGGCACCGAGGAGGAGGACGCGGTCCGGCGCGACTTCACGATCAACGGCCTCTTCTACGACGTCGAGAAGGAAGAGGTGATCGACCACGTCGCCGGGCTCGCCGACCTCGAGGCCGGGCTCGTCCGCACCATCGGCGATCCCGACGTCCGCTTCCGCGAGGACCCGGTGCGCATGTTGCGCGCGATCAAGTTCGCCGCGCGCCTCGACTTCAAGATCGAGCCGGCGACCTACGCCGCCCTCCTCCGCCAGCGGCTCGAGATCCGGAAGTGCGCCGCGCCGCGCGTCGTCGAGGAGGTCTACCGGCTCGTGCGCGGGGGCGCCGCCCGCCGCTCGATCGAGCTGCTCTCCGAGACCGGCCTGCTCGAGATCCTGGCGCCTCACCTCGCCGCCCTGTACGAGGGGCCAGTGGAGGAGGGGCCCGCCGACGGCGACGATGACCTCGACGACGGCCTCGACGACGAGGAGATGGCGTGGCACCGCGTGTGGGCCGACGACCGGTCGTCGCGCGCGCGCCGCATCCCGCTGCGCCTCTCGTTCCTCGGTGATCCGGCCGAGCTCCTGCGCCGGCGCAAGCTCGCGTGGGCGACCCTCGACCACTTCGACCACCTCGTGAGCAGCGGCCACGACGTCTCCAACGCGCTCGCGGTGTGCACGCTGATCGCCCCGTTCCTCGCCGACACGATCGTCGCGCCGGCCACGCGCCCCGGCGACGCCAACCAGGCGATCCTCGAGATCGGTCAGCCGATCGTCGACCAGCTCCGGATCGCGCGCCGCGACGCCGAGCGGATGCGCTACATCCTGTTCGCGCTGCGCAAGGTCGCCGCCGCCCGCGCGCGCAACCTGCCGCTCGACGCCTCCAGCGGCCGCGACTCGCTCGAGGACGCGGTGCAGCTCGCCGCGCTCCTCGCGGGCGCGCAGGGCGGCGCGGTCGTCCGCTCGCGCGGCGGTGACGGCGACGAGGGCGACGATGACGACGACGCCGACGGCGGCGAGCCGGGCTCGTCCGAGGAGCCGCGCAAGCGCCGACGACGCCGCCGCGGTGGACGCCGCCGCCACGGCCAGGTGACGTCGCTCGACGCCACGCCCGCGCCGACGTCCGGCCCGTGACGCGGCGCCGCTACGACCGCGCCTTCGCCGATCACCTGGCCGCGGTCGATCTCGGCGCGCGCGAGCACTACGCCGACGCGGCGCTCTACGACTACGAGTATCGCCGCCGGCGCGCCGACGTCCAGTGGTACCGCGACCTCGCGCGGCGCGTGCTCGGCGGGCAGGGCACCGTGCTCGAGCTCGGCGGCGGCTCCGGCCGCGTGACCGTGCCGCTCGCGCGCGACGGGCACCACGTCGTCGCGCTCGACCAGTCGCAGCCCATGCTCGACGCGCTCGAGGCGCGACGCGGGCGGCTGCCGCCGTCGGTGCGCGAGCGCATCACGCCGGTGCACGGTGACCTCCGCGACTTCGCGCGACGCCGGCGATTCCCGCTGGTCATCGCCGCGTTCAACGTGCTCGAGCACCTGTACACGCGGGTCGAGCTCGAGGCGTGCCTGCGCGCGGTGCGCCGTCACCTGGCGCCCGGCGGGGTCTTCGCGTTCGACGTGCAGCTGCCCGATCCGGCGTGGCTGGCGCGCGATCCGGATCGGCGCTGGGCGCGCACGCGCTTCACCCACCCGACGACGGGCAAGCGGGTCTGGTACTCGACGAGCCACGACTACGATCCGGTCAGCCAGATCGCCGTCATCCGCCTCTACTACCAGCCCGAGGAAGGCGGCGCCGAGCGCGTCGTCCTCCTCAGCCAGCGCAAGTACTTCCCGGCGGAGCTCGAGGCGCTCGTCGCGCACGCCGGGCTGCGGCTCGTCGAGCGTCACGGCGACTTCCAGGGCGCGCCGCTCGGGCCCGGATGCGAGAGCCAGGTGCTCGTCTGCGCCGTCGCGCCGCGATCCTCGACGGGGATCGCGAAGAAAAGTTCGAATCGTCGACGGTAGCCTGCGCGCCTGTTCAGTGCCGATCGAATTCCCGTCGAGAAACGTGAGTTTACCGTCGAGGATTTTCGGTTCCGGAATCCTCGACGGGAACGGCCGCGATCTTCGTCGAGCACGGCGCTGGATTCTTGTCAGACCCGTCCCGTAGGTTCGGCGCCAATTCCCTTGCACCCCCGTGGGCACGGGAAACCAACCAACCCAATCGGGAGGGAATACAGATGGCTGGAGCTGAGAAGGTCTTCAAGGCTGGCGTGAAGCGCGACAACGACATGATGTACTACATCAAGGGCGGCGACGTCTGGGCGGTGCCCCGCAAGAAGCCCGGTGAGTCGAAGGGCAAGGCGTCCAAGGTCGTCAACGCCGGCATCCAGATGGACTACTCGAAGTACCTCTACTACCTGGACAGCGACGGCGACATCGCGCGCAAGGAGCGCCAGGTCGGCGGTAGCAAGCGGAAGAAGGCGGCCAAGAAGGCTGCCCCCAAGAAGGCCGCCAAGAAGGCTGCCCCCAAGAAGGCGGCGAAGAAGCCGGCCAAGAAGGCGGCGAAGAAGCCGGCCAAGAAGGGCAAGAAGCGCTGAGCACGCTGCGTCGCGTTCGATAGCTTCTCTTTGCTGGCCGGCGGCGTCGATCTCGTGATCGGCGCCGTCGGTGTTTTCGGCGCCGCGCGGCGCGGTAGTTAGTCGGCCCCGTTGCTTGCGGACGTCGCGCCGGCAGGGCTAACCTCGCGACGGAGGTAGGGAAAATGCTCCGCGATCTGTCCGCGTCTTCTGATTCCGGTGATCCCGGTGATCCCGGTGATCCCGGTCGTCCCGGTCGCCCCGGCTTTCGCCTGAGCCTCGCCCTGATGCTCGGCGCCGCGGCGGCGCTGTATCCGGTGGTGGAAACGTCGCCCGCCTGGGCTCAGGACGACGACGAGGACGACGAAGACGAGGACCGGGACCGGGACGACGAGGACGAGGAGACCGAGAGCGATACCGAGGAGGAAGACGAGGAACAGGATCCCGATCAGCCTCCGGTGACCGCAGGTGGGCTCTACGTCCTCAAGACGTATCCGCAGGGCGAGATCCAGCGCCCGCTCACGATCTCGCAGGGCATCCACGAGATGCGGGGTGGCATCGGCTTCGACATCAGCAACAAGACCGCGTTCGAGTCCTTCGGGCTCTCCTTCGACTACCGCTACGGCTACCAGGACCACGTCGAGCTCCAGGCCGGCTTCGCCGGCATCAAGAACTTCGACGTGATCAGCGCGTACGCGGCCTTCGAGGGCGCCATCGTCTACGACCTCGTCGATTTCCGGACCGGCCTCTCGATCGATGTCGATCCCTCCACGACGCGCGTGGGCGTCCCGATCGGCTTCCCGTTCCGTTACGCGCCGAAGCCGCAGGTCGCGGTCACCGCCCTCGAGACCGCGTTCCAGATCCAGTTCGACGGCAAGCCCGACGCGACCCCCAACATCGGCGTCGTCGTCCAGCCGGCGCCCATCGTCGCCATCCTGGTCAAGGCGAGCCTCGTCATCCCGGACTTCGACTTCACGGCCGACAACGTCAGCGTTCCCGCGTCGTTCGCCGTCCAGCTCTCGCCCAACAACAAGATCGACGCGGGCATGGAGTTCCGCTTCGGCAACCTGAAGCTCCCCGAGGGCACCGACATCGACGGCGACGGGATGCCCGACAAGTTCTACGACGACCGCTTCCTCCTGTTCTTCGGTCAGATCCGGATCTAGATCCGGATCTTGGCCCGCCGTCTGGACGCCGGGGAGTAGCCCCGTCGTGTAGACTCCGGGAGAGGACCCACACACCTTGCGCGTCTGTCCGCGCTGCCATACGCGATTCCCGACGGGCGAGCGGTTCTGCTTGCACGACTCGGCCATGCTGGTCGAGGAGCAGGATCTCGCGCGGCTGGGCGCCACCGTCGGCAACTACCGCCTCGACAAGATCCTCGGGCGCGGCGGCATGGGCACCGTCTACAGCGGCGAGCACGTCTACATCAAGAAACCGGTCGCGGTGAAGGTGCTGCACCCGCAGTTCGCGCGCTACCCGGACGCGGTCAATCGCTTCCTGCGCGAGGCGCGCGCGGCCTCGTCGATCAACCACCCCAACATCGTCGACGTCACCGACTTCGGCGTGCTCGGCGACGGCCTCGTGTACTTCGTCATGGAGTACCTCGAAGGCAAGAGCCTCGAGGATCTGATCGAGAAGGACGGCGCCGTCGAGCTCCACCGCGCGCTCAACATCGTCAACCAGATGTCGTACGCGCTCGAGGCCGCCCACGAGATGGGCGTCATCCACCGCGATCTCAAGCCCGACAACATCATGCTGCTCGAGCGGCCCGGGCGCCGCGACATCGTCCGCATGGTGACGACCGGCCAGGGCGGCTGGGTCACCGAGCGCGAGCGCAGCTACGACTTCGTCAAGATCCTCGACTTCGGCATCGCCAAGATCCTCGCGCCGGACGAGCTCGGCACCGACACGCTGCAGGGCGCGGTGTTCGGCACGCCCGAGTACATGTCGCCCGAGGCGGCGCGCGGTGACGACGTCGACCTGCGCACCGACGTCTACTCGCTCGGCGTCATCCTCTTCGACATGGTGTGCGGGCGGCCGCCGTTCGAGGCCGAGGCCGGCAGCGAGGTGCTGCACAAGCACATCAACGCGCCGGTGCCGTCGCCGCGCGAGTTCGCGCCGCACCGCGAGATCACGGAGGGCGCCGAGCGCGTGATCCTGCGCGCGATGTCCAAGGATCCGGCGCGGCGCTACCAGACGATGGCGGAGTTCCGCGGGGACCTGCCCAACGCCTACGGCACGGTCTCGTACCGTCGCCACAAGTCGGTCGACGGCGAGGCCAAGGGGCCCGATGCGCGCAAGAAGCGGCTCACCGAGGAGATCGACGACTGGTTGCGCAACGACCAGTCGAGCATGTCGGTCGAGGAGGCGCGCATGATGGCGCTGGTCGACCAGGCCGACCAGCAGTTCGGCGCGACCAAGATGACGCCGCAGGACGCCGAGCGCCTGGCCAAGGCGCTCGACGACGCGCTCGACGACGATTAGCCGCAGCACCCGGCGGACGCTCGCGCCGCCCACTGGTTCCGCGCGAGGGCGCGAGGAGCTATGCTGCGCGGCGGATGTCTTCGTTCGGGCTCTGGATCGTCGGCGCAGGCGGCCACGTCGGTGCGTTCACGCTGGCCGGCTGGCATGCGCTGCGGGCCGGGCTCCTGCCGCCCACCGGCCTCGTGACCACGGCGCCGCCGTTCGAGACGCTGCCGCTCGGCGCCCTCGAGGATGCGGTGTTCGGCGGCCACGAGCTGCCCGGGCGATCGCTGGCGGAGGCGATCGAGCGGCTGGTCGCCGAGCGCATCCTCGGGCGCGAGGTCGCCGAGGCCGCGGCGGTGCGCGACGGCGTCGCGGCAGCGCAGCGCGAGCTGCGCGAAGGCGTCGTCGATCACGGCGGATGGGACGACGTCCAGCGCGTGCGCACGGACCTCGACGGCTTCCGCGCACGCACCGGGGTCACCCGCGTGATCGTGCTGAACGTGGCGTCGACCGAGGCCGACGTCGCCGACGCCGCGTCCCTGCCGCGCGATCCCGACGCGTTCGTCGCGGCGCTGCGCGCCGGCGCGCGCCTGCCGGCCTCCGCGGTGTACGCGCTGGCCGCGCTCGACCTCGGCATGGGCTACGTGAACTTCACGCCGTCGACCGGCAGCGACCTGCCGGCGCTGCATGCGCTCGCGCTCGCCCGCGGCGCGGTCCACGCGGGCGCCGACGGCAAGACCGGCCAGACGCTGCTCAAGACCGTGCTCGCGCCCATGTTCGCGATCCGCCGGCTGCGGGTGACCAGCTGGGTCAGCCACAACATCCTCGGCAACGAGGACGGCCGCGCGCTCCACGATCCCGGGCGCCGCGCGTCGAAGCAGCGCTCGAAGCGCGCGCCGCTCGCGGCGATCCTCGGCTACGAGCCCGAGAGCCACGTCGGGATCGACTACGTCCCGAGCTACGGCGACTGGAAGCTGGCCTGGGACCGCATCGTGTTCGCGGGGTTCGGCGGCGCCGAGATGACGCTCGAGCTGACGTGGCGGGGAAGCGACACCGCGCTGGCGGCGCCGCTGTGCATCGATCTGGTGCGCCTCGTCGAGCTCGCCCAGCGGCGCGGCGAGCGCGGCGTGCTCGCGTACCTCGCGCTGTTCTTCAAGAGCCCGCTCGGCGCCAGCGAGCACCGGCTCGATCGTCAATGGCAGGCACTCGTGCGGCACCTCCTGCCCGAGCTGCCCGCGAGCGAGGTCCCATGACCGTCGGCGCTGTCCTCCGGCTCGTCCGCCCGCCCAACGTGTTCACCGCGTTCGCCGACGCCATGGCCGGGCTCCTCGTCCTGTGGGGCATCGGCCTGCGCGTGCCCGATCGCGCGTGCGCGGTCATCCTGGCGTCGGGGTGCCTGTACCTCGCCGGGATCGTGCTCAACGACGTGTTCGACCGCGAGATCGACGCGCGCGAGCGACCGCGGCGACCGATCCCGAGCGGCGAGGTGAGCGTGGCGTTCGCGGCGGCGCTCGGCTTCGGGTTGCTCGCGAGCGGCGTCGCGATCGCGGCGTGGATCGGCCGCTCACCCGGGCTCGTGGCGGCGGCGCTCGCCACCTGCATCCTCGTCTACGACGTCTGGGCCAAGCACACGCGCATCGGCCCGCTGGTGATGGGCTCCTGCCGCGGCCTCGACGTCGCGCTGGCGATCTCGACCGGGCTGGCGCTCGACGCGCCGTGGCCGCCGATCGCCGTCGCCGGACCGATCGTGCTCGCGCTCTACGTCACCGGGCTCACGTACATCGCGCGCGACGAGGTCGACGGCAACACGACGCGGCGCGCGCGCACCGGCCTCGGCTTCCTCGCGCTCCTCGCCGCTGGCGTCGTGATCGCGCTCGTCGTCTCGCCCGGGCTGCCGCGCAGCGGGCTGGCGTGGGCGTGGGTGGCGCTCGCCCTCGGCCTCGGCTGGCGCAACTGGGCGCCGGTGTGGCACCGCCACGACGGCCCGTCGACCGGGCGCGCGATCGGCGGCGGCATCGTCCTCATCCCGGTGATCGACGCGGCGATCGTCGCGGTCGCCGGGTGTCCGTTCTGGGCGGTCGGCGTGGTGTCGCTGATCGTGCCCGCGCTCATCCTCAAGCAGTTCTTCTCGCCGACCTGACCATGCGGCTCGGCTACAACACCAACGGCTTCGCGCACCACCGCCTGCTCGACGCGATCGCCGTCGTCGCCGATACCGGCTACCGCGCGATCGCGATCACGCTCGACGTCCACCACCTCGATCCGTTCGCGCCAGGGCACCGGGACGAGCTGCGCGCCGTGGCCGAGGCGTGTCGCGCCCGTGACCTGATGCCCGTGATCGAGACGGGCGCGCGCTTCCTGCTCGATCCGGGGCGCAAGCACCGGCCCACGCTGCTCTCGGCCGACCCCGCCGAGCGGACGGCGCGCGTCGACTTCCTCGGGCGCGCGATCGACGCCGCGGCCGCGGTCGGCGCGTCGGTCGTGTCGCTGTGGTCGGGCTCCGCCGATGACGAGCCGGGGCCCGACGCCCTCGACGCGCGGCTCGCCGAAGGCCTGCGCGCCGTGTGCGCGCGGGCGCGGGCGGCGGGCGTGGTGATCGGCTTCGAGCCCGAGCCCGGCATGTACCTCGAGGACATGGCCGGCTTCGCGCGCGTGCGCGCGCTCGTCGACGATCCGGCGCTCCGGCTCACGCTCGACGTCGGTCACTCCCACATCACCGAGGACGCCGGCGCCGAGGCGACGGTGCGCGCGTGGGCCGCCGACATCGTCAACGTGCACGTCGAGGGCATGCGGCGCACCGAGCACGATCACCTCGTGCCGTGGGAGGGCGACCTCGACGTGCGCGCGGTCCTGGGCGCGCTCGCCGCCACCGGGTACGCCGGCCCGGCGTGCTTCGAGCTGTCGCGGCACTCCCACGACGCCGTGCGCATCGCGCGCCGCGCCTTCGAGTTCGTCGCGCCGGCGCTCAGCGCCCGCCCATGAGATCGAGCACGAACCGCTTCACCTCGGTCGCCGCCAGGCGATCGCGGCGCAGGCGGCCGTCGCTGCACAGGAGCACGGGCCCGTCGTCGTCGCGCGCGGGGATCCGGCCGTGCGAGCCGCGCACGCCGCTCGCGTCGAGCGGGATCACGTCCATGGTGTAGCGGAAGCCGAGCGCCTTCTGCGCCAGCCGCATGGCGGCACGGGCCTTGGCGCCGCCGCCGTCGAAGAGGAGCTCGGCCGGATCGTAGCCGGGCTTGCGATGGATCTCGACGGTGCGCGCGAAGTCGGGCGCGCGCGCGTCGTCGAGCCAGTAGTAGTATGTGAACCACGCGTCGGGCTCGGCGACGAGCACGAGATCGCCGGCGCGCGGGTGATCGAGGCCGGCGGCCTTGCGGCTCTCACCCTCGAGGATCTGGGCCACGCCGGCGAGGCCGGCGAGCGCCTCGCGCGCGCGGTCGAGGGCCCGCGGGTCGGTGACGTAGACGTGCGCGACCTGGTGATCGGCGACGGCGAACGCCGGCGAGGCGAAGGTGTCGAGCAGCTCGCCGGCCGGGTTCCACGCGACCTCGAGCAGGCCGGCCTCGCGCAGGCGGCGGTTGACGTGGACCGGCCGCGACACGTCGGTGATGCCGTACTCCGAGAGCACGACGACGGTCGCGCCCGCCGCGCGCGCGTGATCGGCGAGCGCGCCCGCGACCTCGTCGATCGCCGCCGCCGCCGCCTGCGCCTCGGGTCCGCTCGAGCCGAAGCGCTGGAGGTCGTAGTCGAGGTGCGGCAGGTAGACGAGGGTGAGCGCCGGCCGCTCCTGATCGAAGACCCAGCGCGCGGCGTCGGCGATCCAGCGCGACGACGGCAGCCCGGCGCCCGGGCCCCAGAACTGGAAGAGCGGGAACTCGCCGTAGCGCTGCGCGAGCTGGTCGCCGAGCGCGGCCGGCCGCGTGTACACGCCGGGCGCCTTCTTGCCGTCGGCGTAGTAGACCGGGCGCGGCGTCACCGTGATGTCGGTGGCCGCGCCCATCGCGTACCACCAGAACAGGTTGGCGACCTTCAGATCGGCGCCGAGCTCGCGGCGCGCCGCGTCCCACAGCTTGTCGCCGCCGACCAGGCGGTTCGATTGCCGCCACAGCCACACCTCCGACAGGTCGCGGAAGTACCAGCCGTTGCCGACGACGCCGTGCTCGCTCGGCATGGCGCCGGTGAGCAAGGTCGACTGCACCGAGCAGGTCACCGCCGGCAGGATGGTGCCGAGCGGGGCGACGAAGCCGCCCTTGCCCAGCGCCGAGAGGCGCGGCATGTGGCGCAGGAGCGCCGGGGTCAGGCCGACGACGTCGATGACGACGACCGGCGTCACGTTCGAGCTCATGCGGGCGTGGCTCCCATCTGTTCGAGCAAGGCGACCGTCCAGGTCAGCTCGCGCGCGATCCCGTCGACGAGGCCGGCCTCGTCGACCGGGCGGCGGCCGGCGGGCAGGACGTTCCAGGTGTAGGTCTCGACCTCGACGTGCGGCACGTCGCCGCCGGCGGCGAGCGCCGCGGCGAGCGCGCGCTCGATCGTGGCGCGCGTGGTGGCGAAGCGATCGACCGCGGCCTCGTGCACCGGGACGTGGAAGTGCACGCGCCAGGGCGCGCCGCGATCGAGCGTGGCCAGCGCCTCGGGTAGATCCATGGCGCCGCCGCGCGCCGAGCGAACCTGGTGGAGGAAGCGCGGCTCGTCGAACGCGGCGAGGGCGGCGCGGGTGTCGTCGCGCTCGGGGTCGGGGACGACGAGCGCGCTCGAGACCTGGATCTTGGGGCACGCGACGCCGGCGGCGGCCATCGCCGCGAACGCGGCGGCGGGCTCCTCGTCGACGACGCCGGCGTGGCAGCAGTCGAAGCAGACGCCGACGCGGGCGCGGGTCGCGTCGCCGAGGTCGCGCAGGTAGGCGGCGAGCAGGTCGGCGCGCTCGAAGCCGGCGCCGGGCTCGGGCTCGACGGCGAGCGCGATGCGGCGGCCGGTCGCGGCCTCCACCTCGGCGAGGCCGTCGGCGGCGCGGCGCAGACCGTCGCCGGCGCGCGCGCGATCGACCGTCGCCGGGCCGAGCGGCACCGTCGAGATCGAGCCGCCGGCGACGTCGTCGGGGAGTAACGCCGCGAGGATGCGGGCCAGATCGAGCGTGTACTCGACGCGCGCGGCGTCCGCCCACGTCGGCTCGAAGACCCGCTCCTTGACCCGCGGCGCGTGGAAGCCGCCGTAGGGGAACCCGTTCAGCGTGAAGACGTAGAGCCCCTCGGCGTCGAGCGCCGCCCGCAGCGCGGCCAGCGCGTCGGGCGCGCGCAGCTCCACCGCGGCAGGCTGGGCGATCCACAGGCCGACGCCCATCCTCGCGACGCCGACCCGCGCGCGCACCGGGCCGCAGATACGGCGCGCCTGCGCGCACAGCGCGGCGACGCTCTCGCCGGGGAGCACGTTGTAGCAGTAGCCCGCGTGGAGTGTCCGATCTCCGGACAGGCGCAGTCGCACCGGCCGTCGCCTACGCGCCCTGGCCGCGGAGGATGCTGTTGCCTTGCCACAGCTCGCCGTCGACCACCGGCCGGCGGTCGAGGTCCTCGGCGACCAGCCGCCCCGACTGGGCAAAGAAGGCGATCGGGTTGCGCCAGACGACCTTCTCGATCTCGTCGGGGCTGTAGCCGCCGCGGCGCATGCGATCGGCGGTCTTGGCCACCTTGAGCGGGTCGCTCTTGCCCCAGTCACAGGCGCTGTTGAGGATCATGCGGTCGGTGCCCCAGCGCTGGAGGATGGCGACCATGCGGCCCTCGTCCATCTTGGTGTCGGGGTAGATCGAGAACCCGATCCAGCAGCCGGCGTCGGTGCACATCCCGACGGTCTCCTCGTTGTTGTGATCGACGAGGGCGCGCTCCATGGGGAAGCCGACGTCGCGCAGGAGATCGAGCGTGCGCTCGACGCCGCGCTTCTTGTCGCGGTGAGGCGTGTGGATGAGCGCCGGCAGGTCGGTCGTACGGGCCAGCTCGAGCTGGGCGGCGAAGAACTTCTCCTCGCGCGGCGTCATGTCGTCGAAGCCGATCTCGCCGACGGCGAGCACGCCGTCCTTGGCGAGGTAGCGCGGCATCGCCTCGACGACGCCGGCGTTGACGCGGTCGTCGTTGGCTTCCTTGGGGTTGAGCGCGATCGCGCAGAAGTGGTGGATGCCGTGCTGCGCGGCGCGGTAGCGCTCCCATCCCAGGAGCGCGTCGAAGTAGTCGAGGAAGGTCCCGACGTGCGTGCGCGGCTGGCCGAGCCAGAAGGCGGGCTCGAGGATCGCCTCGACGCCCGAGAGCGCCATGCGCTCGTAGTCGTCGGTGATCCGCGAGTACATGTGGGCGTGGGGCTCGAAGATGCGCATCGCGTGCCCTGGAGTCTACCCGCGTCAGGCCGCCAGCGCGCGGCGCAGGGCGTCCTGCACGGCGGCGTCGGGCTCGCGCGCGAGCCGGTCGGTGAGGAACGCTCGCAGGGCGGGCGTCGAGGGGAGCAGGAGGCCGAGCGCCGTGGCGGCCGCGGCGCGGTGGGCGACCGCCGGGTGCTCGAGGTAGCCGACCAGCTTGGCGGCGAGGCCCGGCGGCGGGAAGCGCGCGGCGACCGGCCACATCTCGGGCGGCACCGCACGTGTCGCGGCCTCGCGCTCGTTCGCCAGGTCGACGAGGCTCTGCGCCAGCTCGGCGTCGGCGCGCTCGGCGACGCGCGCGACGCGGTCGAGCGACATGCCGACGAACACCACCTTGAGCGCGGCCATGCGCCACTCGAGCGGCGGCAGGTGGCGCGACGCGTACGGGTTGTCGCAGAGCGCGGCCTCGAGCACCTCGCCCTGGCTCGTCCGCATGGCGTCGAGCACGGCGCCGATCGCGGCGTCGTCGGCGTCGGCGCCGGGCAGGAGCGACAGCGCGCGCAGGACGCCGCAGCGCTCGCGCGCATCCCCCTGCTGGTAGAGCGTGAACGCGCGGGCGAGGGCGCCGGCCGGCGCGCGACGGGCGTCGGCGAGGAGCAGCACCACGCGCGCGGCGTCGTCCACGCGCCACGCCGCGAGCGGGATCACCTCGCCGCCGGGCGTCGTGATCGTCGCGCCAGGCGCATCGAGCCCGCCGCGTCCGACCTGACGCCCCGCCGCGGGGAACGCGAGCGCGAGCGCCGCGGCGTCGCCGCCCGCGATGCGCGCGCGCTCGGCGTCGAGCCAGGCGATCCCCTCGGTCCGGGCCCGGGCCCCGACCAGCGTGACGAGCTGGTTCTCGACGTCGGTCACGAGACGCGCTTACCATACCGCGGTGTCCACGGTCGAGACCGCACGCCTCCTGTGGCTCGAGGCCGCCGCGATCGCCGTCGGCTACGCGGCCTTCGGAGCCGCCGGTCACGCAAGGTTCGCGCGGCTGACCATGGTGCTCGCAATCCATGCGCTCGTCGGGTTCATGGTCGGGCTCGCGCTGGGGATGCCGGGCGAGGTGGGCGGGCACCTCGCGGTGCGCGCGCTCTTCGCCGCCCAGAGCCTGGCGGCGTTCGGGCTGGCCGCCGCGCTGACGCGCCTCCGGCTCGACGCCGGCGTGGCCGCGGCGATCAGCGCCGCGGTGATGCTCGCGCTGGTGTGCGGGCCCGCGCTCGGCGAGGCGCTCGCCGCCGCGAGCGACGATCCGGCGACCGTGCGAACGCGCGCACACGCCGCGAGCCCCGCGTTCGCCGCGACGATCGCAATCGGCCTCGACATCCGCCTCGACGCCTCGCTCTATGCGAGACTGCCCTCCGCCATCATGGAGATGCACATGATCCCCTGGTACTGGACCGCGCTCGCTTTCGGTGGTGCCGGCCTCGCGCTCGTCACGATCGCCGCGCTGCGCCGCCCTCGTCCTGGCCGCGCGCTCGCGGCCACGCTCGTCGCCGTCGTCGCCCTCGGCGCGCTCGGCGCGTGCAAGAAGAAGGAGCCCGCGGGCACGGCGACCGGCTCCGGAACCGCGACCGCGACGGCGTCGGGGAGCGGCGCCGCGACCGGCACCGGTGCGGCGACCGGCGCCACGCCGACCGGTCCCTCGACCGCCGCCATCGACGCGTCGATGACCAGGGGCGTCGACTTCCTCGCCTCGCAGCGCGGCGAGGGCGACCTCATCGGCGGTCACCCCGGCACGACCGCGCTCGCCGCGCTCGCGATGGTGTCGAGCGGCGCCGGCAAGGACGATCCGCGCGTCGCGCCGAGCCTCGCCGCGCTGGCCAAGCTGGCCAAGCCCGACGGCGCGATCTTCGACAAGGACTACCCGGTCTACGTCACCGCGATCTCGGTGCTCGCGTTCCAGAAGGCGGGCGTCGAACCCGAGCTGGTGAAGAAGGGGCAGGCGTGGCTCGCCGGCAAGCAGTTCGACGAGAACAACAAGGTCGACGCCAAGGACCCCAACTACGGCGGCGTCGGCTACGGCGTCGACGAGAAGCACCCCGACGCCGACCTGTCCAACCTCCACTTCGCGCTCGACGCCATCAAGGACGCGGAGCTGAGCAACCACGCCGAGGTGCTGGCCCGCGCCCAGAAGTTCGTCGAGCGCTGCCAGAACCGCACCGAGTCGAACGATCAGGCGTGGGCCGGCAACGACGGCGGCTTCGTCTACAAGCCCGGCGCCTCCAAGGCGGGCGCGACCGCGTCGTCGGGCAGCATGACCTACGCCGGCATCGCCAGCTTCCTCTACACCAGGGCCGACGCCAAGGATCCGCGCGTCGTCGCGGCGCTCGACTACATCCGCGCCAACTACTCCGTCGACGAGAACCCGGGCATGGGCGCCAAGGGGCTCTTCTACCACTATCACATGATGGCCCGCGCCCTCGGCCTCGTCGGCGAGCGCACGATCGTCGACAGCGACGGTCAGGCGCACGACTGGCCGGCCGAGCTGGCGGCCAAGCTCGCCGGCATGCAGAAGCCGGACGGCTCGTGGGCCAACACCGACGAGACGTTCTGGGAGAACAATCCCTCGATCGCGACCGCGCGCGCCGTGCTCGCGCTCGCGCACGCGCGCGCCGCCATGAAGTGAGTCGCTCGGCGCTCGTCACGCTCGTCGTCGGGCTCGCCACGGGCGCGGCGCAGGCGCAGCCGCTGGAGCTGCGCGCCCGGCGCGGCGTCGGCGGCGTGGTGGCAGCGGGCGGTCTCGAGGTCGTCGAGCTCGACGTCACCAGCGCAGGGACCGTGGCGACGGAGGTCACGGTCGAGGTCGAGGGGCGCCACTTCCCGCTCGCGCTCGCGGCGCGGGGCCGCGCGACCTTGACCCTTGCGCGGCGTCTCCCGCCCGGCGCGGACGCGGTCCCGGCGACGACCGCGCGCGTGCGCGCGCGCCGCGGCGACGCGGTCGAGCGCGAGATCCCCGCCGCCCGCGTGGTGCACCGCCCCGTCGTGGTCGTCACCGACGACGCCACCGCCCTCCTGCCGCGTGTCGATCGATGGCGGCGCGAGCTCGCGCTGGGACCGCCGGTGGCGGTCTCCCCCGACGCGATGCCGACGCGCTGGCACGTGCTGAGCGGCGTGGGCGCGATGGTGCTCGACCGGCCGGCGGCAGCGCTGGGGCCGGCGTCGCGCCGGCAGGTGGCGCGCCTCCTCGCCATGGGCGCGCCGGTGTGCCGCTTCCTCGACGCGGGCGCCGCCGCGCCCGCCTGCGCGCGGGCCGCGCCGATCACGCCGCCGCGGACGCGCCAGCCCGCGACCGTGCGCCCGGCGATCGGGGTGCTGGTCGCGACCGCAGGCGCCGTCGCGCTCGGCCTCGCCGCCGCCGCGCTGGTGCGGCGACGGCGCTGGCGCGTCGCGCTGGTCATCGCCGCGCTGGTCGCCGGCGGCGCCGCGCCGTTCGTCCGGGATCCGGACAGCGGCCTCCGGGTCCGGGGACTCCGCGTCGCCGCCGGCGGCGGCGAGGACTGGATCGTCGCCGAGCTCGGCGCGTCCGACCTGAGCGGCGCGACGATCCTCGGCGGCGACGTGTGGATCGAGCCGTCGGCGCCGGTGGCGCCCGGCGCCCTGCCCCCGCTCGACGACACCGGGCTCGCGGGGCGCGTCCCGGGCGCGGGGAGCTGGCGCGTCCGCGGCTTCGTGCCGGCGGCGACGGCGGGCTGGGCGAGCGCGCTCGCGCGCATCGACCGGCCGGAGGTGATCGCCCCGTGACGGCGTCGGTCGAGCTCCATGACGTGATCGCGGCGAAGGGCATGGCGCCGCTGAGCGGGCGGCTGCGATCGGGCGAGGTGGTGCGCATCGACGGTCCACGCCACGCCGTCTCGGCGCTCCTCGACGTGATCGCGGGACGGCGCGCGCCCCGCAGCGGCCGGCTCGAGACTCGCGGCGGTGCGCGCATCCTGGTGCGCGACGGCGAGCGCACGGCGGCGGGCGTCGAGACCGGCGACGCCATCGCCATGTGGGTGGCGCTGGCGAGCCCGACGCGCGGCCCGCGGACGTGTGGCGACACCGCCGCCGAGGACCCCGCCGCGCGCGGCCTCGACGTCGCGTCCCCGGTGTGGATCGTCGACGGCGCGCTCGCCCCGGGCGCCGAGCGCATCGTGCAGCGCGCGGCCGAAGCGGTGCGGACCGGCGATGGCCTGATGGTCTGGACCGGCGCGTCGCGGAGCGCGGGCAACGATCGCGTCATCGTGGTCGAGCTCGACGACCACGCGTCCCGGCCGCGTTCGCGCGCGCCGACCGCGGCGCGTCGAGGCGAGCGGGCGCGGGCAGCGCACTGGCCGTGGCGCGCGGCCCTTCGCTTCGCGGCCGCGGCGGCGACCGCGCGATCGGCGCTCGCCGTCGCCGCCGTGGTCACGCTGTGGATCGCCGCCTGCGCGGCGACGGTCGCCGCCCACGAGGGCTTCTGGTACGCGCCCGGCAGCGCCGGCGCGCTGGACGTGGTCGCGCGGCTCTCGGCGATGGGCGCGATCGCGATCGCCGCGACCGCGGCAGCCGCACGCGCCGCGGCGGCCGCCGCCTGGCCGGCGATGCTGCGCGAGACCGGCGCGAGCTCGACCGCGCGCGCGCTCGTGCTCCTCGCCGGCGACGCCGGTGGCGCCGCCTTCCCCGCGCTCGTCGCGGCGCTGCCGGCCATGTGGGCGCGAGACTCGCTCGCGGCGATCGCGTCGCTCCTCGCCACCATCGCCGCCGCGGCCGCGGCGGCGACGATCACCCGCGCCGCGCGCATGTGGTAGCCTGCCGTCGGTGCCGGCTGAAGAAGCCACGAGGAGGCTCCGGAACGACGTCGCATCGGTCGGCCGGGGCCTGACCATGCGCGCGGCGTCGTACGCGGGGCTCGCGGGCGCCGCCCTGGCGACCGGCGCGACGATCCTCCTGTCCGCGTCGCCCATCAGCAGCGGCGTGCTCGTCGCCGCGAGCGCGGCCGCCGGCGCCGCCGTGGGCCACCGCGCGACCCGCGGTTCGCGGCTCGTCGACGGCACGGGCTGGCTCGATCGTCGCGCCGACCGCGTCGAGCTCGTCGTGAGCGGGACGGCCGTGGCCGACGGGCGCGCGCACCGCACCGCGCTCGCGGACGTGGTGATCGACGCCGCCGCGGCACGTGCTCGCCGCATCGGCCGGCCCTCGCCCCTTCCCTCCCTCGTCGCGGTCGTCGCGGTCGTCGCGCTCGTCGCGGCGACGGCGTCGCGGCCGCGTCACCACCCGGCCCGCCCGACGACGACCGCGACGGTCGCGGCCGACCCATCGACGATGATCGTGGGGCACGACGGCGGTGACCGCGGCCCGCGCGCGACCACCCACGGGGCCCGCGCGCAGGACGCTCCGGTGGACGAGGCACGCACCGTCGACCGACGAGCGGCCGAGGATCCGGCCATCGCGAGCGCGAGCACACCCAGCCACCTCGCCGGACGTGGCGCCGACGCGACCGGCGTCGGCGCGACGGCGGGCGCGATCCTCGACCGCGAGCCGGCGGTCGCGCCGGCCACCACGACCACGCGCCTGGACGTCGGCGCGCCGCCCGCGGGCGCGCGCCCCGAGCTGCTCGCGGTGCCGAGCCGCTATCGCGCGGTGGTCGCCGCGTACCTGGAGGCGCGATGACCGCCGTCGCGCAGCGCGCCGACGACCTGGTGGCGACGTTCCGCCAGCGCTTCCTCGAGCTGCGCCACGCGATCGGCGAGGTCGTCGTCGGTCGCGACGAGGTCGTCCACGGCGTGCTCACCGCGCTCGTCGCCGGCGGCCACGTCCTCCTCGAGGGACCACCGGGGACGGGCAAGACGCTCCTGTGCAAGACCGTGGCCCGCGTCGCGGGGCTCGACTTCTCGCGGATCCAGTTCACGCCCGATCTGCTGCCCGCCGACATCCTCGGCGGGCCGGTCCTGCGCCGCGGCCCCGGCGGCATCGAGGAGCTCCAGTTCCGGCCCGGGCCCGTGTTCGCCAACCTCGTGCTCGCCGACGAGCTCAACCGCGCCAGCCCACGCACCCAGGCCGCGCTGCTCGAGGTGATGGAGGAGCGGCAGGTCACGACGCCCGAGGGGACCCGCTCGCTCGACGAGCCGTTCGTCGTCCTGGCCACGCAGAACCCGTTCGATCAGGGCACCTATCCGCTGCCCGAGTCGCAGCTCGATCGCTTCCTCCTGCGCCTCACCGTCACCGGCGCCAGCGAGGACGAGCTGGTGCGCATCCTCGCCGCGGACCCGGCGGCGGCGCTCGCGACGGCGCGGCCGTCGATCGATCGCGAGGGCCTGCTCGAGCTCCGCCGCATCGCCGCCGAGGCGGTGGTCGCGCCCGAGGTGAACACCCTCATCGCGCGGCTGACGCTGGCCAGCGACCCGGCGAGCGAGCTGGCGCCGGCGTCGGTGCGCCGCGTGGTGCGCGGTGGCGTGTCGGCGCGCGGCGCGCGGGCGCTGCTCGCCGCGGCCCGCGTGCGCGCGCTCGCCGCCGGTCGCGCCCACGTCGCGCGCGCCGACGTCGTCGCGATGGTGCAGCCGGTGTTCGCCCATCGCCTGCTCCTCGACTGGGCGGCCGAGGCCGAAGGTGCGTCGCGCGCCGCCGTGGTCGACGACGTGATCGCCGCGGCCGGATCGTGACGAGCGCGCTGCTCGACGCCGACGAGCTGCGCGAGCTGGCCGCGCTCGCCAGGCGTGTCCGCGGCCGCGCCGGCGAGTCGGTCGGCACGGCGGCGGCGGCGCGCCAGGGCAAGGGCTTCGAGCTGCTCGGCCACGATCGCTATCGACCCGGCGACGATCCGCGCGCGATCGACTGGCGGGCGCGCATGCGCACGGGCGAGCTCTGGGTCCGCCATCATCACGCCGAGGGCGACGGCGGCGTGCGGATCGTCGTCGACGACTCGGCGTCGATGACCGAGCCCAAGCGGCAGCTCGCGGCGCGCGTCGCCGCCGCGATCGCCGTGGTGGCCAGCGCCGCCGCGTTGCCCGTGGCGATCGACGGCCTGAGCGGCGCGAGCGGTCCGCGCGGGGGCAACGCCGAGCGGGCACGGCTCGACGCGCCCGGGGCGCGGCGCGCGCTCCATCGCCTGGGCTCGCTGCGGGCGGACGGTCGCCTCGGCCTCGAGGCCGCGCTCCTGCGCACGCGCCGGAGCGTGCGGCCCGACGAGCAGGTGGTCGTGGTCTCCGACCTCGCCGACCCGGCGCCCGCCGACGAGCTGGCGGCCGCGCTCGCCCGGGTCGCCCGGCGCGTGGCGTGCGTGCACGTGATCGACGGACGCGACGGCGAGCTCGCCGCCGACGTCGACGAGCTGTGCTGCGCGGAGTCGGGACGCCGCCGGCGGCTCGACGATCGCGGCGCCGCGGGTTTCGCCGCGCGCGTCGCGGCCTGGCAGCGATCGCTCGCCGAGACCGTGCGTCATCGCGGCGTGCCGCTCGTGGTCGCGGACGCCGCGCGTCCCCCCCGGCTCGCCGACGTGGCCGCGGCGCTGGTGGCGACGTGGAGCTGAGCTGGCCCGTCGCGCTCCTCGCGCTCGCCGCCGTCGTGCCGGCGTGGTGGCTGGCGCGACGGTCGCGTGGGCGCGCGTCCGCCCACCCGCTGTGGTTCCTCGTCGAGCCCGGCGTCACCCAGGCGCGACGGCGCAAGGGCGTGCGCGCGCGCCTCCTCCTGGTCGCCGCGGTCGCGCTCGCCGCGCTGGCGGCATCGGGACCGACGTGGCGCACGCAGCACGGCGCGCGCGTGCTCGTCGTCGACGAATCCGCCACGCGCGTCCTCGACGTCGACCAGGTGCGCGCACGTCTGCGCGGATTCGACGAGGCGGTGCTGGTCGCGCCCGGGCGTCCGCCGCGGCGCATGCCGGCCAGCGCCGCCGCCGCCGCGCTCGCGCCGGCGTCCGGGACGATCACCGCGGCCGAGCTCGCCGACGGGGTCACGGCCGCGCAGCCGCGCGCCCACACCGTCGAGATCGCCGGCGCGCCGCCTCCCGGGGACGACGTGGCGATCGCACGCGTGGCGTTCCACCGCGATCCGCTGGCCCCACGCCGCGGCCGGTTCGCCGTCGAGCTCGCGCTCCACGGCGGCGCGCCGGCGCCGACCGCGATCGTGGCGCGCGCGGGCGACGTCGAGCGCGGCCGCGCGACCCCCGTGGCCACCGGGACGGGCGCGTACGCGATCGTCCCCTACGAGGGCGACGGCGGCGAGGTGATCACGCTCGCGCTCGAGCCGGTCGCCGCCGATGACCTCGCGCTCGACGACACCGCCACGGTCACCGTGCCGGCGCTCGGCGCGGCGCCGGTGTGGATCGATCCCGCGCTCGCCGCGGCGCCGATCGCGCGCGCGCTCGCGGTCCTCCCGACGGTGACCCGCGTGCCCGAGCCCGGGCCCGACGCGATCGCGGTGGTGCCGTCGACGGCGTGGGCGGGACCGGCGCGGGCCCGCATCGTCGTGACCAGCCCTCCGCCGGCGAGCCCGAACGAGCCCCTCCTCGCCGTCGCCGGCTCATCGCTCCCCGGCGTGACGCCGGCCCTCCTCGCCAGCGCTCCCGACGTCGCGGTCGCCACCGACGCGGCGGGCGCGGCTGCAGCCGATCGCGTGTGGCTGCGCGCCGGTCCGCATGCCGCGATGTGGCTCGACGACGGCGCACCTCCGACGCTGCACCTCGCCGCCGCCATCGACGGTCCCGTCCTCCCGATCGCGCTCGCCGAGGCGCTCGCCGCGGCCCCGCTGACGGAGGCCGCGGTCATCGCGCGCGCCGACGTGCGTCCGCCTCCGCCGGCGCCGGCGCTGCCGCACGGCACCTCCGGCGATCGGCGGCGTGGCTGGCCGGCGCGCGTGCTCGTGATCGCCGCCGCGCTCTTGCTCCTCGCCGAGACGATCGTCACGCGCCCGCGGCGCGCCGGGCTCGCGCTGCGGGTGGCCTCCGTCGCCGGATTCGCGCTGCTCGCGACGCTCGGCGTCGAACCGCCGCACCGCCGGGTCGTGTTCGTGCTCGACCTCTCCGCCTCGGTCGCACCCGCCGCGACCGAGGCGCGCGCGGAGGTCGGGCGCCTGGCGGCCGCCCTCGCGCCCCACGATCGCGCGTCGCTGATCGTGGTCGCGGGCGGCGCGCGCGTCGTCGTCGACCCCGGCGCGCCCGACGAGGTCGTCGCGTACGCGCGGCGCGGCGCCCTCGATCCGGCCGCGCTCGGGCTCGATCCCGGCCGCACCGATCTGGGCGCCGGGCTCGCGCTGGCGGCGCGCACGCTCGGCGGCCCCGGCGGCGAGATCGTGCTCGTCGGTGACGGCCGCGACTCCGTGCGCGGCGACGCCGCGGTGCGCGCGTCCGCCGACCTGATCGGCCGCGGGTTCACGTTCGTGCCGATCGACACCGGTGAGGAGGTGAGGATCGTCGCTTCGAGCGCGATGGTCCACGCCGCGCCGGGGCGGACGTTCGCCGTGCCGTTCGAGCTCGAGGCCCGGGTCGCGCGCGACGTCGAGGTCGCGGTGACGCACCACGGCCGCGAGCTCGCCCGCCGCACGGTGCGCGCCGCCGCCGGCCGGACCCGCAGCGTCGTCGACGTGATCCTCGACGAGGCGGGCTCGACCGAGCTCGAGCTCGCGATCGCGCCGGGCTCGCGCCGCGCGCGCGTCCATGTCCACGTCGCCGCCGCCGGACGGACGCTGCGCCTCGACGCCGGCTCGGTCGCCACGCTCACCGACGTCGGGCTCGCCGGCGTCGACGCCGTGATCCTCGACGGGATCCCCGGCGGCGCGCTCGACCCGCCTGCGCGCGAGGCCGTGGCCCGCTTCGTCTCGTCCGGCGGCACGTTGCTCTGGGCCGCCGCCCCCGAGGTGACCGCGCGCGACGCGGCGGCGCTCGGCGCGCTCCTGCCGCTCCGCCCCGGCGCGGGGGCGCCCGCCGCGATCTTGCTCCTCGTCGATCGCTCGGGATCGATCGACGCGGCCGGTCGCCGCGCCGCGCTCCCCGGCGCCGCCGAGCTCGCCGCCGCCGCGCAGGCGCTCGGGCCCGACGATCACTTCGGCGCGATCGCGTTCGACGCCGCCGCCACCGCCTGGATCCCGCTCGCGCCCGCCGGCGCGGCGCGCGCGGTGCCCGCGCTCCCGCCCGCGCGCGGCGGGACCGATCCGGCGCCGGCGCTCGCGCTCGCGCGCCAGCGCCTCGCGACGGCCCCGCCCGCCGCGCGGCGCATCGCCGTGCTGGTCAGCGACGGCGGGTTCGCGGCGGCGGCGGAACGCAGCGTCGAGCAGGCGCGCGCGCTCGCCGCCGACGGCATCCGCGTCGAGGTGATCGCGGTCGGCGCGATCGACGAGGCCGCGCGCGCGCGCCTCGCCGCCGTCGCCGCGGCCGGCGGAGGTCGCGTGCACGAGCCCGCCGCGGGTGTCGCCGCCGCGCTGCCGGCGCTGCGCGCGGTGCCGGCGCCCGCGGGTCGCGCCGCGACGGCACGCGCGCGGGCGACGTGGTCGGCCGAGCTCGGCGACGCGCCCGCGCTCCTCGTCGCCGGCGCGCCGGTCGCCGGTCACGTCGTGCTCGAGCCCGCTCGCGACGCGGTGGTCCTCGCCGACGTCGGCGACGCGCCACTGCTCGCGGTGCGTCGCCACGGCGCCGGACGTGCGTTCGCCTGGGCCGCGGACCTGGACGGTGCGTGGATCGATCCCGCGATCGCGACCAGCGTGCTCGCAGCGATCGCCGCGGTCAGCCGTGACGACCTCTCGCTCGTGCTCGCGCCTCGACCGTCGGACCATCGAACGCTCGACCTGCGCGCGACCACGGCGACCGACCGAACCGCGCCGCTCTCCGGGCGCGTCGTCCGTCGCGATGGCGCGATCACCACGATGGTCCTGGTCCCGGCCGCGCCCGGCACACTCGTCGCCGAGCTCGCCGCACCGGCGGAGGCAGCGGTGATCGAGGTCGAGCGGGCGCGCCTGCCGGTCTCGCCATTCGACCTCGAGCACGAGCACCTGGGCGCGGCGCTGGATCCATCTGCGGTCGAGCGCGCCGCGCCGTCCACCGATCATCAACGCGTCTGGTCGCTGCTTCCGCTGATCGCGCTCGCGCTCATCGGCGTGCTCGCGCTGGCGCTCTGGCTGCCCGACCGCTGACCCACGTGTATGCTTCGCGCATGAATCGAACCTTGGTCGCGAGTGTCCTCGCCCTCGCGCTCCTGTCCGCGTGCAAGAAGAAGACGAGCACCGCCTCCCGCGATCAGGAGGCGCCCCCGACGACGGTCGCACCACCGGACGCACGCGGCCCCGTGCCGCCGACGCAGGCGGATCCCGACTTCGAGAAGAACCGCGCCGAGCTGATGCGCCGCGGCGACCCGGAGATGATGAAGCCGGCGAAGGTCGTCGACGGCAGCGAGCCCGCGACCAACCCGGCCGAGATGATCAAGGTGGTCTCGAAGGACGTGATGAAGGTCGGCGCGATCACCGTCGACCTGAAGGCAGGACGCGCCGAGCTCCCGGCGATGGTCGCGTTCCCGTCGGGCCCGCTCGAGTACGTCATGGTCAGCACCAAGGGCAAGGCGTACGAGAGCGTGTTCACCGTCGAGGCCAGCGCGGTCGAGCTGCGCCTCGCGCTCACGCTGCTCGGGTTCGAGGGCACGATGCCCGCCGCCGACGGCAGCCTGCCAGCGGCGACCGCCGCCGACTCCGTCCTCGTCGCGGTCGCGGTCGACGGCAAGGAACGTCCTCTGGCCGACTTCCTGATCGACAACCGGTCGGGAAAGCGCGCGCCCGACGCGCCGTGGCAGGTGGTCGGCTTCCGCCCCGCCGATCGCGCCCTCGCGCTCTCGACCGAGAACTTCATGACATTGGTCCCGCGCGACGTGTACGCGCCGCTCCGGATCACGATCGACGCGGGCAACCCGTACGCGGGACCTGATCAGGGACTGGGCCTGAACAAGCGCACCATGCCGGCGACCGGCGCGAAGGTCTCGCTCGTCCTTCGCCGTCGTCCGGACGCGCCCGCGGTCTCGCCGCGCACGTCCGCGGGTCCCTGATCACCCGTGGGCGGTGGCTCGCGCGCAGTTGCGCCCGAGAAACGCTGAGCACGCGCGGATCTGCGATCGCTCGCTACCCGAACGGCTACCCGACGGACATCTTGATCTCGGCCGCAGACCGGGCGACAGTGCTCGCGGGGCTCGGACTGCATCCGAGTCATTTCGCCTGTTCGCCGTCAGCTCAGGGGGAGCGTGATGACCTCGTCTATTCTCAGCCGGCTATCTCGGATCGCACTCACGGCCGCCGTCGCCTTCGCGATCCTCTCCGTCGCCAAGGCGCGCGCCGCCGACGCGCAGAACCTACGTGTCATCCCGGTGCCGTGGGTCGCGACCGACCCGTCGATCCCGCACCAGGCCTACAACGGCCACGCGACGACGCTCAAGGCGATCGCCCGCGGCGGTAACGGCACCTACACGGTCGAGTGGGACCCCGAGGGTGACGGCACGTTCATGCCGTCGTTCAACACGAACAACCGCTACAACCTCGGGCAGGTCTTCACCTACCCGAACCAGGCGGTGACGACGACGTTCCTCGCCCAGGTGCGCGTCACGTCGAACGGCGAGACCGTCACCGGGACGTACCCGGTGCGCGTCTTCGCCGACGTGCCAACCGACCCGTCGCTGGCGACCGATCGCCAGCTGCAGGTGATGCGCTCCGTCGCCGTCGACGACGCGCTCTGGTACCTGCACAACCGGCTCGTTCGCACCGGTGACGAGGCGAACCCGCTGACCGGCGCGCAGGCGAGCGCCTACCTGACCAACGACTCGAGCGCCGGCTACCAGGACGGCAACACGGCCGGCGCCCTCTGGGCGATGTCCTTGAACGGCCACTTCGCCGCGTTCCCCCCGGCCTACATCGGCGAGATGCCCGACCCTGCTGCAAACACCCAGCGCTGGGAGAACGATCCGTATGCCGAGGACGCGATGCGCCTCGTCAACAACCTGCTCACCCAGTTCACCATCTACACCACCGTCCCCGCGGCCGACGAGTCGAACCGGGTCGGGTTCTACCCCGAGGTCCAGCTCCAGCCGATCTTCGGCACCGACGACGGCGTCGGCTTCTGGGTCGTCGACGCCGGTCACGACACGTACATCACCGGTCACGTCCTGTCGGCGTTCGCGGTGGCCGGCCTCCAGGGCTACGTCACCCAGGTCGGCGATCCGAACTACGTGCTCGGTCGTCGCTTCGAGTACATCACCCAGCAGCTGGTCGACGGCGTCGTCTTCGCCCAGGTCGAGACCGCCGGCACGTCGCTGGGCTCGTGGGGCTACGTGCCGAACTCGGCCGTCGCCGACAGCTCCACGTCGCTCTGGGGCATCACCGGCCTGTGGCACGCCGACGAGTTCGCCTCGGACCAGGGCGTCATCGTCCCCAACATCGCGCGCGCCAACGCGGCCGCGTTCCTCTCGAACTACTACACGCCGACCGCCGGCCAGCGCTGCGTCGGGTACCGCAACGGTAACACCTGCGGCTTCACCACCACCGCGCTCTACACCCTGACCACCGGCTGGGTCGGGGCCAACACGTTCGACGCCGCCGACACGCGCCTCGCCTTCCCCGGCTACAACTCCCTCACCCGCGGCGCGCTCCGGACCCACCACGACCAGACGCTCGCGTTCATCAACGCGAACTTCAACAGCGGCTACAACGGCAGCATCGGCTGGAACCAGAGCTTCACGCTGGGCAACGCGCAGGGGTTCGCCAACACCGTGAACGCCGGCAACCTCTACGCGATGCTGCACTGGCAGGACGCCGCACGCGCGAACGTGCCCGAGATCGCCAGCTTCGGCGCCAACAACTGGATCCGGCTGTTCTCGCGCTACCTCATCAACAACCAGCGGTCCGACGGTCGCTGGGAGTCGGTCATCACCGATAACTACAGCGACAGCAGCGGCTCGCGCACGCTCCAGACGGTGTGGGCAGTGCTCGTGCTCTCGCCCGACGCGATCCCGCCGCTGGCGATCGGCACGTCGAACCTGGTCAACACCACCGAGGGCACGACCATCGCGTTCAACGGCGCGGCGAGCGACCCTGGCTCGGGTAACCCGGTCTACACCTGGAACTTCGACAACGGCGACTCGCTGCCCGGGCAGAACGTCAACTACGCGTTCCCCGACAACGGCACCTTCGACGTCACCCTGAGCTCCACGAGCATCGGCGGCACCTCGGTCGACACCATCCAGGTGACGATCACGAACGTGGCGCCGACCGCGAGCGTCGGCGCCGACAAGACGGCCAACGAGGGGGACGCGGTGCCGTTCGCGGCGACCTGGACCGATCCAGGCACCGGCGACACCCACACCGTCGACTGGGCCTTCGGTGACACCACCACGGGCACGGGCGCGACCACCACGCACGTCTACGCCGACAACGGCGTCTACACGGCGACCGGCACCGTCACCGACGACGACCTGGACGCCGACTCGGACGACCAGCAGGTCACGATCCTGAACGTCGCCCCGACGATCACCACGTCGCCGGGCACCACCGCCACCGAGGGCCAGCAGTACACCTACGACGCGGACTTCACCGACCCGGGCACGGCGGACACCCACACGTGCACCGCGCCGGTGATGCCGAACGGCATGACGCTCGACGACACCACGTGCACCGTCACGTGGACGCCCAACTTCGCCCAGGCGATCGGCGCGGCGCCGCCCGTGCGCCTGTGCATCACCGACGACGACGGCGGTCAGACCTGCCAGAACTGGACGATCACGCTCTCGTTCGTCGACACCGACACCGACGGCCTGCCCGACTCGTGGGAGAACACCTACTTCGGTGACCTCAGCCAGGGCGCCGGCGGCGATCCCGACGGCGACGGCCAGGACAACGACGAGGAGTTCCAGAACGGCACCGACCCGACGATGCCGGACGGTCCGACGGCGCCGACGCCGAACGCGCCGGCCTGCGGCACGCGCATCGCCAGCCTGCAGACCTCGCTGATCGTGAACAACGCGTCCGACCCGCAGCTCGGCACCGCGCTCGTCTACACGTTCGAGCTCTACGGTGACGTCGGCCTCGGCCAGTCGATCGCCTCGGCGAACAACGTGGCCGAGGGCTCCGGCGGCGGCACCGCCGGCCCCGGCGGCACCACGGTCTGGCCGGTGCCGGTCAACCTGCTCGAGAACCACCGCTACTACTGGCGCGCGAACGCGCGTGACCCGTACATCTCGAGCCCGTACAGCACGGTCTGCAGCTTCTTCGTCAACACGGTCAACGAGCAGCCCGGCGTGCCGCGCATCAACAGCCCGGCGTTCGGCGGTCAGGTCAACGCCTTCCGCCCGAACCTCGTGATCGACAACGCGACCGACATCGACGAGGATGTCCTGACCTACACCTACGAGGTGTATCGCGACCCGGCGCTGTCGCAGCAGGTGGCGATGCAGGCCGGCGTGGCCTCGGGCGCGGGCGCGACGACCACGTGGCAGGTGACGACCGACCTCATGGAGGACCGCACCTACTACTGGCGCGCGCGCGCGAACGACGGCCAGCTCTTCGGTGACTGGAGCGCGACCGGCCAGTTCTTCGTGACCACGGTCAACGCGCCGCCCGAGCCGCCCGCCCTCGTGGCGCCGGCCAACGGCGCCATCGTCGCCGAGCTCCGCCCGGTGCTCGTCATCCTCAACTCCGACGACTCGGATCTCGACGCCCTGGTCTACGACTGGGAGCTCGCGACCGACGAGACCTTCGGGACGATCGTGGCCAGCGGCACCGACCAGCCGCCGCAGGGCGCGATCAACTCGCAGTTCTCGCTGCCGGCGGACCTGATGGAGAACGGCCGGTACTGCTGGCGCGCCCGCGCCGACGACGGTCAGGCGACCAGCGCGTACAACATGGCCTGCTTCCGCGTGTCGGCGGTCAACGACCCGCCGACCGTCCCGACGCTCAACAACCCGGCCAACGACAACCGCGTCATCACGACGGCGCCGGTCTTCTCGTGGGCCCCGTCGAGCGATCCGGAAGGCGAGACCATCACGTACGACGTCGAGGTCACCGGCGAGGGTGAGACCTTCACCGTCACCGGCGTCAGCGGCACGGTCACGTCGATCTCGGGCGAGCTCGAGAACGGCGGCACGTACACGTGGCGCGCGCGCGCGGTCGACCGCTCGGGCGCGATGAGCGAGTACTCGCCGTCGAACGAGTTCGACGTCGACGCCCCGATCGACGACCCCGAGGTCGTGGTCAACGGCGGTGGCTGTGCGACGTCGGCGCCCGGCGCCGGCGCCGGCCTGGCGCTGCTCGGCCTCGCGCTCATCGGCCTCGTGCGCCGCCGCCGCCGGTAGTCGGAACTGCTCGATGGACCTGGCGCTACGCTCGCAGTTCCCCGACCTTCCAGAGATCATCCTCTGGAAGGCGGAGCTCATGTTCGGGGGGCTCCGCTTCACCGACGCCCTGGCCCGCGCCGTCGACGACGGCGCGGCGCCCAACTTCTACCCGTACCGGCGGAAGGGCGCGTCGGGGCTGGCGGAGACCATCGCCGTGCCGTACCTCTTCGATCTCGGCGGCAAGGCCGTGGCGCGCATCCGCGTCGACGACCGCGCCGGGATGGAGGTGCAGCGCGACGAGCGTGGGCGCTACTCGCTCTGGCGGGTGGCGCAGGGCAGCGAGCCGGCGCGGCCGCTGTGCGACGTGAGCTTCGTGCGCAAGCACGGCTGGCAGACGTTCCGCACCGAGGACGGCCTGGATGCGTTCTCGGCCGGCGCGGAGCAGCTCGGCGACATGATCGTCGTGAACGTCGCGCCGGGCTGCGAGTACTTCACGGCGCGTGAGACGTCTGGTCCGCTGGCGGGTCAGTCGCTGAAGTGCAGCTTCTGCGCGTACGGCCGGTTCGACCGGCGCTCGATCACGCTCGGCCAGGAGCAGGGCCGGCTCGCCCTCGACGAGCTGACGCCCCGGCGGATCGAGGCGGTGCTACGCGCCGCCGCGGCCGACGGCAGCGCCGGCCACGTCTACATCACCGGCGGCTCCGTGCTCGACCCCGAGCTCGAGGTCGAGCGCTTCCTGCCGGTGGTCGAGGCGGTGCGCCGCGGCGTCGGTGACCGGCTCCGCGTCACCGTCGGCTCGGGCGCCGTCGACCCCGCCGGCTCGCAGCGCTACCGGGACGCAGGCGCCGACAGCGCCTGCTACAACCTCGAGACCTGGGACGCGGCCACCTTCGAGGCCTGCTGCCCGGGCAAGAGCAAGCACGTCGGGCGGCAGCGCTGGATCGACGGCCTGCTCGGCGCGGTCGAGGTCTTCGGCCGCGGCAACGTCGGCTCGGCGTTCGTCGCCGGGCTCGAGCTGGTCCCGCCCGGACCGTGCCTGAGCCACGAGGCGTTCCTCGCCAGCGTGCTCGAGGGCGCGGCGTTCCTGCTCGATCACGGTGTCGTCCCGCTGTACTCGCCGCTGTGGCCGATCGACGGCACGGCGTACGGCATCCAGCACGGGATCCCACCTGCGTTGTACGTGACGCTCGAGCAGCGGTTGCACGCGCTGCGCGCCGAGCGCGGCGTGCGCGTCCCCGGCTGGCTCATCTGTCCACACTGCTCGTTCATGCTGCTCGAGGTCGACTTCGATCGTGCCCTCGGAGTGGAGGAAACATGCGAACCGCTCGCGGCATCGTAGTAGGCGTCGTCGTTGGAAGCTCGCTCGCGATCGCCGGACCGGCCTTCGCGCAGGAGAGCCCCGAGGTCACGCTCGAGTACACCCCGGCGTTCGACCCGGAACAGTTCGCGGCGAGCGCCGATCCGGAACAGATCGCGCTCACCGACGGCGCGCGCGTCGCCACACGCGGCACGTACATGGCCGGGCTCATCTTCCATGTCGGTGGCCCCCCGCTCGACATCTGCGTGCGCGACACCATGTCGGGCGCGACAGGCTGCCAGGTCGAGGGTGATCTCGTCACCACGCGCGTGCGCGCGGACCTCACCTTCCTGTACGGCTTCGGCCGCTTCGACGTCCGCGCCGCCCTGCCGCTGGTGCTCCACCAGTCGACCGACTTCGAGCCGGCGACCGGGCAGGAGTCGCTCGGCTCGGCCGGCGTCGGCGATCCGCGCATCGGCGGCCGTTACCAGATCGCACGGCCAGGCGACCTGGCCATCGCAGCCGACCTGTCGTTCACGATCCCGACCGGCGGCGACAACTTCATCGGTGACTCCGGGCTCCTCGTCGACCCGCGTGTCCTCGCCGACTGGCGCAAGGACAAGATCGCGGTCGGCGCCAGCCTCGGGTACCGCTTCCGCCAGAAGGCGGCGAAGCTCGCCAACCTCTACGTCAACGACGAGCTGACCTGGTCACTGGGCGGCGACTACCAGATCCAGCCCAAGAAGCTGTCGGCCGGCCTCGCCCTGTACGGGCGGCTGGGCCTGACCTCGCCCGACGCCGATCCCATGGAGATGGGGACGATCGAGCACGGCCTCGGCGCCGAGGAGTTCCCGATCGAGGCCCTGGCGTCCGCCCGCTACTTCGTCACCGACAAGATCGCGCTCGACTTCGGCGCCGGCACGGCGCTCACCTCGGGCTACGGCGCCGCGCCCTTCCGCGTGCTCGCCGGCGTGCAGTGGGTGAACCGCAAGGAGGCGCCGCTGGTCGTCGACACCGACGGCGACGGCATCACCGACGACGACGACAAGTGCCCGCGCGAGAAGGAGGACGTCGACGGCTTCGAGGATCTCGACGGCTGCCCCGAGCGCGACAACGACGGCGATGGCATCGCCGACGCGAGCGACAAGTGTCCGATGGACGCCGAGGACCTCGACGGCTTCGAGGACGAGGACGGCTGCCCCGACAGCGACAACGACGGCGACGGCGTCGCCGACGCCAACGACAAGTGTCCGACCGAGATGGAGGACATGGACGGCTTCCAGGACGACGACGGCTGCCCCGACGCCGACAACGACGGCGACGGCATCGCCGACGCCAACGACAAGTGCCCGACCGAGGCCGAGACCATGAACGGCTTCGAGGACGAGGACGGCTGCCCCGACGAGCGCCCCTCGATCGTGGTGACCACCACGGCGATCGAGATCACCGACAAGATCTTCTTCGACCTCAACAAGGCGCGCATCAAGTCGGTCAGCTTCCCGACCCTCGACGCGGTGGCCGACGTCCTCAAGGACAACGCCGGCCTGCGCGTCCGGGTGGAGGGCCATACCGACGATCAGGGCGAGGCCAGGCTGAACGCCAAGCTCTCCGACCAGCGCGCGGCCGCGGTGAAGAAGTACCTGGTCAAGAAGGGCGTCGACGCGTCGCGCCTCGAGTCCAAGGGCTACGGCTTCAGCCGCCCGCTCGTCCCGGGCTCCGACGAGGCGGCCCGCTCGCAGAACCGCCGCGTCGAGTTCGTCATCATCGAGCGGACCGACGGCGGGACCGCCCCGGCACCCGAGCCCGCGCCGACGCCGGCGACGACGCCCTGACGGGGGCGACGCGTCAGCGCCGGACGGCGCGGACGACGGTGTGCATCATCGGCGGCGTCGGTCTCGTGATCGACGCGCCGGTGAAGCCGGTCTCCTCGAGCCACGCTACGTGGTCGACGTCGGCGTGGCAGCCGCCGCGCTCGCTGGTGAGGAGCATGTTGAGCGCGAACAGGGCCGCGAACGGCGGGCCGACGCGGCTCGCGTCGCGCATCACGTCGACGATGTAGACCACGCTGCCGGGCGCGAGCGCGCGGTGGAGCCGCGCGAGCAGCTCCTGGCACGCCGCCGGCGGCTCGCGGTGCAGGAGGCCCGAGACCAGCGCGGCGTCGTAGCCGGCGCCGAGGTCGTCGGTGAGGACGTCGGCGTCGCGATGGGTCACGCGGTCCGCGAGCCCCTGGGCCGCGACCAGCTCGCGCCCCACGGCCGCGATGCCCGGCAGCTCGAGCACCGTGGCCCGCAGCTCGGGGTGGCGCTGACACAGCATCACGGAGAGCGTGCCCGGCCCGCCGGCGACGTCGACCAGGTGACGGCGACCGGCGACGTCGACGGCGCCGATGAGCCCGCGCGCCATGCCGAGCGCGCGCGTGTGCATGCCGTGCACGAAGCCGCGAGTGCGCTCCGGGTCGTCGCCGGTGTACGTCGGCGTCTCCACGATCGGCGCGTCCTTGCGCACCGCCTCGGCGAGCCGACCCCACGCCGGGAAGAGCCGCGCGTTGTAGCCGAGCGCGGTGGCGAGCGAGCCGGGGCGGCCCTGGATGAGGAACGTGGTCGCCTCCGGGGAGTTCCGGTAGCGATCACCCTCCTTCTCGCAGAGCCCGAGCGAGACGACGGCGTCGAGCAGCATCGCCGTCGGGCGCTCGTGGAGACCAGCGCGCGCGGCGACCTCGGCGGCGGTGGCGGGCTCCGCGGCGAGGTGGCCGAAGAGGTCGTGCTCGACGGCGGCGAGCAGCGCGGCCGAGCCCCAGAAGGCGTTGGCCAGCTCGAGGATGCGGGACGGATTCACCCGCGCAGTCTAACCTCTCAGAGCCTGGGAGGCAGTTGCCCCCAGGCTCCCTTTCTCGATCCCTCAGGGACAGGGGAACACGGCGTCGAGCACGCCGATGATCGCGGCCTCGTCGACCTGCGTGGCGTCGGTCTTCGCCAGCTCGGCGGCGAGCGTAGCGCCCCGCGCCGCGTCGCGCGCCGTGGTCTCGCGCTGGAGCGCGCGACCCAGGTAGCGGATCATCTCCCAGTGCACGGTCAGGTCGTCGCCGCTCGCCGACGACATCGCGACCAGACGCGCGCGCACGATGAGCGCCGTGGCGCGGTGGACGGCGCGGTCGAGCTGCGCCAGCGCGATCGTGCGCAGGCCGTCGAACATCGCGTCGTCGGTGGTCACCATCGGGTCGTCGAGGTCGCGCCAGCAGCGCACCGCGAGGACGCCGTCGAAGGCGCGATCGTGGGTCAGCGTCTCGAGGCCGCGCGTGTAGCGGGCGAGGCCCTTGCCGGCGCTGCGCTGGTCGCCGCCGCCGTAGTAGGCCCAGCTCGAGTCGCAGTCGGCGGGCGTCGCCTTGCAGGTGACGGCCTCCTTGTAGACGGAGAGCTGCAGGAAGTGGAGGAGGCCGGCCTCGATGCGCGCGGCGGCGAGCCGGCGGGCGAGCGGATCGGTCGCGTTGGCGCCATCGGTGAAGGCGGTCGCGATGAAGGGCGTGAGCGTGAGCGGCCCGATGCAGCGATCGGGGTAGGCCTGCTGCTCGGCCATCGTGAGCGTGTTGCACGCGGCGACCATGCCGCCGCTGTTCATCGCCGGCGGGTAGTGCTCGTCCTCGCGGCGCGACACGCGCGACTCGAGGCCGTTGGCCTGCAGGTAGGTCACGCGCGCATCGACGAACGCCTGCTGGCTCGGCGCACCCGCGATGAACAGCATCGTCGCGATGTCCTCGAACGCGGCGATGCGCGCGATGGTCGACACGCTGGCGTTGATCGTCACGTACGTGCCGGGGTCGGCGTCGGACACGCAGGCCGGGAACGGATCGTCCGCCGAGTTGTTGACGCGCGGGGTGTAGTCGTTCTCGCCCGCGACACACGCCGGATCACCATCGGCGGGCGGCCCATCCGTGGGCGCGTCGGTGAGATCGGCGTCGGCGCTCGGCGCGTCGGGCGTGCCCGCCGGATCGTCCTCCTTGCACGACGTGGTTCCGAGGGACAGGACGAGCGCGACGAGCGCGACGCGATGGATCGGCGAGAGGTTCACGGTGCAAGCTCCAGGAAGACGACCAGGCTCCGCCCCGGTCCGTTGATGCTCGAGCCATGATAGCGGTAAGTCGCGTCGAGGAGGTTATCGAGGACGGCCGCGATGCGCACCGCCGTGGTGACGCGCACGCCGCCGCGGAGCTCGACGACCGCGTAGCCGGGTGTACCTCCCGCCGGGATGCGGGGATCTCCGAGGTCGGACGGCGCGAGCCGGGTCTGCGCGCCGGCCCAGCGCAGGCCGGCGGCCGCGTACGCGCGCGGCGAACGCCAGCGCGCCTCGGCGGTGCCGTTGACCGGCGGCACGCGCGACAGCGGGACCCGCTCGCGAAACGGCAAGGACGGGTCCGACGGGCGCTCCTCGGGGTTGGCGCCCTCGCCGCGCGCGAGCGCGAAGGTCGTGCGCAGCGCCCAGGGGCCGCGCGTCACGTCGCCGGCGAGCTCGACGCCGCGCACGTCGGCGGGGCCCCCGAGGTTGATGAGCTGGTACCGGAACCACGCGCCCTGGCAGTCGCGTGACGTCGGCGGACAGTCGTCGATGCTGCGCAGCGAGCGGGCGATTGCGCCGTCGACGCGCGAGGTGTAGGCCCACGCCTCGACGCCGAACACGTCATGGCCCACGCGCGCGCCGACCTCGAACGTGGTCGCCGTCTCGGGCGCCAGCGCCGCGTTCTCGAACTGGAAGCCAGGGCCGGCCGCCTGCCGGCCGGTGAGGTCGTCGAGGTTGGGCGCGCGGAACGAGCGGTCGACGGTGGCGAGCAGCTCGACGTCGCCGCGACGCCAGGTGAGCCCGGCGAAGCCCGCCTTCGCCAGCCACGTACGACCGATCTCGGTCGTCGCGGAAGCTTCGTCGGCCGGCGAGTCGGCGCGCGCGACGCCGAGCCGACCGCCAGCCCGCGCCGTGAGCTCGCGCCACCGCGCCTCGCCGAGCGCGAAGCCGCCGCCGGTCGCGTAGCGCGAGCCCGAGACGTACTGGCCGCGGCTGTCGTAGCGGACGAAGCCGATGTCGGTGAGCTCGAGCCACGCCACCGAGTCGATCCAGTCGGTGTAGAGGTCGGCGCCGGCCTCGCCCCGCACGTGCACCGGCCCCAGCGCGCGCGTCGCCGTCTCGGCGCTGGCCGTGAGGCCGAGGGTGCGCGTGTCGTCCCGCCCGGCGTCGCGCGCGCTGGCGCGCGGCCGGTCGCGGGTGCGGCGCTCGTGTTGCTCCTGCGCCGACACGACCGCGCGCACGCGCTCGGCCCAGGGGCCGAGGGTCGTGTCGACGGCGGCGTAGGCCAGCGTGTGGAACTGCTCGTCGATGCGCAGGCACTCGTCGATCGGGGCGAACGCCGGCGGGCACTGGTCGGTGCGCGGCGCGTCGAGCTGGCGGTAGTCGTAGTACGCGACCGTCAGCCGCGTGTCGTCCCAGCGCTGGACCAGCCGCGCGTCCCACGTCGCCTCGCGGAAGCCGGTGCCGAGCTGCGTGCGCCGGTCGGGCGCGTACGACGGCACCAGGGCCGGCGTCCCGTCGACGCCGACGAGCACGCCGCCGCTCTCGAGCAGGCTGACGTCGCGGTAGCCGCCGCCGACGAGCAACCCGGCGCGCTTCCACGGCGCGAGCGCGACCTCGGCGCGGCCGCCGAGCTCGTGATCGGCGGAGCCCCAGCGCAGCTCGAGCCGCGGGCGGACGCGGCGCTCGCCGGCGTCCGGATCACGCGGCACGGCGTCGAGGACGCCGCCGATCGCGTCGGAGCCCCAGCGCGTCGAGGCGCTGCCGCGGACGACCTCGATCGCCGCGAGCGTGCGGGTGTCGATCGTGAAGAAGTACTGGTTCGGCCCCTGGCGCCAGGTCGAGTTGTTGAGGCGCACGCCGTCGAAGAGCAGCATGGTCTGCTGCCCGGTGCGGCCGCGCAGGAACGGCGAGCCCTGGGCCGCGGCGGTCTGCTGCACGTACACGCCCGGCTCCCAGCGCAGGGCGTCGGGCGCCGAGCGCGGCAGCCGCTCGTCGAGGTCGGCGCGGCTCACCGTCGTGGCGGCGCGGCCCGGCGCCGGCGCCGGCGCGTCGCCCTCGACGACGATCGTCTCGGCCGGCGCCGCGGCGCCGGCCTCCACCGGCTCGTCCGCCGCCACGGTCACCGAGCTCGTCAGCCATCCGGCGAGCGCGTAGCGAAGGATCCCGAGCAACGCCCTATCTTCGCACGACCGGCAGGTAGCGCGGCTGCCAGGCGTGCGCGGAGGCGAGGTCGGCGGGCGCGACGCTGGTCGCGGCCTCGTCGACCACGCCGTCGCGGACCGCGGCCTCGATCACGGCGACGGCGACGACGCGCGACACCTGCGCCAGCGACGACACCGGCGGATAGAGCGCGTCGGGGTGGTGCGCGGCGGTGTAGTCGGCGACGGCGCGCGCCGCGGCCATGACCATGGCATCGGTGATGCGCGTCGCGCCGCACGCGATCGCGCCCGCGCCCAGCCCCGGGAACACGAACGCGTTGTTGCCCTGCGGGATGCTGCGCGGGGCGCCGCCGACCACGACCGGCGCGAACGGCGAGCCGGCGGCGACGAGCGCCGCGCCGTCGGTCCACGCCAGCACGTCGGCCGGCGTGGCCTCGGCCGACGACGTCGGGTTGGACAGCGGGAACACGATCGGGCGCGGCGTGTTGCGCAGCGTCGCGCGCACCACCTCCTCGGTGAACGCGCCCGGCGTGCCGGAGAGGCCGAGGAGCGCCGTCGCCCCGGCGTGCTTCACCGTGGTGAGCAGATCGGGCGCCGTCGACGTGCCCCACGCCGCGATGCGCTCGCGCGGCTGCGCGAAGCGGCGCTTGTAGTCGTCGAGCGGCCGATCGTCGACGAGCAGGCCGCGCGAGTCGAGGACGAACAGGCGCGCGCGCGCCTGCTCCCAGGTGAGGCCGTCGGCGACCAGGCCGCGCGCGATCATCTCGGCGACGCCGATGCCGCCGGCGCCGGCGCCGTGCACGACGAACACCTGCTCGCGCAGCGGGCGGCCGAGGAGGCGCGCCGCCGAGGTGACGCCGGCCAGCGCGACCGCGCCGGTGCCCTGGATGTCGTCGTTGAACGACGGGTGCTGGCCGCGGAAGCGCTCGAGCACCGTGAAGGCCGTGTCCTTGGCGAGATCCTCCCACTGGATGACGGCGCGCGGCCAGCGGCGGCCGACCGCACGCACGAACTTCTCGACGAAGTCGACGTACAGGTCGCCGCGGAGGCGGCGGCGGCGCGTGCCGAGGTAGAGCGGATCGGCGAGCAGGTCGTCACGATCGGTGCCGACGTCGAGCGCGACCGGCATGGTGTGGAACGGCGACACGCCGCCGCCGCAGGTGTAGAGCGCGAGCTTGCCGATCGGGATGGCGAGGCCGCCCCAGCCCTGATCGCCGATGCCGAGGATGGCCGAGCTGTCGGTGGCGACGATCATGCGCACGTCGTTGAGCGGGTAGCGCGCGAGGATCTCGTCGGCCGCGTCGATGTTCTCGGGCGAGAGCGAGAGGCCGCGCGGGTTCTGGTAGAGCTGGCTGAACTTCTGCACGGCCTCGCCGACCGTCGGCGTGTAGACGATGGGCAACATCTCCTCGAGGTGGCGCTCGAGGACCGCGTAGAAGAGGATCTCCTGGCGCTCCTGCAGGCCGCGCAGGTACTGGTACTTCGCCAGGCGCGTCGGCTCGCCGCAGTAGTGGCGGTAGGCGCGCGCGATCTGCATCTCGAGGTCGTTCACCTGCGGCGGCAGGAGGCCTTCGAGCCCGAGCGCGGCGCGCTCCTCGCGGGTGAACGCGGTGCCCTTGTTGATGAGCACGAGGCGCAAGAGCGCGATGCCCTCGACGTTGACCACCATGCGGTCCTGCCCGTCCGGTCCCCGGACGATGTCGAAGAACGCGCAGAGCGGCGGCCGATCCGACGGGATGTCGGAGAAGACGCCGGAGGGGTTGGTCGAGGCGCGGGCGAAGGATTGGGGCATATGGGGTACGGCTCGTTCAGGACGCGCGGAGGTCGAGGCGCTCGCGGACCGCGGCGCCCATGGCGTGGGTGGTGAGGGTGCCGCCGACGTCGCGGGTGCGGGCACCGTCGCGCAGCGCGCCCTCGACGGCGCGCTCGATGCACTGGGCCTCGCGCTCGAGCCCGAGCGAGAAGCGGAACATCATGGCGACCGAGAGGATCGTCCCGACCGGGTTGGCGATCGCCTGGCCGGCGATGTCCGGCGCCGAGCCGTGGATCGGCTCGTAGAGGCCCTTCCGTCGGCCCTCGCCGTCGCCGAGCGAAGCCGACGGCAGGAGGCCGATCGACGCCGAGAGCACGGCGGCCTCGTCGGTGAGGATGTCGCCGAACATGTTCTCGGTGACGATCACGTCGAACGACGACGGGTGCGTGATCAGGCGCATGGCCGCGGCGTCGACGAGCAGGTGCTCGACCTGGATCCCCGGGTGACGCGCGGCGACCTCGAGCGCGATCTGGCGCCACAGGCGCGACGACTCGAGCACGTTGGCCTTGTCGATCGAGGTCACCTTCGAGCGGCGTGTCGCGGCGATGCGGAACGCGAGCTCGACGACGCGGCGGATCTCGTGCTCGGTGTAGACCAGCGTGTCGACCGCGCGCAGGCCGTCGGGGCCCGACGTTCGCTCCTTGGGCTGGCCGAAGTAGAGGCCGCCGGTGAGCTCGCGGATGACGAGCATGTCGACACCGACGAGCTTCTCCGGGCGCAGCGGCGAGCGATCGTGCAGGCAGGCGTAGGGCGCGACCGGGCGCAGGTTGGCCCAGAGGCCGAGGCGCTGGCGGATCGCGAGCAGGCCCTGCTCGGGCCGCACCGTGGCGCTGGGGTCGTCCCACTTCGGCCCGCCCACGGCGCCGAGCAGGACCGCGTCGGCGGCGGCGCAGCCGGCATGCGTGTCCTCGGGGAGCGCGGTGCCGGTCGCGTCGATCGCCGCGCCGCCGATCAGGTGCTCGGTGTACGAGACCTGGTGATCGTAGCGCTGGGCGACGGCGTCGAGCGTCTTCCGGGCCTCGTCGAGGACCTCGGGGCCGATGCCGTCACCAGGACAGAGAGCGATCCGCGCGTGCATGGGGACTCCTTCGGGGCTGGGGCGGGGTGAGGGCGAGCTCGAGGCCGTCGAGCAGGGCGTGCCACGTGGCCTCGAGGATGTTCTGGGACGCGCCGACGGTGGCGAAGCGGCGCTCGCCGTGGTGCCACTCGATGAGGACGCGCGTGATCGCGCGCGTGCCGGCGACGCCGTCGACGATGCGCACCTTGTAGTCGACGAGCGCGAGGTCGCCGATCTCGGGGAACGACGGGCCCAGCGCGGCGCGGAGCGCGGCGTCGAGCGCGTGCACCGGGCCGTCGCCGTCGGCGGCGGCGTGCACCGGGCGATCGCCCACGTGCAGCTTCACGGTCGCCTCGGCGGTGGTCACCGCGCCGCGGTTGCCGGCGGTGACGCGGTAGCCGTCGACGGTGAACGGCGGGCGGTAGTCGGGGCGCGCGCGCAGGAGCAGGAGCGCCACCGAGCCGTCGGCGGATTCGTACGCGAAGCCCTCGGCCTCGCGCTCCTTGACGGTGCGGACGGCGGCGGCGGCGGTGGCGGCGTCGAGGTCGCCGAGGCCGAGCGCCTGCGCCTTCTCGACGAGGTTGGCGCGGCCGGAGAGCTCGGACACGACGAAGCGCGCCGTGTTGCCGACCAGCGCCGGATCGACGTGCTGGTAGCTCTCGGGGTGGCGCATCATCGCGGCGACGTGCACGCCGCCCTTGTGGGCGAAGGCGTGCGCGCCGACGTAGGCCGCGTGATCGTCGGGCGCGAGGTTGGCGACGTCGGCGACGAGACGCGCCACCGCGGGCAGGGCCGGCAGCTTGCCGTCGGCCAGCGCCGTGACGCCCAGGCTGGGGCCGAGCTTGAGGCAGATGCCGGGGATGACAGCGGTGAGGTCGGCGTTGCCGCAGCGCTCGCCGTAGCCGTTGATCGTGCCCTGCACGTGGCGCGCGCCGGCGCGCACGGCGGCGAGCGTGCTGGCGGTCGAGCAGTTCGAGTCGTCGTGGGCGTGGATGCCGATGCGCGGGGCGCTCATCCCGGCACGCCCGAGGTGCTCGCGCGCGGCCCGCACGGCGGCCTCGACGTCCCACGGCATGGTGCCGCCGTTGGTGTCGCAGAGCACGACGGTCTCGGCGCCGGCGGCGGCCGCGGCCGCGAGCGTGGCCAGCGCGTAGGCCGGGTCGGCGGCGTAGCCGTCGAAGAAGTGCTCGGCGTCGTAGATGACGCGGCGCCCGGCGGCGCGCAGGAAGGCGACCGAGTCGCCGATCATGGCGAGGTTGTCCTCGGCGGTCGTGCGCAGGACCTCGACCGCCTGGAAGCGCGACGACTTGCCGAAGATCGTGCACACCGGCGTGCCGGCCTCGACCAGCGCCTGGAGGTTCTGGTCCTCGGCCGGCGCGACGCCGGCGCGGCGGGTCGAGCCGAACGCGCACAGGGCGGCGTGGCGCCAGCGCTCGGCGCGGGCGCGCTCGAAGAAGAGCGCGTCCTTGGGGTTCGAGCCCGGCCAGCCGGCCTCGATGAAGTCGACGCCGAGCTCGTCGAGCGCGCGGGCGATGCGCAGCTTGTCCTCGAGCGAGTACGAGATGCCGGCGCGCTGGGCGCCATCACGCAGCGTGGTGTCGTAGACCTGGACGAGGTCCCGTGTCACAGGCGGGCCTCGGCGGCGCGCTCGTGGGCCTCGATCTTCGCCAGGTACGAGCGCAGGTAGCCGAGCTCGTCGACGCCGTCGAGCAGGCAGCGGCGCGCGAACGCGTCGACCGAGAACGAGGCGGAGCGCCCGGCGAAGGCGATCGTCTGCGCCTCCAGCTCGATCACCACGGGCGTCGCCGGATCGGCGGTGATCGCCGCGACCAGGGCCGCGTGATCGGCCTCCGACAGCGCGACCGGCAGGAGCCCGTTCTTGAGCGCGTTGCCGCGGAAGATGTCGGCGAACGACTGCGCGACGACCGCGCGGAACCCGGCGGCGCACAGCGCCCACGGCGCGTGCTCGCGCGAGCTGCCGCAGCCGAAGTTCTTGCCGACGACGAGCACCTGCGCGCCCTTCGCCGCGGGCTGCTCGAGCGGGAAGCCGTCCTTGTACGCCTTCTTGAAGTCGACGAAGAGCGCGTCGCCGAGGCCGGCCTTGTCGGTGACCTTGAGGAAGCGCGCCGGCACGATCTGGTCGGTGTCGACGTCGTTGGCGAGGAGCAGCGCCGCGTGGCTGGTGAGCGTGGTGAAGCGTGCGGCGGTCGGGGCGGTCATGGCGCGGCCTCCGTGGCGAGCGAGCGCGGGTCGGTGACCATGCCGGTCACGGCGGCGGCGGCGGCGGTGAGGGGCGACGCGAGCAGCGTCCGCCCGCCCTGCCCCTGCCGCCCCTCGAAGTTGCGGTTCGAGGTCGACACGGCGAGCTGGCCGGGGCGGAGCTGGTCGCCGTTCATGGCGATGCACATCGAGCAGCCCGGCGTGCGCCACTCGGCGCCGGCCTCCTTGAACACCCGGTCGAGGCCCTCGGCCTCGGCGGCGCGGGCCACGGCCTCGGAGCCGGGCACGATCATCGCGCGCACGCCGGGCGCGACCTTGCGGCCGCGCAGCACCGACGCCGCCGTCCGCAGATCGGACAGCCGGCCGTTGGTGCACGAGCCGACGAAGACGACGTCGACGGCGCGCCCGAGCAGCGGACGCCCCGGCTCGACCTGCATGTAGTCGAGCGCGCGGCGGAGCGCGGCGCGCTCGTCGGCGTCGGCGAGCGCCGCCGGATCGGGCACCGGCGCCGTCACCGCGCCGCCCATGCCCGGGTTGGTGCCGTACGTGATCATCGGCTCGAGCGCCGCGCCGTCGAGGCGGACCTCGGCGTCGAACGTGGCGCCCTCGTCGCTCGGCAACGAACGCCAGCGATCGATCGCGCGGTCCCACGCCGCACCCGCGGGCGCGTGCGCGCGGCCGCCGAGGTACGCGAACGTGGTGTCGTCGGGCGCGATCATGCCGGCGCGCGCGCCGCCCTCGATCGACATGTTGCACACGGTCATGCGCGCCTCCATGTCGAGCGCGCGGATCGCCGCGCCGGCGTACTCGAGCACGTAGCCCGTGGCGCCGCCGGTGCCCACCCTGGCGATGAAGGCGAGGATGATGTCCTTGGCGGTGACGCTGTCGGGCAGCCGGCCATCGACGGTGACGCGCATCGTCTTCGGCCGGCGCTGGAGCAGACACTGCGTCGCGAGCACGTGCTCGACCTCGGAGGTGCCGATGCCGAACGCGAGCGCGCCGAACGCGCCGTGGGTCGAGGTGTGGCTGTCGCCGCACACGATCGTCATGCCCGGGTGGGTGAGCCCGAGCTCGGGGCCGATCACGTGCACGATGCCCTGCTGCGCGGAGCCCATGCCGTGGAGCCGGACGCCGTGCTCGGCGCAGTTGGCGGCCAGGGTGTCGAGCTGGGCCTTGCCGGCGTCGTCGAGGACGCGCAGCACGGCCTTGCCGTCGTCGCCCGCGGCCGCGTCGCGCGCGACGGTCGGCACCGAGTGATCCATGGTCGCGACCGTGCGATCGGGGCGGCGCACCTTCAGGCCGCGCGCGCGCAGCCCGGCGAACGCCTGCGGCGACGTCACCTCGTGCACCAGGTGCAGATCGATCGACAGGATCGCCGGCGCGCCGTCGTCCTGATGGACGACGTGGGCGTCCCAGATCTTGTCGAACATGGTCCGCGCCGGGCTCACGCGGCACCTTCGACGTTCTGCGCCGGCATGCGGCGGGCGATGACGTGGTTGAGCGCGGCCAGGTAGGCCTTGGCGCTGGCCACGACGATGTCGGTGTCGGCGCCCGAGCCGTGGGTCGCGCGCTCGTCGCCCTCGCGCACGCGCACGCTCACCTCGCCGAGCGCGTCGATGCCCTCGGTGACGGCGTTGACGTTGAACTCGAGCAGCTCGACCGGCGCGCAGACGATGGCCTGGATCGCCTTGTACGTGGCGTCGACGGGGCCGGTGCCCACGGCGGCCTGCACCCGCTGTCCGCCCTGCGGATCGCGCAGGCGCACGGTGGCCGTCGCCAGCCCGGCCGTGCCACACGCGACCTGAAGATCCTCGAGGACGTACAGGTCGGGCGCCGGCGCGCGCTCGCCGGCGGCGAGCGCGACGAGGTCGGCGTCGTGAACGGCGCGCTTGCGATCGGCGAGCACCTTGAAGCGGCCGAACGCGCGCACCAGGGCCTCGCCCTCCAGCGCGACGCCGAGCACCGCGAGCCGCTCGGCGAAGGCGTGCTTGCCCGAGTGCTTGCCGAGGACGAGCTTGGTCTGCGCCGCGCCGACGTCCTCGGGCTTCATGATCTCGTAGGTGCGCTGGTGCTTGAGCACGCCGTCCTGGTGGATGCCGCTCTCGTGTGCGAACGCGTTGCCGCCGACGACCGCCTTGTTGGGCGGCACCGGGTAGCTGGTCGCGCGCGAGATCACCCGGCTCACGCTCAGGAGCTGCGTGGTGTCGATGCCGGTCGCGAGCCCGAGCACCGGCTCGCGCGTGCGCAGCAGCATCACCAGCTCCTCGAGCGACGCGTTGCCCGCGCGCTCGCCGATGCCGTTGACCGTGACCTCCGCCTGCCCCGCGCCGGCGCGCAGGCCGGCGAGCGAGTTGGCGACCGCGAGGCCGAGATCGTCGTGGCAGTGGACCGAGATCACCACCTCGCGCGCGCCCGGCACGTGCTCGACGATGCCGGCGATGAGCGCGCCGAACTCGTCGGGCATGGTGTAGCCCACGGTGTCGGGGATGTTGAGCACGGTCGCGCCGGCCTCGATGGCGACCGCGAGCACGCGGTGCAGGAACTCGGGGTCGCTGCGCCCCGCGTCCTCGGGCGAGAACTCGACGGCGTCGCACAGCCGCTTCGCGTGCCGCACCATCGCGCCGACCTTGGTCACCACCTCGTCGCGCGTCATGCGCAGCTTGTGCTCGAGGTGCAGATCGCTGGTGGCGAGGAAGGTGTGGATGCGCGGGCGGGCGGCGCCCTTGATCGCGCTCCACGCCGCGTCGATGTCGCCCTCGTGGGCGCGGGCCAGCGCCTGGATCACCGGCGGCTGGACGTCGGGGCGTCCGCGCAGCGGCTCGCGCCCGACCTCGGCCGCGATCTGCGCGACCGCGGCGTGGTCGTCGGATGACGCCGCCGGGAAGCCAGCCTCGATGATGTCGACGCCGAGGCGCGCCAGCGCGCGCGCGACCTCGAGCTTCTCGGGGGACGTCATGCTCGCGCCCGGCGCTTGTTCGCCGTCGCGGAGACTGGTGTCGAGGATGTGGATGCGACGCATGGTTCTCTCCGGCCCGCGCGGGGCTCGCTCAGTCGCCAGGCTTGACGGTGACGGCATCGAGGAAGGGCATGAGGGCGCGCAGCTTGGCGCCGACCTCCTCGAGCGGCTGCGTCCGCTCCTCGACCCGGCGCGCCTCGAACCGCGGCGCGCCCTTCTCGTTCTCCGCGACCCAGTCCTTCGCGAACGTGCCGTCCTGGATCTCGGTGAGCACCTGCTTCATCGCCGCCTTCACCTCGGGGCCGACGATGCGCGGGCCCGAGACGTAGTCGCCCCACTCGGCGGTGTCGGAGACCGAGTAGCGCATGTAGTTGAGGCCGCCGCGGTACATGAGGTCGACGATCAGCTTCAGCTCGTGCAGGCACTCGAAGTACGCGACCTCGGGCTGGTAGCCGGCCGCGGTGAGCGTCTCGAAGCCGGCGCGGATGAGGTGCGAGACGCCGCCGCACAGGACGGCCTGCTCGCCGAAGAGATCGGTCTCGGTCTCCTCGGCGAACGTGGTCTCGATGAGGCCGGCGCGGGTCGAGCCGAGCGCGTGGGCGTAGCTCATCGCGAGCGCCTTGGCGGCGGGCGACGCCGACGCGTGCACGGCGAGCAGCGCCGGCACGCCGCCGCCCTCCTTGTACGTCTCGCGCACGCGGTGACCGGGCGCCTTGGGCGCGATCAGCGTGATGTCGAGGCCGGCCGCAGGCGCGATCGTCCCGTAGTGGATGTTGAAGCCGTGCGCGAACATCAGCATCTTGTCGGTGCGGCCGTCGAAGTGAGGCGCGAGGTCCTCCTTCCACAGCTTCGGCTGCCTGGTGTCGGGCACGAGCACCATGAGGACGTCGGCCCAGGCCGCGACCTCCGACGGCGGCGCGACCTCGTGGCCGGCGGCCTTGGCCACCGCGATGCTCTTCGAGGTGGCGGGCAGGCCGACCTTCACGGTCACGCCCGAGTCGGCGAGGTTGCCGGCGTGGGCATGGCCCTGCGAGCCGTAGCCGATGATGCCCACCTTGCGGGCCTTGATGAGCGCGGGGTTGGCGTCCTTGTCGTAATAAAGCGTGGCCATGGTCGTGTGTCTCCTCGAACTCTGGGTCAGCTCGCAGCGGGTTTGACGGAAAGGGTGGGGTCGACGACGCCGGCGCGCGGCATCGCGATGGCGCCGGTGCGCACCATCGAGATGACGCCGAACGGCTCGAGCACGCGGCGCAGGTCGTCGACGCGCTCGCGGGTCGCGGTGATCTCGACGACGAGCTCGTCGGGCGCGACGTCGATGACGCGGGCGTGGAACAGCTCGGCGACCTGCACGACCTGCGCGCGCGTGGTCATGCCGGCCCTCACCTTGATGAGCGCGAGGTCGCGCTCGATCGCCTGGTGGGCGTCGAGCTCGTGGACCTCGACGAGGTCGACCAGCTTCCACAGGTTGGCCTCGAGGCGCAGCGCCGTGGCGTCGTCGCAGGCGACGACGATCGTGAGGCGCGACAGCCCGGGCAGCTCGGACTGGCCGACGGTGAGCGACGCGATGTTGTAGCCGCGGCGGCGGAACAGCGAGGCGACGCGGTTGAGCACGCCCGGCACGTCCTCGACGGTGGCGACGAAGGTGCGCAGGCGCGGGCGGGGCGGTGCGGCGGCGGGGCTCATCGAGGCACCTCGTCTTCCTCGGAGTCGGCCGCGGTCTCGACGATCGGCGAGGGCGGCGCGTGGGGGCGGCGGATCATGTCACCGAGGTCGGCGCCCGACGGCACCATCGGGTAGACCGAGTCCTCCTGCTCGACGCGGAAGTCGATGACCACCGTGCCGGGGTCGCGGCGCGCGGCGGCGACGGCGGCGGCGACCTCGGCGCGCTTGATCACGCGGATGCCGGTGAGGCCGTGCGCCTCGGCGAGCTTGACGAAGTCCGGCGAGCGCATCGGCGTCGCGACGTAGCGGCCGCCGTAGAACATCTCCTGCCACTGGCGGACCATGCCGAGGTAGCCGTTGTTGATGATCGCGACGTTGACCTTGATGCCCTCCTGGGCCGCGGTCGACAGCTCGGCGGCGGTCATCTGGAAGCCGCCGTCGCCGGCCACCACCCACACCTCGTCGCCGGGTCGCGCGAAGCGCGCGCCGATCGCCGCGGGCAAGGCGAAGCCCATCGTGCCCAGGCCGCCCGACGTCACCAGGCCGCGCGCGTGGTCGTGCTTGTAGTACTGCGCCTCCCACATCTGGTGCTGACCGACGTCGGTGACGACGATGGCCTTGCCCTCGGTGAGGCGCCACAGGTCGTGGATGACGTGCGCGGCGTGGAGCTTGCCGGTGTCGGGCAGGGCCTGGATGTCGCGCACCGCGCTCTCGCCCTTCTCGCCGTCGATGCGCGCCATCCACGGCGCGCGCGCGGACGGCTTGCAGCGCGGAGTGAGCTCGGCGAGCACGCGCTTCACGTCGTCGACGATCGCGACGTCGACCGGCACGTTCTTGCCGATCTCCGACGGGTCGAGGTCGACGTGGATCTTGCGCGCGCGCGGCGCGTAGGTCTTGAGGTTGCCGGTGACGCGGTCGTCGAAGCGCATGCCGAGCGCGATGAGCAGGTCCGCGTCCTGCACCGCGCGGTTGACCCACGCCTCGCCGTGCATGCCCATCATGCCCAGCGCGCGCGGGTGCGTCGCCGGGAAGCCGCCGAGGCCGAGGAGCGTCGACGCGACCGGCGTCCCCGTGCGCTCGACGAACGCGAGGAGCTCGGCGCCGGCGCCGGCCTGCACGATGCCGTGACCGGCGAGGATGAGCGGGCGCTCGGCGTGATCGATGAGCTGGATGGCGCGCGCGAGCGCGTCCTCGCGATCGTCGACCTCGGTGGCGGCCGCGCGCGCGCGACGGCGCGGCGGACGCGCCAGCGTGCGGTCGGCCGGATCGAAGTCGCAGCTGCCCTGCTGCGCGTCCTTGGTGATGTCGACGAGGACCGGGCCCGGGCGACCCGAGCGCGCGACGTGGAACGCCTCGCGCAGGACCGGCCCGACGTCGGCCGCCGTGGTGACCAGCCAGTTGTGCTTGGTGATCGGCAGGGTCACGCCGGTCACGTCGGTCTCCTGGAAGGCGTCGGTGCCGATGAGGTGCGACGACACCTGGCCGGTGATGAACACACACGGGACGCTGTCGAGCATCGCGGTGGCGATGCCGGTGACCAGGTTGGTCGCGCCCGGGCCGCTGGTCGCGACCGCGACGCCGACCCGGCCCGACGCGCGCGCGTAGCCGTCGGCCATGTGCGCGGCGCCCTGCTCGTGGCGGACGAGGACGTGACGCACGCGGTACTTCGGCAGCGCGTCGTAGGCCGGCATGATCGCGCCGCCCGGATACCCGAAGACGACCTCGACGCCCTCCTGCTCGAGGACCTCCCAGATGATCTCGGCGCCGGTGCGTTTCCCCGGCAGCCGTTCGACGGCGGCGTCTGCCGCCGCGGTCGCACTCACGTTGGCGCTCATTGATTGTCCCCTGGCTCGCGATTCGTGATGGCGCCCTCGGCAGCCGAGGTCACCGAGCGTGCGTACTTGCCGAGCACGCCGCGCGGCTGCGGGCGTGGCCGCGGCGCGTCGGGGCGCTCGTCGAGGTTGGCCTCGACGTCGAGGCGGCGCGTGGTGACGTCGATGACGACGGTGTCGCCCTCGCGCACGCGCGCGATCGGCCCGCCCAGCGCCGCCTCGGGCGCGACGTGACCGATCATGAAGCCGACGGTCGCGCCGCTGAAGCGGCCGTCGGTCAGGAGCGCGACATCGCCGCCGAGCCCCTGCCCCACCAGCGCCGCGGTCACCGCGAGCATCTCGCGCATGCCGGGGCCGCCCGCCGGGCCCTCGAAGCGGATGACGACGACGTCGCCGGCCTTGATCGCACCCGCCTGCACCGCGGCGAACGCCGCCTCCTCGCTGTCGAACACGCGCGCCGGGCCGACGTGGCGCGTGCGCGAATGGCCCGAGAGCTTGATGACGCAGCCGTCGGGCGCGAGGTTGCCCCTCAAAATGGCAAGGCCGCCAGTGGCGGCCTTGGGCTTCTCGAGCGACGTGATGACCTCCTGGCCAGCCGTCTCGCGCGCGGCGTCGGCTTCGGCGCGGAGCGACTGGCCCGACACGGTGGGCGTGTCGTGGAGGAGCCCGGCCAAGAAGAGTCGCTGGCAGAGCACGGCGAGGCCTCCCGCGTGGTGGAGATCGACCGCGGTGAAGCGCCCGCCCGGCTTGAGGTCGGCGATCGTCGGCGTCCTCGCCGCGAGCTTGTCGAAGTCGTCGATGTCGAGCGGCACGCCGGCCTCGCGCGCGATCGCGAGGAGGTGGAGGACCGCGTTGGTCGATCCGCCGGTGGCGGCGACCGCGGTGATCGCGTTCTCGAGCGACGCGCGCGTGATGAAGGCGCGGGCCGAGGTGCCGGCGGCGAGGAGCTGCATCACGAGCTTGCCCGCGTGCGCGGCCGCGTCCTTGCGCTCGGGGGCGAGCGCCGGGATCTCGCCCATGCCCATGGGGCCCAGGCCCATGACGGTGAGCGCAGTCGCCATGGTGTTGGCGGTGAACTGCCCGCCGCACGCGCCGGCGCCGGGGCACGCGCGATCCTCGAGCGTGCGCAGATCGGCGAGCGTCATCTTGCCGGCGGCGTGCGCGCCGACGCCCTCGAAGACGTCCTGGATCGTGACGTCGCGATCCTGGAAGCGGCCGGGCGCGATCGGCCCGCCGTAGAGGATGATGCCGGGGAGATCGAGGCGCGCGAGCGCCATCGCGGCTGCCGGCAGGGTCTTGTCACAGCCGACGAGGCAGACGACCGCGTCCACGAGGTGCCCGAGGCAGACCAGCTCGATCGAGTCGGCGATGAGCTCGCGCGAGACCAGGCTCGCGCGCATGCCCTCGGTGCCCATGGTGACGCCGTCGGAGACCGAGATCGTGTTCCACTCGATCGGCGTGCCGCCGGCGGCCTTCACGCCGCGCTTCACGTCGTCGGCGAGCGCGCGCAGGTGCAGGTTGCACGGCATCACCTCGGTCCAGGTGTTGACGATGGCGACGAGCGGCCGTTCGAGGGCGGCGTCGTCGAGGCCCGTGGCCTTGAGCATCGCGCGGGCGGGGGCGCGCGAGACGTCGCGCACCAGGGCGTCGGAACGGCGTGGTCGTCGTGGTGAGTCGGGCATGGGGGATGGAAGGGCTTTCGTGTTGGGCCAGAAACGACGAAGCCCCCGTCACCTCTTCGGTGCGGGGGCCTCTGCTCGGTCGATCCGAATCAGATGGGCGGCCCGCACCGGGACGCAATCAGCAGGACCTCGATGACCAGAATCTGGCGGCCGATGATGCCGACACCGATCTGGGAGGAGCCCGCCATGACGAAAAGAAGCATGAGGTTTCGAGACGCACTGTGTCAATGAAAAAGGCGCGTCACCCGCGTTCACCGCCCGGTCAAATCGTTGACCATTTCGATTGAGGAGGGCTCACGCCCAGAATGCGATGGTGAGCGACGCACAGGTCGAGGCAGCTGCCGAAGAGCTCTACGGGGCCGCGCTGTCCGCGTTCACGGGCGAGCGAAAGCGGCTGGCTGATCAGCTCAAGGCCGCAGGATCCAAGGCTTCTGCGGCGGTGGTCGGCAAGCTGCCGAAGCCGAGCATGAGCGCGTGGACCGTGAATCAGCTCTGGCGTCGCGAGCGGGAGGACGTGGACGCGCTGATGGCGGCCGGGAGTCGGGTGCGGGAGGGCGATGGCCGCGGCCTCGACGACCAGCGGAGGCTGCTGGCGGCCCTGCGCGGGGAGGCAGCCGCGGTGCTCGAGAGCGACGCGCACGCCGCGAGCCCGGCGACGATCCAGCGGGTGGCGACGACGCTGCAGGCGCTGTCGGCCCTCGGGACGTGGGAGCCCGACGCGCCGGGGCGGCTGGTGGCGGATCGCGATCCGCCCGGCTTCGACGTGATGATGGGCGCGGCGATCGAGGCGCTCGCGCCGCGCGGGCCGATGCCGGCGCGCGACGAGCTGGCGGAGCGGCGCGCGCAGGCGAAGGCGTCCGATGCCGCCGACGCACACGCGAGCGCGCACGCCGAGCGCGCGAAGGCGGAGCGCGAGCGCGCGCATCGCGCGAAGGTGCGGGCGGCGGAGCGGGCGCTGCTCGAGCGCGCCGTCGAGGGCATGAAGCGCGCGGTCGTGCAGCGGACGGCGGACCTGGCGAACGCGGAGGCGGAGGTGAAGGTGGCCGAGGCCGCGCTCGAGCGCGCGCGCGGCAAGGTCGGCGAGGCGACGCGCGCGCTGGCGGACGCGGAGCAGCGGGTCGCGGACGCGGAGTCGGCGCTGGCCGGGCACGCCGAGGCCGGCGACGGATGAACGAGCACCGCGCGCCGCCGAGCGCTCGGGTCAGACGCCGCTGACCACGCGGGTGCGCAACCACGCGCGTAACGCCTCGCCCCAGGGCAGGTCGTCGCGCGCCTCCCGCACCACACCCTCGGCGGTGACGTCGAAGATCGCGCGTCCGTCGAGCGCCCAGGCTGCGCCACGGACGGCGACGCCTCGCCGCAGCGGCCGGCTCACGCCGCTGGCCACGTCCCAGATGCGCGAGTCGCCGTCGTACGACGCGGAGAGCAGCCGCGTACCGTCGGGCGAGAACTCGAGCGACGTGACGCGGTGGCGATGGCCCACGAGGATCCGCGAACCGCCGTTGGCGAGCTCGACCAGCGCGATGCGCCGCTCGCCCGCCGCCACCGCCAGCGTCCGACCGTCGGGCGACAGCGCGATGGTCTGGATCTCCATCGGCGCCTTGACCCGGCGGCCGACGGCGAGGGTGGTCGCGTCGTGGATGCGGATCGTGCCGTCGAAGTTCGCGACGATGAGCGAGCGGCCGTCCGGGGTGAAGGCGACGTCGAAGTCGGCGGTCGCGCCCGACGGCGTCTCGTCGGCCTGCGCCAGGAGCGAGAGATCGGGGAGCCGACGGAGCTCGATGGTGCCGTCGTAGGTCAGGACCGCGACGCGCGCGTCGTCGGGGGCGATCGCGATCCCCTGGACCCACGGATCACCCTTGCCCGCCTGCTGGCGGCCGAGCTCACGCCACGCGGCGACGTCCCACGAGGTGAGCCGGCCGTCCTCGGCGCCGGCGACGACGATCCCGCTGCGGGTCGCGCGCAGGGCCAGCACGGAGCCGGCATCGAAGCGGCGGACGTCACCTGTCGCGAGCTCCAGGATCGCCACGCCGTCCTCCCCGCCGGCCGCCACCACGTCCGCGCGGACCGCGGTGACGGCAAAGCGAGCGCTCCCGGTCGGGTAGCGCCGGCCGAGCGAAGGCGCCGTCCTCCACCGGAGCACCGTCCCGTCGCTGCTCGCGCTCACGATGGCGTCGTCACCCGACACCTGCAGATCCTCGAGGCGATCGGGATGCCCGTGGAGCTCGGCCAGGAGCACGCCCTCCTCGGTGATGACGCGGACCGCGCCGTCGATGCCGGACAGGATCAGATCGGAAGCCCGCGGCACGATCATGTTGTGGCCCGACGGCATGGGCACGACGGTGCGCTCGCCGGTTGCGAGCGACCAGCTCTCGAGGCCAGGCCCGATCCCCACCGCGAGCAGCCGGGCGTCGGCGGTCCAGTGGATCGCCAGGCGGCTCTCTTCGGGCCCGGCCAGCAGCCGTCGCTCGCCGGTGGCGACGTCGATGACGTGGACGCCTCGTCCGGGATCGGTGGTGACCGCGAGGTGCTTCCCGTCGGGTGCGGGGACGATCCAGAGCAGAGGAGCATCCGCGCGCCAGAGGACGCGCGTGGTGCCATCGTCGCCGACCACGCCCAGCGTTCGCCCCCGATCGAACCAGGCCCAGCTGTCGGACAGCCGGACGACGTGCTGCACGCCCGCCTCGGTGGCCACCCGCTGGAGTAGCTCGCCGGTCCGGCTGTAGATGTAGAGCCCATCGGCGGCGCCGACGGCGAAGCGCGACTCGGCGACGCGCACGACCTCGAGCGGCCCCGGCATGCGGAGCTGGTGGACGGCGCGTCCGCCCTCGATGATGACCGCCACGCCGTCCTCGCCGACGCTGACCGCGTAGCCGCCGCCGGGCGAGGCCTCGAGGTCGAGCGCCGTGAGGTCGTGGCGGTGCACGAGCTCGACCGCACCTCCGGACAGGCGCCGGCGCACACGCCCGTCCGCGCCCGCGGCCAGCAGCGAGCCGTCGCCGAGCGACGCGAGGAGGTCGCTGCCCGCCACGCCGGTCAGCGCTTCAGGCACGCCGCGCGCGATCGCATCCGCCGCGACCACGCGCGCCGCATCCCAGCGCGTGAACGAGGTCCCGTCGAGCAAGCGCAGCCAGTCGAGGGCCCGCGCCGGCAGCCGCTCGAGCTCGGCCTGGGCCTGCAGCCAGCGCAGCTCGGCCACGCGCGCGGCTTCGTTGTCGCGCGCCGCGGTCATGCGGTCGCGCGCGGCGACGACGCGCACGAACGCGAAGACCGTCACGGCCGCCACGGCGATCGCCGCGAACGCCGCGGCGACGACCGCAGCGCGATGGCGGCCGACGAAGCGGCGCACGCGCTGCCACCACGTGTAGGCGTGGGCCGAGACCAGGCGTCCGGTGCGGAAGCTGCGGAGGTCGGCGGCCAGCGCACGTGCGTCGCGATAGCGTGCGTCGGGCTCGCGGGCGGTCGCCTTCGCGATGATCGCCACCAGCTCGGGCGCGATACCGTCGAGGGGCGGCAGCGCCCCGTCGCGGCGGGGGAGCTCGCCGGTGAGCACGTGCCCCAGCATCACGCCGATGGCGTAGACGTCGACCCGCTGATCGACCTCGGCGCCGTCGGCCTGCTCGGGGGCCATGAACCCGGGCGTACCGAGCACCGTCCCCAGCACGGTGAGCGCCGACGAGCGCGCTCCGTCGCGGCTGGACGACGGGCCCGCGTCACCACGCGCCGGCGCGTCCGGCGCCGCAGGTTCGTCGACGCCGAGCTCCTTGGCGAGGCCCCAGTCGATGACCACGGTCTCGCCGAAGGAACCGACCAGGACGTTGTGCGGCTTGAGGTCGCGGTGGATGACGCCGCGGCTGTGGGCGTAGCCGACCGCGTCGCACACGGCGATCACGTGCTCGAGCAGCGTCATGCGCGCCGCCGGCGTCGTCGCCTGGGCGATCACCTCGCTCAGCGGCCGCCCGTCGACGCGCTTCATGACGTAGTAGGGGACGCCGTCGCGCTCGCCGCGGTCGTGGACCGGGACGATCGCCGGGTGCTCGAGGCGCGCCGTGATGAGCGCCTCGCGCACGAACCGATCCTCGCCACCGCCGCGGACCAGCTCCTTCACCGCCACCGGCCGCGCGAGTCGGCGATCGATCGCCTCGGTCACGCGACCGAGGCCGCCGCGACCGAGCTCGGCGCCGGGCGCGTAGCGATCGCCATCGCCGAAGGCGGCCGCGCTCGCCGCGATCGGCGCGCCGTCCGTGGCCGCGTCGGTGGGCGCGTCGGCGCTGACCGGCACGGATCCCGGGACCGGCGCGCGGCCGAGGTCGACCGTCGACACGATCGGCGCGTCGCTCGACTTCCCCACCCGCCCATCATCGCATGCCTGGAGGGCGGGTTCAGCTCGCCCTCAAGGCCGGATGCCGTATCGCTTCAGCCGGTTGAGGAACGTGCGCAGCGGCATCGCGATGGCGCGAGCCGCGCGGGTCTGGTTGCCGCCGGTCGCATCGAGCGCCTCGCGGAGGCGACGCCGCTCCAGCTCCTCGAGCTCCTCGGCGATGGGCCGGAACCCGGCCACCGGAGGCTCGGGCTTCGCCGGCGACGGCGCCGGCAACCGGACCTCGTCGTCGCCGAGCAGCCCGTCGAGGTGCACCTCGTCGACGAGCTCGGAGCCGACCGTCGCCGCCAGGTACTCGCAGACGTTCTTGAGCTCGCGCACGTTGCCCGGCCACGCGTGGACGGCGAGCCGCTGGATCGCCGCCTCGGATAGCCGCGGCGGCGCATGCCCGGCCCGCGCGGCCGCTTCGGCGAGGAAGCGGACGGCGAGGATCGGAACCTCGCGCGGCCGATCGCGCAGCGGCGGCACCCAGATCGAGGCGCCGGCGAGGCGGAAGTAGAGGTCCTGGCGGAAGCGACCTGCCTTGATCTCCTCCTTCAGGTCGCGGTTGGTGGCCGCCACGACCCGGACGTCGATAGCGATCTCGCGCGCGTCGCCGAGCCGGACGACGCGCCGGGTCTCGAGGACGCGCAGGAGCTTGGCCTGCGTCAATGGTGACAGCTCGCCGACCTCGTCGAGGAACACGGTGCCCCCGCGCGCCTGCTCGAAGATGCCAGCCCGCGCGCTGGCCGCGCCCGAGAAGGCGCCCCGCTCGTAGCCGAACAGCTCGCTCTCGACCAGGTTCTCCGGCAGCGCCGCGCAGTTGATCGCGACCCGCGGCGCGGCGGCGCGCGGCGAGAGGTAGTGGAGCGCCGCCGCCACGAGCTCCTTGCCGCTGCCGGTCTCGCCGTGGACCAGCACCGTCAGCTCGCTCGCGGCGAGGCGTTCGACGAGCCCGTAGAGCCGGGACATGGCGGCGTCCGCGATGGCGGCGACCCGGTCCCCGAGCGCCAGCGTGCGCGAGGTCGCGCCGGCCAGGACCAGCGCCCCGGGCGCCGCGAGCGCGGCCGCGGCGCGCGCGCCGTCGAGGAGGGCGCTGGCGCTGCACCCATCGCGAGGCGCCGTGGCGAGCCCGGCGCGGATGGCGGCGAGCGCCGCCGCGAGCTCGCCCACCACGCGCTCCGACTCGTCGGGCTCGCCGTCGGCCAGGAGCAGGACGAGCTGCTCGCCATCCCACGCCGCGAGATCGAGGGGACGCAGGCGCGACATCACCTCGCGCTCGATGCGCGCGCGATCATCGGCGGCGACGCGCAGGCAGGCGATCGCGAGCGAGCTCCCCCGGTGGATCACGCGTTCGAGCTCGCGCCCGAGCTGGCGACGGAGCTCGGCGAGCGAGACCAGCAGCCGGCTCGGCTCGGGCGACAGCGCGCCGTGGAAGACGATGATCGCCGTGCCGATGGTGAGGATGTCGCCGTCGGCCAGCTCCTGACGCACGACGCGCTGGTTGTTGACCAGCGTCCCGTTCTGGCTGCCCTGATCGACCACGGTCGCCCGGCCCGCGTTCACCTCCAGGCGCGCGTGGTGGCGAGAGGCCGCCGTGTCGGCCAGCACGATGTCGCACTCCGCGACCCGCCCGATCACCACCGTGCCCTCGCGCGGCAACGCGACTCGCCACGACGCATCGCCGTCGAGCACCTGCAGGTAGGGTGCCGACGCGGAAGGCTCCAGGTGAAGGGTGGGAACGGCGTCGTCAGGACCGTCCGGACGCCTGGCTCGGGCCACGCACCATCGTACCAGCTACGCAGCTCCCGCATGGTCAGAGCTGCGCACCGTGCAAGAGCTGCATGGTCCGGCGCCGAGCATCTCGCGAGGTTCCGGACCGCCCCCCCAGCCGGCGAGCTGGATCGCCAGGTGCAACCGGCGTCGGCGATGGCCGAGGAGGAACAGGCGACGCTCGAGGGGCTCGTCCCGGGCACGCCGGTGGACGACTTCCTGATCGAGAGCACGATCGGCGTCGGTGGGATGGGCACCGTCTACGGCGCCCGCCATCGGCTCATCGGCAAGCGCGCGGCGATCAAGGTGCTGGGCACGCGCTACGCCGCCGATCCCCAGACCATCGATCGCTTCGTGCTCGAGGCGCAGGCGGTCAACCAGATCGGCCATCCCAACATCGTCGACATCTTCGCCTTCGGGAAGCTGGCCGACGGCCGGGCGTACCTCGCCATGGAGTGGCTGGTCGGCGAGACGCTCGGCGAGCGGCTCGACCGCGGACGGATGCGGCTGGCCGATCAGCTGGTGGTCCTCGACGGTGTGGTGCGTGCGCTGTCCGCTGCGCACGGCGCCGGCGTGGTCCACCGCGATCTCAAGCCCGACAACGTCTTCCTCCTCGGCGGCGACGACGAGCCGCTGCGCATCAAGCTGCTCGACTTCGGGATCGCCAAGCTCACCGGCGACGTCTCCGCGACACGTACCCAGACCGGCGTCGTGATCGGGACGCCGCTCTACATGTCCCCCGAGCAGGCGCGGGGGGTCGGCGTCGGCGCCCACACCGACCTGTACGCGCTGGGCGCGATGGCGTTCGAGATGGCCACCGGGCAGCCGCCGTTCCCGAACGGGTCCGCGGTCGAGATCCTCGCCAGCCACATCGCCCAGCCGCCGCCGCGCCCGCGCGCGGTTCGCGACGACATCGCGCCGTCGCTCGAGAGCCTGATCCTCGATCTGCTGGCCAAGGATCCGACGGAGCGCCCGACGCTGCCCGAGGTGCGGCGTCGCCTCGCGGCGATCGCGCAGGAGGCAGGCGTCGCCCTGACGGCGACCGGACCGCGGCCCGCGAGCACCGCCGTCCCCGCGCAGCGCGCCCCGACGCGTGCGCTCGCCGTCGACGATCGCGCCGCGCGCCCGAGATCGCCGCGGACGACGATCGCGCTCGTGACGGCCGGCGCGGTGCTGGCGGCGGCGGCGGGGTTCTTCACCGTCGGCCTCGCCCGTCGTCGCGGCGCCGCGCCCGCGGTCTCCGCGCCGGCCCCTGACACCACCGTCGACACCCCGCCGCCGAGCGCACCACCCGCGCCGGTCGCGACGCCGGTCGCGACGCCGGTCGCGACGCCGGTCGCGACGCCGGCACCGCGCGGCGACGTCGCGCCGGCGCCCCCGTCGCCGACCGCGCCGACCCGCTCGTCGCGACCACGTCGCACGCCCCGGCAGGAACCGCGCATGGCGCCCGATGCCGGGCACGCGCGGCCCGACGTCGACGTCGTGCTCGACCCTTTCGCACCCTGAGGTCCTCATGTCACGAACGCTCGTCCTCGCTCTCGTCCTGGCGACCTGGCCTGCGCTCGCCGCCGCCGATCCCGCGCGCCAGGAGGCGCGGGCCCTGTTCGAGGAAGGCAAGCGTCACTTCGAGGCAGGTGACTACGTGCGGGCGATCGAAGCGTGGCGGGCGTCCCACCAGCGCGTCGCCGCGCCCCGGCTGCTGTGGAACATCGGCCAGGCCTACCGGCTGGCCGGCGACTGCGCGCACGCGCTCTACTTCTATGCCGCGTACCAGGCGGCCGAGCCCGCCACGACGAACGCGAAGGAGCTCGAGCTCGCCGTCGAGCTCTGCGCGGGTGTCGCGCCGGCGACCGACGACGGCGAGTCGACGCCATCGTCCGCCGTTCCACCGCCGCCGGCGAATCACCCCGACGCGCCGGCGCCCCCCGTGGCGCCCCCGGCGAACGCCACGCCGCGTCTGCACGTGCCCGGCATGACTGTCGTGACGCGGCACGACGCCGCGAACGGCGAGCAACGGGGCGCGCGCATCGGCGCAGGTCTGGCGCTGGGCGCGAGCGGCGCGGCGCTGATCGGGGCCGGCTACTTCGGATGGCGCGCACGATCCCTCCAGCTCGACGTCGCCGAGGGGCGCGGCGAGTGGGACGCCGCCGCCCAGGACCGCGACGCCCGCGGGCGGCGAGCGGCGCGGCTGGCCGCCGGGCTGGGCGTGGTGGGCGGTGCCGCCGCGATCACCGGCGCCGCGCTCGTGTGGTGGAGCCGCCGCGATCGCGGCGATCGCGGCCGGCCGGCGCACGTGACGTTCGCCGTGCACCCCGAGCACGTCGGCGTGGAGGTGGCATGCGAGTTCTGATGCAGCTCGCGCTCGTCGCGGCGCTCGCCGGCCCGGGTTGTTATCAGCCGTCGATCGGCGACTGCCAGTACACGTGCACCGCGAGCAGCGTGTGCCCGGCCGGCCTCGCGTGTCAGGCGGGCGTGTGCCGCGTGCCGGGCGCGATCGGCGGATGCGACGGCGACACGGACGCCGCGGCCGATGCGGTCGACACGTCCGACGCGAACGTCGACGCCAGCCTCGACACCCCGATCGACGCCAGCGTCGACACCCCGATCGACGCCAGCGTCGACACCCCGATCGACACCCCGATCGACGCACCCATGGTTTCGCTCACCGTCGCCGTCGTCGGCCGCGGCGTCGTGACCGGCCCGCCCGGGCTCACGTGCGCCGGGACCTGCCGCATCGACGTCGCGCCGGGGGCGACGATCACGCTCGCCGCGAGCCTGCCCGCGGGCACGCGTGGCGTGACGTTCACCGGCTGCCAGCCCGACGGTCCACAGGGGTGCTCGCTCACCGTCTCCGCCGATACGACCGTGACGGCCGACTTCCTGGGCGGCGGCCTCGTCTGGAGCAAGCACTACGGGGGAACGCCCTACTACGGCCGCGAGTTCGTCCACGGCGTGGTCGCCGCGCCTGACGGATCCACGACCGCGGTGGGCGCGGTGAGCGGCGGAACCGCGATCGACTTCGGCGGCACCGTCCTCACCTCCACCGGCCTCTACGACGCGTGGGTGGTCAAGCACGACGCGGGCGGCGCGCGGCGGTGGGCCAGGATGTTCGGCGCGGGCTCACCCGTCAACGACGTCCACGCGACCAGCGTCGCGCTCACGTCCGATCAGGACGCCGTCGTGATCGGCACCTTCCGGGGCACGCTCTCGCTCGACGGCCTGATCGTCACCTCCGCCGGCGAGGAGGACGTCTTCATCGCGCTCCTCGACGGCACGACCGGGGCCGCTCGCTGGCTGCGTCGCGTTGGCGGCGGCGGCGGCGACCAGGCGTTCCTCGTCGCCGCCGGCCCCGGCCGGATCGCCGTCGTCGGCCTCAGCGTGGGAGGGTTCGTGCTCGGCGGTACCACCGTCCCCGCCAACCACTGGTTCGCCGTGGCCCTCGACGGCGCCGGCGCCACCGCCTGGGTGCGCGCCCTCCTGTCCTCGACGGATGTCAGCCAGCGGGGCATCAAGGGCCTGCTCGTCGCCTCCGACGGCGACGCGATCGTCGCGGGCAGCTACGGCGGCCCGGGGCCCGAGCTCGGCGTCCTCGGCCCGGCCGCCGTGCAGGTCGCCTTCCTCGCGCGGCTGGCGACGAGCGACGGTGCGACGCGGTGGGCGCGTGCGTACGGCGGCAGCGCGCCCGGTGGACGAGGGGCGTCGGTCGCCACCCGCGCTGCGACCTTCGATCGCGACGGCAAGGTGGTCCTCGCCGGCGTCTATACCCGCAACAGCAACACGACCGAGAGCTTCGCGGGCGTCGCCGGCGGACCCGAGCTGCCGATGGCCGGGCCGAACGACGCCTTCGTCGCGGTCTACGAGCCCGACGACGGCGATCACCTCCGCTCGTTCCGGATCGGCGACACCTCGGCGGTGACGGATCATCTGTCGGCGATCGCCGCGGCCCCCACCGGCGAGCTCATCATCGCCGGCAGCCTCCTCGGACCGGTCACCTTCGGTGCGCAGACGCTGACCCCGGCAGGCGCGAGCGACGGCTACCTGCACGCGGTCTCGGCCACCGGCCAGCCGCGCTGGGTCCGGCAGTTCGGCGGCCCCGCCGTCGAGGATTTCGGTGCCGACATCGGCGAGCGCACGGTCACGGTCACGTCGACCGGGCTCGTGGTCGCCGCCGGCGAGCTACCCGGCGATCACACGGCCGCCAACGCCTGCTCGTTCGATGGCCAGGTGTTCGACGGCGAGACCGGCGCCTTCCTGCTCGCCGTCGGCCGCTGATCGCCACCCACGCGGGTGTCGGAGGCCCGTGGTAGCGACGACCTGTGCTCGATGTTCTTCGCGCCGTCTTCGGTCATTCCGGCTTCCGCGCCGGCCAGGACGAGGCGGTCGCCGCCGTGCTCGCCGGACGCGATGCGGCGGTGCTGCTGCCGACCGGCGCGGGCAAGTCGCTCTGCTACCAGGTGCCGGCGGTCGCCGCCTTCGAGCGCGGCCGCGGCACGACGATCGTCGTGTCGCCGCTCATCGCGCTCATGAACGATCAGGTCGACGCGCTGACCGGGCGCGGGGTCGCCGCCGCCGCGATCCACAGCCACCAGGACGAGGACGACCAGCGGCGCGTCGTCGCGCGCTTCCTCGCCGGTGAGCTGGCGCTGCTCTACATCTCCCCCGAGCGCGCGGCGATGGCGAGCTTCCAGCGCATGCTCGCGCGCGTCCCCATCGCGCTGCTCGCGATCGACGAGGCCCACTGCCTGAGCCAGTGGGGCCACGACTTCCGCCCCGAGTACCTGCGCCTGCACGAGCTGCGCGACGTGGTCGACGCGCCGGTCATCGCGCTCACCGCCACCGCGACGCCGCGGGTGATGGACGAGATCGTGTCGTCCCTGCGCATGCGGGCGCCAGCGATCGTGCGCGGCGACTTCCGCCGTCCCAACCTGCGCTTCGAGGTGCGGCACCTGGGCAGCGACGCGGCCCGCCTCGAGGCCGTGATCGCCGCGTGCGAGGCCGCCGGCCTGCGGTCGCGGGCCGGGGCCGGCCGCGCCATCGTCTACTGCAGCACGCGCAAGAAGACCGAGCTGGTGGCCGCGGCGCTCAAGAGCGCCGGCTTCCCCGCGCAGCACTATCACGCGGGCCGCACCGCGCTGGCCCGCGAGCGCGCGCACTCCGCGTTCTCGGCGGGGCGCGCGCGCGTGCTCGTCGCCACCAACGCGTTCGGCATGGGCATCGACTACGGCGACGTGCGCGTCATCGTGCACTTCCAGTCGCCGGGCAGCCTCGAGGCGTACTACCAGGAGGCCGGGCGCGCCGGCCGCGACGGCGATCCGTCGACGTGCGTGCTGCTCTTCGGCCCGGGCGATCTGATGACGCAGCGCAAGCTCGCCATCGGCGCGTCGACCAGCGCCGCCGTCGTGCAGCGCACCGAGGCGGCGCTCGCCGCCGTCGATCGCTACGCGCGCGCCTCGTCGCGTTGCCGCCAGGTGATGCTGTGCGCGCACTTCACGGGCACCGACGACCACGCGACCTGCGCGAGCTGCGACGTCTGCACCGGCGCGACCGACCCGATGGCCACCGGCGCGGCGCACGTCCCCGAGCCGGCCGAGACGCTCGGGGCCGACGAGCGCCAGCTCGTCCTCGACGCCGTCGCCGCCCTGGCCCGCCCGATCGGGCGCGTCAACCTCGCGCTGGCGCTGCGCGGCAGCCGCAGCAAGGCGGTCGCCGAGGCCGCGCTGATGCAGCTGCCGCAGTACGGCGCCCTCGCGCACGCCTCCCAGGCCTCCATCGTCGCCACGATCGACGCGCTCATCCGCGAGCGCCGCCTCGTACGCCGCGGCCAGAAGTACCCGACGATCGCGCTACCGGGCGCGACTCGCGAGCGGCCCACCCGCGATCGCCCGACTCGCGAGCGCCGGCGATCGAGCGCGCGCAGCGAGATCGCGCGCGACCTCGAGCGCTACCGCCGCCAGAAGGCGCGCGAGCTGAAGTGGAAGGCGTACATGGTGTTCCAGACCCGCGTGATCGCCGCGATCGACGCGCAGCGTCCCGCGTCCGTCGACGCCCTCGCCCGCATCGCCGGCCTGGGCCCCGCGAAGATCGCGCGCTTCGGCGACGACATCCTCGCCGTCGTCCGCCGCCACGCCACCGCCGCCCGTTTGATCTGAACGGCGCGCCAGCCCTTCGACTCGGGCTCGCTCCGCTCGCCCTCGCTCAGGTGATCGGCGAGGTCACGTCGTCTCGAGCACGCACCACGCGCGCCCGACCGCCAGGCTCGCCAGATCCGCGCGCCGCATCCAGAAGTACAGGCCACCGGCGTCGCCCCAGACCATGCCGCGTCGCGGATCCGAGTCGACGTGCAGGAGCAGGGTCCAGTGCACGACGTCGTCGATCGCCGCGCGCGCGCGCCGGGTGCGCAGATCGAGGTGCTCGCGATCGAGCCCGACGGCGGTCAGCGCGCAATCGAGCTCCATGAACCCCGGCTGGCCACGCGGGACGTGACCGCCCACCTGATGCCGCGGCCCGCGCCGCGCGCCCTTCCACGGCGCCACCGCGTCCATCCAGGTCGCGAGCGTTCGCCTGCCGACATCGTGCACGACCGCCCACCACGACCACGGATCGGGAATCGTGCGGGTCTCGACCAACCGCAGCCCATGCGGCTTCACCATCGCGTGTCGCGATAGCTCGGCCGGCCGCCGCGCGCGCGCCAGCCCCTCGACCGGCCAGAAGAAGACACGCGCCCCGCCGGCGTCGGCGTCCTCGTTGCCCCACGGCTGTTCCTCGGCAGCGTAGAAGAACGAGAGCAGGCCGTCGGCGGGAAGCGACAGATCGGCGCGCACGCTCGCCGGGAGCTCGCGCAGGCGCAACTGTCCGACAAAGGTGAGGGGCTCGCCTTCCCACGTCGGCCACTGGAAGCCCGGACCGACATCGGGGAGACCGCCGAGGCGGGACGTGACCGACCTCGCCGCACCCTTGCCCGCGCCCGGCGATCGCGGCACCGCGCGCGCGGCGGGCCTCATGTCGGCGACCAGGCGCTCGACGAACCGGGGCGCGAGCCCGCCGGCGCGCAGGAGCGCCGCCCATGCCTGCGGCGTCGGAGACCGCTCCACCGCCGCGATCAGCGCGGCGCGCCGGCGCCCGAGCGGCCACACGCCGTCACCCCGGCGGCGGCAGGATCCGGAAGACCAGCGCGTCCTTGTTGGTCAGCGCCGTGCCCACACACGCCTTGAGATCGGCGAGCGCGCGGATCGCGGTCTCCGCCAGCATCCGGCCGTCGTCGCGGCGGCGCGGGGCGTCGGGCTGCGAGCCGACGTACTTCACGAAGTCGTCGTACTTGTCGAGCAGCTTCTGGGGATCGAGATCCTTCAGCATCGGCACGAAGTACGCCGGGTTCACGACCACCCAGTCGCCCTTGCCGACCTCGAGCACGTTGCGATCGCCGTACGGCGTCGACAGCTGATCGTGCGGGATGCTGCCGAGGAAGCCCTCGTCGTCGGCCTGGTGCTGGTGCGGGATGACCTCGACGAAGAACACGAACAGCTCGATGCCCTTGCGCAGGTTCGAGAGGTCGTCCTCGTCGAGCGGCGGGAAGGTCTCCGGGACGCCGACGTGCATCGCCGGCACCACGACGCGCTCGAGGATGTCGATCGCGAGCGGCGCCGTCGCGCGGCGTAGGCCCACGATCTGCGCGATCGCCTCGAACAGCCCGCGGTCGTTCGTCTGCTCGGCGACCGGCTTCTCCTGGTTCGCCCGCGATAGCGCCTCGATGACGCGCATCACGATCTGCTGGTTCTGCGGGCCCAGCCGCGGCCCCGCCTCCTTGATCGCCTCGACCAGCGCCGAGGTCGGCTCCTTGGTCCACAGCCGCCCGAGGTTGGCGAAGTCCATCGACATCCACTGCCCGAGCGGCACGGTGTGCAGCCGCAGGTAGTGCTGCGCGAGGAAGCGATCGAGCGACTGGCCCTTGTCGCGCTCGGCCTGCTCCTCGTGGTTCTCGCGGATCTTCTCGATCTCGGTCACCATGCGGCGCATCGCGCCCGAGCCCATGCGCAGGAGCTGCTCGGCGAACATGAAGGGCGCGACCTCGAGGAACACCTTCGAGAAGCCGATGCGCCACGTGTGCGGATCGTCGCCGAAGAGGATCCAGTGGCCGCCGTGGCGCCGGCGCATGGTCTCGCCGATCCACGAGCCGAAGTTGAACCACGTCTCCCAGTGACTCTCGTCCTTGAGATCGAGCTCTTCCTTGTCGCCGATCTGGCCGAAGAGCCACGTGTCGAACGTGATGAGCTCGACCGGGACGGCGAGCGCGATCGCGCCGGCGTCACCCTCGACGTCGGCGATCGCCCCGACCACGTCGCCCTCGGGATCGATCAGCTCCTCGAGCACGATCTCGGTCTGGCCGCGCACCTTCGACGAGAAGCGGTAGGCGCCCTCGCGCAGGTCGCTCATCGCCTTCTCGAAGCGAACCTTCGCGGCCTCCTCGGCCGCCGCCAGCTGCTGCGCGCCCTCGGACTTCTTCTTCCGGGGCTCCTTGGGCTCGGGAGCCTCGCCAGGTTCGTTCTCTTCGGACACGTCCCGGCGAGAGTATACGAGCGCGGGTTCCGCACAACCGGCCCGCGCGGCATTCTCGGGTCAGTCTCCCGCCGCGCGCGCCCGCTCCCAGAGCTCGGTCAAGCCAAGGGTTTCCGCCCACCTGGTCACATACGCGACGTCGAGCAGGTCACCGTGAGCGGCGAGGATGCCGCGGACGTCCTCGAGCTGACGGGAACGCCGAGGATCGTGCCCGACCTGCGACGCCGGAGCTCCTCGTCCGAGAACGGTCGCTGCTTGCGCACGACGAGGTCCACCTTCCACCCGGTGGTCGAGTCGATCACGTTGAACATCGTGCGCCGCCGGAGCGCGTCGCGTGCTAGGTCGGCGTCGACGTAGAAGCGATCGGCGTCGAGCGCGCCGAGGAACGCGTCCAGGGACGCGGCGTCCGGATCGATGACGACGTCGAGATCGAAGGTCGTGCGGGGCCGGCCGTAGACCGAGCTGGCGAACGAGCCGACGACCATGTATGGCACGGACGCTTCTTCCAGCGCCGCGACCAGCCAGCGAAGGGTCTCCGCGCCCGTCACGGCGGCAGGAGGGGCGCGCCTCGCCACACGCGCGCGAAGACCTCGTCGCCGTGCAGGAGTCGCGCGAATGCGAGGAACACCTGGCGCTCGTCGTATTCGGGATGTCGCATCCGGATCCCGTCACGTGTGAGCGCGAAGGCGTCGTCGGACATCTGCAGCACCAACGCCATGCGCTGCTCGAGCGACAGGCGCCGGAACGCCGCGAGCTGCGCCTGGTCGGCCTCGGCCGTGGTGTCCATCGCAGCCATGACCCGCTAGATCGTATCAGGTCGTCGCCGGCTGCCACAGCGGCTCGGCGCGGCCGTCCTTCATCGCCGCCCAGCGCCCGAACACGAACAGGGCGTCGCTCAGCCGGTTGAGGTACGTGACCGGCAGCTCGCCGAGATCCTCCGTCTCGCCGAGCGCGACGATCAGGCGCTCGCCGCGGCGGCACACCGTGCGCGCCAGGTGGAACGCCGCCGACGCCGCGCCGCCGCCGGGCAGGACGAAGCTCTTGAGCGCGGGCAACGCGTCGTTGAGCTCGTCGATGTCGCGCTCGAGCTGCTCGATGTGGCGGGCCTCCACGCGCGGCAGCTTGGCGCGGCGCTCGGGATCGGGCGTCGCCAGCTCGGCGCCGAGGTTGAACAGCTCGTTCTGGACGCGGTGGATGATGGGGATGAGGTGATCGCCGGCGGCCGAGGTCTCGAGCGCGGTGCGCACGAGCCCGAGCGTCGCGTTGATCTCGTCGACGGTGCCGTACGCCTCGATCCGCGGCGCCGCCTTGCTCACGCGGTCACCGCCGATGAGCGACGTCTGCCCGCGATCACCACCCTTGGTGTAGACCTTGTCGATGCGCATCGCGCGGGACCTTAGCAGGCCCGGGCCGGCGATCAGCTGCGCACGACCGGCAAGGTCGGCTTGCGCGGCGCCGGCACCGCGGCGACCGCGGCCGGATCGGGCGTGACCACCGCGCCGTCGGGCAGCTCGAGGGTGAAGCCGGCGTCGAGGATCATCTGGTGATCCGCCGCCGGCGTCGCGCCGATCGTCGTCAGGTAGCCCTGCGTGAAGATCGAGTTGGCCGGCCACAGCGCCATCACGCCCAGCGAGCGCAGGACGACCTCACGGCCGCCGGCGACGCGCAGGTCGGTGCGCGGGTGCACGAAGCGGAACATGCACAGGGCGCGCAGCGCGTCGGTCGGCTCCACCTTGGGTCGGCCGGCGAGCGGCGTGCCCGGGCGCGGATCGAGGAAGTTGAGCGGGACCGAGTCGACGTCGAGGTCACGCAGCGCCATCGCCAGATCGAGCAGGTCGTCCTGGTGCTCGCCCAGGCCGACGATGCCGCCGACGCAGGTCTGCATGCCGGCGTCGCGCGCGAGCCGCACGGTCTCGACCCGATCGCGCCACGTGTGCGTGGTCACGATCTGGTCGTAGTAGCGCTCGCTGGTCTCGAGGTTGTGGTTGAAGCGGTCGACGCCCGCCTCGCGCAGGCGGCGCGCCTTGGCCTCGGTGAGCAGGCCGAGCGACGCGCACAGCTCGATGCCGCTCTCGGCCTTGATGCGGCGCGCGGCCTCGCAGATCGTGTCGAGATCGCGCTGCGACGGGCCGCGGGTCGCGGTGACCATGCAGTAGCGGCGGGCCTGCGCGGCGACCGCGCGGCGCGCGCCTTCGACCAGCTCGTCGGCCGACTTCATCGGCTCCTCGCCGCCGGGCGAGCCGTGGCGCGACGACTGCGAGCAGAAGCCGCAGTCCTCGGGGCAGGCGCCGGCCTTGGCGTTGTCGAGCACGTGCAGGAGCACGCGGTGGCCCCAGTGGTGGCGTCGCACCGCGTACGCCGCGTCGAGGATCGCGAGCAGCTCGACGGCGGGCGACTCGAGCACGGCGCGCGCGTCGTCGCGGCTCGTCGGCTCACCAGCGATCGCGCGCTCGGCGAGGGCGTGCCAGCGCGAACTAGCAGAGGAGATCATCGCCGCGGACACTACACGGCGACGCGCCGTCAGACCAGCCGGGACCGTTCATCCTGAGCGAGGTCCGGAGGACCGCGTCGAAGGACTCAGGGCGTGGGCTCGACGGGCGTCGCGACCTCGGCGGCCACCGCGAAGCTGCGCAGGATCTGATCCTGCTCGGCCCACAGGCGGCCGGCGAGCGTGAGGGTCTCGCCCAGCGCGGCGTCGGCGACCGAGAGCGGAACCTCGACGACGACCGCGGCGCCGGCCTCGACCAGGCGCTCGCCCAGCTCCAGCTCCAGCTGGAGCTTCGAGTTCTTGGCGTGCGACCCGGCGGGCGCGAACGTGTACTGCAGGCGCTGGAGCCGCATCGGTCGCTTGGCGCGGTTGACGACCTCGACGTAGACCACCATGTCCTTGCTCGGGGTCGTCGCCTTCTCGACCGAGAGGACGTTCAGCTGGGCCTGGTGCGACGCCGGACACCCGGCAAGGGAGAGCGTGGCGACCGTGGCGATCAGCAGCGACGCGAGATGTAGGCGAATAAGCGACATCCTGGCGAGACTCATCTATTGCGCGTTGCGTGCCGAAGCGCAAGAAAGCGGAACCTCGAATCTGAACGCCGAGTTGCAGCCGGACGTACACACCGCCCGTGAACCCGCGGTCACGCGACGCCGGATCGCGCAACAATGAGCCGCGCTCCGGACGTCTCGCGGGGCCGTTGGCGTACCGTATTGATGTGAAGATCAGCAAAGGAGTCCGGGTGCGCATGAAGGTCCACCTCGCGGTGGCCGGCGGCGACACCCTGGAGAAGAGCGTCGTGGAGTACATCCACGGCGGCGGGACGATGCTCGCCGGCCTCGAGAAGGTCCTCGAGGGCCTGGAGAAGGGCGCCAAGCGCGAGGGTACGCTGAAGGCCAAGGAAGCCTTCGGCAACCCCGCGATGCACCCGATCAAGAAGATCAAGAAGGCGGAATTCCCGAAGGACGCGAAGCTCGAGGTGGGCGAGAGGCTCGTCGCCAAGGGCGCCGACGGCCTCAACGTGGTCATGCACATCGTCAAGGTCTCGAGCGACGAGGTCGAGACCCGGCTGGTCCATCCGCTCGCCGAGAAGGACATCCGCTACGAGGTCGAGATCCTCGCGGTCACCGATCCCAAGCCGCCGCCCCTGCCGGCCAAGGCGCTCAAGCTCGAAGAGACCGAGAACTGAGCTCAGGACCGACGGCGGCCCGACCGCTCGTCACGCGAGCAGCGGGCCGACGCTGAGGAGCTGCTCGTCGGGGTGCGCGGTCGCGAAGAACGACGACGGGAAGCACGTCCCGACGGTGCACCTGGTGCTCCGGCGGCGCGCGAACTGCTGGAACAGCTCGCGGAGGCCGCGGTCTTCGGGGCTGCAGGTCATGCACAGGAAGCGCGCGTCGTGGCTGGCCTTGCGCGAGAGGAACTCCTCGAGCAGGCGCGGCCCGAGGTCGGCCAGGTCGTGATCGCCGGCGACGCCGAGCTGCCACACGAAGGCCTCGCCGGGCCGGATCGGCGGGCGGTAGCCCAGCGCGAAGCCGACGACGCGGCCGTCCTCCTCGGCGACGACGCCGGTGTCGGCGAAGTGGCTGCACAGGAGCACGTACGCGTAGCAGCTGTCGCGATCCGCCCCGCGCTGCGGAGCGGCGCGCCAGATCGCGGCGGCATCCTGCACGCGCGGCGGACGGAAGCTGAGCGACATCCAATTAGTTTGACATCAAACTAATTTTCGGCAACCGCCGGGGTGTCGATCGTCCGTCAGAACGCGGTCGGGTACTGGACCTTGGTCTCGCCGCCGCTCTTCGGGAAGGTCAACGACTTGAAGACGCCGACCAGGCAGTCCTCGATGGCCTTGTCACCGATCGCGTCCCTGGTGACGACGTTCTTGGTCGTGCCGTCGGCGCGGATCGTGAACCGGGTGACGACCTTGCCCTTGCCCTTGCCCTTCTTGCCGCAGGCCAGCAGCTTGCCGCGCGCCGGCGCGAGCACCTGCTGGACGTCGGCGACGGCGAGCGTGCCGGCGATGCTGCCGCCCTCGGGCGCGCGCTCGCTGACCCCGGCGCCACCGCCACCGGCACCACCGGCACCACCGCCGCCGTCGCCCTTGCCGGCGAACGCGACCGCGAGCTGGTAGGTGATCGGCCCGCTCGCGTCGATCGCGTCGATGCGCAGCGCGGTGACCGCCTGCTGCACGCACGTGTCGATCTTGCCCCCCAGCGACGAGCTCACCGCGACGTCGGAGATCGAGCCGTCAGGATGGATCTTCATCTTGATCGCCACGGGCCCCGCGGCGGCGGGCGCCTGCGCCTGACACGCCTTGATCGGCGCCGCGCGCGCCAGCAGCTGCGACTGGATCACCGAGGAAAGATCCTGGACCGCGCCATTGGTCGTGATCTCGACCTCGCCGCTCCACGCGCCGCCCGGCACCGTCCACACCGCGAGCACGCCGGCGGCGCACTGCGCGGCGGGGTCGCGCGACGTCGGGGTCGCCGTGACCGCGCCGTCGGCCGCGACCGCGACCTTGACGTTCACCGTCGCCGGCGGTGACTTGCGCCAGCAGACGCCCATCGCGCGGGCGGCGGCGGCGAGCGCGGCCTCCGCCTTCGGCCTGTCGGTCCGCGGCCCGCCCTTGACGATCGACGCGGGGCCGGCGGCCGCGACGGCCGGCACCAGAAACGACGAGACGGCGAACACGGCGAGTACGACGTGGCGACGCATCCGAAGTAAGGTAGCACGCGCGTGAGCCACGCTTTCCGTCTCTACGCCCACCGCGGCGCCTCGGCCGAGCTGCCCGAGAACACGCTGCCCGCCTTTCGCCGCGCGCTCGAGATCCCCGGCGTCGACGCGCTCGAGCTCGACGTGCACCTCACGCGCGACGGCCACGCGCTGGTGTCGCACGACGAGAGCGCGGCGCGCATGGGCGGCGTCGACGCCCGCTGGCGCGAGCTCGATCTCGCCGACGCGCAGCGGATCGATCTCGGCCACGGCTTCGTCGCGCCCGACGGCAGCCGGCCGCACGCCGGCAAGGGCTTCCGCGCGCCGACGCTCGAGGAGCTCCTCGTCGAGCTGCCCGGCGTACGGCTCAACGTCGACATCAAGCAGGCGCGCCCGCCCATGGTCGCACCGCTCCTGCGCATGCTGCGCAAGCTCAAGGCCGAGGATCGCGTGACGCTCGCGAGCTTCCAGACGCGCACGCTCCTCGCCGTGCGGCAGCGCGGCTACGGCGGCGAGACCGCGCTCGCACAGAACGAGGTCGGCGCGCTGTGCGTCCTGCCCCGGCGAGTGATCGAGGCCCTGCCCTTCGTCGGCGACGCCGCGCAGGTGCCGGTGCGGGTGGGACCGATCGTCCTCGGCAGCGAGCGGTTCATCGCCAAGTGTCACGCGCTCGGGATGCGCGTCGACTTCTGGACGATCAACGATCCGGCCGAGGCCAGGCGACTCATCGCGCTCGGCGCCGACGGCATCATGACCGACGACCCGTTCGTCATGGCGCCGGCCTTGCGAGAGGTTCCGAGGCGAACGAATTAGCTGCAGGGTCCGCGAACCGATCGCGTGTGTGGGGTGGAAGGAGAGGTCATGGACCACCAGCACCCCGAGAGATCGCGTAGTTCCGGGCGCGCCGCGTCCGGATTCGATGGTGGGAGGGAAGGGCCGGCCCCGGGCCGGCGCACGCTGACGATGCAGCTGTCGGCGCGCCCGGCGGCGCCGACGGCCGGGTTGCTGCCGGCGAGCGCGGCGGCGCCGGCAACCGCCACCGATGCAGCCGACGACGAGGCGCTGCGGGCGCTCTTCGACGCCGCCGTGCGACCCGACCTGCCGGCCGCGCCCGCGATGCAGCGGAAGCTCGCCGTCGGCGGCGCCGCCGCCGCGAGCGCGCCCCCGCCGACGCTCGGCGGCGGATCACCGTTGCCGGACGAGCTCCGGAGCTCGATGGAGCGATCGTTCTCCACCGACTTCTCCGCCGTGCGCGTGCACGAGTCGGACGCCGCGAGCGCGGTGGGCGCCCGCGCCTTCGCGCGCGGCGACGACCTGTGCTTCGCGCCCGGGCAGTTCGATCCGGCGAGCGCCGGCGGCCGCGAGCTCGTCGGCCACGAGCTCGCCCACGTCGTCCAGCAACGCGAGGGCCGCGTCGCCCCCACCACCGCGCAGGGCGACGCCGGCATCGTCGCCGATCCGGCGCTCGAGGCCGAGGCCGACGAGCTCGGCGCGCGCGCCGCTCGCGGCGAGGTCGTCGCGACGTCGGCGTCCGGCGCGGCCGGCGGCGGCGGCGCGGCGATCCAGCGTCAGATCGCGTGCAACGATCCCGGGGTCGACACCCACGGCTGGCAGATGGCCGAGTGGGGCCACTGGCTCGACGGACGCGGGATGACGTGGAACGACCTGACGGGCAGCGGCGTGGTGCTACCCGCGGTGCCCAACCCACCGGCGGCGAATCGCGTGCGCTCGCTCGCCCACCACGAGCTGCTCGCGCTCCAGCGCGACGCGAACGTCCACAACCTCGTCGACCTGAACGCCGTGCACGCCGAGGTGGCGCGGCGGACGGCGGCGACCGTCGCGTCGATGGTCGCCGCCGGCGTCGCCCCCGGCGACCTCGACGTCGCGCTCGACATGTACGGACGCCTCGACGGCACCGGGCCCGGCTCGGTCGCCGTCCTGCACAAGCTCGAGTGGCACGACACCCACAAGTTCCAGTACGCGCGCACGAACGTGGATCCCGGCCAGACCTCGCAGCAGGGGCTGGTCTACGGTCCCTGGCGCGACGCCGGCAACAACGCGCCGTCGGACAACGCGGGCGGCGGCGACAACAACGTGCACACGATGTCGCTCAACGTCGTGTGGCTGCTCGCGTGCTGCCACCACGGCGTCTCGTTCCGCCTGTACGCGCCGCCCACCGAGCGCGCGCTCTTCCGTCAGCTCGCGGCCGGCACGGTCAACAACGCGACGACCAACAACCCACAGCGCAAGCTGTCGGCGCTCGCGCGCGAGCTGATCGCGCTGGTCGGCACCGGCCTCTACAACGTGGCGCCCCAGCACGATCCCAACATGCCGCCCGGCTTCCAGGACACCTGGGTGCTCACGCCCAACCCCGGCGCCTTCGACGCGACGATGGCGCAGCTCTCGAACGGCAACAACGACTTCGACCTGCCGCAGCTGACCAACCACCTCGCGCCGCACGGCATCCAGGTGATCCAGCCGGCCACGCCCGCCGAGAACGCGGTGACCGGCACCAGCGGACAGATGGCGACCTTGCCGCAGAAGGAGACGTCCCTGCGGATGCTGTGGACCAACCAGATGAACGCGCCGACGGCGCAGCGCGTGAACCTCATCACCCAGCGCGAGCAGCAGATCACCGCGATCACCGGCGAGCCCCTGTCCACGATGCGGCGGCGCGTGCTCGGCACGGTCACCGCGACGTTCCGGTGCAACTACGTCACCCAGCCGGGCCAGCGGCTGTACGTGGTCGGCGATCTCGACGAGCTCGGCGCCTGGAATCCGGCGCGTGCGCTCCCGCTCGCCTACGGCGGGGCGCACTGGGAAGCGCCGGTGGACGTCTGCAAGGATCAGCAGATCCGGTACAAGTACCTGGTCGAGGACGCCACGGGCCGTCACTGGGAGGTCGGCAACGACCACGTCCGCAACACGACCGCCAGCCAGACCTTCCAGGACAACTGGGGAGGAGGATGAACATGAGCCTCGCACGCTTCATCGTGGTGGAGACCGACGCGGGCGGCGACGACCGCTTCCTCGTCGCCGAGCTCGCCGTGCCGGCGTCGCCGCTGGTGAGCAAGGTCGCCATCTACCGCCTCCTGCACCGGACGCCGATCGCGCACGTCTGCGCCGAGAGCGCGGTGATCGACCTCAACCGCGGCGGCACCGGGCGCGGCCCGAACCGGATGCCCGACGAGGGCGGCGAAGGGGCGCGCTGATCAGCGCGTCGCGAGGCGGGCGCGCAGCTCGGCGAACGTGCGCCGCCGCGCCGGCCGCACCAGGATGGTGCCGTCGGCGCGACCGACGACGTAGCGCGGCGTCGCGCCGCGCACGGCGATCCACGGCGGCGTCGACGGCACCGCGCCGGTGGTCGCGGCCGCCGCGCCGACGAGCGGCGAGGTGATCATCCGGTGGTCGCGACCGACCGAGACCACCGTCGTGCCCGACGCGTCGACGTCGAGCGCGACGACGGCGCTCCGGTGGTCGGCGAGCAGCCGCGCCGTCGACGGCTCGACCGCGCCGCCGCGCACCGTCCAGGCTCGCACCTTGCCGTCGTCGCCAGCGGTGACGAGCGTCGCGCCGTCCGGCGTGAAGCGGACGTGGCGGACGTCGTCGTCCGCAGGTCCGAGCTCGAGCGGCGGACGCTCGGCGGCCGCGAGCGACCACACGCGCACCATGCGGTCCTGGCCGCCGGAGACCAGGAGCGCACCGTCGGCGCTGACGGCCACGGCCTCGGTCCCACCGCGGTGGCCGTCGAGGACGCGCAGCGGCGTGCCGTCACCCGCGAAGAGCTCGATGGGGCCGGCCTCGGTCGCGGCGGCGATCACGGCACCGTCGGCGCTGCCGGCGAGATCGAGGACGGCGGCGCCGGCCCGCCGACGGACCGGTGCGGCCCCCACCCAGAACACGACGTCGCCGGCGCTGCCGGCCGACACCGCGCGTGCGATGCCGTCCGCCGCCGGTGACGCGACGAGCCCGGTCACGCGGCCGCCGTGCTCGCCGAGACGCGCGCCGCCGCCGCCGTCGAGTCGCCACGCCCACAGCTGGCCGCCGGCGTCGGCGGAGACCAGCTCGTCGCCCGCGCTCGACACGGCGAGGCGCTCCACGGCGTCGCGATGCCCGACGAAGACCGACGCCGGCATCGCCCCGAGCTCCCAGCGGCGCGCCTCGCCGGCGCTGTCGATGCTGAGCAGCTCCTCGCCGTCGCCGACGAACGCCAGCTCGCGGACGCGCTGGGTGTGACCGCTCAGGACGAGCGTTCGTCCGCCGCGCCGGTCCCAGACGCGGAGGGACGCGTCGTCGGCGCCGGTGGCCAGGAGGTCGCCGTCGCCCGCCACCGCGACGGCGCGCACCTGGGCGCCGTGCGTTCCGACGAGCTCGACGTCACCGTCGCGCACGCGCACGACCCTCCCGTCGGCGCCACCGATCACGAGCTGCGCGCCGTCGCGGGTGAACACGCCGGTCTTGGCCGTGATCCCGGTGGCGACGACGCGCTCGGGGCGCGGCGCGCCGTCGACGAGACGCCACGCGTGCAGCCGGCCCGCCTCCTCGAGCGCCTGGATCGTGTCGCCGTCGGTCCACACCGCGTTGACCTGGCTCTCGAGCGTCGCGATCAGCGCGCCCCGCGCGCTCGCGGACTCCCACCGCCACACGGTCCCGTCGTCGCCGCCGGTCACGAGCGCGCGTCCGTCGGGGCTCCACGCCATCGACTCGATCTCGGCGCGCGGGCCGTCGAGCCGGACGCCCGCGCCGCCGTCACCGCCGCCGCGCCGCCACCGCAAGACGCCGCCCAGGTCGTCGCCCGCCGCGAGCTGCTGACCGTCGGGCGACCACGCGAGCATGCCGACGTCGCCCGGCAGCCCCGCGGGCGCCGCGACGACGGCGCCGCGCGCGTCGAGGATCCGCAGCACGCCGGCGTCGCCGCCCACGGCCACGAGCGCGCCGTCGGGTGATGGTCGCGCGGCGTGGGCGCGGCCTTCCAGCGCCGCGAGCACGCGAGGCGCGGCGGCGCCTCGATCCCACCACAGCACGCGCCCCTCGTACCCCGCGGTGACGATCGCGCGGCTCCCCGGCACGCCCTCGATCCAGCGTCCCTCGTCGTCGTGCGCGCGCCAGGACGCCGCCGCGGGGCCGCGGCCGAACGCCTCGTCGGCGATCGCCCACGCGGCCTCGGGATCGGTGCCGCGCGCCGTGAGCGTCGCCAGCGCCGCCAGCGACGCCGCCGGATCGCGCGCGAGCATCGCCCGCGCCTGGTCGAGCACGAGCAGGTTGTTGCGCGCCTCGAGCTCGTCGCGCGCCTCGCGCGCCTCGATCCACAGGTAGGTGACGATCGTCGCAAAGAACGCCCCGCCGAGCACCGCCGCGATCACGGCCGCGGCCACCCCCGGCCGCCGGCGCGCGAACCGACGGACCTGCTCGATCGTGCCGGGCACGCGCGCCGAGATCGTCCCGCCGTCGAGGTGCTTGCGGAGATCGTCGCCCAGCGCCGACGCCGACTGGTACCGGCGCTCGGGCTCCTTGGCGAGCGCCTTGTCGCAGATGGCCTCGAGATCGCCCCGCAGCTCGGGGCGCAGCCGTCCGAGCGGCCGCGGCGGATCGTGACAGATGGCGCGCGCGACGTCGGGGAGCGCCTTGCCGCGCACCTCGTACGGCAGGTCGCCGGCCGCGAGCTCGTACAGCATGACGCCGAGCGTGTAGACGTCGCTCCGCGCGTCGACCTCGTCGGGCCGCAGCCGCGCCTGCTCCGGGCTCATGTACACGGGCGTGCCGATCAGCTCACCCGCGCGGGTGTCGCCGCCCGACGATCCGTCGACGGCGGCGACCCGCGCGATGCCGAAGTCGAGCACCGCGACGCGGCCGTCGTCGCGCACCATGACGTTGGACGGCTTGAGATCGCGGTGGATGACACCCTTCACGTGCGCGTGGTGGATCGCGTCGCACAGCGCGACGAAGAGCCGGAGCCGGCCGTCCAGCGGGATCTGGTGGGCGCGGACGTGGGCGTCGAGCGTGACGCCCTCGACGCGCTCCATCACGAAGTAGGGATGGCCGTCGGCCTCGCCCGCCTCGAGCACCTTGGCGATCCCCGGGTGATCCAGGCGGGCCATGATCTCCGCCTCGGCGAAGAAGCGCGCGAGCGCCGCCTCCGACGTCGCGTGCAGCACCTTGATCGCGACCGGCCGCCTCGGCTGATCCTGCTCGCCGGCGTACACCGTGCCCATCCCGCCCTCGCCGAGCACGTCGAGGACGCGATAACCTGGAACGTCGGGGCGGCGCCGGCCGCGGCGCACCGACACGACGGTGCTCCGCGCGCTGCCCTCGGCCGCGGTCTCGCCGGCGGCGTCGACCGCGACGTCCCCCGGCGCCGCGCCGGACGCGAGCATCGTCGAGAGGTCCGCGGGCACGACCGGGCGTTCGTAGGCGGTCGGGGCCAAAGCGCCGGTCGCGAGCGCGCCGCCGGCGGACCGGTCGGCGTCGAGCAGCGCGGCGAGCTGGTCCCCGAGCGACGGATCGTCGGCCCGGACGCGCGCGAGCAGCGCGGCGCGCGCGTCGCTGGCCAGCTCGATCGCCTGACCGAACAGCTCGGTCAGACGGGCGTGTCCCTCCGGCGTCACGCGGCCCCCTCGGCGAGCGCGCGGGTCATCCACGCCCGCGCCAGCCGCCATTCGCCGGCCACGGTGCGCTCGGACACCCCGAGCACGTCGGCGGTCTCGACGACGGTGAGCCCGACCAGGCAGCGGAGCTCCACGATGCGCGCCTGCCGCGGCGACAGCGCCTCGAGACGGCGGAGCGCCTGCTCGACCGCGGCGGCGTCGAGAGTGTCGCGACCGCCCGCGACGCCGGAGAGGGTGACGCGAAGGGCATCGCCGCCCCGCTTGGCGGCGCGCCGTCGCCGCGCTCGATCGACGAGGATCTGGCGCATCGCCAGCGCGGCCACCGCGAAGAAGTGCTTGCGGTCGCGCGCGTCCAGCGGCGACTGCGCGAGCCGCAGGTACAGCTCGTGCACCAGGCCGCGCGGCTCGAGCGACGCATGCGGCGAGCGAGCGCAGGCGGCGGCGATCTGCTCGAGGTCGCGGTACACGAGCGGCAGGAGACGATCACGCGCCGCCGCATCCCCCTCGCGGATGCGGCCGAGCAACAGCGAGATCTCGCCCCCGGGCGCGTCCGCCATCCCGCCGATGTTCTCCTTCCCGCGCGACCGTGTCCACCGCTGTAAGCTGGTGGGCGGGGAGCCGTTCCTCTGCCGGTGCGCACGATCCACCTCATCGCGATCACCGCGGCGCTCGTCGCCGGATGCGGGGGCGCGTACCGCGAGCTCCCGCGCTGGCGGTTCACGCAGCCGGCCGAGACGGAGCGGGGCTGCGTGCTCGGGCGCGGCTTCATCCGCATGTCGGGCAAGACCGGGGTCGGCGTCACGCTCGAGCTGCGCTCCCGCGGCGACTGCACCGTGCGCGTCGCGCGTGCCGAGCTCGTGCTCGAAGGGAGGCGCGCGCCGGCGACCCTGCCCGCGCCGCTCGCGCTGAAAGGGCGCTCGCTCGTCTACGTGTGGCTGCCGTTCGAGTTCGACAACGAGCGCGCCTGGAACGAGGGCCGGCGCGCGGGCACGTTCGAGATCGATCTCGAGGTGGCCGGCGCCCCGACGCCCACGTGGCGCATCGCCGCCGATCACCGCCGCGAGCACCGATACGTACCGGGGAGCGATCCGAGGACGCGATGGTGAGGCGCCTCGTCGCCGTCGCGGCGCTGGCCCTCGTCGCCGCGTGCCCGGGCACGCGCTACCGCTCGGACGCCAACGCGCCGGGCATCGTCCACCTCGAGGCCCCGCCGCCCAGAGAGAACGGCGACCCCGCCCTCTACGTCGAGGCCGAGGATCCGGGGGAGCACGAGCTCTACATCGGCCCGGCGGTCGTGCTCGGTCCGGGAACCGGACGGTCGAGCGACGCGAACCACACCGAATTCGAGGCCGACCTGCAGGTGCGGTTCGCGTACCAGGCGCTCGCAAAGAGCCACCGCTCCAAGGACGTGCCGTTCCCGCGCAAGGCCGGCTGGGCGATGACCCTCGGCTGGTCGCCGCTCCAGACCGACCACGGCGCCGACGGCAGCCTCGACTGGAACCGCGGCCCGCTCTACCTCGAGGTCGAGCGCTTCTGGATGGTGTTCTCGGCCGGGCTCGGGGCGGTGACGTATGCGGACCCGTGGGATGGTGGCGTGCAGCTCACGCTGACGGCGATGCCGTACGGCTTCCGCATGCGCTATCTGGCCGACGGCGGCTTCGAATTCATGGGGGCGTTTCGGATCGAGCTCCCGACGGCGATCAACTGGAGCCGGTGAAAGTCGCCCCGAGCGGCGGGGACCTGTTGGATTTTCGCCACCTGCGCGCGGCGCGGACGGCAGCGTCTGCGCTTGCATCCCCGTCGGATCCTGCGGTAATCCCGGGCGTTCTTTTCGGCGCCCGGTTCGCCTGACTCGCAGGTCCGACCAGCGCCCGTTTCTTGCACTGCGGAGCAGCAGCACCATGGCACTCAAGAAAGGCGTCGACGTCAAACCCGCCACCGGCAAGCTCGGCATCCTGATGCCGGGCATGGGCGCCGTGGCAACCACCTTCATCGCCGGCGTCATGGCGGTGCGACGTGGGCTGGCCAAGCCGATCGGCTCGCTGACGCAGATGGGCACGATCCGTCTCGGCAAGCGCACCGAGGCCAAGACGCCGCGGATCAACGAGTACATCTCGCTCGCGCAGCTCGACGACATCGAGTTCGGCGGCTGGGACATCTTCCCGGACAACGCGTACGAGGCGGCGACCCGCGCCGGCGTGCTCGAGCAGAAGCTGCTCGAGCAGCTCAAGGACGAGCTCGAGCAGGTCAAGCCGATGTCGGCGGTGTTCGAGCAGGCGTGGGTGAAGAAGCTCAACGGCCCCAACGTGAAGAAGGGCGCCACCAAGATGGACCTGGCCGAGCAGCTGATGGAGGACATCAAGCGCTTCAAGGCCGAGAAGGGCTGCGACCGCATGGTCGCCGTGTGGTGCGGCTCGACCGAGGTCTACCGCAAGCCGACCGAGGTCCACGCCACGCTCGCCAGCTTCGAGGCCGGCCTGCGCTCGTCGTCGGACGACATCGCGCCCTCGCAGATCTACGCGTACGCGTGCCTCAAGCTCGGCGTGCCGTACTGCAACGGCGCGCCCAACATGTCGCTCGATCCGCCCGCGATCATCGAGCTCGCGCGCAAGCACCAGGTGCCCGTCGGCGGCAAGGACTTCAAGACGGGCCAGACCCTCATGAAGACCATCCTCGCGCCGGGGTTCAAGGCGCGCCTCCTCGGCCTCCAGGGCTGGTACTCGACCAACATCCTCGGCAACCGTGACGGCGAGGTGCTCGACGACCCCGAGTCGTTCAAGAGCAAGGAGGTCACCAAGCTGGGCGTGCTCGACCACATCCTCCAGCCGGACCTGTACCCCGAGCTCTACGGTCACTTCGACCACGTCGTGCGCATCAACTACTACCCGCCGCGCGGCGACAACAAGGAAGGCTGGGACAACATCGACATCGTCGGTTGGCTCGGCTACCCGATGCAGATCAAGGTCAACTTCCTCTGCCGCGACTCGATCCTGGCGGCGCCGATCGTCCTCGACCTGGCGCTGTTCGTCGACTTCGCGCAGCGCGCCGGCATGCACGGCGTGCAGGAGTGGCTGTCGTTCTACTGGAAGAGCCCGATGACCCCGTCGGACCAGCTCTACCCGGAGCACGACCTGTTCATCCAGCTCATGAAGCTGAAGAACACGCTCCGCTACACCAAGGGCGACGATCTCATTACTCACCTGGGCGCCGAGTACTACGACTGATCAGGCCGGCGCGCGGGCCGTGACGATCCACGAGCTCGAGGCGCCGTAGACGCCGTCGGGGCGCACGGAGGGCGCGAGCAGCTCGCGCAGCGCGGCGACGACCGCGCCGTGCTTGCGCACGCCCTCGTCGCCGGCGAGGCGGATGATCTCGCCGGCGGGGCCGAGCGCCATCGCAAACTCCAGCGCCTCGTCGAGGCTGGACGCGATGCGGATCTCGGCGTCGAAGCGCTCGAAGGTGATGCGCTCCCACCCGGCGGCGAGGAGCTGCGCGCTGACCAGGTCGGGCGAGGCCATCGAGAACGGGCCGGGACCGCAGGTCACCTGATCGCCCTTGTCGACGTGCGGGATGATCTCGAGCACCTTCTGCTCGACGTCGTGGACCCACGCGTTCTCCGCCTTCGACCGCCAGACGACCATCGAGAGCAGGCCTCCCGGGCGCATCGCCTTCCGCACGTTGCGCATCGCCATGACCGGGCTGGCGAAGAACATCGTGCCGAAGCGGCCGAACGCCTGATCGTAGGGGCCGCCGAGGTCGTCGGCCTGCACGTCGGCGACGAGGAAGGTCGCGTTGGCAAGCCCCGCGGCTTCCGCCTCCTGGCGCCCGAGCTGGATGAAGCGGGCGGCGGCGTCGACGCCGACCACGAGCCCGGTCGGGCCGACCATGCGCGCCAGCTGCTGCGTCGTGTCGCCGAAGCCGCAACCGACGTCGATGACGCGGGCGCCGATGGGCGGCGGATGGCGCTCGAGCGTGGCGTCCCCGTGGAGCGCGAGACCGACCGTCAGGGCGTCGCGGAAGCGGAGGAACTTGTCGAACAGGATCGTGTTCCAGGCCTCGATCGCCTCGACGTTGTTCTCGATGGAGGGGTCGATCATCGCCCTACCCTACGATGATTCGAGGCGACGCTGCCCACGAACGTTTGCACTCCGAACGTCGCAGCCGGCCGCGCCGGGCGCCCAAGTCGTCGGAGCCGCGAGCTCCCGTTCTGGCCGGAGCCGTGCAAGTCTCCCCGCAGATGCCCCGGATCGCCGCGCTCGCCGTCCTCGCCGTGGCCACGGCGCTCGGAGCTTGTGCGGCGCCGCCCGGCGACGATCCGGGTGTCGACGCCGCCACCGTCGACCTCGACGCCGCGACGGTCGAGCCCGACGCCGCCGAGCCGGCGGGCGAGCTGCGCGGCGTGTGGATCACGCGCTTCGCGTACTCCACGCGCGCCGGCCTGGAGGCGATCATCGATCGCGCCGCGTCCGCCAACATGAACGCGGTCTTCATCCAGATCCGCGGCGAGGGCGACGCCTACTACCGATCGACCCGCGAGCCCTGGGCCCGGCGCCTCACCGGCGTGCTCGGCCGCGACCCGGGCTGGGATCCGCTGCAGGTCGCGCTCGATCGCGGCCGCATGCACGGGATGGAGGTGCACGCGTACTTCAACGTGCTCTCGGCCTGGTCGGCGTCGCAGCCGCTCCCCGCCGCCGAGGGCAGCGTGCAACACGCGCTGTACGCCCACCCCGAGTGGCTGGCCGTCGACTCGACCGGACAGAACCGCGACAGCGAGTACCGCTGGTTCTCGCCCGGCATCCCGGCGGCGCGCGCCCACATCGTCGCGACCGCCCGCGAGCTGCTCGAGCGCTACGACGTCGACGGCCTGCACCTCGACCGCATCCGCACGGCGGGCGCCGACTACTCGCACGACGCCGTCACCCAGGCCGCCTTCGATGCGGCGCGCGCTTTGGATCCGCAGCTCACGTGGGGCGACTTCATGCGCACCCAGGTGAACACGATGGTCGCCGAGCTCTACGCCGCCGCCGAGGAGGTGCGCCCGCGCGTGAAGCTGTCGGCGTCGGTGTGGGGCATCTACCGGCCGCTGCCCGGGTGCAACACCAGCCAGGGCTACGCCAACTACTACCAGGACTCTCGGGCGTGGCTCGCCGCCGGCACGATGGACGCGCTGGTCCCGATGATCTACTGGCCGATCGAGCCCGGCGCGTGCACGGACTGGGCGACGCTGCTGGACGGCTTCATGGCCGCGCGCGCCGATCGCCACATCTGGGCCGGCATGCATGCGCTCGACGACGGCGGCTGGGACTTCGCCGCGATCACGAGCCGCATCACGTACGCGCGCGCCACCGGCGCGCAGGGCACGGTCGTGTTCGCGTCGACGTACCTCGACCAGGACACCTCGCGCTGGACCGACTACGTCGGCGAGCCGCCGGCCCCCGGTCCGTTCGCGGCGCCGTCGCCGACGCCGCGCATGTCGTGGAAGGACTGACGGCCACCGGCGCTACTATCGCCGGGTGAAACCCTTCCTCTGCGCGTGCCTCGGCAGCGCCGCCGGCGGCGGCGTGCGCTACCTCGTCGGCCTGTGGACGGCGCATCGCTTCGGCACGAGCTTCCCCTGGGGGACGCTCGTCGTGAACCTCGCCGGCTGCTTCCTCATGGGCCTGCTCGTCCACCTCATGGCCAGCGCCGCGAGCTTCCCGTTCAACCTGCGCGTCGCGCTGACCACCGGCTTCCTCGGCGGCCTCACCACCTACTCCGCGTTCAACCACGAGACCTACCGCCTCCTCGACCAGGGCGCCGCGCGCGCGGCGATCCTCAACGCCGGCGCCACCCTCGTCGGCTGCTTCGTCCTCGGCGTGCTCGGCGTGCTCCTCGCCCGCCGCCTCGTCGGCTGACGTCAATCCCGACGCGTGCGGCGGTGCAAGGTCGAGGGGTCGACGCCGAGGAGCTCGGCGGCGCGGGTCTTGTTGCCGCCGCAGCGCGCGAGCACGTCGCTGATGTAGTCGTCCTGCACCTCGCGCAGGGTGCGCACCCGATCGTCGGGGCGCTCGGCGTTGCGGCGCACCCGGTCGAGCGCCTCGACGCCGAGGCGCGGGCCCGACGCCATGACGACCATGCGCTCGACGTGGTTCTCGAGCTCGCGCACGTTGCCGGGCCAGGCCTCGCGCGCGAGGGCCGCGATCAGCTCGGGCGCCAGGCGGCGCGCGGGCGAGTGAGGGTTGCGCGCGCAGGACTGCGCGAAGAAGTGCGCGACCAGGGCCGGGATGTCCTCGCTGCGATCGCGCAGCGGCGGCAGCCGGATGGGGACGACATCGAGACGGTAATAGAGGTCCTCGCGGAAGGCGCCTTCCGCCACCCGGGCCTCGAGATCGCGGTGCGTGGCCGAGATCAGGCGCACGTCGATCGCCTGGCCGTCGTCGCTGCCGACGGCGCGCACCTCGCCGAGCTGCACGACGCGCAGGAGCTTGGCCTGCAGCGACGGCGCCATGTCGCCGATCTCGTCGAGGAAGAGGGTCCCGCCGCTGGCCTCGACGAAGAGGCCGGCGCGCGCCGACGTGGCGCCGGTGAACGCGCCGCGCACGTGGCCGAAGAGCTCGCTCTCGAGCAGCGCCTCGGGCAAGGCCGTGCAGTTGACGGCGACGAACGGCCCGTCGTGACGCGGCCCCGCCGCGTGGAGCGCGCGCGCGACGAGCTCCTTGCCCGTGCCGCTCTCGCCGCGGATGAGCACCGGGGCCGGCGACGGGGCGACGCGCATGATGAGGGCCGCGAGCTCGCGCATCGGGCGACTGTCGCCGATGAGCGCGCTCGGCCCGTCGCGCCGGCTGGCGCGCAGCGCCGTGTGCTCGCGCCGCAGCCGGCGCTCCGCGATCGCGCGCTCGACGTGCAACCGCAGCTCCTCCATGCGCACCGGCTTGGTGACGTAGTGCTGGGCGCCGCGACGCATCGCCTCGATCGCCGAGTCGATCCCGCCGAACGCCGTCATGATGATGACCGGCAGCTCGGGGTCGACCTCCTGCGCCGCGGCGAGGACGTCCATGCCGTCGACGTCGGCCATGCGCAGATCGGTGATCACCAGGTCGAAGGTGCGCTCGCGCAGCGCGGCCACCGCCCGCGCGCCGCTGTCCTCGACGGCGCATTCCCAGCCCGCGTCGGAGAGCGCCTCGCTGACCACGGTCGCCATCGCGAGGTGATCGTCGACGACGAGGATCCTCGCCGACAGGGCGCTCGGGTTCAGGCTGCGGCGGGCCACGTGATGCGCACCAGGGTACCGGCGCCAGCCGTGCTGTCCAGATCGATCTGGGCGCCGTGCGCACGCACGAGCTGCGCGACGACCCACAGCCCGAGCCCGGTGCCGTGGCCGCGCTTCTTGGTCGTGTAGAAGGGATCGAACACCTGCGCGCGCACCTCCGCGTCGATGCCGGCGCCGTCGTCCTCGACCTCGAGGACCACGCCGCGATCGTCCGGTCGTCGCGCGCGCAACGTCACGTGCCCGCCGCGCTCGCACGCGTCGAGCGCGTTCATCGCCAGGTTGACCAGCACCTGCTGGAGCTGCCCCGGATCGGCCTGGAGCGCCGGCAGCCCCGGCGGCGCGGGCTCGATCGTCACGCGCACGGCCCGGCGCTCCGCCTCCACCGCGAGCAGCTCGGCGACCGCCGTCAGCGCTGGCTCGACCTGCACCGCCTGGGTCACGGGCGGCGCGAGGCGCACGTAGTCGAGGAGCTGGGTGATGAGCCGGCTCACGTGATCCACCTGATCGAGGACGATCTTCTGGCTGCGCGCCTCGGGGTGGTCGCCGAGGCGGTTGATCGTGAGCTCGGCGCGAGCCCGGATGACGTTGAGCGGCGTCCCGAGCTCGTGGGCGATGCCGGCGGCGAGCTGCCCCGCGGTGACCAGCTTCTCCGAGTGCAGGAGGCGCTCCTCGATGAGGCGCAGCGGCTCGAGGTCCTCGATCACGAGCAGGGCGTGCACGTCGCCCAGGCGCCGGGCCAGCGGGACCGCGTGCACGTTGACCCGCGAGGTGTCGCCCCAGAGGCGCAGCTCGAGCCGGTGCATCGACCTGGGCGTCCCGCTCGCGGTCGCGTCGGCGACCATCGCCTCGAGCTCCGCGATGCGCGCCGCGGGGACGTCGGGGAACGCGGTCGCGAGGTCGGCACCGAGCACGTCGCGCCCCAGCCGCGCCGTCAGCCACCGATTGGCCGCCGAGACGGTCCGCTCCTCGGTCAGCGCCAGCACGCCGGTGGGGACGTGGTCGAGGATCTTCTCGGCCTTGTCGGTCAGGTGCGCCAGCCGGTCGGCCTGACGCAGGCGCTCGTTGAGCGCCGCGGCGCGCCGCGCGTTGCGCACGAAGTAGATCGAGAGCGCGGTGATGAGCGCCACCGCGACGCCGCCGCCGAGGAGCAGGCGACGCACGAGCGTGCGCTCCTGGCCGCTGAGCGCCGCGGTCGACGCCACCAGCCCGAGCGCCCAGGCCTCGCCGTCCTCGATCAACACCGGCGCCGTGACCGCCACGGCGGGCGCGTCCGGCAGCCCGATGTCACGCGCCTCCCGCGCGGCGATGACCAGCGTGCCGGAGGTGCGAGCGCGCGCGAAGCTGAGGAGCTGGGTCAGGCCCGGCGCCTCGCCGGGTTCGAGCTCGCGCAGGAACGCCGCGAGCCTCGGCGAGCTCGCGGGTGCCGGCAAGCCGTGCGCGCCGAGGACGAGCACCGCGGACGAGTCGTCCTCGAGGAGGCGCAGGCGGGCGAGCAGGGGACGCATGTCGACGACCAGGGCGATCACGAGCCCGTCGTTGCGCGGGCTCGACCGCGCGAAGACGCGGAACCACGCCGTGTCCTCCTCGTCGTCGCCGAGCGGGCGCGACGTCTTGAACCGCCCCGGCTGCGCCCTCGCCTGGAGGACGGTCTCGTCGAGGCGCGCCGCCGCGCGCTGCAGCACGTCCGCCGGCGCGTCCGCGGCGACCACGCTGGCCAGCGTCGTCCCCCAGGCGTCGCGGAGCTCGGCGGCGAGGTACGCGCGCTCGATCGTCGCGATCGCGTGCAACTCGCGCTCGCGGACGACTTCCTGCGTGGTCTCCGACAGGAGCGACGCGGCGAGCTCCAGATCCTCGTCGATCTCCTCGACGTCGCGCGCGAGCGCCTCGGCCGCCTGCTCGACGGCGCGCAACCGCTCGCTGGCGTACGACGTGCGCAGGGCCGCCCGATCGCGATCGAGCACGCGAGCGCCGAGCACGAACATGCCGACCGCCGCGAGCACGACCGCGATCGCGGCGATCGTGGTGCGTGACATCGTCCGCACCGTATCATCATCGAGCGCGTCGACTGTCTGGCATCGTGCAAGAGGCGTCTTGCAGGGTGCAACGATCCGCGGCGGATTGCCGAGTCGAGGGGCGAGGTTACGGGCGGCACGAGCCGTGCAATCCGTGGCCGCGTGGCGCGCGAACCGGACGATCTCGATCGTTCCCCCGAGGTGCTCGGGTTCGTCGCCGACCTGCTCATCGTGCTCGGCACGCTCGTCGTGCTCGGCATCTTTCGCTGTTGACCCCCACAGGACACACCCATGTACCGAACGCTCCTCTGTGCCTCCCTGCTCGTCTTCTCGGTCGCCGCGTGTGGCAAGAAGAAGGGCCCGGCTCCTCCCAACCCGACCATCTCGGATTCGAAGCCGGTCGGCGCGACGCGCAGCGAGCCCGGGACCGCGACCGTCACCGCCGTCGGCAAGGACGCCGGCAACGCACCGGCGATCGGCCCCATCTACTTCGCGTTCGACTCCACCGACCTGTCCGAGGAGTCGCGCCGCGCGCTCACGCGCTACGGCGAGTGGCTGCAGCGCAGCGCCGCCCGCGTGGTGGTCGAGGGCCACGCCGACGAGCGCGGCACGACCGAGTACAACGTCGCGCTCGGCGAGCGCCGCGCGCACGTGATCCGTGACTTCCTGGTGCGCCTCGGCGTCGACGCGGCTCGCGTCGACACCATCTCCTACGGCGAGGAGCGTCCCGCGGCCAGCGGCGACGACGAGTCGGCGTGGGCGCAGAACCGCCGCGGCGAGATCAACACCAGGCAGTGATCCTGGCGAGTGACGTCCGGCGCCCATCGCAGGGGCGGGGCCAAGACTGAAGCGCCTCCGCATGCGAGTCAGTCCCTCCGAACCTTCGCTGGATCCCGCACCGACGGTGGCCAACGCCGGGCGTCACTTGCCGCCATCTCGAGGAGAATCGTGAAGCTCACCCACGCAGCGTTCCCATCCTTGCTCGCGGTCGCCTTCGCGGCCTGCGGCGGCGGCTCCAAGAAGACCACGACGCCGCCCGTCACGACCGAGGCTCCCGACGAGGAGCCCGACGATCTCGAGCCGGTCGCCGAGGATCCGCCGCCGCCACCACCGCCGCTCGAGTGGTCGGCGCAGGCCGATCTGGCGCCGGTGAAGGGCATCAAGATGAAGGCCGCGGCCGTCTCGTTCCACCAGGTCGAGGGCCAGGGGGTGCAGGTGACCAGCGGCGCGCTGACCGGCCTCACGCCCGGCGTCTATCACGTCGTCGTCCACGAGAGCGCCGACTGTGGCAAGAACGCCAGCCGCATCGGCGGTGTCTGGGAGCCGGCGGCGGCCGTGTCGCTCACCGTGAAGGTCGCGAAGGGCGAGACCCCGGCGCTCGACGACGAGGTCGACTTCACGCTCGATGGTGAGGACTCGATCGTGGGCCGCACCCTCGCGCTGCACGCCGACAAGAAGGGCAAGCCCGGGAAGGCGGTCGCCTGCGGCGCGATCGTCGCGACCGGCGACGCGCCCGACGACGACGAGGAGTGACCCGCGCCTACGACTCCGCGGGGGGCCGCGGTGCGAGCGAGATGCGGCCGAACACGAGGCCGCTGACCACCATCGCCGCCGAGCCGACGAGGATGGCCAGCTTGGCGGTGTCGAGCATCGGCCCGGGCGGGAACGCGAGCTGGGCGACGAACAGCGACATCGTGAAGCCGATGCCGCCGACCATGCCCACGAGGACGATGCCGCCCGGGGTGGCGCCGTCGGGGCGGCTGGCCAGGCGCATCCCGGTGGCCGCGAAGCTCGCGGCCGCGATGCCGAGCGGCTTGCCGAGCGCGAGGCCGGCGACGATGCCGGCGAAGACATAGAGGCTGTCGCCGCCGAGATCGGCGCTGCCCAGCGCGACGCCGGCGTTGGCGAGCGCGAACAGCGGCATGATCCCGTAGGCGACCCACGGATGCAGCACGTGCTGCAGCCGCGCCGACTGCGACGGCCCGCGCCAGGGCACGACCGGCGTCATGAGCCCGAGCACCACGCCGGCCAGCGTCGGATGGATGCCGGCGTCGTAGAGCCCGATCCACAGGACGAGGCCGGGAATCACGTACAGGCCGGGGCCGCGGATGCCCACCGCCTGCATCGCGATGACGCCGCCGATCCCGGCCGCGGCCACCCCGAGCGACGCGACCTGGACGCCGTCGCTGTAGAAGATGGCGATGACCAGGATCGCGCCGATGTCGTCGATGACCGCGAGCGCCAGCAGGAGGACGCGCAACGTCGAGGGCACGCGGTTGCCGAGCAACGTCAGCGTGCCGATCGCGAACGCGATGTCGGTCGCCATCGGGATGCCCCACCCGGCCGAGCCGGCCCGTCCGGCGTTGAGCGCCGCGTAGATCCCGGCGGGCACGAGCATGCCGCCCAGGGCCGCGGCCAGCGGCAGCGCCGCCAGCCGGAGGCCGGCGAGGGCCCCTTCGTGGATCTCGCGTCGGATCTCGAGGCCGACCACGAGGAAGAAGATGGTCATGAGGCCGTCGTTGACCCAGAAGTGCAGCGGACGCTCGAAGGCCGCGGACCCGATCGACAGGCCGAGCTGCGTGTGCCAGAGGTGCTCGTACGCGCTCGCGTACGGCGAGTTCGCCCAGATCAGGGCGACCGCCGTCGTGATCATGAGCAGGATTCCGCTGGCGGCCTCGACCGCGAGGATGCTCTGGATCGGCGTGACGATCCGCAACGCCGCCCGGTGGGCGGGGGCCCACGTGCCGGGCGGTGGCCGACCGTCTTCGTCTAGGTACTGCTCTGGAATCTGGGCCATGTGACGACAACCCTCGTCGGGTTCTCTCACGGCGGCCCGACCGTGACGGTTCCTGCGGCGAACATCGCCGCACCCATCGGTTTGCGGCAGAGGTCTATCACATCCGCGGCGCACGTGCTGTGCTCTCCGCATGATCGACTTCGCGATGCTCGCCGGCGGGCTGGTGTTGCTCTACTTCGGCGCCGAGTGGCTCGTCGGCAGCGCCGCCAGGCTCGCCGAGTCCTTCGGCATCGCGCCGCTCATCGTCGGCCTCACCGTCGTCGCCTACGGCACCTCCTCCCCGGAGCTGGTGGTTGGGATCGGGGCCGCGCTCCGCGACCAGGGCGAGATCGCGCTCGGCAACGTGATCGGCTCCAACATCGCCAACATCGGGCTCATCCTCGGGGTGGCCGCGCTGATCTCGCCGCCGCGCATCGATCCGATCCTGGCGCAGCGTGAGGTCTGGGTGCTGCTCGGCACCACGGCGCTGGTGCCGCTCGCGCTCCTCGGCGGCGGCGTGCAGTGGTGGGACGGGGCCGTGCTCGTCACGCTCGCGATCGCCTACACGCTGTGGATGGTCAAGAGCGCGCACCTGCCGATCGCCCAGGCGGACCACGACGTCCACGTGATGGCCGAGGTGGCCGACGCGGCGGCGCCGGGCGGCATGCCGAGGAGTCGCGCGGCCCTGGCCGGGATCGCGGTGGTCGGGCTGGGGCTCCTCGTCGGCGGCGGCCACCTGCTCGTCGAGGGCGCCATCGGCCTGGCACGGACCTTCGGCATGAGCGAGCGCATCATCGGGCTCACGATCGTCGCGATCGGGACGTCGCTGCCCGAGCTGGCGACGTCGGTGATCGCGGCCATGCGCGGCCACAGCGACATCGCCGTCGGCAACGTCCTCGGCTCGAACATCTTCAACGTGCTCCTGATCCTGGGCGCGGCCTCGGTCACGCGCAGCATCGACGCCGACGTGTCGTCGATCGCGGTCGATCTCGCCGTGCTCGGCGCCGTGTCGCTCGCGGCCGCGATCTTGATCCGCACGCGCCGGCAGCTCTCGCGCGTCGAAGGACTGGTGCTCCTCCTCGGCTACATCGCGTTCCTGAGCGCGCTCGCGTTGACCTGAGTCGTTGCCAGGATCGACCGCATCGGCTACCGTTTGAACTCAAACGAACCGGAAGGGTGCGGCGATCCTTCGCTGCAGGCACCTCGGCTGGTCGGGCCGCCAGCTGTCGATTTCATGACGCCCGAGATCCAGCGCCTGCTCGAGACCACGATCGACTCCTTCGAGAAGCTCGAGATCGTCCGGTCCCTGTGGCGAACCGACGGGGCGGCGTGGTCGATCGATCGCCTCGCCGAGCGCGTGGGCACCTCCAGCGACCACATGGGGCCTTCGCTCGAGGAGCTCGCGGCCGAGGGGCTGCTCTGCCCGACCCGGGACCACGCGTACACCGCGGTGAAGAGCCACGTTCGGGCCACCTCGATCACCCAGCTCCTCGAGCTCTACGAGCGGGATCCGCTCGTGGTCATGCGCGTGATCAACGCGATCGCCGTGCGGCGGATCCGCGCCATGGCCGCACGCACGTTCGCCGACTCCTTCCTGATGCGCAGGCCCAGGCGCGCCGACGACGACGGCTGATCACGCCGTGCGCCCGCCGAGCGCCGCCGCGGCGATGTCGTGCTCGTCGAGGAGCCCGGCGATCGCGCCGCTCACGGGATCGACGACGGGGATCGCGCGCAGATCGTGCGCGATCATGAGCGACGCGGCGACCCGCAGATCCTGATCGGCGGTCACCGAGACCGCATCGGCCATGATGTCGGCCACGATCGCGACGCGGTGCAGCTCGGGGTTCGAGGCGATGACGCGCAGCGCCTCCGCGGCGACCAGCCCGCGCAGGCCTCCGCCCGCGTCGTCGACCACCGGGAACACGTCCTGATCGGCGGCGCGCTCGGCGACGGCGGTGAGGGCGCCGACGTCCATCGCCGGCGACAGCGTCACCACGGCGCGCTCGCCGCGGATCACGTCGCGGCACTTCATGCGCTGCAGCGGATCGGCGTCCCGCTTGTGGACCGGCGAATCGCGCATCGCCGGCACCTGCGCCTGGTAGAGCGAGATGCGCCGCAGCGCCACGAACGCGACCCCGCCCGCGAGCATGAGCGGGACCAGGAGATCGTAGCTTCCGGCCATCTCGCACACCAGCACGAGCGCCGCCAGCGGCGTCTTGGCGATGCCGCCGTAGAACGTGCCCATGCCGACGAGGGCGAACGCGCCGGGCTGGATCGTCGGGTCGTCGAGGAGGAGCCGCGCGGCGAGCCCGAAGCCACCGCCGAGGAGCGCGCCGATCGCGAGCGACGGCGCGAAGTCGCCGGCGCTACCCCCGGAGCCCAGGGTGAGGCTGGTCGCGATCACCTTGGCCAGCGCCAGGCTGAGCAGGAGCTGCACGCCGGCCCAGTCGGAGGAGACCCACGGCGCGCCGGTGATGGCCACCTGCGCCGCGCCGTAGCCGCCGCCGAACCCACCGAGGCCGCGATCGGGGCGCCCGATCAGCGGCCCGAGCCAGTGGATGGTCGCGAGGACGAACACGCCGAGCGCGAGGCCGCCGATCGCGGGCCGGATCCAGTCGGGGCAGGCGATGCGCGCGAACAGCCGGTGGGCGAGCCGCAACGTCCCCAGGAACAGGATGGCGCCGGCGGAGACGAAGACCGCGAGGGCGATGTAGAGCGGGATGTGCTCGGGGCGGAACGCGTACGGCGCGAGGTAGCCGAAGAGGGTGGCCTCGCCGAAGATCGAGATCGAGATCGAGTAGGCGATCACCGAGGCCAGCACCGCGGGGATGAAGGCCTCGGACTCGAAGTCGTCGCGGTAGAGCATCTCGATCGCGATGAGCGCGGCGCCGAGCGGCGTGCGGAACACCGCGGCGATGCCCGCGGCGACGCCGGCGATCATCAGCGCGCGGCGCTCGCGCGCCGAGACCCGCAGCAACCCGGCGATCGTGGAACCCAGCGCGCCGCCGATCAGCATCGTCGGCCCCTCGCGACCTCCCGAGCCGCCGGTGCCGAGCGTCGCGATCGAGGCGAGCGGCTTCACCCAGAGGATGCGCCGGCGCATGACGCCGTCGGCGCGGTGGAACGCGTCGATCGTCGCGTCGCCGCCACCGCCGCGACACTCGGGCGCGAAGCGCGTGATCCATCCCGCGAAGAGCGCGCCGACCGCCGGGATGAGCGGCAGGAGCCACAGCCGGAGCTCGCCGGTCCCGCCGAAGTGCCAGACGCTCTCGCCCCGCGCGGTCAGCGGCTCGTAACCGGCGAGCTGCTCGAACATCAGCGTGAACAGGAGCTCGCTGCCGGCGAAGAAGAGGCAACCGATGATGCCGGCCCCGAGCCCGACGAGGACCGCGTGCCACAGGGTACGGCCGACGATCTGCAGCTCGAGCGGCTGGTCGGGGGTGAGCAGCTTGATGAGCCCACGGACCGGTCTCATCCCGGGGACCGGTCTCATCCCGGCACGATGACGTTCAGGCAGCGAGGCAGCACCTCGATGCGGTAACGCTCACCCGCCTCCATCTCCTCGCCGTCGATCTGCGCGTGCGGCCGGCCGGCACTCCCCGGCGCGGCCACGGTCAGGACGAAGCGACGGCCGCGGATCGGCTCCGAGTGCTCGAGGCCGAGGTCACGCAGGAGATCGCCGTCGACCGGGAGGTGGCGGAGCGACGCCACCAGCTTGGACGTGAGATCGATGCGGCCCGCGATCGGCACGAGCTCGAACATGCCGTCGTCGGCACGCGCCGTCGGATCGAGCACCCACTCGCCGCCGAAGACCCGCGTGTTCTTGATGACGACGTCGAACAGCGACGTGAACACGTACGGCCGGCCGTCGATGTCCGCCTCGAGATCGAACTTGACGTCGCTGACGTAGCTCTCGGCGAACTTGCGCGCGACCGCGCCGGCGTAGACCAGCATGTCGCGATAGACGAGGCCGACGAGCGGGATCTTGCCGACGAGCTCGCGGTCGCGGTTGCGCGTCGCCAGCGCCGACGCGCCGAAGCCGATCGACGCCGAGTCGAAGAACAGGTCGCGCTGCAGCACGCGTTCGTCGCGGGTCAAGGACTCGATCCGCCCGGCGTCGATCGCAGCCACGCGCCCGGCCGTGATGATCGCCACGTTGCGCGCGAGCGCGTCGGGCCCCGCCTCCATGCCGAACGACTTGCCCTGATCGTTCGCGGTCCCCGTCGGTAAGATCCCGAGGGCGACATCCGGAGCGTGATCCGAGGCCAGGATGCCCTTGGCGACCTCGGCAAAGGTCCCATCGCCTCCCATCGCCAGGACGACGCGCGCCCCCTCCTCGTCGATCGCGCGGGTCACGACGGCGACCGTGCCGCCCGCGGGCTCGGTGGCGACGAACCGATGTGGGACACCCGCCTCCGTGAGGCGCGCCTCGGCCTTCTCGATGTGCTCACGCGCTCGCCCACTCTGCGCGGTGGGGTTCGCGAACAGCACGATCGGCTGGTCGCGCCTCCAAGCATCGATGCCTGCCACCGTGAGAGTATAGAACCGGTACATCGCGATGATGGGCGTTCCTGTGCAACTCGGTGCGGGTCGATTCGACGTGCGCCGTTGCCTCGGCCGCGGCGGGATGGGCACGGTCTACGAGGCGATCGATCGCCGGACCGGCAACGCGGTCGCGATCAAGCTGCTCGGCGATCTGGACGCCCAGCGCCTGTTCCGCTTCAAGAAGGAGTTCCGGGCGCTCGCCGACCTCCAGCACCGAAACCTGGTCCGGCTGCACGAGCTCATCGCCGAGGAGGATCGCTGGATCATCTCGATGGAGCTGATCGAGGGTCACGACCTGTTCAGCTGGTTGACGTGCCGCGACACCGACGACACCAGCCCCGGCGTCGTACCGCCCGGCCAGCACCGCTTCGACGAGGATCGACTGCGCGCCTGCCTGCCGCAGCTCGCCGCTGGCGTCGAGTACCTGCACACCGCGGGGCGCATCCACCGCGATCTCAAGCCGTCGAACGTGATGGTCGACCGCAGCGGCCGCGCGGTGATCCTCGACTTCGGGCTCATCGCCACCTCGGAGGCCCGCAGCTCGGCGAGCGGCCACGAGGTCGTGGGCACCGCCGCGTACATGGCGCCCGAGCAGGCCAAGCTCCTGCCGGTGACCCCCGCGGCCGACTGGTACGCGATCGGCACCGTCCTCTTCGAGGTCATCACCGGCGTGCTGCCCTTCGAGGGTGGGCCCATCGATCAGCTGCTGCAGAAGACCCAGCGCGACGCCCCGCGCGTCTCCAGCCTCGTGCCCGACGTCGCCGAAGATCTCGACGAGCTCGTCGCCGCGCTGCTCGAGCGCGAGGCGGCCCGGCGCGCGGGCAGCAAGGAGCTCGAGCGGGCGGGCGGTGTGCGACCGCGGCGACAGGCGACGGCGCGGCTGGTGACGGCGGTGACGACCGGACCGCTGGTCGGGCGCGACGACGAGCTCGACGCGCTGCGCGCCGTGCTCGCGGCGACGCGCGATGGCCAGCCGGCAGCCGCGCTCGTCATCGGCGAATCCGGCGTCGGCAAGTCGATGCTGGTGCGCGAGCTCGCCCGCTCGGTGGCCGCGGATCCCCGCGCCATCGTCCTGGCGGGCCGCTGCTACGAACGCGAGTCGGTGCCCTATCGCGCGTTCGACGGCGTGATCGACGACCTGTCGAGCGTGCTGGCGCAGATGGACGCCGACGCGCCCGAGATCCCGCTGCCCCGCGACGTCGGCGCGCTCGCCCGCATCTTCCCGGTCCTGTGGCGCGCGCCCGCCGTGGCCCGGACCGCGCACCACGAGGTCGGCCACCAGCTCGACCAGCGCCTGCGCGCCGTGGGCGCGCTGCGCAAGCTGCTCGATCGCCTCGCGGATCGGAGCCGTGTGCTCATCGTCATCGACGATCTGCAGTGGGCCGACGCCGACAGCCTCGGCCTCCTGACCGAGCTCCTCCGCGACGAGGGCCCGGCGGTCGCGCTGATCGCGACGGTGCGGGTGAGCGGCGACGAGCTGCCGGCGCGCGTCGCGGCCGCGATCGATCGCGTCGGCGCGCGCACGCTGCGGCTGCGGCCGTTGCCCACCAACGAGGCACGCGCGCTCGCGGTGCGCCTCTGGGACGAGGTCGGGGGGGCCCGCGCGATCGACCTCGACGAGGTCGTGCACGAGACCGGCGGTCACCCGCTCTTCCTCGACGTGATGCTGCGCCATCTCGCCGAGAGCGGCGGCTCCGCGCTCGTCGACCTCGACGCCGCGATCAACGCCCGCACCAACGCGCTGCCGGCGGACGAGCGCCGCCTGCTCGAGGTCGTGGCGGTCGCGGGCGCCCCGCTCGATCGCCGCATCGCCGCCGACGCCGCCGGCCTCGACCGCGTCGAGGTCGCGGCGCGCGCCGACACGCTGGTCACGGCGCGGCTCATCGCATCGCGCCACGAGGCGCTCGAGTGCTACCACGATCGCGTGCGCGAGGCCGTGGTCACCGGCCTCGGTCGGCGCGAGGCCGCGACCCACCGCGCGCTCGCGACCGCGCTCGAGCGCCACGGCAACGCCGACCCCGCCGAGATCGTGCGCCACTGGGAAGCCGCCGGCGAGACCGAGCGCGCCGCCGAGCTCGCCGTCGCGGCCGCCGAGCGCGCCGAGCGCGTCCTCGCCTTCGACCAGGCGGCGCGCCTGTACGAGGTCGCGCTCCGTCGCGGCAACCTCTCCGCCGTCGAGCGCGAGGCCCTCGAGGTGCGACGCGCCGAGGCGATGGGCGACGCCGGACAGGCTCACGAGGCCGCGCGCGCGTTCCTCGCGATCGCGGAGAAGGCGGGCGCGACGACGCGGCTCGAACGCCGCCGCCGCGCCGCCGAGCTCTTCCTGCGCCACGGCCACCTCGACGAGGGGCTGGCGACGCTCGAGGCGGTCCTCGCCGACGTCGGCCTCAGCTTGCCGGCCTCCCCTCAACGCGCGCTGAGCAAGCTCCTGTGGCATCGCGCGCTCCTGCGCGTCGGCGGCCTGCGCTTCCGCGAGCGCGACGCGATGGCCGCGTCGGCGCGCGATCTCCTGCGGGTCGACACCTTCCGCACCGTGGGAATCAGCCTGTCGATGGTGCACCCGGTGATGGCGAACTACTTCACGTCCGCCGGCCTGCGCCTGGCGCTCAAGCTCGGCATCGCCGATCGCGTCGCGCTGGTCCTGCCATTCGAGGCCATGTTTCACAGCGTGAGAGGGATCCCCAGCCGCGAGCGCGCGCTCGCGATCGCCGAGCTGTGCAAGCGTTTCCACGACCCGGTCGACAACTCGTACCTCGACGGGCTCCACGTCGCCGCCCACGGGCTCACCGCATACTTCTGCGGCGAGTTCCCCGCCGCCGTCGAGCACCTGAAGAAGGGCGAGGAGATCATGCGCGCACATCCCGCCGGCAAGGGCTGGGAGCTCACCAACGCGCGCATGTTCCTCCTCCTCAGCATGCGCTTCCTCGGCGAGACCGCCGCGCTCACCGAGCGCGTCCACGAGCTCCTCCGGGACGCCGAGCGACGCGGCGACCGCTACGCGGAGACCACCCTCACCCGCGCGCTCAACGTGGTGTGGCTCGTGCGCGACGACGTCGCCGGCGCGCGCCGGGCCATCGAGCGGCGCTCGTGGTCGCCGCCCAAGGGGACGTTCCACCTCCAGCACTGGTACGAGGTCCGCGCCGACGCCGACACCAGCCTCTACGCCGGCGAGCTCGGCGGTCGCGCCGAGGCGATCCTCGACGGCATCGAGCGCTCGGAGAAGGCGCTCCTCGGCCGCGTCGCGTCGGTCCATGCCGAGAACGCGTGGATCCGCGGGCGAGTCGGCCTGCAGCAGCTCGGCGACGGCGACGCCTCGGGGCGCGGCCTGGTCGAGCGAGCGCTCCGCCGCCTCGACGGCCGTGCCGAACCGTACGCGGCGGTGTGGGCGCAGCTCCTGCGCGCCGGGCTCCACCTGATCCGCGGCGACGAGGAGCCTGGCCTCACCGCGCTCGGCGACGCCGAGCGCCTCGCGCGCGCGACCAGCATGAACCTGACGGCGGCGGCGGCGCAGCTGCGCCGCGGTCAGCTCCTCGGCGGCGAGGCGGGCGACGCCCTCGTCGCCGAGGCGAGGGCGTGGATGCGGGAGCAGGGCATCCGTAACCCCGAGCGTATGGCGCGCGTCTGGTGTCCGGGCCGCCAGGGCACCTGAAGCCGATTCCTGGTAGAACCCGGGGCACATGCCGTCTCTGCCTGATCGTCTGCTCCACCCCACCGACGAGCACTCCATGCTGCGCGACACCGTGCGCCAGTGGGCACGCACGGACGTCGAGCGCCAGGCGATGGAGCACGACCAGGCCGGCACGCTCAACGTCGCGCTCCTGCACAAGGCCGGCGAGCTCGGCCTGCTCGGCGTCACGATCCCGGAGGCCGACGGCGGCGCCGGGCTCGACGCCGTCGCGTCGGTGATCGTGCACGAGGAGCTCGCCTACGCCGACCCCGGCTTCACGCTGGCGTACCTCGCGCACGCGCTCCTCTTCGTCAACAACTTCTACTACGCCGGCAACCCCGCGCAGCGCGCGCGCTACCTCCCGCGGGTCCTCTCCGGCGAGACCGTGGGTGCCATGGGCATGACCGAGCCGTCGGCCGGCACCGACGTGCTCGGCATGGGCACGGTCGCGCGACGCGACGGCGACCACTACGTCCTCGACGGGCGCAAGACCTTCATCACCAACGCGCCCGAGGCCGGCGTGTTCGTGGTCTACGCCAAGCTCGACGGCCGCCTCACCACGTTCATCGTCGAGCGCGGCTTCCCCGGCTTCTCGACCGGCGCCAAGATCGACAAGCTCGGCATGCGCGCGTCGACGATGGCCGAGCTCATCTTCGACGGCTGCCGCGTGCCGCAGGCCAACCTGCTCGGCACCGAGGGCGGCGGCATCACCAACATGATGCGCAACCTCGAGATCGAGCGCCTCGGGCTGGCGGCCATGAGCCTCGGCATCGCGCAGCGCTGCCTCGACGCCATGACCCGCTACGCCGTCGAGCGCCAGACCTTCGGCAAGCCGATCGCCGAGCACGGCCAGATCCAGCGCTACATCGGCGAGAGCTTCGCGCGCGTCGAGGCGATGCGCGCGCTGGTCTACGGCGTCGCCGCCACCGTCGGCCCGCAGCACCGCAACCGCCTCGGCACCGACGCCGCCAAGCTCTTCTGCTCGACCGCGGCCAAGGAGGTCGCCGACCACGCGATCCAGGTGCTCGGCGGCTACGGTTACTGCGCCGAGTACCGCGTCGAGCAGTTCTGGCGTGACGCCAAGCTGAACGAGATCGGCGGCGGCACGATCGAGGCGCACCAGAAGAACATCACGCGGGACCTGACGAGAGCCTGAAGCCTTCGAGGAGCTGAGGCGCCCGTCACGCACGGAAGGCGTCAGGTCCGCTTCCCCTGACGCCTGATCCTGATGCCTTCTTCCTCTGGGACCTGAAGCCTGATGCCTGATGGTTCAACACAACGTCGCGGCTGAGAGGAGACAGGTACGGAGACGGGGAACCCGCTCATCCTGAGCGAGCGCGAGTCGAAGGACGGGACGAGGCTCGCGAAGCGCACGAACGTGCGGCAGCCGCGGCCCCGGGAACGGCCGGCGCGAGGCCGGATCGCTTCCGCGCGCGCATGGAACGCGCCCGTCGCGCCACCGACGGTGCGTGCCCCGAAACCGTGCCCCGATACCGTGCCCCGAAACGTGCCCCGAAACCGTGCCCCATGACCGCCGTCCGTGGACTCGACATGACTGTCCGCCTTTCGGACAGTCGAACGAGCACCGATCGAGAATCGAGCGAGTTTCGGTCGACGCGCGACCGAATTCTCTTGACGAGCTCCGGACGTGCGCACGGTGCCTCGTCGAGAACCGTCGAAGAATCGCGTCGACGCGCGCGTGTGCTCGCGCTGGCTGCACGCGAAGACACCGGCGGTCGTTTCTCGATATGCGCGCGTTCACCCTCGATCACGTCTCCAATGACACGTTGCTCGCCGACCT
>ERZ761602.311-NODE-311-length-112832-cov-67.099329_pt1 | contig 112832 bp, 103 predicted proteins | sample MGYA00512165_ERZ761602 | MGnify/ENA primary metagenome ERZ761602 (study PRJEB28899, sample SAMN02445085) | bioreactor sludge metagenome | biome: EBPR sludge; isolation source: Thorneside wastewater treatment plant | place: Australia: Brisbane, Thorneside...
AACGTGGCGGGCGTGTGTGCTTAATTCACGTGTCCGAGGAATCGGGGGTGGCCCAGCCTTTCCTGCCTGCGGTGTCGCCAATGTTCAAACTTACCCAGGCTGCTTCTCGCCGAGTCCTGGTTGTGGACTAGGAATTGCTTTTGAAGCATATGCGTACTCACTTGTGGCGGCGGACTGTGCGATCTGGGACGATTCTTTCACGCATGAAATCGGTCACCTAATGGGTGGCAATCACACGCGAAGCCAACTCAACCCTGCCGACGTGTCGGCGATCGTCGCAAACGGATTTCCCGATCCCTTTGCGAAGCTCGTGCCGGGTACCTTCGCTTCAATCATGTCCATCGATTTCGGTACACCAAGACGGCTGTACTTTTCCAATCCCAACGTCGTGGTCAACGGTGTGACGACTGGTAACTCAGGCACGGAGAATAACGCACGTATCGTTGATCTGTTGACCCCAGTCATGGAAGACTACGAGGATCGACCGGATGCGGTTTTCGCCAATGGGTTTCAGTAGCACTCGCTCCTTGCCCCGCTGGCTTGCCTTGTCGGTCTTGGCTGCGCCCTTGACGGCTTACACCCAGCCGGAATTGATCGCCGACCTGTCACTGTCGATTGCGCCGCCCTTGCCGGCAACCATAGCGCCGGGCGCATCGGGGATGATCCAGGTCACGCTGCTGAATGCTGGCCCGGACGACGCTGGGTTTACCTCAAAAGTTGATAATCCACTCGTTGTTCGTACAAGTTTGCAGATGCAGCGGCCGGACGGGGGAATCGACGTGCGCTTCTTTCCTCCCGACCCAGCCGATGAATGTATCTTGATCGCCACGGTGGTCGATCCTCCCCCCGGTGGGCGTCCGCAATGGTCATATGGCGTCTTCTTCCGGCCTATTGCCTCAGGAAATTCGGCGACTTGTCTCGTCCGGTACACGCTGGACCCGCTCGTGGTGGGTCAACAGATTCCCATCACCTGGCGCGTACGCACCTTCACTGAGACCGACCCCAATCCCGCAAACGATACGTTCCTGCTCGTGTTCAACGTCGGTCTACCTGCACCTCCCACGCCGGTTCCAGTGGCAGCGTTCTGGTCACTGTTACTGCTGTCAGGGTTTGTTGCCTTCGCGGGTTCGATTGCCGCACGCCGCCATTGGTAAGCAGCCGCTCCCCACGTCAGCACAACGCTCGAGCCATTCTGAATCTGCGCCCCGGGCACGATACCGCGCTGGTCGCGGGTGGGCTTCATCCCGGATCAATCGGGGTTGATGGTCAGAGGTTGTGGTCAGGTGCGATGGCGACCGATAAGCGATCTCGTAATTGTCCGCCGACGAACGCCCATAACCGCGTAGTACCTGACCGCAAGGTTGGTAATGGTGTATGGTAATAACGCATTCGCAACAAAAAACCCCATGAAAGCATGGGGTTGATTGCACAAATGGCGGAGAGGGTGGGATTCGAACCCACGGTGGCATCGCTGCCACGGCGGTTTTCAAGACCGCTGCCTTAAACCGCTCGGCCACCTCTCCGTGGCCGGCATTGTACGCGCGCGCGGCCGGCGGAGGTCAGCCGTCCTGCGCCACGAGCCGGATCAGGCCCTCCTGGGCGGTCGACGCCACCAGCACGCCGTCCTGGCGGTAGATGCTGCCGCGCGCCAGGCCGCGGGCGCCCTGGGCGCTGGGGCTGTCGCAGGAGTAGAGAAGCCACTGGTCGGCGCGGAACGGCCGGTGGAACCACAGGGCATGGTCGAGGCTGGCCATCTGCACGTTCGGGTGCAGGTAGGAGATGCCGTGCGGCAGGGTGGCCGTGCCGATCAGGTGGAAGTCCGAGGCATAGGCCAGCAGGCTGCGATGCAGCACCGGATCGTCGTCGACCTGCCCGGCGAGGCGGAACCAGACGTGCTGGAGCGGCGGACGCTTGGGCGGGTCGACCTCGTCGCGGGGCCAGACATGGCGGAACTCGAAGGGGCCGGCGCGCATCAGCCAGCGGCGCAGCTTGGCCGGCACCTGCTCCAGCGCATCGGCCGGGTAGGGCGGCTGCGGCGCGAGATCCTCCGGACCGGGGACCTCGGGCATCCGCTGCTGGTGCTCGGCGCCGTCCTCGACCACCTGGAAGGAGGCGGTGCACACGAAGATCGGCTTGCCGTGCTGGATCGCCACCACCCTGCGCGCCGAGAAGCTTCCGCCGTCGCGGGTGTTCTCCACCTCGTAGACGATCGGCTTCTCGTTGTCGCCGGCGCGCAGGAAGTAGGCGTGCATGGAATGCACCACACGCGCGGCCTCGACGGTTTGCTGGGCCGCCGACAGGGCCTGGCCCAGGACCTGCCCGCCGAACACGTAACGGGTGCCGATGTCGCGGCTGGCGCCCCGGAACAGGTTGTCCTCGATGCGCTCCAGGCGCAGCAGCTCGATCAGTTCCGCGGTGACGTCGTCGGTCATGGCAGGGCAGGGGGGTCGTCGGGGGAGGGCGGGGCGAGCCGGTGCAGGCCGCTGGCGGCCAGCACCTCCGGCCAGGGAAACAGCGGTCCGGGGTCGATCTTGCGGCGCACCGCGAGCGAAGGGACGTCGCTCGCGGCGACGATCGTGGTGTCCAGGTCCTCGTGGCCGGCGAGGCCCTGCAGGGCCGGCAGCCGGCGCCGCAGCCAGTCGAGCAGGCCGACCAGCGCGGCGATCTGCGCGGGCGGATAGGCCTGGGTCGGCTGCTGGCGGCGCGAATGGTACCAGTCGGGCCAGCGCCCGTCGTTGACCAGCTCGATGCCGATGGTGTCGGCGTTGTGGCCGCGCACGTGGTGGGCGACGCGCTCGGGCGGCACCCAGCATTCGATGCGACCGTCGCGGTCGACGTAGTAATGGCCGCTGTTGCCGGTGCCGCTGCCATGGACGATGCGTTCGCCCCAGGTCCGCGCCATGGCCAGGTCGGGGAGCTCCGTGCAATGCAGGACGATGCGGCGAACCGCTTCCAGCGGGCGGGCATCGAGACGCCCGACGTAGGCCAGCGGCCGGATCGCGATGGCAGGGCCGGGCAGGGGCGGCATCCCGGCATGCTAGCATCGCGGCCCCGCCGTCCAGCCTTCCCGCCCGTTCCGCTGCCCGGCGCCTGCCGCCGCCGCGCTCGCCCCACGGAGCCCCCGATGAAGGGTCACGTCCTGCTCTCCCATGGCCTGGAGTCCGGCCCGGCGGCGACCAAGGTCACCGCGATGGCCGAACAGGCCGAGCGCCTGGGCTGGCGCACCACCCGGCCGGATTTCCGCGATCTCGATGCGACCGGCGACCCCGCGCGCATCGCCGACCGGGTCGAGCGCCTGCTTGGCCACGTCGTGCCGGGCGAGCCCCTCGTGCTGGCCGGATCCAGCATGGGCGCCTTCGCCTCGGCGCTGGCGTCGCGGCGGACGGCCTGCCGCGGGCTGTTCCTGGTCGCGCCGCCGCTGGCGATTCCCGGCTTCGCGGCGCGCCTGGATCCCGCCGCGGTGCCCACCGAGCTGGTGCACGGCTGGCACGACGAGCTGATCCCGGCCGGCGAGGTGGTGGCGTTCGCGGCGGCGCGCGCGTTGCCGCTGCACCTGGTCGACGACAGCCACCGGCTGGCGGCGCACGTGGCGACCGTGGCACGGTGGTTCGGCCTGTTCCTGGAGCGGCTGGATTGAGCCTGACGGCCTACTTCGCGACCTGTCCGCGTGGCCTGGAACTGCTCCTGGTCGACGAACTGCGCGCGCTCGGCGCGGACCAGGCGCGCGAGGGCCTGGCCGGCGTCCACGTCGAGGCCGGACCGGAGTTCGGCCTTCGCGCCTGCCTGTGGTCGCGCCTGGCCAGCCGCATCCTGCTGCCGCTCGCGCAGTTCGATGCCCCGGATGCCGAGACGCTCTACCGGGGCGTCGGGGCGATCGACTGGGATGCCCATCTCGGCCCCGACGACAGCCTGGCCGTCGATGCCGTGGCCCGCGCCTCGGCGGTCACCCAGGGCATGTTCGCCGGCCAGCGGGTGAAGGACGCCATCGTAGACCAGATGCGCGAGCGCCACGGTCGTCGGCCCAGGGTCGATGCCGGGCAGCCGGACCTGCGGCTCAACCTGCGACTGGTGCGCGACCGTGCGGTGCTGTCGGTTGACCTGTCCGGTGCGCCCCTGCACCAGCGTGGCTGGCGCCAGGGGCAGGGCGAGGCGCCGCTGAAGGAGAACCTGGCTGCGGCGATGCTGGTGCGCGCCGGCTGGCCGGAGCGGTCGCGCCAGGGCGGCGTGCTGTTCGACCCCTTCTGCGGCATCGGCACGCTGGTGATCGAGGCGGCCTGGATGGCCGCCGACATCGCACCGGGCCTGTTGCGGCCGCTGCCGGGCTGCGGCCGGTGGCGGGGTTTCGATGCCGGGCTTTGGCAGTCGCTGCGCGAGGAGGCACTGGCCCGACGCGAGGCCGGCCTGGCGCGATGGCCGACCTGTGCTGTCCTGTCGGGCTCCGACCGCGATCCCCAGGTCGTCGCGCTGGCCAAGGCCCATGCCCACACCGCGGGAGTCGGTTCCCTGGTGGCCTTCGAGACCGCCGATGCGCTGCGGCGGGCACCGCCACAGCCGGCGCCGACGCTGATCGTCAGCAACCTGCCGTACGGCGCCCGGCTGGCCGACCCTGGCGGCACCGACCCCCTGTACCGCGCGCTGGGACAACGCCTTCGCGAAGCCTACCCGGAGGCGGCAGCGGCGCTGCTGACCCTGGCCGACGGTCGCGGCAAGGCGCTCGGCCTGCGCGCGCGCAGGCGCTACGCGCTGCGCAATGGCGCCCTGGACTGCCATCTCCTGCTGTTCGATCCGCCCGGCGCCGCCGTGGCGAGCGCGCCGCCGCCCGGCGAGCAGGCGCTGACGCCGGGCGCCCAAATGGTTGCCAACCGGCTCGCCAAGAACCTGCGCCATCTGCGCCGCCGGCTCGAGCGCGAGGGCATCGAGTGCTACCGGCTGTACGACGCCGACCTGCCCGAATACGCCGCGGCCATCGATGTCTACGACGGCCATGCCGTGGTCCAGGAGTACCAGGCGCCGGCGGACGTGCCCGAGGCGACCGCCCGCAGCCGCCTGGGCGAACTGGTTCGTGCCACCCGGCATGTGCTTGGCCTGGCCCGGGAACGGGTGGTGGTGAAGACGCGACGGCGGCAGACCCGGGAGGACCAGTACCGTGCCATGGCCGGCGAGGGCGGCGTGCTGGTGGTCCGGGAGTCCGGGCTGAGGTTCGAGGTCCGGCTGCGCGACTACCTGGACACCGGGCTGTACCTGGATCACCGGCTGGTCCGCCAATGGCTGGGCGCGCAGGCGCGCGGCGCCGATTTCCTGAACCTGTTCTGCTACACCGGCGCCGCCACCGTCCACGCCGCCGCCGGGGGCGCGCGCAGCACCACCAGCGTCGACCTCTCGGCGACCTATCTGGAATGGGCCCGGCGCAACCTGGAGCTCAACGGCCTGACCGGCCGGCAGCACCGCCTGGTCCAGGCCGACGTGCTGCGCTGGCTGGCCACGCGCCCGGGGCGCTTCGACCTGGTCTACGTCGATCCGCCGACCTTCTCGAACTCCAAGCGCGCCGAAGACTTCGACGTCCAGCGCCAGCACGTCGAACTGCTGGATGCCTGCGCCGGGGTCCTGGCGCCGGGAGGGCGCATCCTTTTCTCCAACCATTTCAGGAAGTTCAGGCTCGACCAGGCGGAGCTGTCGCGGCGTTTCGAGATCCGCGACCTGGCCGCCGCCATGCTGCCGTTCGATTTCGCACGCGACCCCAGGATCCACCAGGTCTATCTGCTTCAGCCGCTGGCCGGGACGACGCCGGCGGCCTCCTGAGCGCCGGATGCGCCCCGTCGCCGCTGGCGGTCCTCCTGGCGCAGCGGCCACTGCCGGCACGAGGATGGTCAGGACGGATTCAGTCACGCTGCGCGAAGCTATGCACGTCGCAGCGGGCAATCCGCTGCGGCAGGTGGCCGGGATCCCTCCCTCTCCGGCCACCAACCCCGGCCCCGCTCCGACCCTCCCCGGCGCGGGGCTTTTTTGTGCCTGCGTTCCGGCCGCGGGCGGCGCCGCGAGGCCATCCCCCACCAATGGCACCTCGCCGTGACTGCGGCCAGTGGCTATGATCGACGCCACGCCAAGGAGGTGGACGTGGAGCCCTCGACCAAACCAGTCGCCCGCAGCAGTCGTGACGAGGTCTGGACCTTCTTCCGGCAATGGTTGCGCCGGCCGTTGTCGACGGCCGCGGTCTCGCCCAGCAGCCGCTTCCTGGCCCGGCGCATGGTGGCGGCGCTGCCTGCCGGCGCCCACCGGATCATCGAGCTCGGTGCCGGCACCGGGACCTTCACCCGGCACCTGCTGGACCATGGCATCGCCCCTGCCGACCTGCTGGCGGTGGAGTTCAACCCGGCACTGCACGATTACCTGGTCGCACGCTTTCCCGGCGTCCAGGTGGTCCAGGCGGACGCCCGGCACCTGCGCGATTCCCCGGCGGTCCGCGACTTCGCCCGGAGCGCCCCGGTGCAGGCGGTCGTCAGCGGCCTGGGCCTGCTGGCGATGCCGCGGTCCGGCCAGCGCGAGGTCCTGAGCGCCGCACTGGACCTGATGGATGGCGACGGCGTGTTCGTGCAGTTCACCTACGGCCCCGTGGCACCGGTGCATCCGGAGGTGCTGCGCGAGCTCAACCTGCATGCGGTCAGGCGGGGCTTCACCCTGCTCAACGTGCCGCCGGCGTCGGTCTACACCTTCAGCCGACGGCGCGCGGTGCCGGTGCCCACCATCAGCGCCTGACCGGAACGGGTGCCGGGACAGACGGCGGGGGCGACTGCGTGCGCCCGGGGCGGTCCGGGCGCCGTTTCGTTCAGTACAGGGCGAGGATGGCGGCGCGAAGCCGCTGCTCCATCGGTCGGCGCTGTTCCGGATCGAGGCCCGCCGCCTGCGACAGCCAGCGCTCCAGCAAGGATTCGGGATCGTTCCCGGATTCGCCGCGGTCGCCGCGCATGTGGCGCTGCAGGCGTTCGAGCTGCCATTGCCGCCTGGCCTCGCGGTCCGATGCAGGCGGCTCGATGCCTGCCAGCGCCTCGATCTCGAATACCAGGGCGAGGGCAGACGTGGCGTCGCCGGGGGGCGTGGCGCCAGGCCGCTCGTCCAGGCGCGTCAGCAGGCGCTGGCGCTGCCGGCTGCGCTCGATCGCCTGGACCGCCTGCCGGAGGCTGCCTACGGCCTGCTCGAAGCGCCGTTCCAGGTCGCTGTCGCGGAAATCCAGGGCCTGCCACTGGGTCCGCAGGTCGCGCATTCGCGGTGGGGCCTGAGGCAGCGCCTCGTCCCCGGAACCGGCCAGGGACTCGGCTTCCTCGACCAGCGCCAAGGCCTGCTGCCGTAGGGACTCGCGCTCGGATTGCACGCGCGACCGCGCGGTTTCGAGTTCGGCGAAGGCTTCGTCAAGGGCCGCCCGGAATTCCCGCCATTGCTTCTGGTCGCGGCCCGGTCGCCCCTTGCCCAGGGTCTTCCAGGACTGCATCAGGCGCCGCGCCTCGGCGCCCCGGTTGACCCCGGCGTCGGCGCCGACCAGGCGTCGCGCCGCTTCGACCAGGCGCGTGCGCGCCTGCTCGACCTCGGAGAATGCCGCCTCGACCTGCGGGCGGATGGCGTCCAGCAACCCGGTGAGGCGACCGGCCAGGCGTTGACGCAGGCCTGCCGGCAGGTCGGAGAGGGCGCGCAGCCGCGCACTGGCGTCGGCCTGCAGTTGCATCAGCGTGGCGGTGTCGGCGCCGTCCTCGACCTTCCGAAGGGCCTCGGCGACGAATCCGGCGATCGCCCGTTCCCGCTCCTTGCGCAACGCGTCGCGCTTTTCGAAGAAGCCGCGGGCGGGCTTGAGCACCCGCGCGCAGATCGCCCTGAACCGGCGATCCAGGCCGGTCGCCTCGGCTCCTTCGGCACGTCCCTCCAGGGCGTCCAGCCGCTTCCATTCCGCCTGGACCTCGCGCACCCGGGTGGCCAGCGCGTCCGGATGCAGACCGCTGCCGGCCAGCGCTTCGAGCTCGTCGCACAGGCGCGCGCGAACCTTGTTGTTGGCCCAGTGTTCCCAGTCGCGCAGCTTGCGCAGTTCCGGTTCCAGCGCCTGGCGCCGGCGCCGCAGATCGGCGTCGAACAGGGCGGGATCGAGCTGCGCCTCGACCTCGCGGGCGCGACCCAGGTCGCCGGCGGCGAGCGCCGCGGCCAGGGCATCCAGGCGCTGTCCCTGCTGGCGACGCAGTTCCTGCCGCTGCGACTCGCGTTCCTGCTGGCGGACCCGCTCACGCTCGCGCTCCTCGGCCAGCATGGCCAGTTCCGCCTGGAGCCGGGCCTGGGCCGCCAGTTCCTCCGGCGAGGGAGGCGGCGGCGCGCTTGCCGTCGCCGGCGCCGGTCGATCGTCCGCGCCCCGGGCCGCGTCGTCCGGCGGTGCCTGTTCCGGCGCGGACGGGGGCGGAGGGGCCAGTTGCAGGCGCAGCGCCTGGCACAGTCCATGGAAGCGGGCAGCCAGCTGCGCAGGAAGCCGGTCCGGCGCAAGTCCGGCCCATTCTTCCTCGGCATGCGCCAGGGCCCGGGCCCTCTCCTGCGCCGGGCTGCCGCCGCGCAGCTGCGCTTCCAGCGCCACGCACAGGGCCTCGGCGCGGGCGCCGAGGGCGCCGGGGTCGCCGCTGGCCAGGCGCAGCTGCTGGGCGCGCTCGCGGGCGGCGCGGGCGACCTGCTTGTCGGTGCGCCTGGCCTTGTCGGCCAGCCGGTCCAGCAGTTCCGCCGAATCCAGCCGATCGACCAGGGCCAGGCGCAGGCCGGCCTCCGGCTCGAGCAGTGCCCGCTCGGCCAGGAATGCCGGCCGCCGGCAAAGCGCCAGCGCCGCGCCACGAACCTCGGCAGGGACGCCACGTGCGGCCAGGCGCTCCAGCTCCGCCGGCAGCAGGGCATCCCAGGCCGCGGCGTCGATCGGACAGCGACCGCCCGCGACGGCGGCCAGCCAGGCTTCGCGCGCCTGCTCCCGCAGGACGGGGTCGGGATCGGCCAGCATCGCCTTCGCCCACATCGCCGGCGCGTCCAGTCGCCGCAATGCGCTCCGGCGCACGCCGGCATCGGCATCCTCGCCGGCGATGCCGGGCAAGGCCGCGATGAGCTCCGGATCGGAGTCCGAGGCCACCGCCTCGGCGCGACGACCGGCGTCCTTGGACTGCCAGGCGGGTTTGCGGAAGGAGTCGAGCAGGCTCATGCGCTGAACAGGGCCTTGATCATGCGGGCTCCGGCCAGGTAGACGCCCAGCGCGGTCCCGAGATTGGTGAGGAAGAAGTTGAGCAGGATGCGGGCGACGCCGTTCCGCCACCAGCCCTTCCAGGAGACGAGGTCGGTGCGCAATGCCGCGAAGTCGGCGACCCGCGGCTTGCGCAGCCACAGTTCGACGGCCGCGCTCACGGTACCCGAACTCAGTACCGGATGCAGCGGCGTCAGCGGCGATGCCAGCGCCGCGGCGGCGATGCTCGCGGGGTGGCCACCGGCCAGCGCGCAACCGAGCGCGCCCAGCCCGGCGGTCGCCAGCACCCAGGCGACCACCAGCTCCATGCCGACCGCGCCGCCCTTGCTGAAGCCCCAGGCGAAGCCGCCGACGATCAGCAGCAGCAGGGTCCAGCCGAGCACCTTCGGCCAGCGCGCCGGCGGCGGCGGTTGCGACAGCCGGGCCGCGACCAGCGCCGGCGCTTCCTGCTGGCTGGCGAGTTCGTCGGCGAGACCGCGCAGGTGGCCGGCGCCGATCACGACCAGCACCCGGGCGACGTCGTCGACGCGTGCGGCCTGTTCGCGCAGGCGCGCGGCCATGAACTGGTCGCGTTCGCCGATCAGGGCCTGGTAGAGCGACTGCGACTGGGTCGCGAACTCGCGGAAGGCGCTGTCCAGCATGTCGCCTTCCTTGAGCTTCTCGATCTCCGACTCGTCGATGCGCTCGCGGCTGAGCAGGCTGCCGAGCAGTCCGCCGACCAGGCCCATCCGCTGCCAGAAACCGACCGCCCGGTAGGCGCGGCCCACGGTGAGCCCGACTTCCCGGTCGATCAGCCAGACCGGCAGGTCGCGGACCTGGGCGCCGGCCATGGCCGCCTTCATCTCGGCGCCGGGCTCGATGCCGAGCTGCTCGGCCAGGCGGGCCTGGTAGCCGGCCAGCAGGAGCTGGGCCGCGACCATGCCGGCCTTGCCGTTGCGCAGCACCGCGACCAGGTCCATCTGCTGCAGGCGTTCCGGTGCGGCCAGTGCCTGGAAGCGGCTGTCGCACAGCTCCACCGCCACCGCATCGAAGCGCTCCCGCGCCAGCAGTGCCTCGACCGCGGCGACGCTGGCATGCGAGACGTGGGCGGTGCCGAGCAGCGTGTAATGCACGCCGTCGCGCTCGACATGCTGGATCGGCTGGCCGGCGAGGGCATCGGCCGGCACCGCCGGGGCCGGGTCAACCATCGCGGTAGCGCTTGAGCAGGTCGCCGTAGGCGTCGATGCGCCGGTCGCGCAGGAACGGCCAGATGCGCCTGACCGCATCGGTGCGGGCGCGATCGACACGGGCCAGCAGCAGTTCGGGATCGTCGGTCCCGGCCTGGGCGATGAACTCGCCCTGCGGGCCGGTCACGAAGCTGCTGCCCCAGAACCGGGCGCCGCGACCGACGCCATCCGGGTCGGCCTCGAAGCCGACCCGGTTGCAGGACAGCACCGGCAGGCCGTTGGCCACGGCGTGCCCGCGCTGCACGGTGATCCAGGCGTCACGCTGACGAGCGTGCTCGGCCTGGTCGTCGCCGGGGTCCCAGCCGATCGCGGTGGGATAGATCAGCAGCTCGGCACCGGCCAGCGCCATCAGCCGGGCCGCTTCCGGATACCACTGGTCCCAGCACACCAGCACGCCCAGGCGGCCGGCGGACGTGTCGACCGGCTCGAAGCCGAGGTCGCCGGGGGTGAAGTAGAACTTCTCGTAGTAGCCCGGATCGTCCGGGATGTGCATCTTCCGGTAGCGTCCGAGCAGCCGGCCGTCGCGTTCGAAGACCACGGCGGTGTTGTGGTAGAGGCCGGGGGCTCGACGCTCGAACAGCGAGCCGACCAGCACCACCCGGCACGCCGCGGCGAGCTCGCCCAGGCGCCGCGTGCTGGGCCCGGGAATGGGCTCGGCCAGGTCGAACTCGTCTACGTTCTCGCGCTGGCAGAAGTACGGACCGTTGTGCAGTTCCTGCAGGACCACCAGGCCCGCGCCCGCGGCCGCCGCTTCGCGCACGCGCTGCTCGATCACCGCCAGGTTGGCATCCGCGTCGCCATGGTTGCGCTCCTGCACGAGGGCGACCACCAGCTCAGTCATTGGCAAGCACTCCGCGGGGAAGCTGCATGGTGACACAGTGGAGCGAGCCGTTCTGTTCGATCAGCGGCCGGCACGGAACGATCTCGATGGCGCGATCCGGGAAGGCACGGGCCAGCACCCGGGCGGCGGCGGCATCGGCCGGATCGCCGTAGCCCGGCATCAGCACCGCGCCATTGACGATCAGGAAATTCGCGTACGAGGCGGCCAGGCGCCGGCCATCGGCGGCATGGACCGGCTGCGCCCAGGGCAGGGCGAAGCGCCGGTAGGGACGGTCGTGGCGGTCGCGCAGCGCGGCGATCTCGCCGGCCATGGCGGCCAGTCCCGCGTGATGCGGATCGGCGGGGTCGTCGCAGCCCTGGTAGACGATGGCATCGGGCGCGGCGAAGCGCGCCAGGGTGTCGATGTGGGCGTCGGTGTCGTCGCCTTCCAGCGCGCCGTGCTCGAGCCAGTGGAAGCGGTCGACGGCGAGGGTCCGGGCCAGTTCCGCCTCGACCTCGGCGCGCGATCTGCCGGGGTGCCGGGCAGCCAGGCAGTGCCAGGTGGACAGCAGGGTGCCGGCGCCATCGGTCTCGATCGCGCCGCCTTCCAGGGCGAAGTCGACCGGCACCCGTCGCGCCGCCGGCACGAACAGGCCGCGCCCGAACAGGCCCTCGACCAGGCGATCGTCGCGGCCGGCCTCGAACTTGCCGCCCCAGCCGGTGAACCGGAAATCCAGCAGCACCGGCCCGTCGGCGCCGAGCAGGGTGATCGGCCCGCTGTCGCGCAGCCAGGTATCGTCGTACTCGATGCGCACCGTCCTGATCCGGCCGGGCAGGGCGCCTGCCTGGGCCAGCAGCGTGGCCATGCGCAGTTCCACCGCCTGATCGGCGACGCAGACGACGGCGCGCTGGCGGCGGCTGATCGCCGCCACCAGGGCCGCGTAGGTGAGCTCGACGTCGGCGAGGTTGCCGGCCCAGTCGGTGCCGGCGTGCGGCCAGGCCAGCAGGATGCCGTCCTGGGGCGCCCATTCAGCCGGCCAGAACGGCATCGTGGTCATGGCGGTGGCCTGGGCGCTAGCGCGACGGCCCGGCGGCGGCCGTGTCGAGCACGGTGCTGATCACCCGCTGGTGCTCGAAGTAGACCGTGTGTCCGGCGTAGCGCCAGCGCGTGATCGGCGGGTGGTCGGGCTTGTAGCCGGCCACCGGCGCCAGCTTCTCCAGCGGCGCGCCGAAGCGGGCCTCGACCTGGGCCATGGTCAGCCCGTTGGCGGGCAGGCCGGCACGCTGCGCCTGTTCGGCACGCTCGATCAGCAGGACGTCGGCGCTGGCGGGCAGGGCAGCGCCCAGGCCGAGCAAGGAGGCGAGGAGCAGGTAACGGTTGTGCATTGGAGCCACCCCTGTGTTCGTGGTCCGGCTGTTTTAGCAGATGCGCGCGCCGGTCGTCATGAACGCCGGAACGGATGCCGGCGCCGGCCGGAATCGGGCGGGACGCCCCCCGGAATGCACGAGGCCGGCTGGGAGCCGGCCTCGTGGCGCTTGATCCAGGACCCGCGGCTCAGCGCTGGCGCGCCTTGAACCTCGGGTTGCTCTTGCAGATCACGAACACCTTGCCGCGGCGACGGACGATCTTGCAGTCGCGGTGCCGGGACTTGGCGGACTTCAGGGACGACAGGACTTTCATGACACGAACCTCGGAACCGGACGGCGTAAAGCGCGCGAGTATAGCGGCTGCATCGCACAAGGGGAAGCCCGGGGACCGCCACGGACGACAGGGCAGGGTGGCGACGCCCGCGCGGCACCCGCGCGCCACCGGCCGCCCGGCTCGCGTCGTGCACCTTACCCGGGCACCATGGATGTCCCGAACCCGCGCCCCGACCCATGCCCGGCATCCTCCCCGACACCCCGGACGGCACCGGTCCGAAGCCCGCCGAACCCGGGACCGGCGGCCCGGCCGGTCCGGAAGGATGCCCGCTGTGCCACGCGCCCGGGGGGACCTTCGCCCGGGTCGACGGCCTCGACTACGCACGCTGCACGCGTTGCCAGCTGACCTACCTGTCGTACCGACAGCGGCCGGCACCGGCGCGCGAGCGCGAGGAGTACCTGCTGCATCGCAACCACCCCGACGATCCCGGCTACCGGAAGTTCCTCGAGCGCCTGGCCACGCCGCTGCGCAGCCGTCTGCGGCCGGGCAGCCAGGTCCTGGACTTCGGCTGCGGGCCGGGTCCGGCGCTGGCGGCCATGCTGCGCGATTCCGGCCACGAGGTCGCCGTGTACGACCCGTGGTTCGCGCCCTACCCGGCGGTGCTTGCCCGCAACTACGACGCCGTCACCTGTACCGAGGTGGTCGAGCATCTGCACGATCCCGCGGCCGTCCTGACGCGCCTGCGCACGCTGGTGCGCGCCGGCGGCCTGCTGGCGGTGATGACCTCGCTGCTCGAGGACGGCATCGATTTCGCGCGCTGGCACTACCGGCGCGACTGCACCCACGTGGCGTTCTGGCGCATGCAGACCTTCGACTGGCTGGCGCGCAGCTGGGGCTGGCGCGCCGAGCCGGTGGTTCCGGGCGTGGTCTTCCTGCTGGCGCCGCCGGCGACGGCCTGAGGGGAGGGCGGACGTGCTAAAAGGCGCGTCCGCCCCGACCAGGACCGACCCGCGTGCCGTCGTCGCTTCGACCGTCCCACCTGGGTGCCGGCCTGGTGGCCGTGCTGATCGGATACGCCGGCACCATCGCCATCGTTTTCCAGGCGGCCGCGGCGGCGGGCGCGAGCCAGGCCGAGCTGGGTTCCTGGCTCTGGGCGCTCGGGGTCGGCACCGGCCTGAGCACGATCGGACTCTCGCTGGCGTACCGCATGCCGATCCTGACCGCCTGGTCGACGCCCGGCGCCGCGCTGCTGGTCAGTGCCTTGCCCGGACTGTCGATGGCCGAGGCGGTGGCGGGTTTCCTGTGTTCCTCGCTGCTGCTGACCCTGGCCGGGGTGCTGGGCTGGTTCGACCTCCTGCTCCGGTACCTGCCGCGCAGCCTGGCCGCGGCGATGCTGGCCGGCGTGCTGCTGCGCTTCGGGCTGGAGGCGTTCGGGGCGGTTCCGCAGGCACCGGTCCTTGGACTGGCGATGCTGCTGGCCTGGCTCGCGGGTAGGGTGCTGTTTCCCGACCTGGCGGTGGGCCTGACCCTGCTGGCCGGCCTGCTGGTGGCTGCCTGGCAGGGCAGCCTGGCCATCGACCAGGTGGAACTTCTGCTGGCGCGGCCGGTGTGGGTGACGCCGAGCTTCTCGGTCGCGGCGGTGCTGGGCGTCGGCGTGCCGCTGTTCCTGGTGACCATGGCGGCCCAGAACCTCCCCGGGATCGCGGTGCTGCGCGGCAACGGCTACCCGGTGCGCGCCGGTCCGCTGGTGGCCTGGACCGGAGCGACCGGGCTTGTCCTGGCCCCGCTGGGCGGTTACGGGTTCAACCTGGCGGCGATCACCGCAGCGATCTGCTCGGGCCCGGAGGCGGATCCGCAACCCGGTCGGCGCTGGCTGGCATCGCTGAGTGCCGGAATCTTCTATCTGGCGCTCGGCCTGTTCGGCGCCACCGTGGCCAGTCTGCTGGCAGCGATGCCGCCGACCCTGATCCTGGTGCTGGCCGGGCTGGCGCTGCTGCCGACGCTGGCCGGCAGCCTGGCGACGTCACTGGCCGAGGCGGATCAGCGCGAGGCGGCGATCCTGGCCTTTCTGGTCACGGGTTCCGGCGTTAACGTGGCTGGGCTCGGGAGCGCCTTCCTGGGCCTGCTGGCCGGCATCGCGGTGCTGGTCGTCCGGCGCGGCCGGCCGGGCGTCTAGCCCGGGCACCGCGATATGCGCATAAGGTATATTATGTAAAGCCAAGGATCGGGGTCCAGCAAGGCCCCTCACCCCGTACCCTGCCGCCACGCGTCGGGCGTGCGGCGGCAGGTCTGGCGTCATTCCCGTGCGTATCGTCCGGCGCGCCGGTTCAGGGCAACCGCCGCAGCTCGGCCTCGGCGGCGATGTAGCCGAAGGCATTCCAGCCGGACCCGGCGACCACCCGTTCGAACATCGCCCGGGAACCCGCGACATCGCCATTCACCAGGCGGTGATGGCCGATGCCGAAGCCCTGGGTGGCGACGGCCACAGGATCGTGGCTGTCGGCGGCGAGCAGATCGTCGGACTGCAGCCGGCCCTGGTACATGAGCAGGCGCCGGTGGTAGCTGTGGTTCTCCAGGATCTCCATGTCGGGCCCGATCCGCTGCAGCAGACTGGCGGCCTCGTCGCGGCGGCCCAGGCGCATCAGGGTCATCCAGGTCCAGTCGGTGGCGGCGACCAGGGCGTCGTCGTTGCCGGCGTGCTGCAGGGTGCGTCGCCAGGAGGCGAGCGCAGCCTCGAAGTCGCCCTGCAGGAACTGCGCAAGGGCCAGGTGGTACCAGATGTTGTAGGCCAGCGTGGTGCGCGGGATGCCGGCCGGGTTCGGCGCGCCGTCCGGCTCGATCGGGTCGGGGCGGCCCTCGACCAGGTCGGCTACCCGTTGCAGGTCCGCCTGCGCGTTGGCGAATTCGCGCACCGTGATGTACCGGTGGCCGCGATGGCGCAGCAGACGCGCATCGTCTGGCCAGCGTTCGATGCCCTGGCCGAACACCTCGATGGCCTCGCGGTAGCGCCACAGGTAGCCAAGTCGCCGGCCTACCCAGATCAGTGCTTCAGGGTCATCCGGGCGCGCCTGGGCATTGGTGATCGCCTTGGCCAGATCGGCCTCGAGGCGGGCCTGGTCGGAGAGAACCGACGGCGGCAACAGGGCATTGCCGGCCAGGGACAGCACCAGGCCGTGCGGCGCGTCTGGATCCTCCTTCGCCGGATCGAGAGGCCCTTGCACGCCGCTGCAGCCGGCCAGAACGGCCGCACCGAGCAGGTCCAGCCAGGGTTTCGATCGCATCAGGGCGGCCTCCGCTTGTCAGACGGGCATGTTACGCGTCGTGGTGGCCGTGAGTCGTCGACGCCCTGCCCGGCTGGCCAGGCTCGGGTCCCGGCAGGCGTGGCGACGGGACCGACCGACAGACCGATCGGATCGGCCTTGCTACACGTCCGCAGGAATCATCCGCGCCAGCAGAGCGGTGGCCACCTGATCGGCCAGCAGTGCGTACCCGGCATCGCCCGGGTGGAATCCGTCGGCGCAGAACAGGTCGGGGCCGACCACCGTCCCGATCGGCACGTGCAGCAGGCCGGTTTCCTCGGCAGCCAGCCGGGCCAGGTCGGCGTCGAAGGTCCGGGCGCGTCCGCCCAGCACCCGTGCGAGGGCTGGCGGCAACAAGGGGAAGCTTTCCAGCGGCGGCAGGCCGACCAGGGCGATCAGTGCGTCCGGGGAGTGCCGGCGCAGCGCGCCGGCCAGCGTCGCCAGGTCGCGCTGCCAGCGCCGTCCGTGGTTCAGGCCGATGACGTCGTTGACGCCGACCGAGACCACCATCAGGTCCGCGGGCGGACCGGCATCGCCGGCCAGTACCTGGCTGTGCACGGCCCGGGCGTCGGCCCCGGACCGTGCCAGCGTCCGCCATGCCGTCGGGCGGTCGAGCGTCCGCGCCAGTTTCCGGGCCAGCGACGCGACCAGGGCCGAGCCGCTGTCGCCGGCACCGACGCCGGCGATGATGGAATCGCCGACCCCCAGCAACCGCAGGGTTCGCGCGTCGCTCGGCAATGCGCAGGCCGGCACCTCGCCGCAGCCGGGACCCGCGGCGGGCGGAAGCCGTGGCGCCCGGGCGCGCACCGCCATCGCCTGTGGCAGGCACAACGCCATGCGTCCCCAGAAGGCCAATCCGCGCATCGACCGCCGTCCCCTCCCCTGTCGGTGCAACCATGACGATCCGCACCCAGGCGTCACGGGCCTGGATACTTCATGCTGCCAGCAAGTGCCCTCGGCCTGGCGGTGCGTCCAGGTCCAGCACCGGCCCCAGCGGCACGATGCCGTTGGGGTTGATGGTGTCGTGGCTGCGGTAGTAGTGCTGCTTGATGTGGTCGAAATCCACGGTCTCGCGCACGCCCGGCCACTGGTACAGCTCGCGCAGGAAACCGGACAGGTTCGGGTAGTCGGCGATGCGGCGCAGGTTGCATTTGAAGTGGCCGTGGTAGACCGCGTCGAAGCGCAGCAGCGTGGTGAACAGGCGCCAGTCGGCCTCGGTGATGCGCTGGCCGGTCAGGTAGCGCTGGCCGGCCAGGCGCTCTTCCAGCACGTCGAGCGCCTCGAACAGCGCGGCGACCTCGCGTTCGTAAACGGACTGGTCGGTGGCGAAGCCGGCCTTGTAGACGCCGTTGTTGACCTTTTCGTAGACGAAGCCGTTGGTCTCGTCGATCGCCGGCAGCAGGTCGGCGGGCGCCAGGTCGAGCGGCCGGGCGCCGAGGCCGTCGAAGGCGCTGCCCAGCATGCGGATGATCTCGGAGGACTCGTTGCTGACGATGGTGTCGCGCTCCAGGTCCCAGAGCACCGGCACGGTGACCCGGCCGCTGTAGTCCGGGCGGGCGCGGGTGTACACCGCATGCAGCCGGGTCGCGCCGGCGACCGGGTCGCCGACCACGCCCGGTCCGGGCTCGAAGGTCCAACCCTCCGAGGCCATCAGGGGGTTCACCACCGACACGCCGATCAGCGCGTCGAGTCCCTTCAGCCGGCGCACGATGAGGGTGCGGTGCGCCCACGGGCAGGCCAGGGAGACATAGAGGTGGTAACGCCCGGCGCGCGCCGGGAAGCCGCCCTCCCCGCTCGGCCCCGGCGCGCCGTCCGGCGTGATCCAGTTGCGGAACTGCGCGTCGGTGCGGACGAACTCGCCGCCGGTCGCGTCGGTGTCGTACCAGACGTCGTGCCAGACGCCCTTGATCAGCATGCCCATGGCAGGCTCCTGTTCATCGATGGTCGGCCCGCACCCTGGCACATGGCCTGCCCACGGGACGTGACCGGCGTTGCAGGGACTTCAGAAACGTCGGGTCAGTTCGACGCCCAATTGCCAGTGCCGACCGGGGGCAGGCTCGAAGTAGCGGGCGTTCGCCTCGTTGACGATCACCGATCCGACCACGGTGCGGTCGCCCAGGTTGGCCAGGCGCAGCCAGCTGCGCCAGGCCAGGGTGGCGGTGCCGCCTCGATGCTGGAGGGCGAAGTCGACCGTGGTCGCCGACGGGGCGAACGCGGTGTTGGCGTCGTTGACGGCGACCCTTCCGGACCGGCGCGCCTCGAGCAGCGCCTCCAGGCCGGTCACCGGCCGCCAGGCCAGTTCCAGCCAGGCATCGTGGCCAGCCAGGCCGGGAATGCGTCGGCCGGCCGCGATCAGCGGTGGGGGACACGGCGAAGCGTCGCAGGCCGGCGCATCGCGGAGGTGGCGGGCGTCCATCAGCGTCCAGCTTCCCGCCAGCGACCACTGCCCTGACAGTTCGGCGGCGAATGCCAGTTCGGCGCCCTGCCGTCGCGACAGCCCGGCATTGGTGAACACCGTGCGGCCGCCCTGGCTGGCCAGTACCACCAGCTCGTCCCGGGTGTCGCTGCGGAACAGCGCCGCCGAGGCCTGCACGCGCGCGCTGCGCCACCTCGCACCGAGCTCGCCGTGCCGGCTGCGTGCCGGGCGCAGCGCGGTATTGAGGCCACTGGTGCCGTCGCCGCGATAGGCCAGTTCGGCCAGGGTCGGCGTCTCGAAGCCGCCGCCCAGGTTGCCGTACAGGCTCAGCGAGTCGCTGGCGCGGTACAGCAGGCCGGCGACCGGGGTCAGGCGGCGATAGTCCTGGCCGCCGCTGTCGTCGGGATTGGCGGCGGTGACGAAGCGGTCGCGGGAATCGAAATCGACCGCGCTGTGCCGCGCGCCCACGGCAAGGCGCCAGCGCGGCGCCAGCCAGAGATCGGCCTGGGCGTAGGCATCGCGGCCGCGCACGCCGTTGTCCTCGTCGCGACGCAGGGCACCGACCACACCCAGCGTGCCGTCGCGGAAGTTCTCGAAGCCAAGGCGACGTTCCTCGGCCTGCTCGTGCTGGACGCCCACGGTCAGGCTGGCGTCCCTGCCCAGCCAGCGGCCCTGGCGGCGCCAGCGCAGGTCGACGCCGTGGTAGTCGCGGTCGAGGTCGATCACGCCGCCGCCGCTGAGCGGATTGGCCTGCGCGGCGACCGGCACCGAGAGCACCTGGAAGGTCTGCCGGCGACCGGCCCAGGCCGTGACGGTCAGGGTGTCGGCCTCGGCGAGCGATTGGCCCACACGAACGCCAGCCTGGTTCTGGCGCACGGTCTTGCGGGTGTCGAACAGGCCGGCACCGGGACTGGCGGCGCGGCGGTCGCCGTCCAGCTCGGCGCGGGTCAAGCCTTGCGGATCGAGCGCCGACAGATCCATGTGGTTGGCCAGCACGGTCCATTCGCCCTGCCCGCCCAGGCCGCCGCGCACCAGTACCTGGGCCTGGTCGCGCCGGCTGCGGCTGTGCCGGCGGAAGCCCTCGTTGCGGATCCGGCCGAGATCGACCAGGGCATCGCCCTGCCCCGTCGCGCCCCACCGGCCGCGCCAGCCGGCCGTGCCGTGGCGAAGGCCGAAGTCGCCGACCGCCAGTCCCCCGATGGCCTCCGATGGTTCCGGCGCGGCGGCGGTGGTGACATCGATCACGCCACCGGCGGCATTGCCGTAGAGCGCGGAGAACGGTCCGCGCAGCACCTCGATGCGGCCCGCGGCCGGCAGCACCAGGTGCGAGACCTGGCCCTGGCCGTCGGGCATGGTCGCCGGGATGCCGTCGCTGTAGATGCGGACGCCGCGCACCCCGAAACTGGCCCGCGCCCCGAAGCCGCGGATCGAGATCTGCTGGTCCTGGGCCTGGTTCTGGCGGTCGCGCGCGACCACGCCGGGCAACTGCTGCAGCGCTTCGGACAGGTTGGCGCGCGGCCGTGCGCGGCCGATGTCCTCGTCGTCCAGCAGGTCGACGGCGGCCGGCACGGTCAACGGGTCCTCGGCCTGGCGGGTGGCGGTGACCACCACCGGCGGCAGGGGTTGGCCGGATTGCAGGGCCGCGATGTCCGGCAGGGACAGCAGGAGCAGCGCGGTGGCGGCGGAAAGCGACATCGGGAACGGGGGCGGTTCGGATGCCGCAGTGTGCCGCACCCGCCGGCAGCACCGCGACCCCGCGTCCGGGGCTGCGTTCAGACAGGACCCGACGCGCCGCCCCTGGCGCGCGCACCCCCGGCCGTCGCGGGCGGGGCCACCGCGGCAAGCGTCCTGATGCCGCCCTGGGCGGCAGGCAGGCCACGCGTGCGGCGCGCCGCCGCCACGCGATCTGCTACAGCCAGCGACGCACCCGCGCGCGGTACGCCTGCCAGTCGGCACCGAAGCGTTGAGCCAGGGCACGCTCCTCGGCGGGAATCTGCACGCGATCCAGCCACAGGACGAAGCCGGCCAGGGCCAGCAGGCCCAGGGGCTGGCCCAGCCAGACCAGCCAGGCGCACAGCAGCAGGGCGTCGCCCAGGTAGATGGGGTTGCGACTGAGCGCGAAGGCGCCGACGGCGACAAGGACCGAGGCGCGTTCGTGATTCAGGGGGTTCAAGCTCGTACGCGCGGCCAGCAGGGACAGGGCAGCCGCCAGCATCAGGCTGGCGCCGGCCACGGCCAGGGCGATGGCGACACCCTGCTGGCCCGGCAGGGCCACCTGCCAGGCGGGGAGCGCGCGCGCGAGCAGCCAGGCCAGCAGACCGGCGAGGAACAGGGCGGCCGGGGGCGGCAGCAGGCGGTGCATGCCGACGGCCCGGCCTCAGTGCGCCATCAGCACCGGCATCCGGGCATGGCTGAGCACGTGCCGGGTGGCGCCGCCCAGAATCCATTCGCGCAGCCGGGTATGGCCCCAGGCGCCCATCACCAGCAGGTCGCAGCCGGCGGCCTGGCTGGCCAGCAGCAGGGCTTCGCCCTCCTCGCCGGCGCGCGCCTGCAGCGGCTGGGATTCCGCGAGGATGCCACGCTCGGCCAGCCAGGCCACCAGGTCGAGCACCGGCCGGTCGGGGGTGAGCGCGCTGTAGCGGCGCGACTGCCCGGTCAGCATCACCACCCGCTCGGCCCGCCCCAGCAGGGGCAGCGCGCCGGCCACGGCGCGCAGGGCTTCGATCGAGCCGTTCCATGCGATCGCGATGCTGGCCGGTGCCCGGCCGGGGTCGGCGCAGATCTCGGGGACCACCAGGCAGGGGCGCTGGCTCTGCAGGACCACTTCGCTGATGAAGCCGGGCGCAAGCGCCTGCTCGTCCTGGCCGGCCGGCAGCACCAGCAGGTCGTGGCAGGCGGCAAGGTAGTTCAGCACGATCTCCGGGTTGCCCTCGAGCACCCGCCAGGTCGCCTGCACCTGGCCGTGGCCGGCGACGAAGGCGGCGAAACCCTCGCCGGCCTGGCTGGCCGCCAGCAGGGCCTTTTCCGCATCGCGGCGCAGCGACTCGGCGAGGTCGGGCAGGCCGGCGGCTCCGACCGCGAGCACCGGCCAGCGCACGTGCAGGCCGGTCAGCCGGATGCCCTGGCGCTGGGCCATGGCGGAGGCCATCGCCAGGTGCGGTCCGAAGCGCACGAATTCCGGGCACAGGACCAGCAGGTCGTGGTAGTTCCTCATGGCTAGCTCCTCGGCAGGGACGCCACAAGCCTACTCCCGCGGCCGTGCCGCCGGCTTGACCGGGATCAAGCCGGCAGCCGCCGTCCGGCTCACGGCGCCGGGCAGCGCGGGGTGTGCAGCATCGGCGGGCCGCCGGGGTCGGGATGGATGACCACGGTGTTGACGTTGCCGTTGGCCTGCGCGAAATCCTGCTCGAGACGCGGCGCCAGCCAGTCGATCGCTGCGGTGCCGGCGTCGGCGTGAGCGGTCAGGCTCACCTGGATGCTGGCCGGCGGTCCGCTGACCGGTCCCGTGGACAGCACCAGACGGCGGGCGGCGGGGTCGACGCTGGCCTGGATCGGCACGCCGCCATCGATGCTGGCCTGCGCCTGGAAGGGTTGCGTCAGGTCGACACCGGTCGGAATCTCGACCACCACCCGGGTGTCCAGGCGCGGTCCGTAGGTGTCCGGCAACAGGGCGGTGATGGCGCCGCCGGCGACCACGGAGAACGCCTGGCCGCCGCGCACCGGGGTGGCATCGATCTCGAAGTCCAGCCGGATGTTGGCGCGGGTGATGAAGGTGCCGAGGATCGAGACGTAGTCGAAGCTGGTGCCCTGGCGGATGCCCGCGCAGGCGGGCTGGCCTGCGACCACCAGGCTGCTGGTCGCCGAATCGGACACCGTCTGGGTGCCATCGCTGGCCGACCAGTGCGAAGTGAAGGCGGCATCGGCAGCGGCGGGTTGCGTCGCCATGACGGTGTACAGCTCGTGGTTGGCCAGGGGCTGTGCAGGGTCGACCACCGGCGCCAGCGCCGAGTCGAGGAGCTGGTGGCCGCTGAGGAGGCTCGCGCCCATCGTGCTGACGCTGTCGTTGCGGGCCCGGAAGCAGTGGTGCACCGGGGTGCCGGGCGCCACCGTGAGCCGCGTGTGGCCGCTGGCCAGCGGCGCGGGGAAGAACGGCAGCACGCCGGTCGGGCAACGCGCCGGGTCGGTCTCCACGAACCGGTACAGGACCAGGGCCGGGGCGACGTTGACCTTGAGCGAGCGGTTCTCCTCGCCGACCAGACCGCCGCCGGCGGTGCGCCAGCGGGTGAACTGCAAGGTGCTGCGCTCGAACACCCTTGGACCCCCGGCGTCGGCGACCACCAGGGTCTGGCCCGGCAGGATCGGCTGGCTGCCCTGGTGGACGAGGCCGAAAATGCCGTCGACCAGTTCATGGCTGTCGAGCACGACGGTGCTGCGGTTCTCGAGCCCGTAGCACAGCAGCACGGGCGTACCCGGCCGCACGTTCAGGGTGGTCGGGCCGCTGGCCGGACAGCTGGCCTGTTCGGTGGCGAAGGGGCGCAGCAGGATGTCCTGGAAGGGACGCAGGACGGCCTGCTGGAAGCCGTCGGCGAAGATCGGGTCGGGCAGCCCCGCCGGTGCCGCCTGGCTGGCCGGCGCACAGGACAGAAGGGCGATCACGGCGGCGCGCCGGGTGCGGTGGCGGCAGGCAACAGGGGGCGGCGGGCAGGACCAGGGCGGGGATGGCATGGCGGGCTCCGGGGGTGGGCGGGATCTGGCCGCGGCAGGGCGTCCGTGTCCGGGAGGCGTGCAAAGCGCGGTGACCGGCTCAGATGGATGGCAGCAGGCGATGCGGCCCGACCGGCCGGGCCGCAGGGCACCCTCCCCAGCGCCCACGGGTGCTGCTAGATTGCCGGCATGCCGAGGCGTCCGGCGCCCGGAGGGGGAGCCGGCCCCGGCACGGCGGAGGAAATCCCGATGAGCGATGCAGCACGTCCCGACCAGGCCAGGCCAGCGGCAGGCGGTGCCACCGTGGTGCGGGCGGCACCGCCCAAGCTGGCGCTGCGCGGCGTGACCGGCGCCTATTTCGGCAAGGTCATCCCGCTCTCCGGACGGATCACCATAGGCCGCGATCCGGCCAGCGACCTGGTCATCGACGAGGCCGAGGTTTCGCGCCACCACGCCGTGATCGATGCCACCCCGGCCGGTATGTTCCTGCGCGACCAGGGTTCGGCCAATGGCACCTTCGTCAACGGCGGCTGGGTGAAGGACGTCGAACTCAAGGTCGGCGACCAGATCGGTTTCGACCGCAACCGCTTCCTGGTGGAGTCCTTGAGCGACGCCCGGGCCCGGGTGTCCTCCGCGCCGGCGGCGGCCGCACCGGCAACGACGGGCGGCGGCTCGGGCCTGCGCTGGGCGATGCTCGCCGTTCTGGCGATCGCCGCGGCTGCGGTCGCCTGGATCGTCCTGACGCGCTGAGGTCCCTGGCGCACGCGGCGCGGTGCCGCACGGAGGTAGCCATGAAGCAGCGCCTGGGTCATTACGAGATCGTCGCCGAACTGGGGCGCGGCGGCATGGGCGTGGTCTACAAGGCGGTCGACCCGGCGCTCGACCGGATCGTCGCCATCAAGGAGCTTGCCCCGGCCCTGGCCGACGACCCCACCCTGGTCGAGCGTTTCCTGCGCGAGGCGCGGGCGATGGCGTCGCTCAGCGACCCGCATGTGGTGAACATCCACTTCATCGGGCAGAGCGAGGACCGGCCGTTCTTCGTGATGGAGTACATCGAGGGCGAGTCGATCTCGGCCCTGCTCAAGCGCCTGGGCCGGATCGAGGTCGGCGATGCCCTGAAGCTGGTGCAGCAGGCCGCGCTCGGCCTGGCCAGCGCCCATCGCCGCGGTCTGGTGCATCGCGACGTCAAGCCGGCCAACCTGCTGGTCGACACTGCCGGGCGGGTGCGCGTCGCCGATTTCGGCATCGCCCTGCCGACCCGCGATGCGGCCACCAAGCTGACCGGCACCGGCGAGTTCGTTGGCACCCCGGGCTACGTCTCGCCGGAGATCTGCAACGGCCAGCCGGTCGACGCCCGCTCGGACGTGTTCTCGCTGGGCGTCGTGCTGTTCGAGATGCTCACCGGGCGGTTGCCGTTCGCCGACACCAGTCCGCTGCGTCTGATGCTGGACGTGGTCAACGCCCAGATTCCCGATGTCCAGGAGATCAACGGCGCGGTCGATGCCGAGGCCGCCGCGATCCTGGCGAAGATGGTGGCCAAGGATCCGGCAGAGCGTTTCCAGCACGCCGGCGAGGTCGCCGAGGCCCTGGGCCGTCATCCGCTGGTCGCCTCGGGCGTGCCGCTGCGCCTGGTGGTGCGGCCGCCGGATCCCGATACCCTGGCCGCCAATGCCCTGCAGGCGGCCCGAGTGCCGACGCCGCCGCCGGTGGTGACGCCCGCCTCGGCCGCGACGCCGATCCGTCCGGGCGCGGCCGCCCAGCCCCAGGCCGGCGGCACGGTGGTGCGCGGACAACCCGGCGCAGCCCCGTCGCAGGTCCATCGCGACCGTCGCATGGCCGTGGCCGCCCTGGTGCTGCTGCTCCTGGCCGGCACCGGCTACGCGTTCCGCGACTATTTCCGTGGCTTCGCGAACGGCTTCCGGGACGGCTTCGTGGCCGGATCGGTCAGCAACCCGGTGCCTGCCGGGCAGGCCGCGACCGGTGCCTTCGCCGCCGCCACGCCGGTCGACCCCGCGGCGGCGTCGACGGACGCGAATACCGGCGCCAATACCGCGTCGGGCGATGGCCGCGGCGCCGGGCCGGTTGCCGGCGAGGTGGGCCCGGCGGCCGCCGCACCCGACACCGGCGATCCGACGCCTGCGCTGGCAGCCGCCGGCTCGCCGCTGCCCTCGGGGAGCCCCTCCGGCATCGATCCCCCGGCGCCGGCAGCGGGGGGCGAAGCCTCGCTGCCGGCGACGGCCGACCCGCCCGCCTCGATGCCGTCCGTTGTCGATGGCGCTGCCTCCGCCGCGATCGCCACCCGCGCCGCTGCGCCTGCACAGACGGCCGCTGCCGCGCCTGCGCAGGCGCCCCGGGTTCCTGCGCAGGCCGTCCGTGCGCCGGCGCCGCCCCGCCTGGCGCCGGCCCGCGTCGTGGTGGTCGCGCAGGGCGATCGCCTGCTCGCCCTGCCCGCCCGGCAGGCGGTCGAACAGTACCTGGCCGACACCGGCCACGATCTGGCCGATGCCGAGGCGCTGGCGATCGACGAGGGCGCCGGCGTCGCCGGACTGCTTCGGCAGGCCGCCCGCCACGCACGTGTCCTGGTCCTGGTCCGTGCCGAGCCGGCGGGCAGTCGCGAACTGTTCTTCCATGGCCAGCGCGACGTGGCCTATACGGCGGCCCTGACCGTGCGCGCCTACGACACCGCCACCGGCCAGCCGCTGGGCGCCGGCCTCAGCGAACAGGTGGAGTTCGCCAACCTCAACGCCCGCGCCCGCGCCCAGGAGGCGGTCGCACCTGCCCTGCCCGGCCTGGCCCGCACGGTCGGCCCGGTGCTGGCCAGACGCGGCTGAGTCCTGCCCGCCCGAGCCGTTGACGGTCCAGCCCCCGGCTGGAGGGCGGCCGTCCAGCGCGTGCTCCGCCTCACCCATCCGGTGCAGGTCCGGAGGCGCCGGCAGCGCGCCAGGGGCTGGCCCGGGTGCTGCGCCGCTCGGCCCGCGATGGCCGCAACCACCCGACCGCCCGCCAGGTGCAGGCTCAGCTCAGCCGTTCCAGGCCATGGACGTGCAGATCGAAGCCGCCGCGCGTCCAGCGCGTCGGCGGGTGCAAGCTGACGTAGAGGCGGCTGCGGGTCGCCGTGCCCGGCGCAGGCTCGGGGTCGGCTCGGAACCAGACCGCTTCGGTGGCCTCGCCCGCGTCGGCCAGGCTCAGGCGCCGATGGCTGCCGTCGCCCAGGGGGCGGCTGCCGGTGACCTGGCAGTCCAGCGCCAGGATCGGCGCATCGAAGCCGCGGCCGTACGGCTGCAGCCCGTCCAGTGCCGCCAGGTGCGTGGCGGACAGCGGTTCCTGGGGCGCAGCGTCGAACCAGCGCCGCGGTGGTTGCGGCGGCCGTTGCGACCGCACCGCGGCCTGCCAGGCCGCGCGCAACGTGGCCAGCCGCGCCGCCTCGACGCTGAGTCCTCCGGCGGCGGCGTGGCCGCCCCACGTCAGCAGCAGGCCGGGATGGCGGGCATCGATCTCCGCCAGGGCGGCATGGATGTCCACCAGGGCGCCGCCCCACTGGTCGGCGACGGTGCGCAGGGAGCCGGTCAACAGGTCCGGCTCGCCGACCCGTGGCGACAGGCACAGGGCCGGACAGCCGCTGTGCTCGACCAGGCGCGACGCGACGATCCCGTGGACCCCGGCGTTGCCCTCGTCGAAGGCCACGCAGACCGCAGCGTCCCCTGGCCGTGCGGTGGCCTGCAATGCCGCCAGGGCCTGACCGGTCAGCTCCTGCTCGACGGCGCGCCGCGCGGCGTTGGCGGCGACCAGGCGCTCGACTTCGGCGCACGCCTGGCCCAGGTCCGTGGCGATCAGGGCGCGTACGCCGGGCATCACGTCGGCCACCCGGCTTCCGGCGTTGATCAGGGGTCCGAGCCCGAATGCCAGGTCGGTGGCCTGCCAGGGGCCGGGCCGGACCCGGGCGAGCGCCTGCCAGGCCGGCCGTGCCTGCTGGTTCATGCGCATCAGGCCGGCCTGGACCACCGCCCGGTTGCTTGCGCTGCTGCCCAGTGAGACGGCATCGGCCACCGTGCCGAGGGCGACGAAATCGAGCAGGTCGCCCAGCCGCGGCGCGGCCTCAGGCAGCCGACCCAGGGCGATAAGGTGCCGGCGGAGTGCGCACATCAGCAGCCAGGCCACCATGCACCCGGCGATCGCCCGGTCCGGGTAGCGGCTGTCCGCGCGCTGCGGATTCACGCAGGCGACGGCGGCGGTCGGGCCCCTGCCCGCCACCTGGTGATGGTCGGTGACCACGGTATCGATGCCTTGCCCGGCCAGTTCGGCGATCCGCTCGCCATCGCAGCTGCCCTGGTCGGCGGTGAGCACCAGGCCGACCGGCACCGGCAGGGCGCGGATCCGGGCGCTGAGTGCCGAGCTGAGTCCGTAGCCCTCGCGGACCCGGTGGCTGATCACCGTGTGCAGCCGCGCCGGCGGGTGTCCGAAATGCCGGACCAGGGCGCTCCAGAGCACGGCATGGCTGGTGACGCCGTCGACGTCGTGGTCGGTCGCCAGCACGATGTGTTCCCGTTCGGCCAGGGCGCGTGCCAGGCGGTCGCAGGCCGGGTCCACGTCGGGCAACAGCGTCGGCGGGGGAATGTCGGCCAGGCGCCCGGACAGGCCCGACAGGCCGCCGTCGCCGCTGCGGATACGCCCGGCAAGGATGCCGGCGAGGAAGGGCGAGTGGCCGTCGGACAGCGCCTGGCCGAACACCTCCACATCCTGCTGGCGCGGCTGCCAGAGCGGCCGTGGGCGGACCGCCGCGCTCAGATCGGGCATGCGTGGTCCGCGGGCATGGGGGTGCTCGGGCATCCGTGCGGGGGTGTCGGGATTGTGCCGCAGCCGGGTGCCTGGCGGGCAGCGGGACGACCAATGAAAACGGCCCGGGCTGGAAGGCCCGGGCCGCTGTCGAACAACCTTCTACTCAAGGACTTGCAAGGCATTCCTCAGGGGAGACCTGCAAAAATTGGCGTCCCCAAGGGGATTCGAACCCCTGTATCCACCGTGAAAGGGTGGTGTCCTGGGCCTCTAGACGATGGGGACGCAAGCGAAATATTCGCTAACGAGGAGCTAAGACCTTGAAATGTAACGTGGTGGAGCCAGACGGGATCGAACCGTCGACCTCTACAATGCCATTGTAGCGCTCTCCCAGCTGAGCTATGGCCCCACGAGGGACGCGCAGCATAGCCGCGGCCGGATCGCTCCGTCAACACGAATTTTCGCTCGCGAGCCTGCTTCCGGGCCCCTCTCACAGAACGAGTAGTTCTGTCAAATCATCCGGATAGCTTTACTACTTCAAGTGGTTATGCGCGCCGTCTCCCGGCGCCGGCGGAGAACCGGTCGCGGAGAGGTGGGGAACGGCCGCCGGGCGGGGACGCCGGAGCCGGGACCGGCCGTCAGCCGCGATCCAGCAGGGTCAGCGTGTGCCAGCTGTGGCCGTGTTCACCCAGGTAGTCGAGCCAGCGACTCAGGAACGAGTTCATCCGCAGGCGGTGATCGACGACCGCGCCCGGCGAGGGGAACGGGCCCAGCACGTCGATCATCTGCCGCCCGGGCAGGCAGTGGGTGGCTTCGGCAAGACGGGCGTCCTCGTAGATCCGGAGTATCGCCGACGGCGTGGTCAGGCCGGTGACGGGGTCGAGCAGGCCATAGCTCAGGCGCAGGTCGGTGGTGTGCCGATGTCGTTGCAGCAGGTCCAGGTGCAGGTCCATGCCGTCGCCGACGCTGGACAGGTAGCGGTCGGGCACCAGGGCCGAGATCCGGAACAGTCGTTCCAGGCGCGCGTGATTGTCCTCGTAGAGGTCCATCAGCCAGGCCAGGCGGCGGGGCCTCAGGGCGGCGGCGGTGAAGGCGGGTCGCATGGGTCGAGCATAGCCCGGTTCGATCGCGCGGCGGCGACAGGCATGGCCGCAGCGGCCCGCGGCCCGCCCGCCAGACCGCTGGGCATGGGTCACCGCCAGCGCCTACCAGACCAGGTCGTCGGGCACCTGGAACTGACGATAGTAGGGGTCCATGTCCTCGCCCGGTGCCGGCCCGGTATCGGCCTGGCCGTGATCGACCACGACCAGGCCGGCATCGCGGGCCCGCACCTTGTCGGCCGCCGCCCTCGGCAGCAGGGCGTGGCCGTCGCCGTCCCGGACCACGACCAGGGCGCCGCGGGCAAGCTGGCCGCGCTGCGCGGCATCGACGCCGATCTCGCGGATCACGCCGGTGTCGACGAACCGGTAGGGACTGTCGCCGGCGCCGGCGATGCGGTGGCTGTCGACGATCTGGCGGGCCTGCGACCGCAGTTCGGCCTGGCGGGCCTGGGCATTGCGCCCGGCGGCCAGGGCGCGGTCGCGCTCGGCCTTCTCGGCCTGCAGGCGACGGGCGTCGACCTGGGCCGGGTCCGGCCCGGCCGGCGCCTTGCCCTGGCGCCGCCGGGCCTGCTCGCGCTCGACCTGGGCGACCTGGCCCTTCTTGACCAGGCCGGCCTTGAGCAGCTGTTCCTGCAGGGGATTGCGCATCGTGCTGGCTGTCCTGGGACGCGGTCGGTCCGGGTAGGCGGGATTCTACGCACGCCGGGTCGCGCTCCACGAGCGCGACCCGGCGGTCGCGCGCGGCCGATTCTCCGGGCTACGGTCCGTCGCCGGGCGATCAGAACATGTGGCGGTCGATGCCCAGCGTGTTGAGGATCTTGCTGGCGATCTCCTCGATCGAGGAATGCGTGGTGCTGACCACCGGCAGCCGCTCGGCGCGCAGCAGCTTCTCGGCGGCGGCGACTTCCCAGCGGCACTGCTCGAGGCGCGCGTACTGGCTGCCGGGGCGGCGCGTCTCGCGGACCTGGGCCAGGCGCGCCGGGTCGATGGTCAGGCCGAACAGGCGCTTGCGATGCGGCAGCAGCCGGCGCGGCAGCTCCTGGCGTTCGAGGTCCTCCTGGATCAGCGGGTAATTGGCGGCCTTGATGCCGTAGTGCAGGGCCAGGTACAGGCAGGTCGGCGTCTTGCCCGAGCGCGACACCCCGACCAGGATCACGTCGGCATCGTCGTAGGTGAGGTCGATGCCGTCGTCGTGGCTGAGCGCGTAGTTGGTGGCGTTGATCCGCGCCTCGTACTGGTCGTAGTCGACCAGGCCGTGGGCCTGGCCGACCCGCGGCGAGCGCTGCGTGCCCAGTTCGTCCTCGAGCGGCGCGATGAACGGGGCGAACACGTCGAGCACGAAGGCATCGACGCCGGCCAGCACTTCCCGGACCTGCGCATCCACGACCGAGCTGATCACCACCGGCCGGCCCGCGCCGCTGGCGCCGCGGTCGGCGATCCGCGCCACGGCCTTGTGCGCCTGCTCGACGGTGTCCACGAACGGCAGCCGGAAGGTGTCGAACTCGACGTTCGAGAACTGCGTGAGGATGGCGTTGCCGATCGTCTCGGCGGTGATGCCGGTGCCGTCGGAAACGAAGAATACCCTGCGCTTCATGAGCTCTCCCGTGGCTGCGCGGCGGGACCGGCTTCCTTGCCCGCGGGCCGGCCGGGCCTCATCATACGCGGCTGCGCCCCCGCGCCCGCCCTGCCCGACCGCCTTCCCGAGGAGAACCCGCCTTGTCCGAGCTGATTCTGTGGCTGGATCAACTGCGCCTGTCCGACCTGCCGCAGGTGGGCGGCAAGAACGCCTCTCTGGGCGAGATGATCGGCCACCTGGCGCAGGCCGGCGTGGCGGTGCCCGGCGGCTTCGCGACCACGGCCCATGCCTTCCAGCGCTTTCTTGCCGACTCCCGGCTGGAGCAGCGGATCGCCGACCTGCTGGCGCCCCTGGACGTCGACGACGTCGACGCCCTGATGCGGGTGGGCCGGGAGATCCGCGAGTTCGTGGTGGCCTCGCCCCTGCCCGCCGAGCTCGACGCGGCGATCAGGGAGGGCTACCGGCGCATGTGCGCCCAGGCCGGCACCGAGGTCGCCGTGGCGGTGCGCTCTTCGGCGACCGCCGAGGACCTGCCCGACGCCTCCTTCGCCGGCCAGCAGGAGACCTTCCTCAACGTGGTCGGCGAGGACGCCGTCGTGACCAGGGTCAAGGAGGTGTTCGCCTCCCTGTACAACGACCGCGCGATCGCCTATCGCGTGCACCACGGCTTCCGGCACGAGGACGTGTTCCTGTCCGCCGGCATCCAGCAGATGGTCCGCTCCGACCTGGCCTGCTCCGGTGTGCTGTTCACCCTGGACACCGAATCGGGCTTCCGCGACGTGGTGTTCATCACCGGCAGCTGGGGCCTGGGCGAACTGGTCGTGCAGGGCGCGGTCAACCCCGACGAGTTCTTCGTGCACAAGCCGACCCTGGCGGCCGGCCGCCCGGCGATCCTGCGCCGCACCCTGGGCAGCAAGCAGCAGCGCATGGTGCATGCGCCGGCCGGCGCCACGGCGCGGGTCGCGGTGGAGCCGGTGCCGGAGGCGGACCGCAACCGCTACTGCCTCGACAACGCCGAGATCGAGGCGCTGGCACGCATGGCGATGACCATCGAGGCCCACTACGACCGGCCGATGGACGTCGAATGGGCCAAGGACGGCGTGACCGGGCAGCTGTTCATCGTCCAGGCGCGGCCGGAGACCGTGAAGTCGCGCGCCCGCGCCACCACCATCGAGCGCTACCATCTCGACGGCGCCGGCGAACGGGTCTGCGAGGGCCGGGCGATCGGCCAGCGGATCGGCCAGGGCGTGGCGCGCGTCGTGAGGTCGATCGCCGAGATGAACCGCGTGCAGGCCGGCGACGTGCTGGTCACCGACATGACCGATCCCGACTGGGAGCCGATCATGAAGCGCGCCGCGGCGATCGTCACCAACCGCGGCGGCCGTACCTGCCATGCCGCCATCATCGCCCGCGAGCTGGGCATCCCCGCCGTGGTCGGCTGCGGCGACGCGACCCGCGCGATCGCCGACGGCAGCGAGGTCACGGTCTCATGCGCCGAGGGCGACACCGGCGTCATCTACGCCGGCATCGTGCCCTTCCAGCGCACCGAGGCCGAGGTCGGCTCGATGCCGGAGCCGCCGCTGAAGATCATGATGAACGTCGGCAACCCCGAGCGCGCCTTCGACTTCGCGATGCTGCCGCACCGCGGCATCGGCCTGGCCCGCCTGGAGTTCATCATCGAACGGCAGATCGGCGTGCATCCGCGCGCCCTGCTGGAGTTCGACCAGCAGACCCCCGAGACGAAGGCGCGCATCGCCGAGCGCATGGCCGGCTACGACGACCCGGTCGAGTTCTACGTCGACCGCCTCAAGGAAGGCATCGCCACCCTGACCGCGGCGTTCGCGCCGCACCCGGTGATCGTGCGCCTGTCCGACTTCAAGTCCAACGAGTATGCCGGCCTGGTCGGCGGCGACCGCTACGAGCCGCACGAGGAGAACCCGATGATCGGGTTCCGCGGCGCCAGCCGCTACGTCGACGACAGCTTCCGCGCCTGCTTCGCCCTGGAATGCCAGGCCATGCGCCGGGTCCGCGACGACATGGGCCTGACCAACGCCTGGGTGATGATCCCCTTCGTGCGCACCGTCGCCGAAGCCGAGGCCGTCATCGAGGTGATGGCCGCGAACGGCCTGCGCCGCGGCGAGAACGGCCTGAAGCTGATCATGATGTGCGAGGTGCCCAGCAACGCCCTGCTCGCCGACCGCTTCCTCGACCTGTTCGACGGCTTCTCGATCGGTTCCAACGACCTGACCCAGCTCACCCTCGGCCTGGACCGCGATTCCGGCCTGATCGCCCACCTGTTCGACGAACGCGACGAGGCGGTCAAGGCCCTGCTGTCGATGGCGATCAAGGCCTGCAAGGCGCGCGGCAAGTACATCGGCATCTGCGGCCAGGGCCCGTCCGACCACCCCGATCTCGCCGACTGGCTGATGGACCAGGGCATCGAATCGGTGTCGCTGAATCCCGACACCGTGGTCGACACCTGGCTGCGCCTGGCGCGCCGCTCTGGTTGAGAGCGGCGCGACGCCGGCACGGACCGGCGCGGCGCCGGCTGGCCGCGGTACCGGGAAGCCGACGCGATGCTGAACCGGCAGCCGGGCGCGGCGGGGCCGTTCAGCGTCCGTCGCACCGCGCCGGCGCACAGTTCGGCGTCCGCGGAGGGGCGGATCCATCGACCCCCGATCAACGAGGTAACAAGCATGAGGCTGATTCCCTTCGTCGCCGTACTCGCGGCCGCCGCTGGTGCCGCCGCCAGCAACCCGGTCCAGGCACAGGGCTTCTTCATCGACGGCCGCGTCGGCCAGTCCGAGCTGCGGGATGTCCCCGGCGCCCGCGACGACACCGGCTATGCCGTCGGCGCCGGCTGGTGGTTCAACCGCAACTTCGCGGTCGAGGGCGGCTGGGCCGACCTCTACAGCCGCGGCTATCCCGCCGGCAGGCTCGCCCTGGACGGCTTCTACGCCGGCGTCAAGGGCCGGGCGCTGTTCGCGCAGCGCGGCGATGCCGGCTTCTTCGTCGGCGGTCGCGGCGGGCTCTATTCGTGGACCGGTCGCGCCGCGCAGTTCGAGACCGACGGCAACGACTGGTACGCCGGCGTGTTCACCGGTTACCAGTTCAGCAACCGGATCGCCCTGTCGGTCAACTACGACCGCTTCCGGGCCGACGACCTGGACACCGACCTGGCCAGCGTCGGCCTCGAATACACGTTCTGAGGCGACGCCCGCATGAACCCGGAGCCCGGCCCCTGGCCGGGCACCGTCGTTCCGGCCCGCCCGTTTCCCTGCTCAGGCCAGTGCCAGCGCCGCCATGTGCCGTCGGTAGTGGCGCAGCTCGGCCACCGAGTCGCGGATGTCGGCAAGCGCGGTGTGCGCCGACTCCTTGCGTGCCGATTCCGCGACCTCCGGTGCCCACCGGCGCGCCAGCTCCTTGACCGTGGAGACATCCAGGTTTCGGTAGTGCAGCCAGCGCTCCAGCGCCGGCATGTGCCGGGCCAGGAAGCGCCGGTCGTGGCCGATGCTGTTGCCGCACAGCGGCGACTTTCCGGGCACGGTCCACTGCGCCAGGAAGGCCAGGGTGTCGGCCTCGGCGCGCGCCATGTCCGACTGCGATTCCACGACCCGCTGCCACAGGCCGGAGCGCTGGTGCTGGTTGCGGTTCCAGTCGTCCATCAGCTCCAGTCGCCGGGGGCTCTGGCGGATCGCGTGCACCGGGCCTTCGGCCAGCACCTGCAGGTCCTTGTCGGTGACCAGGGTGGCGATCTCCAGGATGGTGTCGCGCTCCGGCTCCAGCCCGGTCATTTCCAGGTCCAGCCAGACCAGGTTGTCGCTATGCTTCATCGGGTCGCCGCAGCCAACGCAGGAAGGGATCGCAATGATAGCCCGCAGTCCACCACGCCGAGCGTCCGGTGTTCGGCGCTGATCCCGGCGGCCACTACGGCATCCTGCTGGCGATGCTGGCGCCGGCCCTGTTCATGACCGCCAGCGCCTCGTTGCTGCAGTCCGCCAACAACCGGCTGGCACGGGTGGTCGATCGCCTGCGCACGCTGATGGCCGACCAGGGCGCCCCTGCCCTGCCGGTCGCCCGGATCGCCCTGCAGCGGCGGCGTTGCCGGTTGATCCTGCGCGCGTGCCGCCTGCTCTACCTGGCGCTGGCCGCCTTCGTCGGCACCAGCCTGGCGGTCGCCGCCGACACCGTGCTCGACCATCGCCTGGTCCACCTGCCGACGATGCTGGCGGTGTGCGGCGTCCTGCTGGTCCTGTCGGCCTGCCTGTACCTGTCGCGCGAGGCCGGACTGGCCGTGCGCGCGCTCAACCAGGAAATCGAGGCCAGCGCCGCCAACGCGACGGGGCGCACGCCGGCAGGGTGACTGCGTCGGCAAGTCCGCGTGAAGGGCTCGTGGAGGCGCCCTCCCCCGGTGCAAGCGCCCTTCAGCATGGCGGTGGCAGCCTGAGCCTTCCCGACGCTCGTTCCAGGAGGCTGACATGGGCAACAACGCTAGCAACACGCGCTGGTCGTGGTTCAAGGACGGCGACTCGTCGTTCGGGATGTTCTATCCCAGGCACTACACGCTGGCCGGCTTCGCCGGCATGGACGCGGCCGATGCCGCGGCGCGCGAACTCGTTGCAGCGGGCTTCGCGGCCGGCGACGTGCGCTCCGTCTCCGGCAGATTCCTGGTCGAGGAGCTGGAATCCCAGGAAGACGCTGGCCTGTTCGACCGCATCAAGGCCTCGATCGCCGAGTTCATCGGCACCGAGACCTACTTCATCGACCAGGACGTCGAGCTGGCCCGCAAGGGCGGCGCCTTCGTGTTCGTGTACACGCCGGAGGAGAGCGACGGCCAGCGCGCCGAGGCGGTGCTGCGCCGGCAGCCCACCGTGCACGCCCGTCGCTACCTGGCGATGGCCATCGAGCGGGTCATCGAGCCGCGCGTCCACGACGCGCCGCCGCGCGAGGTCTGAGCCCCCCGCCCCGTCGTCGCGGCGCCGGACTTGCCGGCCTCCCTGCCGCATCCGGGCGCACGCTCAGCGCCGGGCGCGGAAGAAGCCCCTGAGAAGCGCGCCGCTCTCGTCGGCGAGCACGCCGCCGCGCACCTCGACGGCATGGTTGTGCAGCGGGCTGACCAGGGTGTCGAACACGCTGCCGGCGGCCCCGGTCTTCGGATCGGCGGCGCCGAACACCACCCGGGCGATCCGGGCGTGGATGATGGCGCCGGCGCACATCACGCAGGGTTCAAGGGTCACGTACAGGGTCGCCCCCGGCAGGCGGTAGTTCCCGGCGGCCGCCCCGGCAGCGCGAAGGGCGCCGATCTCGGCGTGGGCGCTGGCGTCGTGGCTGGCGATCGGCCGGTTCCAGCCCTCGCCCAGCACGGTGCCGTCGGCGGCGACGACCAGCGCGCCCACCGGCACTTCGCCCTCCGCCTCGGCACGGGCGGCCAGGGCCAGCGCGCGGCGCATCCGGTCGACGTCGCCGGTCGGCACCGAAGGGGTTTGGTCAGGCATCGGGCTGTGGTCCTGGTGCAGCGTCGGTTTGCGGCGCTGCGAGTACCGTGCGCCGACCGGGGTCATGGCGGGTGGCGCCGGGCCGGGAGGCCCGCGACCGGCCGCTGCGTCGGATTCTAGCGGACGACGGCCCCCGCCCCTGTCGACTCCGGTCCGGCCGGCGGGGCACCGGCCGGTACGACGGGATCCGGCCGCGCGTCGGTCATGGACAGTGCGCGTAGGGAGGCGGGCCCAGGCTGATCGCACGGTTCTGCAGTTGCGCCCGGTAGAAGGCCAGGTAATAGCTGGTGCCGCTGTGGTCCGGATCGGTGGTGCCCGGGAACAGGTAGAGGGAGCCGTGGGTGTCGGTGAGGGCGGCGGAAGGGTCGCCCTGGATGCCCTTCCAGACCGCCCGCGTCACCGGCGTGTCGAACAGGGAGGGGTCGATCACCAGGCGGCGCGCGAACAGCAGCCAGCGACGCACGCACAGGGTCGGCGCAACGTGCCACCCCCAGTGCACCTCGCATTGGGGGCTGTTCCGGGTCGGGGTGCGCAGCGCGCCATGGATCCAGATCTTCCTGGAGCCATGGCCAAGGGCCAGCATCAGGCGACGCATCTCATGGGCGCGCGCCCAGCAGCCGTCTTCCGGGTACAGGAACGGAATGCAGGGCGCCGGCACGGTCAGGGGCGGGCAACCGGTCGCCTTCATGGCGTCGAAGAGCTGTTGCGCCCGGGCCGGCGAGACGCAGCGCCACCACCAGCACCACCACCAGGGCCACCAGCGCCAGTACCACAGCCTTGCCCGCAGGTCGCGGAGGCTGCGCAGCGGGTGACGCCAGTCGAAGCGGGGGCGCACCGGCAAGCCCGGAACGGGCAGGTCCGGTCCGTCCGGCGAAGGCCGGAAGGCGCGCACATCGACCAGGGTCCCGTCGTCGTCCCGGGTGACGGCGACGAGCTCGCCGGAGCGGTGCGCGGCGCGCAGCGCCGCCACGAGCTCCTCCCGGTCCGGATGGTCGGCAGCCAGCCGGTGGCGGGCATGGGAGGGATGCAGCCCGATCTCGAGGGCGCCGTCGGCCCCAGACCGCAGATCGACGACCCGGACGACCAGGGGAATCAGCACGCGGGTGACCAGGCCCTGCCCGGGGTCGATCTCCAGGTACACGGGAATGCCGCGTTCGCCGAGGTCGTGCAGGAGCCCCAGGCGTGGCCCGGAACGCGGATCGGCCGGATCCAGGCGGACCCGACGGCCGTCCACGAGCGCGATCTCGAAACGCCGGGACCCTTCAGTCGCGCCGGCCGGCACGCGCCGGCCGGCCGGCGGAAACGGCAGGACATGGGTGACGACGGCGTTCGGGTTGGCCATGCGGGCAAGTCCTGGAGGAGCGCGCCCCCGTCATGGGGGCACCGCTATCCAGGGTGTACGGGGTTCCTGGCAGGCATCGGACACGCTGACGCATCGACGAAGCGGCGTGACCGGAACAGGCCGGCGATCCGCCCGGGTTTTCCCGCATCCGATGGCTGGCCAGGCGCCGCCAACCCCGGTACGCGGCACGGATCAGCGCGCGGGCCCGGTCGTTCCCGGGCGCTCGCGTGAAACCCTCGGCGAGGACGGGTGCGCAGCGCGCCCCGCTCCGGGCCGGGAACCGATCGCCTCCCTCACTCCCACTCGATGGTCGCCGGCGGTTTGCCCGAGATGTCGTAGACGACGCGGGAGATGCCGCGCAGCTCGTTGATGATGCGCCGCGAGACGGTGTCCAGGAAGGCGTACGGCAGGTGCGCCCAGTGCGCGGTCATGAAGTCGATGGTCTCGACGGCGCGCAGGGCGATCACCCATTCGTAGGCGCGCGCGTCGCCGACCACGCCGACCGATCTCACCGGCAGGAACACCGCGAAGGCCTGGCTGGTGCGCTCGTACAGGTCCCAGCGGCGCAGTTCCTCGATGAAGATGTGGTCGGCGCGTGCCAGCAGCTCGGCATACTCGCGCTTGACCTCGCCGAGGATGCGCACGCCCAGGCCGGGGCCGGGGAACGGGTGCCGGTAGACCATCTCGCGCGGCAGGCCCAGGGCGACGCCGAGCCGGCGGACTTCGTCCTTGAACAGCTCGCGCAGCGGTTCGACCAGGCCCAGCCTCATGTGTTCGGGCAGGCCGCCGACGTTGTGGTGCGACTTGATGACGTGCGCCTTGCCGGTGCGGCTGCCGGCCGACTCGATGACGTCGGGGTAGATGGTGCCCTGGGCCAGCCAGCGGGCGTTGGCGCGCTTGCCGGCCTCCTCGTCGAAGATCTCGACGAACAGCCGGCCGATGATCTTGCGCTTGGCCTCCGGGTCGGCGACGCCGGCCAGGGCCTGGAAGTAGCGCTCGGCGGCATCGACGCGGATCACCCGGACGCCCATGTGCTCGGCCATGGTCGCCATCACCTGGTCGCCCTCGCCGTGGCGCAGCAGGCCGGTGTCGACGAACACGCAGGTGAGCTGGTCGCCGATCGCGCGGTGCAACAGCGCGGCGACCACCGAGGAATCGACGCCGCCGGACAGGCCGAGGATGACCTCGTCGTCGCCGACCTGGGCGCGGACCCGGGCGATCTGGTCCTCGATGATGTTCTCGGCGGTCCACAGGGTGCGGCAGCCGCACAGGTCGACCACGAAGCGGCGCAGCAGGGCCTGGCCCTGGCGGGTGTGGGTGACCTCGGGATGGAACTGCACGCCGTACAGGCGGCGGGCGTCGTCGGCGAAGGCGGCCACCGGGATGCGGTCCGTGCGGGCGGTCACGGTGAAGCCCGGGGGCGCGGTGGCGACATGGTCGCCGTGGCTCATCCACACGTCCAGGCGCGGCACCGGCGCGTCGGCGTGGTCGTTGAAACCGGCCAGCAGGCGGTCGCTGCCGGTCAGCTCGACCTCGGCGTGGCCGAACTCGCGCTGGTCGGCGGCCTCGGTGCTGCCGCCGAGCTGCACGGCCATGGTCTGCATGCCGTAGCAGATGCCGAGCACCGGCACGCCGGCCTCGAACACCGCCTGCGGGGCGCGCGGCGAATCCGGCAGCGTGGTCGATTCCGGACCGCCGGACAGGATGATGCCGCGCGGCTCGAAAACCGCGATCTCAGCCGGGTCGTGGTCCCAGGCCCAGACCTCGCAGTACACGCCGAGCTCACGCACCCGGCGCGCGATCAGCTGCGTGTACTGGGCGCCGAAGTCGAGGATGAGAATGCGGTCGGTGTGGATGTCCTGCTGCGGGACCCGGGACTCGGGACTCGGGACTCGGTTGGGCATCATGGCGGACACATCTCTCCAGAAGTCAGAACCGGTGGCGCGAGGGCCCATCTGCACCGGGCGAAAGCAACCTTGCTTCAGACCCGACAACCCGATTCCCGGATCCCGGGTCCCGAGTCCCGAGTCCCGGATCCTAGTCAATCCATCCGGTAATTCGGCGCTTCCTTGGTGATCTGCACGTCGTGGACGTGCGATTCGCGGACGCCGGCGTTGGTGACCCGCACGAACTGCGGACGGGTCTGCATCTCGCCGATGGTCGCGCAGCCGACGTAGCCCATGGCGGCGCGCAGGCCGCCGGCGAGCTGGTGGACGATGTGGCGCAGCGGCCCGCGGTAGGGAACGCGGCCCTCGATGCCCTCGGGGACCAGCTTGTCGGCGTCGGTGGCGTCCTGGAAGTAGCGGTCCTTGCTGCCCTGCTGCATCGCGCCCAGCGAGCCCATGCCGCGGTAGGTCTTGTAGGAGCGGCCCTGGAACAGCTCCATCTCGCCGGGCGACTCGTCGGTGCCGGCGAACAGGCCGCCGATCATCACGCAGGAGGCGCCGGCGGCGATCGCCTTGGCGACGTCGCCCGAATAGCGGATGCCGCCGTCCGCGATCAGCGGCACGTCATCGCCCAGGGCCTCGCGGACCATGGCCACCGCGGTGATCTGCGGCACGCCGACGCCGGCGACCATGCGCGTCGTGCAGATCGAGCCGGGGCCGATGCCGACCTTGACGCCGTCGGCGCCGGCGTCGACCAGGGCGCGCGCCGCGTCGGCGGTGACGATGTTGCCGCCGACCACCTGCACCGCCGGGAAGTTGCGCTTGACCCAGGCGACCCGCTCGAGCACGCCCTGGGAATGGCCATGGGCGGTGTCGACGATGATCACGTCGGTGCCGGCCTCGACCAGGGCGGCGACCCGCGCCTCGGTATCGCCGCCGGTGCCGACCGCGGCGCCCACGCACAGGCGCTCCTGGGCGTCCTTGGCGGCATTGGGATTGTCGCGCGCCTTCTGGATGTCCTTGACGGTGATCAGGCCGCGCAGCTCGAAGGCGTCGTTGACCACCAGCACCTTCTCGATGCGGTGCTGGTGCATCAGGGCCAGCACCTCGTCGTCGCTGGCGCCCTCGGCGACGGTGACCAGGCGGTCCTTGCGGGTCATGATGTTGCGGACCGGGTCCTCGGGCCGGCGCTCGAAGCGCAGGTCGCGGCTGGTGACGATACCGACCAGGGCGCCGGCGTCGACCACCGGCACGCCGGAGATGTTGTGGGCGCGGGTCAGCGCCAGCACCTCGCGGATCGAGGTGTCCGGACCGACCGTGATCGGGTCGCGGATCACGCCGGCCTCGAACTTCTTGGCGGCGCGCACCTCGGCGGCCTGACGCTCGACGCCCATGTTCTTGTGGACGATGCCGATGCCGCCGAGCTGGGCCATGGCGATCGCCATGGTCGATTCGGTGACCGAGTCCATGGCCGCCGACACCAGGGGCAGGTTCAGGGTGATGCCCCGGGCCAGCCGGGACCTGAGCGACACGTCCCTGGGCAGGACGCTGGAATAGGCGGGAACGAGCGAGACGTCGTCGAAAGTGAGCGCCTCTGCCAGGATGCGCATGCGCGGGGCTCCGGGGCCTGGTAAAGACGCGGAATTATAGGGGATGGCGCTGCCCTCGCGGGTGCCGCCGGTTGCCCGGGCGTGCATCGGGGCCCCCGGGCGCTATGCTCGGCGCCGTGAAGACCGGCACCGTCCGCCTGTTCCAGACCCTCGACCACCCGTGCGGGTACTACGACGACCGTAGTGCCCGCAATCTGGTGATCGATCCGCTGGACCCGCGCCTTCCGGATGTCTACGGCACCGCCCTGGCCTGGGGCTTCCGGCGCGCCGGCGGCCACGTCTATCGCCCGCACTGCCGGACCTGCCAGGCCTGCGTCCCGTGCCGGGTGCCGGTCGCGGCGTTCCGGCCCGACCGCAGCCAGCGACGCTGCCTCGCCCGCAACGGCGACCTGCGCCTGCGCTGGCGGACCGCGCGTCCGGATCCGGCGGTGCACGCCCTGTACGAGGAATACCTGGCCTGGCGTCACCCCGGCGGCGGCATGGACGAACCGGGCGACGACGACTTCCGCCGGTTCCTGATCGCGCCCTGGGGCATCAGCGACTACCTCGAGATCTGGGAAGCCGATACGCTGGTGGCGGTGGCGGTGACCGACGTCGCCCAGGACAGCCTGTCGGCGGTCTACACGTTCTGGCGTCCGACACATGCCCGACGCGGGCTGGGGGTATTCTGCATCCTGCAGCAGGTGGAGCAGGCGCGCCGCATGGGCCTGCGCCACCTTTATCTTGGCTACTGGATCCCGGGGCACCCGAAGATGCACTACAAGGCTGGATTCCGACCCATGGAGGTGCTGCGCGAAGGCCGCTGGCAGCCCCTGATGCCCGATTCCGATCCCGGCCAGGCGGCCGGACCGGCAGCATGAGGGCGCCGTACCTGGTCGCCGCCGCGCTGGCCGCGACGCTCGGCGCACCGGCCAGCGCCGATCCCGGCAGCGCCCGGCTGCGCGTGGCCACCTTCAACGCCTCCCTGTTCGACGCGCGCGAAGGCGCCGTTGCGGAACGCCTGCGCGGCCGTCGCGACGAGCAGCTGCGCCAGGTCGCGGCGGTGATCCAGCAGGTGCGCCCGGACATCCTGCTGGTCAACGAATTCGACTGGGACGGCAGCGGCCGCGCCGCCCAGGACTTCCAGTTCAACTACCTGATGCGCCGGCAGTACGGCCGCGATGGCATCCGCTACCGGTTCAGCCATTTCGCGCCGGTCAACACCGGCCTGGACAGCGGCCTCGACCTGGATGGCGACGGCCGCACCGGCGGACCGGGCGACGCCTGGGGCTACGGTGCCTATCCGGGCCAGTACGGCATGCTGGTGCTGTCGCGCTACCCGATCGTCCGGCGCGACGTGCGCAGCTTCCGGCGCTTCCGCTGGGCGGACATGCCCGGCAACCTGCTGCCGGTGCGCGAGGACGGCACGTCCTGGTATCCGGCCGCTGCGCTGGAGGTGCTGCCGCTGTCCTCCAAGAGCCACTGGGACCTGCCGATCCGCACCCCGGCCGGGCGCCTGCACCTGCTCGCCTCGCACCCGACGCCGCCGGCCTTCGACGGGGACGAGCGTCGCAATGCCCGCCGCAATCACGACGAGATCCGCCTGTGGGCCGACTATGTGTCCCTCGAGCCGGGCCGGGCCGACTACCTGTACGACGACGAGGGACGACGTGGCGGCCTCGCCGCCGACGCCCTGTTCGTGATCGCCGGCGACCTCAACGCCGATCCCCTCGACGGCAGCTCGCACCCGGGCGCCATCGCCCAACTGCTGGACCACCCGCGCATCCAGTCCCGGCCGGTGCCGGCCAGCGAGGGTGGCGTGGAGTCGGCCCACCGCCTGGGTGGCGGCAATCTCGGCCATCGCGGCGACCCCGCCCACGACACGGCCGTGTTCGGCGATCCGCCGGGCAACCTGCGGGTCGACTACGTGCTGCCGTCGACCGGCCTGCGGGTGGTCGACGCCGGGGTGTTCTGGCCGCTCTCCACCGAGGCCGGCGCCGATCTGCTGGACGCCAGCGACCACCGCCTGGTGTGGGTCGACATCGAGATCGAGATGCCGCCCCCTGCCGCGCCGCGCCGAAACCCGCGCCGGGCGCGCGGATACTGAACGCCGTCGCCCGCCACTACGGGACGCGGCCTCAGTCGTCCCGGAGCGGCCGGACCTCGCCCAGGCTGTCGACGTCGCCGACCAGGTCGACGCCGTCGGGCGGCTGGAAGCGGAACAGGTCGGCCGGCAGGTCCACGTTCCGCCGCCAGTCGCTGAAGGCGATGGTGGTGCGGCCGCCCAGGCTGTCGACGAGTTCCATGCGCGCGACCCCCTGGCCGTCGAGGCCGAGCTCGGCGCGGCTGAACGAGCCGTCGTCATCGAGCGGATCCAGGCGCAGCCAGTCCAGACCGTCGCGCCGTCCGGCCTCGCTGACCCGGTAGCGGGTGTCCAGGCTGCCGGGATCGGTGAGCACCACCAGCGGGCTCTGCGCCTCGGCGTCGGCCTGGCGCCGGACGCTGACCTGCTCGAGGTCGACATCGTGCAGCCAGACGTGGGTACCGTCGGCGACCACGAGCTGTTCGTAAGGCGTCAGGTAATGCCACAGGAACAGACGCGGCGCCTTCAGCGCCAGCGTGCCGGTCGCGGTCTCGCGCAGGCTGCCGTCGCCGTTGTAGACGCGCTGCTCGAACCCGGCCTGGACGGAGACCAGGCCATCGCTGGCGCGCGCGAGGGCGGCGCGCGCCTCGCCCGCCTCGAGCGGGGGCGGAACCAGCAGCAGCCAGGCGAGGCAGCAAAGAAGGGAAAGAGGTCGGCTCATGGCGGTCTCGTCGTTGCCTGGGGCGGGAGGATAGCGGCGCCGCGCTGCCGACACAGATAGCGGCAGCTGGCTGAAGCGGACAGGAACCGCTGGCGCCGCCGGTCGATTTCCGCGCCCCGTCGCATCGACGTCGTGGCCGTCCGGGCGGTGGCGGCCAGCAGGAGGCCGGCGTGCCGCGGCGATTCCCTGGCGCAGGATCGACCGTCCGTCCGGCGCGGTGGGCACGGCCGCGTCCCGGCCCGGCGGCGTACTCCGGCGCGGGACTCCCCCGGCGGCTCAGTCCCGCGGCGGCGGCGGCGCGAGCACCTCGCGGTTGCCGTTGTGCGAGGGTGGCGAGACCAGGCCGGCGGCCTCCATCTGCTCGATCAGGCGGGCGGCGCGGTTGTAGCCGATCTTCAGGCGTCGCTGGACGCCCGAGATCGAGGCGCGCCGGGTCTCCAGCACGCATTGCACGGCCATGTCGTAGAGGCGGTCGGATTCCGGATCGTCGCCGGCGCCCTCCTCGGGCAGGCCGGTGGGTCCCACGTACTGGCCATCGCCCAGCATCTGCACCTCCTCGAGCACGCCGTCCATGTAGGTGGGCTCCCCGAAGCGCTGCTTCAGGAACTCGACCACCCGGTGCACCTCGTGGTCGTCGACCCAGGCGCCGTGCACGCGTTCCGGCGTCGCCGTCCCGGGCGGCAGGTACAGCATGTCGCCGCGCCCGAGCAGGGTTTCCGCGCCGCTCTGGTCGAGGATGGTGCGCGAGTCGATCTTGCTGGACACCTGGAAGGCGATGCGGGTCGGTACGTTGGCCTTGATCAGGCCGGTGATGACATCGACGCTCGGCCGCTGGGTGGCCAGGATCAGGTGGATGCCGGCGGCGCGGGCCTTCTGCGCCAACCGGGCGATCAGCTCCTCGACCTTCTTGCCGACGATCATCATCATGTCGGCGAACTCGTCGATCATGACGACGATGAACGGCAGGGTCTCCAGGGCCGGCGGCGCCGGCCCGTCCTCGGGCCGGAACAGCGGGTCCAGGACCGGCTGGCCGGCGGCCTTGCCGTCGCGGATCTTCTTGTTGAATCCGGCCAGATTGCGGACGCCGAGCGCCGCCATCAGCTTGTAGCGGCGCTCCATCTCGGCGACGCACCAGCGCAGCGCGTTGGCCGCCTCCTTCATGTCGGTCACCACCGGCGCCAGCAGGTGCGGGATGCCCTGGTAGATGCTGAGCTCGAGCATCTTGGGATCGATCATGATCATCCGGACGTCGCCGGCGGTGGCCTTGTAGAGCAGGCTCAGGACCATGGCGTTCAGCCCCACCGACTTGCCCGAGCCGGTGGTGCCGGCGACCAGCAGGTGCGGCATGCGCTGCAGGTCGACGACGATCGGCCGGCCGCCGATGTCCTTGCCCAGGGCCAGCGACAGCGGCGAGCCCGCGCGCTGCCAGGCCTCGGCGCCGAGGATCTCGCCCAGGTAGACGGTCTCGCGCTGGGCGTTGGGGATCTCCAGGCCGATAGTCGACTTGCCCGGGATCACCTCGACCACGCGCACGCTGACCACCGAGAGGCCGCGCGCGATGTCCTTGTCGAGGCTGGAGATCTGGCTGGCGCGGACCCCCGGCGCGAGCTCCAGTTCGAAGCGGGTGATCACCGGGCCGGGGTAGACGCCGACGACGCGCGCCTCGATGCGGAAGTCGCGCAGCTTGAGCTCGACCTGGCGCGACAGCGCCTCGAGCGCCTCGGGCGAGTAGCCGGGCGGCTGCGGCTTGGGTTCGTCGAGCAGGGACAGCGGCGGCAGGTCACCCTCGCCGCCGGCGCCCGGGAACAGCGGCATCTGCACCTCGCGGCGCGGCCGCTCGGCCCTGGCCGGAGGCTCGGCCGGCCGTTCGATGCGGACCGGCTCGCGCTCGGCGCGACTCAGGCGGTCGGCCTTGCGCACCTGCTCGCGCTCGACGCGGGCCACGCGCGCGGCGCTGCGGTCGTCGCGCTGCCGGAAGCGCCGGCCGAGGAAGGCGACCACGGCGAGGACCCAGCCGCCCAGGCGGTCCATCACCGCCGGCCAGGCGATTCCGAAAGCCAGCGTCACCGCCGCCAGGAACAGCGCCAGCACGAGCAGGCTGGCGCCGACCTGGCCGAAGGCGCCGACCAGGCTGAGGCCGATCAGCTGGCCGAGCAGGCCGCCCGGCGAGGCCGGCAGGCCGGTGCCCGGCGCCAGGTGCAGGTAGGCCAGCGCGCAGCCGGTCAGCACGAACAGCAGCAGGCCGACCAGGCGCAGACTGGGGTCGAAGCGCGACTCGTCGGCGCGCGGCCGCACCGTGTTCCAGCCCAGCCACATCAGAAGGAACGGCAGGGTCCAGGCGACCCGGCCGAAGAAGTACAGGCTGAGGTCGGCCAGCCAGGCGCCGGCGACGCCGCCGACGTTGCGCACCGGGCCGTCGCTGCCGGCATGGGACCAGCCCGGGTCCTCCGGGTGGTAGGTGAGCAGGCAGATCAGCAGGTAGATGGCGACCGGCAGCAACAGCATGAACGCCACGTCGCGCAGGTGGCGCTGCATCGACGACGACAGCAGCGGCCGGTCGCCGTCGCCGCGGCCGCCGTTGCCGGCTCGTCGCTCAGTGCGCGCCATGGAGGCTCCCGTGCGTGGTGCCGGCGATCATGCCACGGCGGCCGCCGCGAGGGCCGCAGCCGGGATCAGGCCATGCCCTCCAGCGCCGGGTGGACGAGCTTGCCCGCCTCCACGTTGATGCCGCGGGCGAGCGGCGCGAACTGCCGCCAGCCGTCGCCGCCGGCGAGCTTGGACACGAACGGCAGGATCGCCGCGCAGATCGCCTCGGACGAGGTCTTGGGCACCGCGCCCGGCATGTTGGTGACCGCGAAATGGGTGACGCCGTGCACCTGGTAGGTGGGCTCGGCCCAGGTGGTCGGCCGGGTGGTCTCGAAGCAGCCGCCCTGGTCCACCGAGATGTCGACCAGCACGCTGCCCGGCTCCATGCTGCGCACCATGTCCTCGGTCACCACCCGCGGCGCCTTGGCGCTGGGAATCAGCACCGCGCCGATCACCATGTCGGCGTCGGCGACCTCGCGGGCGACGTACTCCTCGTAGGGGTACAGGGCGGTGACGTTGGTGCCCAGCGCCATCATCTCGGCCAGGCGGTCCTGGCGCTTGTCGAACACCACCACGTTCGCGCCGCCCGCGGCGGCCAGGGCCGCGGAGTTGCCGCCGGCGGCGCCGGCGCCCAGCACGACGACCTTGCCGCGCTCGGTGGACGGCAGGCCGCCCAGCAGCTTGCCCTTGCCGCCCATCGGCTGGTGCAGAAGGTGGGTGCCGACCTGGGTGGCGATGCGGCCGGCGATGATCGACATCGGCGCCAGCAGCGGCAGCGCGCCGTCGTCGAACTCGACGCTCTCGAAGGCGACGCCGGTCAGGCCGATGTCGAGCAGCCTGCGGGTCAGCGCCGGTTCGGCGGCCAGGTGCAGGTAGCAGAACAGCAGGTGGTCGCGGCGCAGGTGCGCAAGGTCGCCGGCGATCGGCTCCTTGACCTTGACGATCAGTTCGCCCTGGCCGTAGACGGCGGCGGCGTCGGGGGCGATGCGCACGCCGACCCGGGTGTAGGCCTCGTCCGGAAACCCGCTCTTGATGCCGGCGCCGGTCTCCAGCCAGACCTCGTGGCCGCGGCGGACCAGGTCGGCGCAGGCGGCGGGGACGAGGGCGACGCGGCCCTCCAGGGTCTTGGTTTCGCGCGGGATACCGATGCGCATGGCTGCTCCGGGTGGCGGTTCGGGTTCGGACGGCTTGATCGACCGGCAGCGCGGCCCCATGCTGTGTGCGGCTTCGCGTTCGCGAAGGACCGCATCCGACACCACGAACGACGCCCGCCGGCAAGCGGGCAAGGATACTACATGAGCGCCCGACACTCCCGACTGCTGATCCTCGGTTCCGGCCCCGCCGGCTACAGCGCGGCGGTCTATGCCGCCCGCGCCAACCTGAAGCCGCTGCTGGTCACCGGCCTGCAGCAGGGCGGCCAGCTGATGACCACCACCGAGGTCGACAACTGGCCCGGCGACGTCGAGGGCCTGATGGGCCCGGACCTGATGGACCGGATGCTGCGCCACGCCCAGCGCTTCGACACCGAGGTGGTGTTCGACCACGTGATCGAGGCGGACCTGGCGCAGCGGCCTTTCCGCCTGCGCGGCGACGGCGGCGAGTACACCTGCGACGCCCTGATCATCGCCACCGGCGCCACCGCCAAGTACCTCGGCCTGCCCTCCGAGCAGGCCTTCATGGGCCGAGGCGTGTCGGCCTGCGCGACCTGCGACGGCTTCTTCTACCGCGACCAGGAGGTGGTCGTGGTCGGCGGTGGCAACACCGCGGTCGAGGAGGCGCTGTACCTGGCCAACATCTGCAGCAAGGTCACCCTGGTGCATCGCCGCGACAGCCTGCGCGCCGAGAAGATCATGCAGGACAAGCTGTTCGCGCGGCAGCGCGAGGGCAAGGTCGAGATCGTCTGGGACCATGTCGTCGACGAGGTGCTGGGCGACGACAAGGGCGTCACCGGCGTGCGCATCGCCCCGACCCGCGGCGGCACGCCCCGCGAGATCGCCGCCAGCGGCCTGTTCGTGGCGATCGGCCACAGCCCCAACACCGGCCTGTTCGACGGCCAGCTGGCCATGCGTTCCGGCGGCTACCTGGTGGTCCGCTCGGGGCTCGACGGCATGGCCACCCAGACCAGCGTGCCCGGCGTGTTCGCCGCCGGCGACGTCGCCGACTCGGTGTACCGCCAGGCGATCACCTCGGCGGGATCGGGCTGCATGGCCGCGCTCGACGCCGAGAAGTTCCTGGACCACGGCTGAAACGTCGCCAGCCCGTCCGGGCCGCCCCCCGGACGGGTTCCCCCGGGCGCCCCGCCCCGGATCGCCCCCGCAGCCGGCAGTCCTGCGGCGGGCGGATGAACCGCAGCGCAAGCGCCGCGATGCGACGACGGCGCCTGTACGGCCGTCTTCGTACACTGACGCCATGGCCCTGACCCTGCGCATCCATCCCAGGATCGACGAGATCCCGGCAGCCGACTGGGACGCCCTGCGACCGGACGGCAACCCCTTCCTGGCCCATGCCTTCCTGGCCGGGCTGGAGGCGCACGGCTGCGTCCGCGAGGACCTGGGCTGGCAGGCCTGGCACCTGGCCTGGTACCGCGACGGCCGCCTTGTGGCGGCCGCGCCGTGTTATCTGAAGGGCAACAGCCACGGCGAGTTCGTGTTCGACTGGACCTGGGCGCAGGCGCTGGAACAGGCCGGCGGCCGGTACTACCCGAAGCTGCTCTGCGCGGTGCCCTACACGCCGGTGACCGGCCCGCGGCTGCTGACCGGCGCCACGCCGCAACCGGCCCTGGCGCGCGCCCTTGCCGATGCCCTGATCGCCCAGGCCCGGCAGCTGGGCCTGTCCGGGGCCCACATCAACTTCCCCGACGCCGGCCAGGCGGCGCAGCTGGCGGGCGACGCCCGCTGGCTGCCGCGCATCGACCTGCAGTTCCACTGGCACAACCAGGGCTACCCGGACTTCGATGCCTTCCTGGCCCGGCTCAGCCACAAGAAGCGCAAGAACATCCGCCAGGAGCGCGAGCGCCTGCATGCCGCCGGCTGGCGCTTCGAGCGCCTCCGCGGCGGGGCGCTGGCGCCGCGCGACTGGCGCTTCATCCACGCGCTCTATGTCGGCACCTTCGCGGACAAGGGCAACTACCCGGCGCTGACCGAGGACTTCTTCATCCACCTGGGCCAGGCGATGCCCGACAACGTGCTGCTGGTGCTGGCCCGGGCGCCGGACGGCCGGCCCGCGGCGATGGCCCTGTTCCTCGAGGGCGGCGGCCGGCTGTATGGCCGCTACTGGGGCGCGCTCGCCCAGGTTCCGGGCCTGCACTTCGAGTGCTGCTACTACCAGGGCATCGAGCACGCCATCGAGCAGGGCCTGGCGGCGTTCGAACCGGGCGCCCAGGGCGAGCACAAGCTGGCCCGCGGCTTCCTGGCCACGTACACGCATTCCTTCCACCACCTGCTGGTCCCGGCCCTGCATGCCCGCGTCGCCCAGGCCCTGGAGCAGGAACGCCAGGCCGTGGCCCACTGGGCCGAGGCCCTGGCGGCGCGCAGCCCCTATGCGACCGCTGCCGCGGCTTGACGAGGCGCCGTCGGCGCCGTTCCCGCCGCTGACAGGCGCCCTGCGCGCGCCCGACGGCCTGCTCGCGGTCGGCGGCGACCTGTCGGTACCGAGACTGGTCAACGCCTACCGGCATGGCTGCTTTCCCTGGTTCGGACCGGGCGACCCGCTGCTGTGGTGGGCGCCGGATCCACGCTGGGTGTTGCCCTCCGACGCCATCCACGTGTCCCGCAGGTTCGCGCGCTGGCTGCGCGGTTGCGCCTGGACGGTGTCGTTCAACCGGGACTTCGATGCCGTGATCGCCGGCTGCGCCGAGACGCCGCGGGCCGGTCAGGACGGCACCTGGATCGTGCCGGAGATGGTCGCGGCCTACCGCGGACTGCACCGGGCCGGTCATGCGCACGCGATGGCCGTGCACGACGCCGGCGGCGACCTGGTCGGTGGCATCTACGGCGTCGGCCTGGGCCGGATGTTCTTCGGCGAATCGATGTTCAGCCGGGTCAGCAACGGCTCCAGGGTGGCCCTGCTCGCCCTGTGCCGCCACCTGGCCAGTCACGGCGCGCCGGTCGTCGACTGCCAGTTGCACAGCGCGCATCTGGCCCGCCAGGGCGCACGGCCGATGGCGCGGAGCGAATTCGCCGCACTGGCCGCGCGGCTGTGCGATGCGCCGGTACCGGCGACGCTCTGGCAGCCCTGGCCGCAGCCCCGGGCAGCCAGCGCCCTGCCCTCCTGACGCCCCGGTGCGGCCGCTGGGCCGGCGGTCGCGCCGGATTCGCGGCACGACCACCGGTCGGGCGCTTGCCTGCGCCCGGCCGGCCCCCATCTGGAGGACAATCCGCGGCCCGGTTCCGCCGATACCGACCGAAGCCGATGCCTTTTCACCTGCCGGCCCGTGCCGGCCCCACCTTCCTGGCCTGCCTGATGACCGTGTCCTGCACCAACCCTTCCCAGCCCCTCGATGCGCCGGGCGACAGCCACCGGCCACCGCTGGCCGAGCAGCGAACCCACACAGTGGCGTCGGCCAGCGGCGATCGTGAGGATCCGTGGTACTGGCTGCGCGACGACAGCCGGCAGGATCCGGCGATGCTCGCGTACCTGCAGGCCGAGAACGCCTGGTTCGAGCGCCACATGGCGCCCCTGGCGCCGTTGACCGACCGCCTCTACGAGGAGATCGTCGGGCGCATCAAGCAGGACGACGCCACCGTGCCCTCGCGGCATCGCGGCTACTGGTACTACGCCCGTTACGAGGAGGGTCGCGAATACGCCATCCATGCCCGCCGCAAGGACAGCATGGCGTCGCCCGAGGAGGTCCTGCTGGACGGCAATGCCCTCGGCGAAGGTCTGGACTATTTCCAGATCGGCAACTACGCGGTCAGCGACGACGGCCGGCTGCTCGCCTGGGCACAGGACACCGTCGGTCGTCGCCAGTACACCCTGCGCTTCCGCGACCTGGCGACCGGCCAGGACCTGCCCGACACGATCACCGGGGCCAGCGCGGACCTGGCCTGGGCCGCCGACAACCGCACGGTGTTCTACATCGAGAACGATCCCGACACCCTGCTCGGCCGGCGCGTCAGGCGCCATGTCCTGGGGACGCCGGCGGCACATGACGTCACCGTCTACGAGGAGGCGGACGACAGCTTCTACCTGGGCGTCGACCGCAGCGGCGACGAGCGCTACGTGGTCATCCACAGCGGCAGCACGGTCACCGACGAGGTGCGCTTCCTGGACGCCGGCACGCCGGAGGGCGAGTTCGAGGTGCTGGCGCCGCGCGAGCGCGGCGTCGAGTACTCGGCCGACCATATCGACGGGCGCTGGATCATCCGTACCAACTGGCTGGCACCGAACTTCCGGCTGATGGCGGTCGGCGACGCGGCCACCGGCAGCCGGGACGGCTGGCAGGAGCTGCTGCCGCATCGTGACGACGTCTACCTGGAGGAGTTCGAGCTGTTCCGCGAGTTCCTGGCGATCGGCGAGCGCAGCGAGGGCCTCAAGCGCGTGCGCATCCGCGCCTGGGACGGGTCGCGCGAGGAGTACATCGGCGCCGACGAGCCCGCCTACGTGGCGGAGATCGACGACAACCCCGAGCAGGACACCCGCTGGCTGCGCTACCGGTACAGCTCACTGACCACGCCCGGCACCGTCTACGAGGTCGACATGGCGACCGGGGAACGCCGCCTGCTCAAGCGCGACCCGGTGCTGGGCGGCTTCGACAGCGCCGACTACGTCACCGAGCGGACCTGGGCGATCGCCGACGACGGCGAGCGGATCCCGGTCAGCCTGCTCTACCGCAAGGGCCTGGCGCGCGACGGCAGCGCCGCCCTGTACCAGTACGGCTACGGCGCCTATGGCCTGTCGATGGACCCCTACTTCAGCTCGGCCCGGCTTTCGCTGGTCGACCGCGGCGTGGTGTTCGCGATCGCCCACATCCGGGGCGGCGAGGAAATGGGGCGACGCTGGTACGAGGCCGGCAAGCTGCTGGCCAAGCGCAACACCTTCACCGACTTCGTGGCGGTCACGCGCCACCTGGTCGAGCAGGGCTACGCCGCACCCGATCGCGTGGTCGCCGCCGGCGGAAGTGCCGGTGGCCTGCTGGTGGGCGCGGTGGCCAACCTCGCGCCGGAGCGCTACCGCGCCATGGTCGCGCACGTACCCTTCGTCGACGTGGTCACCACCATGCTCGACCCGAGCATTCCGCTGACCACCAACGAGTACGACGAGTGGGGCAATCCCGGCGAGAAGGCCCATTACGACCACATGCTGTCGTACTCGCCGTACGACAACGTCCATGCCGGCCCCTACCCGGCTCTGCTGGTGACCACCGGACTGTGGGACTCCCAGGTCCAGTACTGGGAACCGGCCAAGTGGGTGGCGCGGCTGCGTGCCACCGCCACCGGCGACGCCCCGCTGCTGTTCAAGACCAACCTCGAGGCCGGCCACGGCGGCAAGTCGGGACGCTTCCGGCGCTATCGGGAGATCGCCGAGGAATACGCCTTCCTGCTGGGGCAGCTGGGGATCGTCGACTGATCCGTGCCGCGGGAGGTCACCAGGCCTCGCTGGCCAGGGGGCGTGGGCCGCCCGGGACCGGGCGACTCAATCGCCCCCGGGCCGGCCTGCCAGCGGCGGCGTTTGGGGCCGGGACATACGCCAGGCGATGGCGCAGGCGCTCGACCTGGCGCAAGCCCGTCCGATCGGGTGCCCGGCGGGCAACCGGATGGTCGATCAGGACCTGCCCATGTCGGAACGCGTGCAGCGGACATCGGAGAGCCTTCAGCTCCCCGAGCACTGGAGGGGGCCACCGTTGACGCGCCAGCAATCGATTCCTCCCGTTCCTCCAGCCCCAGTGCCGATCGAACAGTGGATGCCGGCCATTGTGGTGGCCAATTCGCACCACCTGTGCCGGTCCTGGGGGCGATGGTTGCCGGGAAGATAGGCGCCGCCCGGGCAGATTCCGGTTTCCGGGTCGTAGCTCGGATCGGGAATGCTGGCCCCTTTGGCGTCGACGGCCGTCCCCAGCACGTATTCGGCGCGGTCCGGGTTTGCCGGTGCGATCCGCACCGTGGCCAGGGAGCCGTCGCTGAAGACCACCCGGATGCGGACGCTGGCGCCGGAGTCGGGGGCCATGCGCAGGCCGGCCCCCGGTTGCCCGGTGGCGACGACCTCCCTGAGCCGCGATCTCACCGTTTGCAAATGCGGCCTGTGGTCGACCAGGCGGTTCACGGCATCCGCGATCGCGTTCCGGATCGAGCTGTCCTGCACGAGATCGTAGGCGGTCGGATCACCCGGCCCCGATCGCGGCGGCCGACCGCTCAGCCAGGGCGCAAGCTCGTCGTAGGAAACGGTCTCGTTGGCGTGGAAGGACCGGCCGTATCCTCGCCAGGCATCCCGGATCCGGCGAACCAGGGCCAGTGTCCGGTCTTCTGCGGGAAGCTCGGCAAGGACAAGCGAACACGGGGTGCAGGCCTCGGGGACGCCCGGCTCCGCAGCCGCACCGGAAGGCCCTGACGGAGCCGATCCGCAGCCGACCTGGACAGGGAACTTGCCGATCTCGCCGGGCTCGCCGAACACGTAACGGGTCACCGGGTCCGCCTTCCCGGCGACTTCCGAGATCGCGTAGGGGCCGGCACCCGCATCGCACCGATGGGCCGGACCCGTGGAGACGCCCCGGGCCGCGCCGGGCAGCGCCAGCGACAACCCGAGCAGCAGGATGGACAGCCCTCCCATGGTCGACACCTGAAAGTCTTCAGCGATGCCAAAGTGCATCATGCATGGATGCACGTGTCCACAGTCGCGGATGCCGGCGCGGCATTTTCCGACCAGGAAACCGGAATCATCCTGCGCCCCCCCGGCACGCGCCGGGACGATCGATTCGCCGCGGGAAGGATGCCCCGCCGCGCTGCCCGGACTACTGAGGGCTCATCAGCTCCGCGGAACCGCGCGAATAGCCATCGGCGCTGACCGCCGGGGCGACGCTGACGCGGATGCGCAGGCGGTCGCCAGGATCGTAGTCGAGGCGCGACATGTAGACCTCGCCCCGGTAACGGTATTCGACGTCGTAGCCGGTGACCTGGGTCTCGACCACGTACTCCTCGACCAGGTGGCAGCGGTTCTCGCTGCGATACCGGGTTTCGCTGCCGGCAGCGTGCCCGATCGCGCCGCCGGCCACCGCCCCGGCGACCGTGGCCGCGCGCCGGCCGCTTCCGGAACCGATCTGGTTGCCGATCGCCCCACCGATCAGGGCGCCCAGGACGGTGCCGCCGGCGCTGCGCGGGCCGGTGCGCTCGACGCGGTCGTAGTCGTCGCAGTACTCCACCGCCCGCGGCACCTCGACGTCGGCATAGACCGCCTGCACCCGGAGCACCTGGGCGTAGGCGAAGTTGACGTGTTCGGCGGTGGCCTCCGGGTAGGCGCCGGACTGGGCCAGCGCCGGAGCCAGCGGCAGCAGGATGCAGGAGGCGGCGCCGGCCAGACGGCCCAGCAGGGGGGAGTGCTCGCGCATGGTCGATCCGAGTGGTGCCGGGAGCGGTCGGGTCCGGGCGAATTTAACGTGCCGCCAACAAACGGCAGATGAACCCCGGCGCCGGATTTTTCCAGCGCCGGCGGGGCTTTGCTAGAGTAACCGTTGCTGCTTCGCACAAGAACCTTATGCAGCTCAAACTTTTCAATAGCTTGACGCGAAAACTTGAGGTCTTTCATCCGATCGACCCCGGGCGCGTCACGATGTACGCCTGCGGCCCGACGGTCTACAACTACGTGCACATCGGCAACGCCCGGCCGCCGGTGGTGTTCGGGCTGCTCGCGCGGCTTCTGCGCAGGCTGTACCCGGGCGTCGTCTATGCCCGGAACATCACCGATGTCGACGACAAGATCAATGCCGCGGCCGCCGCCCAGGGCGTGCCGATCGGCGAGATCACCGCCCGCTTCGCGGCCGCCTACCATGAGGACATGGCGCGGCTGGGGGTCGATCCCCCGGACCTGGTGCCGCACGCCACCGACCACATCGAGGCGATCATCTCGATGTGCCGGCGCCTGCTGGAGAGCGGCCACGCCTATGCCGCCGACGGCCACGTCCTGTTCGACGTCGCCTCCTTCCCCGACTACGGCCGGCTGTCGCGCCGGTCCACCGACGAGATGCTGGCCGGCGCCCGCGTCGAGGTCGCCCCCTACAAGCGCAACCCGGGCGACTTCGTGCTGTGGAAGCCCTCGACCCCGGATCTGCCCGGCTGGGACAGCCCCTGGGGCCGGGGTCGCCCCGGCTGGCACATCGAGTGCTCGGCGATGGCCCGGGAACACCTGGGCGAGACCATCGACATCCACGCGGGCGGCATCGACCTGCAGTTCCCGCATCACGAGAACGAGATCGCCCAGAGCACCTGCGCCCACGGCGGCAAGGTGTTCGCCCGCTACTGGCTGCACAACGGCCTGCTCAACATGGGCGGCCGCAAGATGTCCAAGTCGCTGGGCAACGTGACCCTGGTCCACGACCTGCTCGACCGGCATCCACCCGAGGCACTGCGCTACGTGCTGCTCTCGGCGCACTACCGGCAGCCCCTGGACTGGTCGGAGGCGGCGGTCGAACAGGCGGTGCGTACGCTGGACCGCCTGTACGGCACCCTGCGCGACCTCGCCGACGTCGAAGCAGGCGACCCCGGGGAGCCCCCCGCTGGCGTTGTCGCGGCCCTGTGCGACGACCTCAACACGCCCGAGGCCCTGGCCCTGCTGGCAGGCCTGGCGAGCCAGGCCCGCCAGGCCGACGACGCCGCCGCACGGGCACGCGGCAAGCGCGCGCTGCTCGATGCCGGCGCCCTGCTCGGCCTGTTGCAGCAGGATCCCGAGTCCTGGTTCACCGGGGCCGGCGGCGAGGACCAGGCCAGCGCCATCGACGCCCTGGTGGCGCAGCGCCAGCAGGCGCGCCAGGCGCGCGACTTCGTCCGCGCCGACGCCATCCGCGACCAGCTTGCCGCCCTCGGGGTGGTGGTCGAGGAGGGACCGGAAGGCGCTCGCTGGCGGTGGGACCGGTGAGCGCCAGGGCCCGGGAGGAACAGCAGCGGATCGCCGGGGAGTTCGCGCTGTTCGGCGACTGGAGCGAGCGCTACCAGTACCTGATCGACCTCGGCCGCAGCCTGCCGCCGTTCCCCGACGCCTGGCGCGACGAAGCCCACCGCATCCACGGTTGCCAGTCGATGGTCTGGCTGGTCGCCGAGGGCGACGCTTCGGCGCTCACCCTCCATGCCGGCAGCGACTCGGTGATCGTGTCCGGGCTGATCGCGCTGGTGCTGCGGGTCTACTCCGGCCTGCCGGCGGCCGACATCGTCGCCACCGAGCCGGATTTCATCCATGCCATCGGCCTGGGCAGCCACCTGTCGCCGACCCGCAGCAACGGCCTGGCCGCCCTGCTCGCCCGCGTCAAGGCGCTTGCCGGGCGGGCGGCCGCGGGCGAGGTCCTGGTCGCGCCGCCGCGCTAGCCGAGCCGGCAGGCGGGGGTGGCCGGAACCGTGTCGCTTGCGGTGCCGCCGGCGCCCCGCCGGTCATCCGGCGTTCGGTTGCCGCCGCCGGCCGCTGTGCTAGCTTTCCGCGATCGCCGCCACCGCCCCCCGATGCAGACCGCCTGGACCCTCGACGAGATCGACTGGAACGCGTTCGAACCCCGACGCGTGGACCCCGTCCAGCTCGCCGCGGTCAAGGCCGCCGCCCTGGTGGAGTTCAATGCCGACGACTACGTCGCCTACCTGGAGCGGGTGTTCGCCGGCGAGGCGGAGGCACTGACGCTGATCCGCCAGTGGGGCGACGACGAGCGCCGCCATGGCATGGCCCTGGCGCGCTGGGGAGCGCTGGCCGACCCGGCCTTCGATTTCCAGTCCGCGATGGCGAGGTTCCGCGCCGGCTACCGGATCCATCCCGACGCCGTCGCCAGCGTGCGCGGTTCCCGGGCCGGCGAGATGATCGCGCGGTGCATCGTCGAATGCGGCACCTCGTCCTTCTATTCCAGCCTGCGCGACGCCAGCGGCGAGCCGGTCCTGCGCCAGGTCGCCGCCCGGATCGCCCGCGACGAGTTCCACCACTACCGCCTGTTCCACGCCCTCTACCTCCGCTACGCGGCGACCGACCGGATCGGCCTGCTGCGCCGGCTGGGGATCGCCCTCGGGCGCATCTCCGAGGCCGACGACGACGAGCTCGCCTACGCCTGGTGGAGCGCCAACCTGGCCCCCACCGGGCAGGTCTACGACCGTACGGCCTGCTTTCGCGCCCAGCAGAAGGCGGCGCTGTCGGGCTACCGCCGCGAGCACGTGCGCCGCGCCGTGCACATGATCGCCAGGGCGGTCGGGCTGCGACCGGACGGCCACTTCGCCCGCGCCGCCACCAGCCTCGCCTGGTGGCGACTCCGCGGCCGCGGCGCCGGCGCCAGCCCATCCGCACCTTCCCACTGACGAGGATCCGATCATGCGCCTGCTCCCCCGGCTCGGCCTGTCCCTGCTGACGCTCTCCGCCGCCGTCGCCACGCCCGCCCAGGACGAGGGCGACATCGGCTTCCCCTCGGTCGAGGCCGCCCGCAGTGCGCTGCTGGCGCGCGACGACGTGCGGATGTCGAGGGCCGACGGCTGGCTGAGCATCGAGGACCCGGCGAACATGTCGATCTGGACCTTCGCGCCCGAGGACGATCCCGCCCATCCGGCCGTGGTCAGACGCAGCGTCCTGGACCGCGATGGCCAGGTGGTGATCCGCATGGACATCCGCTGCGAGGGCGATGCGGCGGCCTGCGACGCGCTCGAGGAGCATTTCCTCAGCCTCAATGCCGGGGCCGGTGAGGCCCTGCCCGCCCAGGACGACGCCGACCCCAACCGCTGATCGCCGCCGCCCGCACGCTGCCGGTGCGGGCCGGAGCGCCCGCGCACCCGCCGGGCCGGCTTCCCGCGCCGCCCGGCGTACGCCCGGACGCACGCGCGGTTCCTCGACCGGCCGGCAACCGATACCCTGTCGGCCAGCCAGCCGCCACCGGAGATCGCCATGCAGGTCAAAGCCGCCGTTGCCCACCGCGCGGGTGCGCCGCTCAGCATCGAGACCGTCGATCTCGACGGGCCGCGCCATGGCGAGGTGCTGGTCGAGATCAAGGCGACCGGCGTCTGCCACACCGACGCCTTCACCCTGTCCGGGGACGATCCCGAGGGCCTGTTCCCGGCCATCCTCGGACATGAAGGGGCCGGCGTCGTGGTCGATGTGGGTCCCGGGGTGACCACCCTGCGCAAGGGCGATCACGTCATACCGCTGTACACCCCCGAGTGCCGGCAGTGCGAGTACTGCCTGCATCCGAAGACCAACCTCTGCCAGGCGATCCGCTCGACCCAGGGACGCGGCCTGATGCCGGACGGCTCCAGCCGCTTCTCGATCGGCGGCGAGCGCATCCACCACTACATGGGCACGTCGACCTTCGCCCAGTTCACCGTGGTCCCGGAGATCGCCCTGGCGAAGATCCGTCCCGATGCGCCGTTCGACAAGGTCTGCTACATCGGTTGCGGCGTGACCACCGGCATCGGCGCGGTGCTGTTCACCGCCGGCGTCGAGGTCGGCTCGAAGGTTGTGGTGTTCGGCCTGGGCGGCATCGGGCTCAACGTGATCCAGGGCGCGCGCCTGGCCGGCGCCGACATGATCGTCGGCGTCGACCTCAATCCGGCGCGGCGCGGGATCGCCGAACGTTTCGGCATGACCCACTTCGTGGACCCGGGCGAGGTCGCCGGTGACCTGGTGCCCTACCTGGTCGACCTCACCGGCGGCGGCGCCGACTACACCTTCGAGTGCATCGGCAACGTCCGGGTGATGCGCCAGGCGCTGGAATGCGCCCACAAGGGCTGGGGCACCAGCGTCATCATCGGCGTGGCGCCGGCCGGCGCCGAGATCAGCACCCGGCCGTTCCAGCTCGTCACCGGGCGCAACTGGCGCGGCAGCGCGTTCGGCGGCGCCCGCGGCCGGACCGACGTGCCGCGCATCGTCGACTGGTACATGGAAGGCAAGATCGAGATCGACCCGCTGATCACCCACACGCTGCCGCTGGAGCGGATCAACGAGGCCTTCGACCTCATGCACGCAGGCGAGTCGATCCGCACCGTGGTCCTGTACTGATCCCGCCGCCGGCGCGCAGGCGCCGCGGCCGGTCCGCGGGAGGACGGCGCGGTCGGCCGGTCAGGGAGCGCTGGCGGCGAGTCGATCGAGGACGGCGTCCTTGTCCTGCCAGAGTGCGTTGATCCAGTCACGGGCGGCGGCCTGGACCGATGGGTCGGAGGGATCGTCGCCGGCCCGCAGGGCCGGCGGCGCCGGCACCGACCGCACCAGGACCGTCACCTGGCGCACCTCGCCGGCGAGCAGGCCAGCGAGGCTTGGCGGGTCGCCCCGGTAGGCCACGGTGACGTCGAGCACGGTGTCGATCGCCTCGCCCATGGCCCCGAGCACGAAGGCGACGCCCCCTGCCCGCGGCCGCAGCAGGTGCCGGAACGGCGAGCCCTGCCCCGCCTGCTTGGCGGCGGTCACCCGGGTGCCCTCGGGGAAGTTCATCACCGCCACCGGGATGTCCCGGAAGCGCGCGCAGGCGCGCCGCGTCGCCTCGAGGTCGCGGCCCGCCAGCGCCGGTCGCCGGGCGATCTGCTCGCGCGTGTAGCGACGCATGAACGGGAAATCAAGCGCCCACCAGGCCAGGCCCAGCAGGGGCACCCAGACCAGTTGCCGCTTCAGGAAGAAGCGCAGTAGCGGAATGCGCCGGTTGAACGCCTTCTGCAGCACCGGGATGTCGACCCAGCTGCGATGGTTGGCAAGGACCAGGTAGTGGCCGTCCCGCCGCAGCCCGGGCGGCAGCTCGACCACCAGGCGCAGCGGGGTCAGGCGGTCGAGCAGGGCAGAGTTGACGCCGATCCAGCTCTCGGCGATCGCCATCAGGGCCAGGTCGCAGGGGCGGCGCAGGGGCTTCCAGCGCAGCACGGCCTTGGCCAGGGCGACGATGAGCAGGGGCACGATGTGCACCAGGGTGTTCGCGGCCAGCAGCAGCAGGCCGGCGGCGATGCGCAGGATGCGGGTCACACGGGCCATGGCGGCGGACTGCGACGGAGCGAGAGCGCAGGGTAGCGGAGCCGGCGTGAAGGATGCCGGCGCGGCGCACCCCTACCGCCTGCCGGCGCCCGGCATTACAGTCGGGCGCCGACTTTCCCCGCAGGATCCCAAGGACATGACACGGAGTCGTCGCGACCCCACGCGCAAGCGTCCCATCCCTTCCCGGCCGGCACGCGCCCCCCGGGGCATCCGCGTGGTCCTGGATCGCCCGGTGCTGCTGCTGGTCGGTCTGGGCCTGCTGCTCACCGGCTACCTGTCGGTGGTCGCCCTTGGCGACGGCCGCCCGGCGCTGTGTTCCGCGGAAGGCGGCTGCGCCATCGTCCAGGGCAGCCGCTGGGGCAGCCTGTTCGGCCTGCCGGTGGCGGTATGGGGTTTCGGCCTGTACCTGCTTCTGCTGCTCGCCAGCCTGGACCCGGCGCCGGCCCTCAAGCGCTGGCGCCGGATGTGGCGGCTGGCCCTGGTCGGCGTCTCGATCAGCGTGTTCCTCACCGTGGCGGCGGCCGTGCACCTGCGGGTCGCCTGTGGCTGGTGCCTGGCCTCGCTGGCCCTGATCGTCGCGCTGTTCGCCCTGCTGACCGTGCGGCGGCCCGACGCTGCGCCGGGGCGACCCTGGCCGCGTTTCCTGGCGCCGCACCTGGCCGCGATGGCCCTGCTGGTCGGCGGCATCGGCCTGGCCCAGAGCGGCGTGCTGCAGCCGCCCGAGGATCCGCGCCTGCGCGACCTGGCGCTGCACCTCGAGCGCACCGGCGCGAAGTTCTACGGCGCCTTCTGGTGTCCCGCCTGCCAGGAACAGAAGAAGCTGTTCCGCCGCTCGGCTGCGCGCCTGCCGTACGTCGAGTGCAATCCCGACGGGCGTGGCGGTATCGCCGCCCTGGCCTGCATCGACGCCAACGTCGCCGACTATCCGACCTGGGTGATCCGCGGCCGCAGCCATGCCGAGGTGCTGACCCCGGAGCAGCTCGCGCGCCTGAGCGGGTTCCGCTGGGACCGCGACGGCTGAGCGGCAACGATCGGCGCCGGCAGGCCCGCTGCCCTGCCGGGAGCTGAACGGGGTCGTCGACTGCAGGCGGGGTGGTGACTTCCGGCCGATGGCGGTTGCCGGAACGGCGCGCACGATGGCGCTACCTCCCCTCCCTGTTCCATGCAGCCATGAACGCTCCCAATCCCCGCTTCCTGCCGCAGCCCGAGAACCGAGACGAACAGCGACTGGCGCCGGCGCCGCGCCCCTCGGGCTATCGCGATTCGGTCCGGCCGCGTCGGGCGCCCGGCACCGGCTATGGCCGCAGCAGCGGCTGGGCACGCAGCCACCGTTACGCCGAGGACGGCGGCGAGGACTTCCTGCGCCTGGGTTGAGCGCCCGCGGACGCCGGCGCCGCCCACCGATGAGGGCTGGTTGCTGCGGCGTGCCGGCTGCGGCCGTGGCGGAGGCGGCCGCGCGGCCGGTGAATGGCCAGGTCAGCCCCCATGGCCCCGGACGGGGGACCCGGATAACGATCAGGACCGTGGTTGTGCAACGCGCTGTCAGCGCGTTGGCGCTGGCGCCGCGCGCGGACCGGACACGCACGGATCGCCGGGTACCAGCCACCGCCAGGGGCGCTCCGCGGCCCTTCGGATCCCGATCCGCGGGGTCGCCAGCGCCGTCAACGGCGGCGGCGTGCCGTCGTCGACGAGCCGGTAGGGCCCCGATCCCCCCAGCAGATCCAGGCCGTCGTGCCGGCGGTCGATCGCCATCGCGCGGGCCAGCCGCCCGGGCCCCCGGCACAGGTCACGGTCCCTGAGGCAGCCGGGGCGCTGTTCGCGCATGGCGGCCAGTCCGGACAGGGGGTGCAGGGCCCGGATCAGGACACCGTGGCCGGGTCCGGCGCAGACCACGTTGGCGCAGTGGTGGATGCCGTGGCTCAGGTAGACGTACAGGTGGCCGGCCGGACCGAACATGGTGGCGTTGCGGGCGGTCGGCCCGCGGAACGAGTGCGCTGCCGGATCCTCGGCGCCCGCGTAGGCCTCGACCTCGACGATGCGCCCGACCCGGCCGTCGGCGCAGGCCAGCAACTTGTTCAGGAGGCGTGGCGCCACCTCGGCCGCATGGTCGGCCAGGAGTTCGGGCGCAACTGCCGGCATGGCGCGATGAGGCAGGGTCATGGCGCCATGCTGCGGCAAGGGCGGCTGTCTGGAAACTGAACACAGAGCAGGACTGCATTCGGGCATGACCTTCGGGACATGCGTCTTGGGGTACCGGTGCTCTACCTTACCAACACACTAGAGCAACCCCGAGGAGCAGCACCATGGACCGCAGCATCGAGCGCACCACCGCCCAGACCCCGTCGCCGGTCCGCCGGATCGACACGCCCCCCAGCCCGGCCCGCTATGCGCCGCGCCGGACCGGCACCGGCTACGGCCGCAGCAGCGGGTGGGCCCGGGACCGGCAGTACGCGGCAAACGGCCATCGCGAACTGATGAGCGTGCGTTGAACCGCGCTGCCGGCGGCCGCCCCGGCCCGTCCATGCAGACGTCACGCGGTTCGCGCATGGGCGTGCGCCGGGGCCGGCCGGCCCCGGCGACCTGAACCCTGGCCACGCCAAAACCTGCGTTTCCCGGGGAAACCTGAACAAGCGCCTCGGTCTTGCCGGAACGGGCGGTTAGCATCGCCGGGTCACCGCAGGCGAACCCGAGATGCCGCAGGACCCCATCCGGCCCGACCCCGACGCCGCAGCGCCGCCGCAAACGGTCGAGGGTGAACGGCCCGCCGACCCTCCCCGCGCCGCCTGGACCACCCGGTTGCTCGACGCCGTCGAGTGGGCCGGCAACCTGCTGCCGCATCCGGTCACCCTGTTCGCCCTGCTGGCCGTTTTCATCGTCCTGCTCAGCGGCCTGTTCGCGGCCTTGGGCATCGCCGTCGACGACCCGCGGCCCGAGGGTGCCGCCGGTCGCGCCGCCGACGGCACCATCGCGGTGGTCAGCCTGCTCGATGGCGAGGGCCTGCGGCGGATCGTGACCGGCCTGGTCACCAACTTCACCCAGTTCGTTCCCTTGGGCACGGTGCTGGTGGCGATGCTCGGCGTCGGCATCGCCGAGCGCTCGGGGCTGCTGACCGCGGCGATCCGCGCCCTGGTGCTGCGCGCACCGCGCAGCCTGGTGACCGCCGTGGTGGTGTTCGCCGGCGTGTTGTCCAACACCGCCTCGGAGATGGGCTACGTGGTCCTGGTGCCGCTCGCGGCGGCGATCTTCCATGCCCTCGGGCGGCATCCGCTGGCCGGACTGGCCGCGGCCTTCGCCGGCGTCTCCGGCGGCTACAGCGCCAACCTGCTGATCGGCACCGTCGACCCGCTGCTGGCCGGCATCACCCAGGAGGCCGCGCGCCTGATCGATCCGGCCTACGAGGTGCACGCGGCGGTCAACTGGTACTTCATGATCGTCAGCACCTTCCTGATCACGGTGCTGGGCACCTTCGTCACGGTGCGCATCGTCGAGCCCAAGCTCGGTCCCTACGACGCCGGGCTGATGAGCGCCGAGGGCCCGCCCGAGGTCAGCATGGCGCCGCTCACGCCGCGCGAGCGGCGCGGCCTGCGCAACGCCGGGCTGGCTGCGCTGGCGGTGGCGGCCCTGGTCGCCCTGCTCACCGTGCCCGCCTGGGGCGCCCTGCGCGAACCCGGGGTCGATGACACGCTGGCCTCGCTGCGGCCGTTCCTGACCGGCATCGTCGCCCTGGTGTTCGTGTTCTTCGCGGTGCCCGGCTTCGTGTACGGCCGGACCACCGGCAGCCTGCGCAGCGACCGCGACGTGATCGAGGCGATGGCCGCCTCGATGTCGACGCTCGGCCTCTACATCGTGCTGGTCTTCTTCGCGGCGCAGTTCGTGGCCTTCTTCAACTGGACCCAGATCGGCCAGGTGCTGGCCGTGGTCGGCGCCGACACGCTCCGGGGCATCGGCCTGACCGGCCCGCTGGTGTTCCTGCTGTTCATCCCGATGTGCGCCCTGGTCAACCTGTCGCTGGGCTCGGCCTCGGCGCAGTGGGCGGTGACCGCGCCGATCTTCGTGCCGATGCTGATGCTGGTCGGCTACAGCCCGGAGGTGGTGCAGGCCGCCTACCGGATCGGCGACTCGGTGAGCAACCTGATCACCCCGATGATGAGCTACTTCGGGCTGATCATGGCGTTCGCGGCGCGCTACGTGCGCAACCTGGGGATCGGCACCCTGATCGCCATGATGCTGCCCTACAGCGTGGTGTTCGCGATCGGCTGGACCCTGCTCTTCTACGCCTACGTGTTCGCGCTGGGCCTGCCGGTCGGGCCGGGGGCGCCGACCCACTACCCGGCGCAGCCCTGACGCGCGCCTGAAGCGCCGCGGCGCCCCGCGCCGCCGCGGGCGCCGCGGCCGGCTAGCATGAGGGCGCCCCATCGCTTCCGGAGTCGCCCATGCACCGCCTGTCCCCACCTCGCCGCGGCAACCGCCTGACCCGCTGGGTGGCCGGCCTGGCCGCGGTGCTCGGACTGGCCGTTTCGGCCGTGCTCGGCGCCTTCGTGTTCCTGGCCCTGCTGGGCCTGGCCCTGGTCGCGTCGCTGGTGCTGGCCGTCCGGCTCGCCCTGCTGCGCCGGCGCCTGGGCCGGACGCAGGGACGCCGCCCGGCCGGCGCCCGTGGCGGGGTCGTCGCCGACGCCGACTACGTGGTCCTGGAGCGCCGCGCCGCGGACTGATGCATCCGGCTCTCGTGCCCGCGCGCTGGGGACCGCCGCCCTGATCGGGTACCCTCCCCCTTGCCGTCCTGCGCTCCGCACGGAGTGGGCGCAGGGCGGCTGGTGAGGGAGGAGGTCGGCCATGGATGACCAGTTGCCAGCGAAGCCGGCGTCGGGTCCGGCGATCGCCGACGCGATAAGGGAATTGCAGCCGTTCCGGCGCGACCCGGTGATCGGCTGGTTCCTGCGCCGGGACGCCTGGGTGACGCCGGTGTTCTTCCTGGGCTTCTACGGCCTGCTGGCGCTGGCGACCCTGGCCGACGGCACCTTCTGGTCGATCCCTGCGCCCCCGGGCCGGTACCCGCCCGACGCCCAGTTGGTCCCGTTCGTGCGCGAGTATTTCGGGCCGGTGTTCCTGCTGCTGTGGTTCCCGGCGATCGTCCTTTACGCCCGTTTGCTCAATGCCCGCATCCGCCACACCGTCCAGTCACTGTACGAGCGCGGCATCCTGACCGCTGAGGTCGAGGCGCCCCAGGCTTACGTCGCCGCCTGGCAGAAGCGCTTCGACAGCCGCTGGGCGTGGCTTGCGTCGGCGCTGTTCATGGCCTGGTTCCTGGCGTTCTGGGTCGCCGCCCGCCTTGGCGCCCTGGACGGCAGTCTCGGCATCGTCGTGCACGCCTCGTCGCGCGATGCGGTGTTCGCCTTCGCCTGGATCCTGGCCCTGTCGGTGCTGGGCTCGCACCTGTTCATGTCGGTGTTGTGGCGGGGGGCGGTCAGCGCCAGCCGGATCCACCACACCTTCCGGAAGGAGCGCGACCCGCCGATCCGACTCAAGCCGCTGCACCCGGACAACTGCTGCGGCCTGCGCTTCGTCGGCGACTTCACCCTGCTCAACAGCGGCTACATCGCCTTCTTCCCGCTGTTCCTGAGCCTGCTGGTCTGGTTCTATCCGCGGTTCCTGGACAACGCAGTGACCGGGTGGCTGCTGGTCTACGCGGGCGCGGCCTTCTATCTCGTGGTGGCCACCTTCGCCTTCGTGGGCCCCACCTACAGCGCGCACCGGCGCATGCACGAGGAGCGAGAGGACATGCTCAACGTCCTCAACGAGCACTTTTTCCAGCGCTACGACGAGGTGTTCGAGAAGCTGCACGAGATCAAGACCGACCCCGCCAAGGTCGAGGAGAAGATCCGTCTGCTCAACAATATCCGCGAGTACTACCGGGAGGTCGGCCGGCGCGCCGTGTGGCCGTTCAACCTCCGGGTGGTGTCGGAGTTCGCCGGCGTCGTCGGCGCCCCCCTGCTGCTGCTTTTCCTGGAGCGCCTGCGCGGCTGAAGGCCGCGAGCCCGTTCCCGGGCATCGCGGCCCCGCCTGCGGCTCAGGGCAGGTGCCGCCTGGCCAGGCGCGCCCGCAGCCCGGTCAGCCAGACCTCGACCGGCCCGAGGTGATCGGCGTCGAAGCGGACCAGAAGCCACAGCGTGCCCTGACCGTCGCTGCGCGCGATGTAGGGTGCGCCCTCGATGCCGGCGGTCTTGAACTGCCACTGGCCGGGTTGGCCGGTGGTGCATGGCTGCGTGGTGGCGATGTCGCCCGCCTCGCGAAGCCATCCCGGTCGCGAGGCCCCTGGCAGGTCCAGGTTCAGCACCGCGAACGGCCGGCCGTCGCGTTCGCCGGCGACCACCAGCGGTCGCCGCGGGTCCGCGCCCAGCCGCACGCGGACGCCTTCGCCTGGCGGAGCCCCGGCGCCTGCGCAACCCCGGAGCGCGTTGCTTGCGAAGTCGGCATCGAATTCGATGCGATAGGCGGTGTCCGGTTCGAGCCCGCGCAACGGCACGGTCGCCGCCAGGGTCAGGCCGCCGAACCAGTTGCTGCCCGCCAGGCGCAGGCCGTGGCGATGGGACACCGGCTCGGGCATGCGCGCCCAACCCGCCGCCAGGTCCAGCTGCGGCCGCTGCCCGATCGCGAACCCCGACAACAGGGCATGGACGTCGTCGCCGTTGCGCTGCAGGCCGAACGCCACCTGGCGGTCGAACTCGGCATCGGCGTTGCAGCGGAGGCCATGGATGCCGGTCAGGCGGCGCAGCGGCAGCTGGCCGGTGGCGAACTCCGGGTCGGCGGAACGCCAGTCCATCACGGCATCCTCGCAACCGCTGAAGCCGACCGTCAGATCGCCCCAGGGGCGCTGGCGCACAGCGGCTTGCGGCCAGGACCCTGGCGGCATGCCGCCATCGGTCCGGTACATGCGAGCCTCGATTCGATCGCCGAGCACTTCGCCGCGCCCGAACAGCCAGAGCGGTCGTCCATCGGCGCCGTAGGTGAGCCAGGCGATGGTCGCGGCGTTGCCGTCGACGATTCCGATCTGTACGCCGTGGCCGGGCTGTTCGGGGACATGCCAGTGGCCGGAGACGCCGGGATCGACGCCGGCGACCGGAGGCATCGGCAGGTGCGACTGGGCCTGCGCCGGGCCGGCCGCGGGCAGTAGGGTGGCGGCGAGCGCCAGCAACAGGGCGCGCAGGAAGGAGCTGGATGTCATGTCGTGGTTCCGTTTCTGGGGAGGGAGAGAGGGCAAGGCATGGCCACGGCGCAGGCGCCGCAGGGCTCGGGGCACGGTGGTCCCGATCTCTGCGGAAACGCAGTGCCGGGGCAAATGCTGTCGTCCACCGGCCGGCCGGTGCGCCCGGCGACGACCGCGACCGACGGCAGCACCGGCGGCGCGCGCCGCCTGCGGGCGGCCGGCGTCGGGCGCCCTGGCCGCGGCGCCGCGGTCCGCCGGACGCCGCCGGCACGCGCGGCGCACGGTTGCCGTCGTCGATCCCGCAACGGCAGCCCGGCCGGGCGAGCCAGGGATGTGGCGGCCGGCGATGCGGCGTGTCGTCTTTCCATCCCGGCCCCGGCGTTGCTATCGTGCCGGCCGGAGGCAGGGGAGAACGCGTGGCGCAACCGGAAAGTTCGCTGCCAGAGGCCGCCGTGCCAGCCGTGCGACTGCCCGGCATCGAACTCGACCTCGAGGGCCGCAGGCTGCTGGTCGATGGCCGCCAACGCGCCTGTTCGCAGCGGGCCATGGCTCTGCTCGCCCTGCTCCAGGAGCGTCCCGGCCGGGTGTGGCCACGCGGGGAACTGCTCGACGCCCTCTGGCCCGGCGGGCAGGTGGTCGCCGACGAGTCCCTGAGCCAGCTGGTGTTCCGCCTGCGCGCCGCCCTCGGCCCGCGCGGCGACTGCATCGTCACCGTTCGCGGCGTCGGCGTGCGCCTGGATGCCGCACCCGAGCCCTCCGCCCCGGCAGGGCAACCGCGTGAGGAGCCGCCGACCGCCGCCGCGGTGCCGCCGGCCGTCGCCGCCGGGCACCCGACGCTGCCGCCGGTGGCCAGCGTGGCCGGCAGCGGCGACGCGGCGCCGGGCGCTCCGGCCGCCGCGCCAGCGGGCCCGGTCGGCAAACGGATGATGCTGCCCCTGCTGGTGGTCCTACTCGCCCTGGCCGCCCTGCTCCTGTGGCGGCTGCAGGCCGGCGGCACGACCGATCCGCGCTGGCTGGACGTCGGGCTGGGCGTCGAGGCCGGCGACCTGGGCGTCGCATCGGCTCAGGCGCGTGCGCTGGTCGGCGAGGCGTTCGGGCAGGACCGCCAGGGCGATCGCGCCCGGGCCCGCGCCCTCATGGAGGCCGCGCACGGCAGCACGGACTCGCCCCTGCCCGCCCTGGTGCTGGCCCTGTGGACACTGAGCATCGACGACGGCAGCCAGGCCCGGGAGTGGCTCGCCCGGGCCGCGCAACGGGATCGCGGCGGCAACGCCTACCTCCTGCTCCTGGAGAACTATGTCCGCGCCGAGCTCGGGGATCGGCCGCTGGACACCATCCGCCACGCCGGCGCGCTGCTCGACCTGAGGCCGCAGGCCTGGTTCCTGCGCCTGGCGCGCGCCCACCTCTACGGGTTCAAGGGGCTGCGCGATCTGGCCCTGGAAGAGCTGCGCGGCATCGCCGCGGACGACCTGCGCCACCCGAGGCTGGCGATGGCGGTGGCCGACCTGGCCGCCTACGGCGATGTCGCCGCCGCGCGGGCCAGGCTGGCCGGTCTCGATCCGGCGGCGGACACGCCCGACCTGGCGCTGGCCCGGGCCCGGATCGACTGGAGCGCCGGCGATCTGGCCGGCGCGCATGACGGACTGATCCGCACCGCGCAGCTGGCGCGCAGCCGGGGCCAGTTGGACATCCACGATCGGGCGCTGGCCTACGCCGGCCTGCTCGACCTGGTCGGCGACCGTCCGGGCGCTGCGCTGCCGCTCCTGGAGCGTGCCAGGGCGGGCGCCCGGGAACGACGCGCCACCGGTCTCGAGCTCGACGTCACCTTGCTGCTGGCGCACGCCCATGCCGCCCTGGGACAGTCCGCGGAGCTGCGCGCGGAGATCGCGCTCGCCGTCCACCTGTCCGGCAACCAGCCCTCACGCAGCCTGGCCGACTTCACCCGGCTGGTCGCCCTGCGACTGGCGCCCGAGCTCGATTCCGCCGACCATCCCGAAAGCGGCGACCCGGGCGCCGCCAGCCTGATCGAGGCCCGTCGCGCGCTCGCGCGGGGCGACGACGCAGCGGCCCGGGCCCTGGTCGACCGGGCGGTCGCGCAGGGCACCCTGGAAGCGCGCCTCGCCGAGGAGACCCGCCTGCTGCGGGCCGAACTCGGCCTGCCGGTGCCCGACGGACCGCCCCTGCACCCGCCGCACCCGCCGCTGGCCCGCTTCGTGGTGCGGCGCCAGGTCGACGGTCGGGCGGATCCTGCCGCGACGGCGTCCGGCACGGACCGGCGCGCGCCCCGGGGCGCTGCGGCAGACAACTGATCCAGAAGGAAAAAATGTTCCGGCAACGGGACGACAAGACGAGTCTCAGGCAGGCCGGGCAGGCGTTCGCCAAGGTGGCAAGCCGTGGCGCATTCCGGCGCCGACACCCTGGACTCCAACCATGTTCACGATCCAACCCTGCAGCGCACGCCAGCTTGTCCTTTCCCTGCCGATCCTGCTTGCCCTGTCCGCCACCGCGCCGGTGGCACGGGCTGCGGTGTTCTGTGCCAACAACGCGACCGAGCTGCGCAACATCCTGGCGCTGGTCGGCGGCAACGGCGAGGCCGACGAGGTGCGCATCCGCAACGTGCGCATGCCGACCTCCTGGGCCATGGCACCGCTGTCGACCTATGCCGTGAACCTGAGCGACGGCAAGAACCTGCTGATCTCCGGTGGCTGGCGCAACAACCTGTGCACCGCCCAGGACCCCGACGCCAGCCGGACCGTGCTGCTGCCGGCCCCGGATCGCGGCATCCTGCGCGTCGACACTCCGGACGATCCGGCACAGCCCCTCCCGGTGGTGACCATCACCAACCTCACCCTGGCCGGCGCCGGAACGCTCGGCGGCCACGGCTGCGCCCTGAACCTGCACGGGCGCCACCATGCCCGGGTGGTGCGCACCCGGGTGGTCGACAACCAATGCGACAGCGCCGTGCTGCTCAGCGTTCGCGGTGGCGACATCGACCTGCTGGGCAACCTGATCGCGTGGAACAGCACCCTCGCCTCGGTGGTCCGTTCCCACCAGGATGCCGGCGCCCACGTCGGCAAGGCCGTGATCGCCGGCAACACGCTGACCGCGAATCAGGCCGGCACGCCCTGGGTCGTGCATTTCCCGGGCAATGCGGCCACGGTGAAGTGGATCGAGAACAATGTCGTCTGGGGCAACGCCCTGGCCGGCGGCTCGGCGGGCAACCGGGAAATCGAGCTGAGCGGCGCCATCCAGGCGCGGGTACGCCACAACCTCAGCACCGAAGGCCATGGCCTGCTGGGGGCGGGACAAGGCAACCTGGTCGCCCATGCCGGCTTCGTCAACCCGGACCATCCCTTGCCGGCCGCAGCGTCGCCGCTTCGCAATGCCGGCCTGTCGGCGCCCCATTCCGGGCTGCCGCCCTATGACCTGGCGGGCGTACCGCGCGTCGTCGAGGGCCAGGTCGACATCGGCGCCTTCGAATTCGAGAGCATCTTCACCACGGGCATGGAGTGACCGCGCCGGCGGCCGCCGGCACGCCCTTGCACGCATCCCCCAACCAGCCATAAGGAGCCAGAACCATGAAGCCGTACAGCCGTTCCCTGTTGCTCGCCGCCGCCGTGTCGGTCGCCCTGCTGGCGCCGATGCGCGCCCCCTCAGCCCAGGTCGGAGGGGATGCCATCCGGCAGACCCTCGAGCAGGCGCGCGAATCGGGCACGCGCAGCGTCACCCTCCATGTCCACGGCGCCACCGTGGCGATGCTGGTCACCGCCATCGAGGGCGACCAGGTGGTCGGCCGCAGCGCGCAGCACGGCCGCATCGTGGTGCGGATCGACCGCATCGACGCCGTATCCTACTGACCCAGCCGAAGGAGGCGGACCATGTCCCCCGAAGCCATCGAGCACGTGCGCAGCAGCTTCGCCAGGCTGCAGGACGACCTGGGCGGCACCGCCGCCCTGTTCTATCGCCACCTGTTCGAGCTGGCGCCGCAGGCCAGACCGCTGTTTCCCGTGGACATGCAGGTGCAGGGCGACAAGCTGATGTCGATGCTGGCGACGATCGTCGCGGCCCTGGACCGGCCGGACGATCTCGAGGCCCTGTTCGCCGACATGGGACGGCGCCATGTCGGCTACGGCGCCCGCGAGGAACACTACGACGCGGTGGGCGCCGCCCTGCTGCGCAGCCTGGACGAGGCCCTGGGCCCGGACTGGTCGCCCGAGGTCGAGGAGGCCTGGTCGCAGGTCTACGGGGAGATGGCCGAGGCGATGATCGGCGGCGCGGCCAACCCCGACCCGCCCGGGCCCGCCGCCACCTCCGGAGCCGCCTGAACGGGCGCCTCCGGGCCGGGCCGGCGGCCGGCGGTCGCCATGACCTCTGGCCGGGGTCGCCGGGCGGGCTGCGGAGTAGGATGGCCTGTCCGTCGCCACCCGGAGGAACCCGGCCATGATCCTGCGCGCATTCCTGGCGAGCCTGCTCGCCGTCGCTGCGACCGCCTGCAGCAGGGAGCCGGCACCCGCGCCGCCGGCCGAGCCCGCCCAGGCGCAGGCGCCGACCCGTCTAGAAGAGGTTCCGCTGATCCCGCGCGAGGCGCTGTTCGGCAATCCCGAGCGCGCCAACGTCCAGATCAGCCCGGATGGCCGCCACCTGAGCTGGATAGCGCCGGTCGATGGCGTGCTCAACGTGTGGGTCGCGCCCGCCGGCGACGCCAGCGCCGGGCGGCCGGTCACCAGCGACAAGGCGCGCGGCATCCGCCAGTATTTCTGGGCCTACCGTCCGGACACCCTCCTGTACCTGCGCGACAGCGGCGGCGACGAGGACTTCCGTCTGTATGCGGTGGACCTGGCCAGCGGCGCCAGCCGCGACCTGACGCCGTTCGAGAACACGCGCGCCGTCGTCTACGAAGTCAGCCACCTGCACCCCGACCAGGTACTGGTGGGCATGAACGACCGCGACCGCCAGTGGCACGACCTTTACCGGGTCGACCTCGCCAGCGGCGAGCGCACCCTGGTCCAGCGCAACAGCGAGCGGATCGCCGGCTACCTCACCGACCCGGACTTCCAGGTCCGCCTCGCCATCCGCTCTCGCGACGACGGCGGCAGTGACGTGCTGCGGCCCACCGAGGACGGCGGCTGGGAGGTTCGCGAGAGCATCGGCTTCGACGACTTCCTGACCACCGGCTACCTGAGCATCACCAGCGATGGCCGCAGCGCCTACCTTCGCGAGTCCCGCGAGCGCAACACCGTCGCCCTGTACGAGGTCGACCTCGAGAGCGGCGAGCGCAGCCTTGTCTTCGAGGATCCGCGCGCCGACGTCTCCGACGCGCTGGTGCACCCGCGCTCGGGCCGGGCCCAGGCGGTCGCCGCCAACTACCTGCGCAACGAGTGGACCGTGCTGGACCAGGACATCGCCACCGACATGGAGCGGCTGCGCGCCATCGGCCCGGGCGAGGCTTCGGTGTCCGCGCGCACGCTCGACGACACGGTCTGGATCGTCGCCTACGCCGCCGCGGAGGAACCGACTACCTACTACCGCTACGATCGCGCCGGCGACGGCGTCCTGACCCGCCTGTTCAGCGCCCGCCCGGCGCTGGACGGCATGCCGCTGGTGCCGATGTGGCCGGTCGAGATCCCTGCCCGCGACGGCCTGACCCTGGTCAGCTACCTGAGCCTGCCGGCGCATTCCGACCGCGACCTCGATGGCCGGCCCGAGGCGCCGGTGCCGATGGTCCTGCTGGTCCATGGCGGCCCGTGGGCCCGCGACCAGTACGGCTACTCGGGCTACCCGCAGTGGCTGGCGAACCGTGGCTACGCGGTCCTGCAGGTGAACTACCGCGGCTCGACCGGTTTCGGCAAGGACTTCGTGAACCGCTCCAACCACGAGTGGGCGGGCGCCATGCACGACGACCTGGTCGACGCCGTGCAATGGGCGATCGACCGGGGCGTCACCGCCAAGGACCAGGTGGCGATCATGGGCGGCAGCTATGGCGGCTACGCCACCCTGGTCGGCCTGACCTTCACTCCGGACACCTTCGCCTGCGGCGTCGACATCGTCGGCCCGTCCAACCTGGTCACCCTGTTCGAGTCGTTCCCCGCCTACTGGGCCAGCTTCATGGAGCAGTGGTACCGCCGGGTCGGCGATCCCCGCACCGAGGAAGGCAAGGCGCTGCTGCTCGAGCGTTCGCCGATCACCCATGTCGACCGCATCCAGCGGCCGTTGCTGATCGCCCAGGGCGCCAACGATCCGCGGGTGGTCAAGGCCGAGAGCGACCAGATCGTCGAGGCGATGCAGGCGCGCGGCATCCCGGTGACCTACGTGCTGTTCCCGGACGAAGGCCACGGCTTCGCCAGGCCGGAGAACAGCAAGGCCTTCGCGGCGGTCGCCGAGGGTTTCCTGGCGGTATGCCTGGACGGACGCTCCGAAGGCATCGGCGCCGATTTCGACGGCTCGAGCATCACCGTCCCGGTCGGCGCCGATGGCGTCCCGGGGCTGGCGGCCGCCCTTGCCGGACACGAGCAGGCGGTCCGCAACTGACCCGTCCCGCCCCGGGGGCGCCGCTTCGGCGTCGCCCCCGGGCGTTCCGGCGCATGCCACGAAAGTTCACGTGTTCAAGGCGGCTACCGCCCTTCGGCTGGTCCCGGCCAGGCTGTAGCATGGCCGCCGGAACAAGGAAGCGCCGATGACCGAGGACCGCATCACCGACCTGCTGCACGCCTGGAAGAGAGGCGACCGCAGCGTCGAGAACACCCTCATCGAGCGCATCTACCCGGTGCTGCACGACCTGGCGCGCGCCCAGCTGTTCCGGAGCGGCGGCCCGGCCACCCTGCGGGCCACCGAACTGGCGCACGAGGCCTACGAGCGCCTGCACCGGCAGCAGGGCGTCGACTGGCAGGACCGCAGCCATTTCTTCGCGATCGCCGCGACCGTGATCCGGCGTGTCCTGGTCGACCACGTCCGGCAGCGCCACAGCGCCAAGCGCGGCGGCGGCACGGTGGTGGTTGCCCTGGACGAGCGCCTGTCCGGGGAGTTGCCGAGCCAGCCCGACGGCGTCGACTGGCTCGCCCTCGACCAGGCGCTCGACGGCCTGGAACGGATGGATTCCGACTGCGCGCGGGTGGTCGAGTTGCGCGTCTTCTCCGGCCTGACCGTCGACGAGGTGGCGGACGTGCTCGGCTCGTCCAGCGCCACCGTCGGCCGCCAGTGGCGGTTCGCCCGTGCCTGGCTGGGCCGGCAACTGGACGTCCCGGCCAACTGAGCGAACCGCGACCGACCATGGCCGAGGCGCGCGTGCGACGTCTGCAGGAGCTGTTCCATCTGGCGGTCGACCTGCCGGCCGGGCAGCAGCGGCAGGCGCTGCTGCAGGCCTGCCCCGACGACCCCGGGCTGGTGGACGAGGCGCTGGCGCTGCTTGCCGGGGACCGTTCCGGCGCCGGCGCCCTGGGCGAGACGCGCCTGCCGGGACTGGCCGCACAGGCCGTTGCCCTGCTGCCCGCGGCCCTGACCGCCACCGGTGGCCGGATCGGGCCCTGGCAGATCGGGACCGAGCTGGGACGGGGCGGCATGGGCCAGGTCTACCGCGCCGTCCGGGCCGACGCGCCCCTGGCGCCGGCGGTGGCGCTCAAGCTGATCCGCGGCGACCGCCTGCAGCCTGCGATGCTGGAGCGGTTCTCCACGGAACGGCGCCTGCTCGCCCACCTCGACCACCCCGGGATCTGCGGCTTCATCGATGCCGGCCGGCTCCCCGACGGCACGCCCTGGGTGGCGATGGAGCTGATCGAGGGCGAACCGCTGCTCGCCTGGTGCGACCGCCGCCGTCTCGGCATCGAGGACCGCCTGCGCCTGCTGCGCCGGATCCTGGCGGCCGTGGCCCACGCCCATGGCCGTCTCGTGGTGCACCGCGACCTCAAGCCCGGCAACGTCCTGGTGACGGCGAGCGGCCAGCCCAAGCTGCTCGACTTCGGCATCGGCAAGTCCCTGGCGCCGGGCGACGACACCCAGACCGCCACCACCGAGCGGTTCCTGTCCCCCGCCCACGCGGCGCCGGAACAGATGCGCGGCGAGCCGACCGGGGTCGCCTGCGACATCTACGCCCTGGGCGCCCTGGCCTTCGAACTGCTGGCCGGGCGCCCGCCCTTCAGCCTTGCCGGCCTGCGCCCGGGGGAGATCGAACACCTGCTGCTGGAGGTGCCGCCGGAGCCGCCGAGCCAGGTCCGCTCCGACCCGACGGTCGCCGAGGCGCGCGGCCTGGCAGGGCCGGCCGCCCTGGCCAGGCGCCTTGCGGGGGACCTCGACACCATCCTCCTGCGCTGCCTGCGCAAGCGCCCGGAGGACCGCTACGCCAGCGTCGTCGAGCTCGACGCCGACATCGAGCGCCATCTCGAGCGCCGCCCGATCAAGGCGCGCCGCGGCGAGCGCGCCTACCGGGTGGGCCGCTTCATCGCCCGCAACCGCGCCCCGGTGCTGCTGGGTTCCGCGTTGGCGGTGACCGTGCTGGGCGGCGCCGCCGCGCTCGCGCTGCAGTCGTTGCAGGTCAGCCGGGAACGCAACGCCGCGGTGCTGGAGCGGGACCGCGCCGAGGCGGTCGTCGACGTCCTGCGCGGCGCCTTCCTGGCGGCCGACCCGTCGCGCACGGCAGGCGCGGACGTCCGCGTCCGCCAGGTCCTGGACGCCGCCCTGCCCCGCCTGGAGGCGGTCGCGGACAGCCAGCCGGCCTTGTTCGTCAAGCTGGCCGACACCCTGGCGGGCGTCGAGTTCGAGCTGTCCTCGGACTCCCGGGCCGCGCAGCTTGCCCAGCAGGCCCTGGCGCTGGCCGAGCGGCCCGGGGTCGACGCCGTGGCGATCCGCCGCCTGCGCCTGGTCGCTGCCCGGGCCCTGATCAACCTGGGCAACGTCGAACTCGCCGAACAGCTGCTGGATCAGCAGGCACGTGCCGATGGCGACGAGCGACCCGACTGGGCGGTGGCTCAGGCCTGGCTGGAAACCCGCACCAGCCGCCAGCGCACCGCGGAAGAACGCCTGCAGCGCGTCCTGGCCGGGCTGGCCGACGCCGGCCCGGAGCACGAACTGGCCACCGAGGCCCGCTGGCGCCTGGCGGACCTGCTGCGCCTCACCGATCGTCCGGAGGAGATGCTCGCCGCGCTCGATGCCACCCTCGCATGGCAGCTTGCCGAGCTCGAGCCGGACCATCCGCGTGTCGCGCGGACCCAGATGCGACGGCTGCATGCGATGTCGATGGGCGGCAACAGCGAGCAGGCGATGGCGGAGCTCGGGCCGGTGATGGACCGGCTGATCGAAAGTTATGGCGAAGCCAGCGCCATGGCCGCCCTGGTCCGCACCGCGCTCGGAGACACGCTGTTCCGGATGGGCCGGCACCAGGAGGCCGTGGACCATTACCAGCGCGCATGGGCCATCTGGAAGGATGCCCTCGGCGAGGGCCATCGCAACACCCTGCGCGCCGGATACAACCTCGCCCTGTACATGCGGGAGCTGCCCGACGGCGATCGCCGCGCCGAACCGATTCTGCGCGAGGTGGTGCGTACCGGCGAGCATCACCAGGCGCCGGGCGACATCGGCGTCTGCCTGTTCCGCTCGATCCTGGGCGAGGTCCTGTTGCGCAACAGGCAACCGGCGGCGGCGCTTGCCCTGGTCACCGACACGGCTGCGGAGGCCTGCGCCCGGACCGGCAATTCGGGCAACGTCCGGCGCCAGGTGGAACTCGCCGCCCAGGTGATGGCCGCGGCCGGCTGCGGGACGCCGTCGCCGCCGGCCGCGTGCCCGCGCGCCGCCGAGATCAGGCAGCGGGCGATCGCCCACCTGGAGAGCTGGGAGCCGGCCCGGACGCCCGGCGGCTGATCGACTGAGGGCGCAATTTCCGAGTGCATGAGGCAGGTCCGCCCGGGGGGAGTCGGGCCGCCCACCCACCTCGGAGATGCCCATGTCGATTCCCCACGCCCCCGCCCGCCTTGCCGCCTGCGCCCTGCTGTTCGCCGGCCATGCCCTGGCCGGCCCGAACTGCCCGATCCTCTCGTGCGATGCCGGCGACGCCTACCCCATCCAGGTCGTCGCCCTGGGACAGGAGTGCGAGGGCAACCGGCAGCGCTGCGCCTCGGTCCGGGAGTCCCCGCCCGAGGTCCGCATCGACTGCCATGCCAGTGTCGGCGGCCAGGTCTGCGAGGCCTGGCCGCAGGGAGAGGGCCTGGCCTACGCCTGGTCGGTCCAGGGCAGCCTGCTGCTCACGGAACCCGCGAGCGGCAGCACGCCGCTGCAGGGAATCGTCTGCGTCGGCTCGGGCGGCGACGGCATACTCTCGGTCGAGGTGCTGTCGCCGTTCGGCCTGTCCGCCAGTGCCCAGGTGCACCTGACCTGTCCCTAGCAGGCCGTCGAGAACGACCGTCCTGGTCGTTGTTCAAGTCGCCCGTCCGGCGCGGGTCCGGGCGCGCTCCCGTCGAGCCGACTGCTTGCGCAGTCGCTTCGCCGAGCGGCCATCCATGGCCGCGGCCGGCAGGCTGTTCTTCGATAGCCTGCCGGCTGCGGTGTCCGCCCATGCGGAACCCTGCCGTTCCTCAGGGGACGGCAAGGGCCAGGGATGCCCCCCGGTGCGCTCGCCTCGGGACCCCGCCCACCTGCGCACCAGGCCGGCAGGACGACCGGTTGCTGCGCCCCCGGCCCGCTGCCCGAGCCGCCTCGCGACGGCGTACGCCGTGAATACCGGAACGCGCCCTCATTCCCCGGATCCGGCCGCGCCGGCCGCATGCAGAAATGCCGCGATGTCGCCACGGTCGCGCACGCCCAGTCGCGTCAGAGGCGCCCCGGTCGCGGACGGCGGATGGTGCCGGTGTCGCTCGCCGAAGGCGTCCAGCTGCCGGCGCAGATAACCGGGGTGCTGGCCGGCCAGCCTGGGCAGATCGCCCTCGCCGAGGAACGACGCGCCATGGCAGGCATCGCAGGCGAACTGCCGGACCCGGATGCCGCCGCGCTCGACCGCCGCTTCGTCCACCCGCATGCGCCAGGCCGGCCAGGGCCTGGAGGCGAGCTCGGCGGCCAGGGCCTGGAGATCGGCCTCGGACATGCCGGCGACCAGCGCCGACATCGGGAAACTGTCGCGATGGCGCTCGCGGAACCGCCGCAGCTGGTTGACCAGGTAGCCGGGGCTCTGGCCTTCGATGATCGGCGCCTGCAGGCGCACCCGGGTAGGCCGGTGGCAGTCCAGGCAGCCGCCATCGACATCCAGCGGCTCGGCCGCCGCGACCAGGGGGAACAGGCACAGCATCAGCATGAACCGCATGCGCATGGCGGTCTCCGCGGCGACGGTGGTGCCGCCTGACGGCCCGAGTCTAGCCGTCCGGCGTGCCCGAAGGCACGCGGAGCCCGCCCGGTGCGGAGCCGGCCGAACCCGCGGCCAGCTCCGGCAGGCGCCGGGCACCGCAGGGATGTCCCGCCGCGGAGCGCGGCCGCGCTCAGTCGGGCGCGGACTCGGGGTCCGCGCCGGCCTCCAGCGTGCCGGCGTCCGCGGCATCGGGCGGATCGACGGTGTAGCCGCGCGCCGTCAGGACCGCCAGAACGCCGTCCTCGCCCAGCATCAGGTTCATGGGCATGATGCCGAAGCTGGTCGCATGGGCGGCCAGTGCGGCATCGACGGCTTCCAGCCAGGCATCGCGCAGGCGCTCGGGAAGACCCTCCTGCCCGAGCTCGGCGATCAGGCTGGACTGCAGGACCGCGTCGAAGCAGGCGCGGCCGGGATCGACGCCGGCCAGCGCCAAGAGGCGATCGAGGTCGCCGACGGCCCAGGCGTTGGCACGCTCGCGCATGCGGTCCAGATCCTGCTCCAGGCGCGCCATGGTCAGATCCAGGCACTCGGTGTCGGCAAGCGCCGTCTGCGAGAAGCGTCGCAGCAGGCCGCGCGGGTCCTCGATGCGGATCTCGACGGCGGGCTGCTCGGTCGGCACGTCGTTGCGCCGGGCGGCGCGTTCCACCACGGGCCCGACAACGCCCCCTGCCCGCAGGCCCTCGCCCTTGATCGCCTCGGAATACAGTCGGTCGGCGGCGAACAGCGGGCGCCAGCGTTCGACGCTGCGGTTGCGGGGCATGTGCCGGGCCTTGAGTGCCTGCCAGCGCGAGTACAGCTCTGGCGGCAGCAGATCGGCAAGAAGGACGCCCTCCGGATTGTTCCTGGCCTTCAGCAGGGAGGGCAGCAGGAACAGGCCGCGGACCCGGCCGATGCCGCTCTCGAAGCGCAGCGTCGGCGGGAAGATGACGACCTGCGACAGCGCGATGCGACCCTCGACCTCGTCCGACATCCAGCGCATCCGCCGCGGCAGGGGCGACACCGTGCCCAGCAGCCAGAAGCTGTTGTCCCCCTTGCGGATCCGCCACAGTCCCGGCCCGGGCTGGTCGCCGGTGACCAGCACCGTGGCCAGCACCGTGTCGGACTGCGCCGGTGTTTCCCCGCTCGCCCGGGCGTGCGGCGCGGTCACCAGCGCGGCAACGGCCGCAGCCATCAGCAGCAGGAGGCAGTGGCGGGGCTGGGCGGGCATGGGCATCGCGGCTCGCGGCGGGCACGGGGCGCGCAGCATAGCCTTGCCCCGTGCAGTCGACGTAAATGTTCCGTTGCCGCTTCCTGGCCTTGTCCATGCACGGCTCGCACGTGACGGACAGGAGGCGGCATGGTCGCGCGGGCGACCCGGGCATGGCCCCGCGCGTGCCCGGGCCATGGCTCGGGCCGGTTGCGGCCGCGCCCTGGCTGCCTGCCCCGGAAAGCTGAGCGGACGCCAAACGGACTGGCGTTTCCGGATGGGCAGCGCGCGATCGCCGGCGTATGAGTGGGGCCAGGAGCCACGGGCAGGGACGCCGAACAACGGGAGCATCGTCATGAGCGTTCGCAGTCTCGTGTCCGAACCGGTTCGCTGGCCCCGCGTCGGGGCGCTGTCGGCCGCCTTCAACCTGCATGGGGTCGCAGCCGCCCTGCTCCTGATGGCAGCCACGGTGCCGACCTCGACGACCACACCGGTCCGTCCTGCACCCGTGATGAGCGTCGAGATCGTCGAACCCCCGCCGATCGAGGTGCCAGCCGTTCCGGTGGCGGCGATCGAGGAGGCGACGCCGGCGCTGGTGCCGGCGCCACGACCGGCACCGCGCCTGGCCGAAGTCCTGCCAGGGCCGTCGCTGCCGAGCCCGGTGGCAAGCAACCTTCCGACGGCGGATCCGTTGCCGCTGGTCGGCCCTGATCGGGGCGCGATGCCCGCCGCGGCGCCCGCAGATCGCGGTGTCGCCTACGAGCGCGTGCGCGAACCGCGCTATCCGGCCACCGCGCGCATCCGCGGGTTCCAGGGCGAGACCGTGCTCCGGGTCCTGGTGGCGGCCGACGGCCAGGTCCGTTCGGTCACGGTCGCGGCCAGCAGCGGCCATCGCGAACTCGACCAGGCGGCCCTGGCGGCGGTGCGCACCTGGCGCTTCCAGCCGGCGATCGAGCAGGGCCGGCCGGTGGCGGCCTGGGTGCAGGTGCCGGTGGTGTTCCGCCTGCACTGAACCGGCATCGGGCACCGGCCATCGTCCTGCCCCGCGGCCAACGCGCCTGGCCGCGGGGCTTCTCGCCCGCGACCGGCCGCTCATCGCGACGTCGCCGGGGATCGCAGCGCCCGATCGCCCCGTCGCAGGCCACGCAGCCCGGCTCCGGGCGCCGCTGCGGAGGTCGCCGTGAACCAGTCCGGCGGGTCGGCGCGTCCGGATCCCCCGGCTGGCGGGCGATTCCCGGACCGGGGAGTCGCCGGCACCGGGCACCTGCTGACAGTCCGGACGCGCGGCCTGCGTTGCTGTCGGGGTCGATCCCAGCCCATGGAGCCCGTAATGCCCCTTTTGCGCCCGCTGTCGGCCCTGCCGATCGTCGCCGTCCTGCTCGCCGCCTGTGGCGGCAGCGCGACGCCGGACTTCCCCCCTGACTACGCCGACCGGTTGCAGACGGCCTGGGACCTCGCCGGCCGTGGCGAGAACCCGACCCATGCCTGCAGCATCGTGGTCGGTTTCGCGGTGGGACGGTCCGGCAACTCGCCGGACGCGCGTCCGGAAGCCGCCCGGGCATTCCAGGCCTGTTACGTGGACATCGCCGCGCGCTACCTGGATGTCCGTCTGGCGGGTCCTGCCGGCCAGGACGAATGTGGTCGGCTGCTGGGCTACGCGACGATCGCCCGGATGTCGCTGGGCGGTTTCGCCAGCGAGATCGGTCTGGACCGCACGGCACTCGACCGCCAGCTCGCCGATCGCATCGGTGGCCGGGTGCGCCTGGCGTGTCCGGACCTGGCCGACGGGATCCTGGGTACCTGACCGCCGGCAGCCGCGCCGGCTGACCGGTGCCCTCGCTGTCGCCCCGCGCGCGGGGCGTGCCGCCGCCGGATCGGCACCGGCCGCCCTGGACCAGGGAGACGGGGATGCCGGCGCCCGGCGCCGATGGCAGCGATCGAGGTGGCATTACGGAGCCTCGACGGCGACACTGGTGCGGTCCGGCCTGCGCGCGTCGCCACGCGCCGGCGCCGGGACCCGCGGTTGCAACTGCACGGAGAAGCGGTGGGGCACTTGAAACCCGATGCTCACGGACTGCGCCGGACGCCGGCGCCAGTTCCGCGCCTGGAGGGCGACGCCTGCCTGGAGGGCGAAGCCTGCCCGGAGCAGGCACCCGTCGGCGATTCGCGAGGGGCCATCGGCCGCCTGTCGGCCATCGCTCCGGCGGCGGGACGGCGGGGTCGGTGACATGAGGGTGCTGCCCGCCGCCGGCTATCGCCTCGAGCGCTGGCGCAATGGTGGCGGGTCGACCCGCGTGATCGCAGCGGCCGGTCGCGACGGCGACATCGATGGCCAGCTGCCGGACTGGGACTGGCGCCTCTCGCTGGCCGACATCGACGGCCCGGGTCCTTTCTCGATCCTGCCCGGCGTCGCCCGTCACCTGATGCTGGTAGAAGGCGGCCCGCTGTCGCTGCGCGTCGGGACGGCCATCCGGACGTTGTCGGCTGCGGGCGATGAGGTCCGCTTCGGGGGCAGTGCGCCGGTCGACGTCCGCCCCGACACCGCCCCGGCCCGGGTGCTGAATCTCATGTGGCGCGACGCCAACCTGTGCGGCCGGCTGCAGCGCGTCGCCCTGCCCGGCTGGAGGCCGCCCGTGATCCGGGGCGCCACCGTGTGCTGGCTGCTGTACCTGCTCGCCGGCGAACTGGGCTGGCCAGGCGCGAACCTTGGCCCAGGCGACACCCTGCTGGCTGGCTCCGGAGAAGGCTGGACGCCCCCCGCGGTCGCGCGGGGTCATGGCATCCTTGCCCACCTGGAGGCGCTGGCGGCAGCACCCTGACCGGACAGGCCCCATCGCCAGGTCGGCATGGGCCGGGCCAGCTTCGCGCCGGCCAGGCTGCCCGCCGGCAGCCGATCCACGCGGGATCCGACGGAGACGATGCATGCAGGCGACACTGCTGACCACCGTGCTGCTGCCGCTGGCGCTGGCGGTGATCATGTTCGGGCTGGGACTGGGCCTCACGGCAGCGGACTTCCGGCGCATCGCCCGCTATCCGCGGGCCGTGCTGATCGGCCTGTTCCTGCAGACCGGCGTGCTGCCCTGGGTCGCGCTCGGCCTGGCCCTGCTGCTGCGTCTGCCGCCGGAACTGGCGGTGGGCCTGATGCTGCTGGCGGCTTCGCCCGGCGGCGCCGCGGCCAACATCTACAGCCACCTCGCGCGCGGCGACGTCGCCCTCAACATCACCCTCACCGCGGTGAACTCGCTGCTGTGCCTGCTCACCCTGCCGCTGATCCTCAACCTGTCGCTGGCGTTCTTCCTGGGACAGGGTCAGTACGTGCCGCCACCGGTCTCCAAGATCGTCGAGGTGGCGGTGATCATCATCGTGCCGGTGAGCCTGGGCATGGGCCTGCGGGCGTCGGCGCCCGGCTTCGCGGCGGCCATGGAACGGCCGGTGCGCGTGCTGTCGGTGCTGGTGCTGGCCCTGCTGGTGGCGGCTGCCGTGGCGCAGGCCTGGAGCACCCTGCTCGCCTACCTCGGCGCGGTCGGGCTCGCCTGCCTGGCCTTCAACCTGGCCAGCATGGGCACCGGCTATGCGGCGCCGCTGGCCCTGCGCCTGCCGCGCCGGCAGGCGATCGCGATCGCCATGGAAATCGGCATCCACAACGGCACCCTGGCCATCTACATCGCGCTCAACGTGCTGGCCAGTCCGGCCATGGCCATCCCCGCAGCCATCTACAGCCTGGTCATGTTCGTGACGGCGGCGCTGTTCGCGCTCTGGCTGGTGCGGCGCGACCCACAGCCACCCTGATCGCCGGCGCCACGGTGCCGGCCTTCGCGTCGGTCCGCCAGCGCGCCAGCAGCAGGGCGAATCCGGGTTGCCCGAGGGCCCGTTCCCTCAGCAGGCAGGACCCCAGGCGCCGGGGCCGGCCGCCCTCCTCCCGGCCCAGCCACGCCGACCAGGCCAGGGCGCGCTGGGCGGGTGTCGCCGCCAGGGCCAGGAAGGCCGGATGCGCGGTCAGCAGGGGATCGTGCCGGCAACCCAGGCTGGCGCGCGCGCTCGACCAGCGGTAGTTGACCGGCGCCTGCGCCAGGCCGCTGGCGACCGGCAGGCGCTCGAGGAAGCGGTGCAGGACGAACAGTTGCCTGATCGAGTCGACCCGGTTCGCGCGTGCCTGCCGCAGCCAGGCCGGTGCCGGACGTCCGTGGCGCCGCCGCCACGCCAGGTCATGGCAGGCGAGCAGGTGGCGCAGCAGGCGGACCACGGCGCCAGGATCGGCCGCGCTGGCCAGCAGGTGGATGCGGTCGTCCATCAGCAGATAGGCATGCACGGCCACCGCCTGGCGCCTGGACAGGCCGGTGGCCAGGGCGTGCAGGCATGCGCGGTCGCGGTCATCCAGGAAGGCGGGCTTCCGATGACAGCCCCGCACGCTCAGGTGGACCGTCGCCACCTGGGCCGGCGACCCTACCGTACTCATGACCCTGACCCCGCGTGGCAACCCGACAGGCTTTCAGGATGCCCGCCGCAGGCGACCCGGGCGTCCGATCCCGCCGCGCTGCCGGATCGGATTCTTCCGATCTTCGCTGCCGGCGCCGCCGTGGCCCGGCTCCGCCATCGATCGGCGGCGAGCGGGCCGGGCGATCAGCGCCGCCAACGGTCCGGCCCGGGCAGGCCGGTGGCGGGCACGCGGCCGATGCTCAGTCGGCCGCTTGCGGGCGCGACGGGTCGGATGCCGCCTCGCCCTCGGCCAGCAGCCGGGCCAACTCCGGCCGCCGCCAGAGCGGGCGCACCTCGTCGTCGAACCCGGTCAGTTCGTAGCGGAACAGCGCGATGGGAACGCCGCCTGCGGCCATGAAGGCGTCGTGGAACGCCTGCAGCACGAAGTCGTCGCCGAGCTGCCGGGCGCGCTCGCCCAGCAGCTTCTGCATCTGGAAGGCGCCGACCGTGTAGCCCAGTCCGTAGCCGGGCGGCCGGCGCAGGTAGATCTCGGCGTCGACCCGGGCGACGTCGGCGTCCAGGTTGGGCGTCAGGCTGCGCCAGTAGGCGGCGGCCTGCCGGCTGTCGATCTCGTTGAGCTGCAGGCGCACGTCGCCGATGGTCCGGGCCGCCCGGAAGATGGCGAAGTCCCAGATCAGCTCGCGGGCGCGCGCGCGCCCTGTGCGATCGTAGAAGCCAAGCTGCAATCCCGCTTCCTCCAGGTACAGGGCCCAGCCCTCGGCCCGTCCGCCGTCGCGCAGGTGCCTGCGCACCGGATGGCGGTTCGCCGCCAGCACCAGCGCATCGAAACGGTGGCCCGGGATCACCGCGTGCCAGTGGTCGGGCGAGGGGTCGCGGTACTGCACGTGCTCCCAGAAGTTCGGCCCGCCCGGCCGCTCGATCCAGGGCACGTTGAAGCCGACCTGGCGGAAGTCGCCCGGCACCAGGGCGGGCACGGTGATGATCTCCTGCTCGCTCAGGAAGGCGCGGATGTCGGCATCGACGGCGGCGACGCGCGCCTCGTAGTCGGCCCGGTCGGCCGCGGGCTCGAGCTCGGGCAGGTCGCGGTTGCGATGGCGCTCCAGCGCCCGCGCCGCCCAGACCCGCTCCAGCTCGCGCTGGCCGAGCCGCTCGATCTCGCGCGCCCGGTAGGGCATGTACTTGACGTGGCGCAGGTACCAGTCGAACAGGCGCTCGCCGAAGCCGGCCGGCGCGGTCATCGCCGGTGCCTGTCCTGCCAGCCAGTCGCGGAACGCCACGATCGCCGCGCGTGCCGCCTCGATCCCGGGCACCAGCGCGGGCTGCTGCTGCCGGGCGCGGCCGAGCAGGTCGTCGTACCAGCCCAGGATGCCGGCAGGCGGCACCGCCCGGTACGGGTGGCCGTGGCCGACGCCGTCGGCGTGTTCGAGGTTGAACAGCGCAAGGCGCGCGAAATCGGCAGGCACCAGGGCCGGGTCGAGGTTCCGTCGGGCGGCGGCGAGCAGGGCCGGAACCCGCCGCAGCGCCGTTTCCAGCGTGTCGACCTGGTCGGGCGGCGTCGGCAGCGCGGTGAAGGCGGGGCGCAGCAGCTGGTCGGCATAGAAGCCCGGGTCGCGCGCCCAGGGTTGCTGTACGTGCAGCAGGAAATCGTGTTCGTCGAGCTGTCCCCGCAGCGCCAGCCAGTCGACCTGGTCCGGGCGGGACCAGGTCGAGGGATCGAGGGTGGCGTGCTCGGCCTGCAGGCGGCGCAGCATGGCCCGGCGCGCGGCGACGGCATCGGCGCCATGGTCGACCACGCCCTCCTCGCCCGGTTGGGGACGCCGCAAGGTCGCCAGGGCGTCGGCGATCCGGACCAGTGCGGCGGGGCCGCCTGTCCCGGGCGGCGCACCGGCCGCAGGCCAGGCGGCGGCAACCGGCAACAGGCACACGACGAGACACAGGCACAGACGATGCATGGCAGGTGGGCTCCACGGGTTCCGCGCCATGCTGGGCCGGCCCTGCCGGCACGGTCAAGCCGGCTGCGCCCCGAGCGCGGCGGATGCCGTGGCGGTCGAGGCCAGCCGCCCCGACGCGAACCGCTCGCCCCGCACCGCCAGCGAGTCCTCTCCTCCTTCCTCCCTCCTCCCTGCTCCCCCGTCCCCGGTCCCCGATCAGCGGTCAGCAACCACTGCCGTTGTTCCGGTTGCGCTTGTCCCGGTACATGTCCGCGTCGGCATGGCGGCGCAGGAGCAGCGCCGTGTCGCCATCTTCCGGGTGCACCGCGACGCCGATGCTCGCGCCGATCCGCAACGTCTGGCCCTGCCAGGCCAGCGGCCAGGCAAGCGCCTCGGCGATCCGCCTCGCGAGCGCGGCGGCCTCCTCGCGGCCGGTCGGCGGCGCCAGCAGGACCAGGAACTCGTCGCCGCCGATGCGCGCAGCGGTATCGCCCGGCCGCAACAGGCCCGAAAGGCGACGGGCGACCTCGCGCAGGACGGCGTCGCCGGCTTCGTGACCGTGACGGTCGTTGACCGACTTGAAGCGGTCCAGGTCGATGAACAGCAGCGCCATCGACTGTCCGGTCCGGCCCGCCCCGCGCAGCGCCATGTCGACCCGGTCGTTGGCCAGGCGCAGGGTCGGCAGTCCGGTCAGCTCGTCGTGGCTGGCGAGCCTGAAGATCTCATCGCGCTGGGCATCGATCTCCGAGACCAGGCCCATCACCGACGCCTGGTAGCTGCCCAGGCCGACCAGCATCACCATCAGCACCAGGCCGAAACCGATCGTGAGATTCAGCCAGGCACCCGGCTGCAGCACGTAGGCGGAGGCGTCCACGGACATCTGCAGGTAGCCCAGGCTGTAGCCGACGCCGGCCAGCGCGATCGCCGCCAGTGCCAGCAGGGCGGTGGCCAGGCCCGCGCGCAGCGAGTGCAGGGTGCCCGCCACCATTGCGGCGAACGCGAGGAACCAGAGCGAGGCGGCCAGCATGCCGAAGTTGAGCAACCCGCTGATCCCGGTGATCCAGAACACCGCGACCAGCAGGTGGCCCTTGAAGCGGGGGCCGAGCGCGTGCAGTCGCAGGTTGACCGCCACGGTCAGGAGCAGCAGGGCCACATGCACCAGCATGGTCGGCTGCCAGCCCAGGTCGGGAATGCGCAGCAGCGAGGCGGGCACGCCGACCAGCGCAAGCGCCAGCGCGCCGCGCCACACACGGTCGAGGTACAGCGCCCGGATCGCCCGCAGGCGCGCCTGGACATCCTCGGTACCCGCCGTAGCGTCCATGCCGCTGCCTCCCGGCTGTCCTGCACGCCGCCAATCTACAGCCGACGACGCGGCGCTGCCGGCATCCGGTGCGGCTACCAGGGCAGCGGGGTGCCGTCGGCGTGCCAGAAGCTGCCGGTCTGCTCCGGCCCCAGGCCATCCAGGCGGGCCACCAGGTTGGCCGCCGCCTGCGCGGGGGCGATGTCGCCCCGGCCGCCGACCATGTCGGTGGCGACGAAGCCCGGGTGCAGCAGGAAGACGGCGATGCCGCGGTCCCTGAGGTCCATGGCCAGGGAGCGGCCGATGGCATTGACCGCCGCCTTGGAGGCCCGGTAACCGTAGTAGCCGCCGGAACCGTTGTCGGCCATCGAGCCCATGCGGCTGGTGATGATGCCGATGCGACCGCCCGGACCCAGGTTGCCGGCCAGGGCCTGGACCACGCGCAGCGGCGCCAGTGCGTTGACCTCGAACTGCCGTCGCATCGCCGCCAGCCCCGCGGCATCGATCTCGCCGAGGCGGTCGCGCTCGAGAACACCGGCATTGAGCACCAGCACGTCGATCGGCTGGCCTGCCAGGCGGCCGGCCAGGGCGGCGACGGCGTGGTCGTCGGTGACGTCGACGCCCGGTTCGACCTGTGCGCCGGTGGCGGCAAGCGCCGCACTGGAATGCCGGCACACCGCGATGACGCGGTCGCCGCGCTCGCGGTAGCGCTGGGTCAGGGCCAGGCCGATTCCGCGGTTGGCGCCGGTTATGAGGATGGTGGGCATGCGGGGGATTCCGTTCGGTCGCGGCAGCTGTGGAGCCGGCATCGAGCCGGTCCTGGGCGCTCATGGTGGCCGGCGGCGCCCGGTCCGTCCATCCCGGGCCGGCCCGTCCCGCCCCGCAGCGCCGGCCACGCGTCGATCGCCCGACCCGCCGGCAGTGCCCCGGCCATCGGCCTGCGCGGGTTCACTCACCGTCCCGGCAGGCCGGGGCGGTCCGTCCCGCGGGCGGCGGCTCAGCCCGAACAGCCGCCGCAGCACACCGACGGCGACAGCATGAGCTGGTCGGCCGCCACGGCGATGCCCGCGCCTTGCAGCAGCGCCAGCAGGTCGCGGTGCGTCAGCGAGGTGGCGACGCGCAAGGCGCCCCCACCGCGCTCCAGGTCGGCGATCGCCGCCGGATCGGCCTCGACCAGCGCCTGTCTGAGCAGTTCGGCCGGCGGCGGCATGCCGGCGAGGGGGATGCGGTACTCCATGCGCGGATCTCCTGTGACTGGGCCCGGTGCGGGCACGGCGCATGGTGCGCGGGTGTCGCGAACGGCGCCCTGATCCGGATCAGGGCGGCACGCCGGACCCGCACCAGGACCTGCGGGTGCGACCAGGACCCGGATGACGCGCGCGCCCTTTTCGCGCCCCCGGGGTCCCTGCTGCACCGTTGCGCCGCGAGGACGCGGCGCGCGCCGTGCAGGACGGCGGCGACGTGTCCGCGTCGGAGGCAAGGCCGGCCACGGACAGGACGCCGTGCGCGGGTGCATCGTTCGGCGGCAGGCGCAGGTGGCGCGCAGGCAAGGCAGGCTAAGCTGACGACCATGGGATCGCACAGGCCAGGGCTGCTCCGCAGCGGTTCTCCGCGTCCGGGCGACCTTGCGTTGGCGGCCACCTGCGGCGACCGGCCGGACCGGTTGCGGTGAGCCAGCGGCCGATACCCCGGGAGCGGCTCGCCGGACTCGCCGGCGACGAGGGTCTGGACAGCGCCCAGGTGTCGGTGCGACGTCAGCGCTACGGCAGCAACGATGTCGTCGCCGATGTCCCGGCTCATGCCTGGCAGGCCCTGCTCGACGCCGCGCGGGATCCGATGCCGTGGTTCCTGCTGGCGACCAGCGCCCTGTTCCTGGCCGTCGGCGACCGTTTCGAAGCGGTCGTGCTGCTGCTCGCCATCGTTCCGCTGCTGGGCATGGACGCCTGGCTGCATCGACGGACGCAGGCCTCGACCGAGGGCCTGGCCAGCCGCCTGGCGGCGGACGCGCAGGTGCTGCGGGACGGCGCATGGCAGCGGCTGCCGGCGCGCGAGCTGGTGCCCGGCGACCTGATCGGACTGGACGCCGGCGACTGGTGCCCGGCCGACGCCCTGGTGCTGTCCGGGCACGACCTGCAGTTCGACGAATCCTCGCTGTCCGGCGAGTCGCTGCCGGTGCGCAAACAGGCCTTGGCCGTGGCCGACGCCGATGCCGCGGCCCCCGGGCACTGGGCACTGGCCGGTACCCGCCTGCTTTCCGGGTCCGCCCGGCTGCGGGTCGTCGAGACCGGTCGCGACACCCGCTACGGCGAGATCGCCGCCCTCGCCCGCGCCGGCGGCCGCGCCCGCACGCCGTTGCAGCTGGCCGTGGCGCGCCTGGTGCGCGCCATGGTGTACGCGGCGATCGCGCTGTGCCTGCTGCTCGCTGGCGTGCGCCTGACCCAGGGCCACGGGGCGCTCGACGCGCTGCTGAGCGCGCTGACCCTGGCGGTCGCCGCCCTGCCCGAGGAGTTCCCGGTCGTGCTCACCGTGTTCCTGGGCGTTGGCGTGTTTCGGCTGGCGCGACGCAAGGCGCTGGTGCGACGCGCCGTCGCGGTCGAGAACATCGGCCGGGTCAGCGCCCTGTGCACGGACAAGACCGGCACCCTCACCGAGGGCCACCTGGTCCTGTCGGGCTGCGAACCCTCGCCGGACATGGACGCGGAGGGCCTGCTGGCGCTGGTGGCCGCCTCGCTGCGCGAGGACAGCGTCGACCCGGTGGACCTGGCGCTGGCTGCCGCCACCGGCGCGCGCTCCGGCACGCGGCTCGGCGGTGTGCTGTTCTCCGAGGACCGGCGCAGGGAGTACGCCCTGCTGCGTCTGCCGGACGGCTCGCGGCTCGGCGTGCTGAAGGGCGCCCCGGAAACCGTGCTGGCGCGTTGTCCGATCGACCCCCGGTCCCGGGACCGCTGGCGCGACCGGGTCCAGGCACTCGCCGGCGGCGGCGCCAAGGTGATCGCCTGTGCCCGCCAGCCGCTGGCAGCGGACGCGGACCCCGCCCTGGAACCCGAATCCGGCTTCGAACCGGTCGGCCTGCTGGCCTTCGCCGATCCGCTGCGCGCCGGTGTCCGGGAAGCGATCCAGGCCTGCCTGGCCGCCGGCATCCGGGTGGTGATGGTGACCGGCGACCATCCCGCCACCGCCGCGGCGATCGCCCGCGAGGTCGGCCTGGGCGGTGGCCGGCCCGCGGTGGTGACCGCCGACGGTGAGTCCGGACCGGCCCTGGCCACGCTGACCGATGCCGACGTCGTGGCGCGGGCCTCGCCCGGGTACAAGCTGGCACTGGTCCAGGCCCTGCAGGAAGCCGGACACACGGTCGCGGTGACCGGCGATGGCGTCAACGATGTCCCCGCCCTGCAGGCGGCGGACATCGGCATCGCCATGGGCGAACGCGGTACCCGGCCGGCACGCGAGGTCGCCGACATCGTCCTGCTCGACGACGACTTCGGCACCCTGGTCGGGGCGGTCGGCGAGGGCCGGCAACTGTTCCGCAACCTGCAGCTGGCCTTCGTCTACCTGCTGCTGGTGCACGTGCCGTTCGTGGCCAGCGCGGCGCTGGTTCCGCTGCTGGGCCAGCCCCTGCTGTTCCTGCCGATCCACGTCGTCTGGCTGGAACTGGTGATCCACCCGACGGCGCTGCTTGCCTTCCAGCAGGCGGCCGGCGCCCTGCCCGCCGGGCAGCCGCCGGTGAGCGGCCGGCACCTGCTGTTGCCACGCGGCACGCTCGCCCGCCTGGTGCTCGCCGGCGCCGTGGCGACCGCCGTTGTCGTATCCGCCTACCGGCTGGGCCTGGCCGGCGCCGGCCCCCTTTCGGGCGAAGCCACTTCGGTCGACGGCGCGCGCGGCCTGGCGCTCGCCACGCTGCTGCTCGCCTTTGCCGGCTACCTGGTCCTGCTGACCGGGTGGCGCGCCCGCGAGACGCGCAGGCTGGTGCTGGCCACCCTGGCCAGCCTGGCGCTGGCCCAGGCGCCGGCGGCGAGCGGACTGCTCAAGGTCCAGGCGCTGTCGCCCGGCCAGTGGCTGCTGGCACTGCTGCTGGCGACGGTCGCCCTGCTGGCGGCGCTGCCGATGCTGGCCTTGCTCGGCCGGGGCCGGGACCCAGCCGCGACCGCGGCCCACGGGCGCCCGACCGGCACCGACTGACCAAGGGGCGGCGGTCGGTCGCCGACCTCCCTGGATCCGCGCCCCGCCCGCGCCGCTCAGCGCAGGGTGCGTTCGAACAGCGCCAGCGTCCGGGCCCAGGCCTCGCGTGCCGGCGCCGGCGCGTGGCGCGGCGTGGTGTCGTTGTGGAAGCCGTGCAGGGTGTCCTCGGGCTGGTACAGCGCCCAGGTCACGCCGGCGGCGTCCAGCGCATCGCGGTAGCCGGGCCAGGTCGCATTGACCCGGGGGTCGTCGCTGGCCAGCACCACCAGCAGCTCGGCACGGATCGCGTCTACCGCGTCGAGCGGTGCCGGTCCCCCGTAGAAGGGCACCGCGGCGCGCAGCGCCGGGACCCGGGTGGCCAGGAAGTTGACCATCGCGCCGCCCCAGCAGAAGCCGACCGCGCCCAGCCGGCCGTTGCCGCCCGGGACGGCCGCCAGGTGATCGACGGCGGCCAGGAAGTCCTGCCGGGTCCGGTCCTGGTCCAGGGTGGCGAACAGCGCGCGGGCCTGGTCCTCGTCGCCCGGGTAACCGCCGAGCGGATGCAGGGCGTCCGGCGCGAAGGCGATGTAGCCGGCCAGCGCCAGTCGCCGGGCGACGTCCTCGATGTGCGGGTTCAGCCCGCGGTTCTCGTGGGCGACCAGCACCAGCGGCAGCGGCCCGGCGGCGTCCGCCGGGCGCACCAGGTAACCGCGGCCTTCGCCGTGGCCGGCAGGCGCGTCGAAGGCCACGTGGCCGGCCTCGATGCGGGGATCGTCCTCGTCGACCTGCCGGGCCTGGACGAAGCGCGGCATCAGCGCCGCCGCCACGCCGGCCGCGGCGGCGCCGCCGACCAGTTGCCCGAGCCGGCGCAGGAAGCCGCGGCGGTCGAGCTCGCCATGGACGTAGGCATCGAAGGCGATCAGGACCTCGGGGTCGAAGTCGTGCGCACGGGCCCGGTTGCCTGGGGTCATGGTCGGGGTCGCCTGTGGCCTGGGGACCTCAGGGTGCACCCGGCCGCGTGAAGGCGCAATCGCCGACCCGGGACTTCCGGCCCCTGCCCTGGCGTGGCCGGCCCGCCTAGAATGGCGCCCCCAACCGCGCCCCGGACTGCCGGCCGCCATGATCGAACGCCTGGTCGAACGCACCCTGTATGCCGCCCGCTGGATCCTGGCGCCGATCTACCTGGGCCTGAGCCTTGCGGTGCTGGCGCTCGGACTGAAGTTCTTCCAGGAGGTGTTCCACGTCCTGCCTCGGGTGTTCGAGATGGCCGAGGCCGACCTGGTGCTGGTGGTGCTCTCGCTGATCGACCTCGCCCTGGTCGGCGGCCTGCTGGTGATGGTGATGCTGTCCAGCTACGAGAGCTTCGTGTCGCGCCTGGACACCGCCGCCGGCGACGGCCAGAAGCTGGGCTGGCTGGGCAAGATGGACTACACCAGCCTCAAGAACAAGGTCGCCTCCTCGATCGTGGCGATCTCCTCGATCCACCTGCTCAAGGTGTTCATGAACGTGCCCGGCACGGAGAGCGACAAGCTGCTCTGGTACGTGGTCATCCACCTGACCTTCGTACTCTCCGCGGTGGGCATGGGCCTGCTCGACAAGGTCACCCGGCAGGCCACCTGAAGCATCGACTGCGTCCGGGGCGCGCCGTCAGCGCGCCTGGATGCCGGCCACCTCCAGCGAGAACGGGCCGGCGCGGCGATCGGCGATCAGCAGGCCAAGGTCGAGCACGCGGCTGCGATCCAGGCGCGGCGCCGGCACCTCTTCGCCCCGGCAGACCGGCACCAGCGCATCCAGCTCGACCTCGACCTGTTGCCATGGCCCGGCATGGGCGACGAACCGGAAGCCATGACCGACGCGACGGCCCTGCCAGAGCGCACCGTCGTGAAGGCGCACCTGGTACTCGCGCCCGTCCCCCCGCACGGTCAGCAGCAGCGCGGATCGCCCCGTCAGGTTCCAGGTCCGGCCCACGGTGCGCACCGACGAGAAGCCGCCGCCACCCGCCAAGGACAGCTCGCCCAGGAAGCGCATCACGCCCGACTCGAACACGACCCGCCCCCGCGAGCGTCCGCCCATGACGGGATCGTCCACCCCCTGCCAGGGCGGATCGCCCGGCCCCCGGGCGGGATCGATCAGGGTCAGTGGTTGGTCGGCCATGCCCCGAGACTGCACCACTCCCGCGCGCCCCGGCAAGACGCGCCGGGACGCGAATGGCGGGCGGCGATGCGCCCGGGCCGCTCCGCACCCCCGGCCTGCGGCGTCATGGCCCGGTCACCTGATACCGGGGCGTCGTCGGCCGCTGCGGAAATCCTCGAGCACCCCGACCATCCGGTCGGCCTCGAGCACCCCGACATACCGCCAGAGCGTGCGGCCATCCGGCCCCAGCAGCAGATGCTGCGGTACCGTCCGCGTGCTGTCCTCCTCCACCGCCACCCGGTCGGCGGGCACGCCAAGCGCGACGCTCCAGGCGAGCGCATCGGCCGGCGTCGCCGCCTGGAAGACCTGTGCACCGCCGGTCATCACCACGGCGACGGACGCAGCCTCGGGAAACGCGCGGAACGCCTGCGCCGCCCAGGCTTGCTGTTGCCGGCTGGCGCCGCACCAGTCGGCCACGTAGAGCACCCACAGGTAGCGACCCTCGTGGCCCTGGCACGCGCCAAGGCGGGTGCCCGCCGGCGTCGTTCCCCAGGGCGCGTGCACGCCCGGCGCCCGGCAGGCGCCCGCGCGGTCCCACTCGCTGTACCACTCGCCTTCGCGCGACGTCCTGCACGAGGACAGCACAAGCGCAAGCAACAGCCAACCGGTCAGGCCAGGCGCGCGCAGGACGCGCGATGCAGGCGCTGGCCGCTTCGCCTGGATGCCGGACGCCGGACCCGATCGCTCGCAACTCACCGCTGCTTCCCGCCGATGGCAAGGGACCCGGATCGCCGGGCGTCTGGCAAGTCCATTCGCACCCCGATGCCAGCAGGGCGGGACTCGATTTCCGGAAGGTAGCGCGGTTTCGACGTCGCTGTCGCGCCCACCGGCGATGCCGGCTGGCGGCCAGGGATCCCAGGGGCAGCGCGCGCGAGGTCCGGGGAAGACCCATCGACAATGTGTTGCGGGGCAAGCATCCCGTTCGGTGTCTCTGCGCGCCCGGCCCGCGCATGTCCGGACACGCGCCGGACGACGCCAGCCTTCGTCCGGTCGCAACGCCAGGCGGCCGTCCCGGACCGCTGCAGGGAGGAGCCGTTTCACCAGCCTGCTAGGCTTGCGCCTCTCCCCGCCCCGACTCCCCATGGCCAAGCTGTCCATCGGTCCCGGTGCCCTGGTCGCCGCCGCCTTCATCGGGCCCGGCACGGTCACCGCCTGCACCGTGGCGGGCGCCGACTTCGGCATGGCCCTGGTGTGGGCCCTGGTGTTCGCCACCGTGGCGACCGTGGTGTTGCAGGAGATGTCGGCGCGGCTGGGTGTCGGGGCCCGGCTGGGCCTGGGCGAGGCGCTGATGGCCGGCGCCGGCGCCCGCCCGCTGCGCTGGGCTGTTGCGCTGCTGGTGCTGGTCGCGCTGGGCATCGGCAACAGCGCCTACCAGGCCGGCAACCTGACCGGCGCGTCCCTGGGCGTCGAGGCCCTGGTCGGGCCTGTCGATCGCAGGCTCGTGGTGGCCGTGCTGGCCCTGTTGGCGGCTCCAGCGCTGATGAGCGCCAGCTACCGTCGTATCGAGCGTGTGCTGCTGGTCCTGGTCGCGGTCATGGCCCTGGCCTTCGCCGGCGGCGCGGTACTGGTCCGACCCGATCTCTCGGCGCTGTTCACCGGCCTGGTGCCGAAGGTGCCGGCCGGAGGGCTGCTCACCGCGGTCGCCCTGATCGGTACCACGATCGTGCCTTACAACCTATTCCTGCATGCCGCGGCGGCGCGCGAGCGCTGGTCCGCGAGCGATGACGACGCCCTGGCCGCAGCGCGGATCGACACCGGCGCCAGCGTCGGACTGGGCGGCCTGGTCTCGATCCTCATCCTGGCCACCGCCGCCGCGACCGTGTTCGGCACCGGCGCGACCGTGGCCAGCGGTGCCGATCTGGCGGGTTCGATCGAACCGGCGTTCGGGCCCGCGGCACGCTGGCTGGTCGGCGCCGGCCTGTTCGCGGCCGGCCTGACCAGCGCCATCACCGCCCCCCTGGCGGCTGCCTACGCGGTCGCCGAGGTCGCCGGCCGACCGCCACGCGGCGCCCTGTTCCGGGGCGTGGCGCTGGCGGTCCTGCTGGTCGGCACGGCGGTCGCCCTGCTCGGCCTCTCCCCGGTCCGCCTGATCCTCCTCGCCCAGGTCGCCAACGGCATCCTGCTGCCGGTGGTCGCCGGCTTCCTGCTGTACACCATGAACCGTGCCGACCTGCTGGGCCGACACCGCAACGGCCTGGCCAGCAACCTCCTGGGTGCCGCGGTGCTGCTGGTGACCATCGGACTGGGCCTGCGCCTGGTGCTGCGGGCATTGGGCGTTTGGCCATGAACGGGACCATCTGCCTGAACGCCGATGTCGGCGAACTGCCCGGAACCGGCGGTCGCGCACTCGATGCCGGCCTGCTCGCGCTGGTCAGCCGCTGCAACATCGCCTGCGGCGGCCACGCCGGCGATGCCGGCTCGATGGCCGCGACCATCGCCCTCGCCCAGGAGCGCGACATCGGCATCGGTGCCCACCCGGCCTATCCGGATCGTGCCGGTTTCGGTCGCCGGCGCCTGGACATCGCGCCCGCTGCGCTCGCCGCAGCCCTGGCCACACAGGTCGCGGCCCTGCAGGCGGTGGCGGCCGCCCGGGGCGCGACCGTGCGCCATCTCAAGCCGCACGGGGCGCTGTACAACGTCGCCGCCACCGACCTCGCCACGGCCCGGCTGGTCGTCGCCGTCGCCGCCGACGCCGGGATCGGGCAGCTGCTGGGCCCGCCGGGCTCCGCATTTGCCGTCGCGGCGGCGGATGCCGGCCTGGGCTTCATCGCCGAGGGCTTCGCCGACCGCAGCTACGAGGCCGATGGCAGCCTGACGCCGCGCACCCTGCCGGGCGCCGTGCTGGCCTCGGCGGCGGGGGTCGCCGCCCAGGCGCTGCGGATCGTCAGGCAGGGCGAGGTGATCGCTCGCACCGGCGAGCGGCTGCGCCTGTGCGTGCAGACGCTGTGCCTGCATGGGGACACCCCCGGGGCGCTGGCGCTGGCACACGGGCTGCGCGAAGCACTTGCGGCGGCCGGCATCGCCGTGCGCGCCGGCGGCTGAGCACCATGACCCGCATCCGGCCCTGCGGCGACGACGCGCTGCGCATCGAACCCGCCGACCTCCACGATCGCCACGACATCGCCCTGCACCTGCGCGCCTGCGGCAACTGGCCGGAGGTGGTGACGGGACGCACCACGGTCACGGTACAGGTCGATCTCGCCCGGCTGGGCCTGGACCAGGCACGCACCCTGCTCAACGCGCAACTGGCCGGTGTCGCACCACGCGCCACCCGTGCCACCGTGCCCCTGGTCCTGCCCGCCCGCTTCGGTGGCGAGGCGGGACCGGACCTCGACGATCTCGCGGCACGGACGGGCATGGCAGCGGCCGACATCGTCCGGGCCCTGTGCGACTCGCCGCTCCGGGTCGACCTGGTCGGATTCACCCCCGGCTTCGCCTACCTCGACGGCGTCGATCCGGCGCTGCAGGCGCAGCGACTGGCGACGCCGCGCCGGCGCGTCGCCGCCGGGTCGATCGGACTGCTCACCGGCCAGGTCGGTCTGTACGCCCTTGCCGGCCCGGGCGGCTGGCCGCTGGTCGGCCGGATCTGCCGGCCGCTGTTCGACGGTGCCGCCACGCCACCGTTCCTGCTGCACACCGGCCAGCCCGTCCGCCTGCAAGCGGTCGACGGGCCATGAGCCTGCAGGTCCTCGCCGCGGGTCCGCAGACCACCGTCCAGGGCGCACCCCGGATCGGCCTGCGCCACCACGGCGTGCCCCTGGGAGGTCCGGCCGATCCGTTGTCGATGGCCCTGGCGAACCGGCTGGTCGGCCGGCCACCCTGGGCCAGCGCGCTGGAGATCGCCCTGGGCCCGGCCCGGTTGCGGTTCTCGGCAGCCACCCGGTTCGCCCTGACCGGCGCCCAGGCGAAGCTGCGCCTGGATGGTCGCGCCGTGCCCTGGCACCGGACGCTGCCGGCGAGCGCGGGCAGCGTGCTGGAGATCGGCCCCTGCCTGGCCGGCGCCCGCGTCTACCTGGCGCTGGCCGCGACGTTGGCCGCCGATGTCTTCATGGACTCGACCTCGACCTACCTGCCCGCCGGGGTCGGCGGCCACCAAGGCCGTGCGCTGCGGGCCGGCGACGTCCTTGCCTGGACCGGCGAGGATCGCACCCTGCCGCTGCTGGAGACGCCCCGGCAGCTGCGGCCGCCGCTGGCCCGGCGCTGGACGCTGCGCGTGGTGCCCGGGCCGGACTGGCCTGCCGGCGCGACCCTGGCCGAGCTGGCAGGTCTGCGGGTCGGCGCGCGCATGGACCGCATGGGACTGGCCCTGGCCGGCGGCGGCCTGCCGGAGGTCGCCCAGGCGGCGGCGCGCAGCAGCGAGGCGCTGTTCCCTGGCGCCATCCAGCGGACCCCGGATGGCCAGGGGTTCCTGCTGCTGGCCGACGGTCAGACCACCGGCGGCTATCCGCACCTGCTGCAGGTGGTCAGGGCCGACCGCCACCTGGCCGGACAGCTGCGCCAGGGCGACGACCTTCGCCTGCTGGCCGTCGACCAGGCGACCGCGCAGGCGGCGCTGGCCCACAAGCACGCGCTGATGGCGCACTGGCTCCCCGGCCTGCGGTTGCCCTGACCACGGCATCGCGCAATCCGCGCGGGACGACCGCGTCGCAGGGCCCCAGGCCAGCCAGCTCTCCGTCCGGCGATGCGTCGGTCCTGGCCGATGCGTGCGCCCTGCCGCGGTTTCCGGGGCCGGCCTGTCCGCCACCGCACGTGCCCCGCCCGGGCCGTCGGTCGCCGAGGGTGGCATGTACCGCCGCCTTTCCGCGTAACCAAGGTTGATGGAGGTGCGCCGGTCGGCCACGAGCCGACCGGTGCGGGGACCCGGTTCGCCGGGAAGACAGAGAGGAGAATGCGCATGAGCGGCATCGTGTCATTGACGGCGGCCCTGGCCGTCGCAACCCTTTCGGCTTCGCCGATCCAGGACAACGGCGCCACCGGGGAGTGGCGCATGCACGTCGGATCCCCCGACGCGCAGACCACGCTGGACGTCGAGTTCGATCCCGCAGATGCCGGCATCGCCGGCGTGCTGCCGACCACCGGCTGGGTCAGCGCCCTGGGCTTCGAGATGCGCGGACGCAACTCGACGCTCGAGTACGCGACCAGCACAGCGGCCGGTTCGATGTGGTGCCTGGCCGGCAGCACGGAGAACTTCGCGGACATCCGGCTGCACGTGCCGCACAACGCCCGCATCAGTTTCTTCCGGATGTGGGGCTTCGACGGCTCGGCCGACCACGATCTGGCCTCCTTCCTGTTCGAGAGCTGCCTGCCCAACCTGTCGGCCGGGGCGCCGGTCAACACGATCCTGGCGCAGCTTGCCAGCTCGGGCTCGCCCGGCAGCTTCACCGAGGTGGTCAGCCTGGCGACGCCGCAGCCGGTCACCGACACCCAGGACTGCACCTACTGGGCGCGGGTGCGCTTCGGAACGGTCGGAACGACCTGCCCGGCTGGTGGCAACCTGATCCTCAGGAAGTTCCGCATCCAGTACACCCTGGTGCCCTAGGACGAGAACCGGAGACGACCATGAAGACACTGGCATGCATCACCCTGGCCATGGCCGCGACGGTCCTGGGACACGCACCGGCCGCCCTGGCGGTCGAGGAGGACCCCGAGGCCATCGCCGGCGCCACCGATCTCGGTTTCTACGCGCAGGACTTCCGCTCCCAGGTGGGGATGGGAGCCCGCCGTGCCGCACCGAGCGCCCGCTATCGCAGCAGCGACGGCACGTCGTCCTACAACTGCAACAACATCGTGGCGGGCGGCGAGCGCACCATCCGCTACCCGTTCACGGTGCCCGACAGCCGGGTCCTGGAATGGGTCCGTGTGTGGGGCGTCAAGGGCGCATCGACCTCGGACCTGACGCTCAGTGTCCAGCGCACCTGCATGTCGCCGACCCAGGTCAATCCAACCACCAGTCAGCTCGTCGGGACCACGCTGACCAGCACCGGCGGCCAGTTCTCCACGACCCTGTTCGCCGGCAACGACGTGCCCGACAACTTCAACTGCAAGTACTGGCTGGAGGTGGTGTTCGGCAGCAATGCAACGGCGTGCGCCGCCAGCCATGTCGACCTGCGCATCTACAAGATGCGCATCCAGACGCTGATGCCCGACCGGCTGTTCCGGCATGGCTTCCGCATCCAAGTCCCGGGTTGAGGAGACCCCGACCATGAAGAGCATTCCCGTACTGGGCACCCTCGCCCTGCTGGCTTGCGGCAACCTCGCCGCGCAAGCCTCCGAACCGGTCGAATGGATCACCGACCCGGCCGAACTGGCCGCCCGCGGCTTCGATCCGGACGGCCCGCCGATCCAGCGGCTGATCATCGAGCCGGACACCCGGCCCCTCGCCGAGCGCCTGGCGGAACGCGAGCTGATCGAGACCTCCGTGGATGTCGGCGGCGGCAACGTCCGCTGGGCCAGCGTCCAGGCCACCGACTTCATGCTGCTCGGCGACGAGGCGGCCTACACCACGCAGGGCAACTTCAATTTCAGCTGCCTTGCAGGCGCGCCAACCAACCTGTTCGCGGACGCACCGATCCATTTCCGCGACGACCGGCGTCTGCGCTTCTTCGATGTCTGGACCCACGACTCCTCCGCTTCCGGGGATGTCGAGGTCCTGCTGTATCGCGTCTGCCAGCCTGCGTTCACCGCGGAGGCGCCGGTGGTCACCGAGCTGGCTTCGCGGAGCAGCACCGGCTCGGGCGGCAACCAGTTCAGCTTCGTCAGCATCCCGGGCATGGTCCACAGCCAGAACAGCATCTGTTCGTACTGGGTCCGGACGCGCTTTCCGAACTGCACGGCCGGCATCGACCTCAAGGTCCTCAAGGCCCGGGTGGTCTGGGACTGACCGGTCCTCGGTGACCGGCGCGATCCGCCCCTGACCCGGGCGGATCGCGGCGGTCCGGCGGTCGGGCCAGGCACGCGATCCGGCAGGGCCGGATCGGGGCGCTGTACCGGTCCGCCTCAGCGGGCGGCCACCGGCTGGGGCAAGGTCAGCGCCGGCGTCGTCGCGAACGGCCGGATGCCGAACTCGGCATGGATCTGCGGCGGAAAATAGACGGTGCCGTCCTTGACCACCATGCGGATCGCCTTGAGCGTGCGCAGGTCGGCCAGCGGGTCGCCGGCGACCAGGAAGAAATCGGCCAGCTTGCCGGTCTCGATCGATCCCAGCGACTGGTCCTGCCCCAGGTAGCGGGCCATGTCCAGGGTCGCCAGGCGCAGCGCCTCGGCGCGGCTGAAGCCGACCTCCTCGAACAGCTGCAGCTCGCGGTGGAAGGTCAGCGCGCCGCCCAGGTCGGTGCCTGGGATCAGCTGCACGCCCCGCTCGCGCAGCGCCCGGACCGTGGCCAGCAGGGTTTGCCATGCCCCGGCATAGGCCTCACGGTCGCCTGGCGCCGACATGTCCGACCAGGCCCGGCGCGCGTCGCGCTGCACGCCCACCGGCATGTGCTCCAGATAATCGGCGGCGCCACGTGGCACCTCGCCGTGCTGGTTGAGCAGCAGGTTCTCGTGGATGGCGATGGTCGGCTCGACCGCCACTTCGTTGGCGACGATGGCATCGATCGTCCGCCGAACGCGGGGCGAGTCCAGGTCCAGACCGTCCAGGCGCTTCAGCGCGGTCAGGCGCAGCAGCGTCCGGGTGTCTTCCTCGGGCTCGAGCACCCAGCCCAGCATGATCTGGTTGATGTGGGTGAGCTCGTCGTAGCCGGCCTCGATCATGGCATCGGCATTGCTGAACGCCGGCACGTGGCCGGTGGCGCGCAGCCCAAGCCGGTGCGCCTCGGCCACCGCCGCGGCGCTCCAGGCCGGATTCATGCTGTTGTAGAGCTTGACCTGGTGGAAGCCCCGGGCGGCATACCAGCGCACCGCAGCCAGCGCTTCGGCTTCGCTGGCCACCAGCATGCCGTTGTTGGAGCTGTAGGGACTGCGGCCCTCGATGAAGCCCGAGCGCACGATGCGCGGACCGGCGATGGTGCCGGCCTCGATGCCGGCGATCAGGCCGGCCAGCACGGCGTTGTCGTTGCCCATGTCGCGGATGCTGGTGACGCCGGCGGCGAGGTTGAGCAGGGCCGCTTCCTGGCCGGTATGGCCATGCATCTCGTACATGCCAGGCACCAGGGTGCCGCCCTCGCCGTCGACCAGCACCTCGCCGGGACTGGCGGCGGCATCCGCCGGCTGCACGCTGGCGATCCGCCGTCCCGCCACCACGACGTCGACCGGCGGCGACAGGTCCAGCGATGCGGGCTGGAACAGGCGCACGTTGCGGATCCGGACCGGGGCGTCGAAGCGCTGTGCCAGCCGCTGCTGCAGGCCCTCCAGGCGCTCGCGGCCGAGGCGCTCGGCCAGGTCGCCGAGCCGCTCGTGCGTCTCCTCGTAGCCCTCGCGGACGATCACGAAGCGAGGCGAGATCACCGCGAAGAACTGGTCGTCGTCGTCCAGCAGGAAGTGGGTCGGGCCCAGCGACAGGCCGCTGATCGAATGCACGCGCACGGACGCACGGGACCCGCCGGCATCGATCTCCAGCGACTCGCCCGGATCCAGGCGCAGCTCGCCGGCCGGCAGCACCGGCAGGCTGCGGTCGGCATCGGCCAGCAGGGCCCGCGCGTAGACGCCCAGCGCCCAGGGGCTGGCACCCTGGCCGATGTAGAGACGGGCCGCACCCAGCGTCGCTTCGCCCGAGCCGGTGGCATCGGTCCAGCGCGCCTGCTCGCCGTCCCAGGCGAAACGCTCCTCGACGCGGCTGCCGAAGGTCGTCGTGCCCTCGATCGTCCAGGCCACCGGGAGGCCATCGTCGCCCAGCACCAGGGCCTCGGTCATGGTCGGGCCGCGGCCGTTGTTCTTGAAATCGAAGTCGATGCCGATGCGGTCGGCGTCGATGCTGGCGACCAGGTGGCCTACGCGGGTGCCGGCGACCAGCACGCTGTAGCGCTGCTCCACGGGTGCGGCATCGACAGCGCCCGCCAGGACCAGCGCGACGAGAAGGAGGCAGTGGCGGATCATGGCGGGCTCCAGGAAGGACCCCGCCACTGTCGGCCATGCGCCCGCAGCGTGGCAAGGCGTCCTGTCTCGATCCGCAGCCCCCCTGCCGCTCGGGGCCCTCGTGGAGCGGGCGCGCGCCCTGTGCCGGTCAGCCCGGCGCCTTGCCGTCGCCAGTGGCCTCCGGCGGGGCGACCGGCCGGTATCCCCAGTCGCGCACGCCCTGGATCGCCTCGTCGACCTCCTCGGTCGCCACGTCGAGCATCCGCAGGGCGGTGCCCGCAAGCCGCAGGCTCGCCTCGATGGTCTCCGGATAGGCGTGCACGGCACCGGCCTCCAGCAGACGCGTACTCGACTGCAGGTCGCGGGCGCGCGCCAGCACCGGCACTTCCGGGCAGATCCGGCGCAGGTGGCCGACCGCCGCCAGGGCGGTGTCGGGCCGGTCGACCGTGATCACCACGAGCGCGGCGCGTTCGACATGGATCGCCGACAGCAGGGCCGGGTCGCCGATGTCGCCGTAGAACACCGGATAGCCGTCGGCCCGGCCCTGGGTCACCCGTGCCGGGTCCGGGTCGAAGGCGATGAAGGGCACGCCGCTGGTCTGCAGCATCACGGCGACGGTATGGCCGACCCGCCCGTAGCCGCCGATCACCACCAGCCGCTCCGCATCGGCCGGCACCTCGGCCGATTCGGCCGCGGCCGTCGCCTGCGCGGGCATCCGGGCCAGCCGCGCCGCGATGGCGCCGTTGAAGCGCACCAGCACGGCGCCCAGGATCATCGCGAACAGTACCGAGGCGATCGCCACCTGCCCGAGGCGGGCATCCAGCACCGTCGCATCCAGCGCGATCGCGACCAGCGCCAGGCCGAACTCGCCACCCACCGAGAGCAGCAGGCCGGTGCGCCAGGCGGTCTGCGCGTCGATCCCGGAGCGCCGGACCATGGCCGCGACGATCAGCACCTTGCTGACCACGATCAGCAGCGCGCCGAGCAGCACCAGGTGCCAGATCGGCGGCAGCGCCATGGGATCCAGGCGCATGCCGATGCCGATGAAGAACAGGCCGAGCAGGACGTCCCGGAACGGCCGCACGCTCGACTCGACCTGGTGGCGGAATTCGGTCTCGCCCAGCATCATGCCGGCCAGGAAGGCGCCGAAGGCCAGCGACAGGCCCAGGCCATGGGTGGTCCAGGCGGACAGCAGGGCGACCAGCAGCACCGCCAGCGTGAACACCTCCGACGAGCGCCGCTGCGCCACCAGGTGGAACAGCGGCCCGAGCAGCCAGCGGCCGGCCAGCAGGACCAGCACGAAGGCGAACACGGCCTTGGCCAGCGCCCAGCCCAGGGTGGTCGCCAGCACCCCGGCGCCGACCGCGGTGCCGAGCACCGGGATGACCACCAGGAACGGCACCGCGGTGACGTCCTGGAACACCGACATCGCCACGCCGAGCCGGCCGTGGCGCGTGTTCTGCTCGCCCTGTTCGGCGAGCAGGCTGGCGATGATGGTGGTGGAGGACTGCGCGAACACCGCACCGAACACGAAGGCCACCGGCACCGGCAGGCCGGCCAGCCACACCAGCAGGCCGACCATCAGGGTCGTGAAGGCGACCTGCCCGCTGCCCAGCCCCAGCACCTGGTGGCGCAGCGCCTGCAATTGCGGCAGCGAGAAGTTGAGGCCGATGGTGAACAGCAGGAACACCACGCCGAACTCGGCGAGGTGGACCAGTTCCGGAACGGCGATCGTCGGACCCAGGGTGTACGGACCCAGGATCAGCCCGACCAGCAGGTAACCCAGGCTGGTCGGCACATGCAGGCGCTGGAACACCAGGACCACGCCAAGGGTGACGGCAAGCAGCAGCAGGATCTGGGCCAGGTGTTCCATGCGGGTCCGGGGCAGGGCGTGGTAGGGGAACGGGGTGGCAGGCGTCGATCGCGATCATCACTGGACAGGTGCGGCGCCGGAAAGGGCGGCGACGACGCCCGCCCTCGACCGGCACCGTATCATTCCGGACGACCCTCCAGCCGCAGGACCCATGGACGAGATCGAGCGATTGCAGACCCAGGCACGCCTGGCGGCACGGGCGGCGGCGCCGGTGCGCCCGGCCGCAGCCGACCTGGAGCGCGCCCGGCGTGGCGCCCTGCGGGTCCTGGACGGCCAGCTCGCCCGGCTGCCGGCGACCGTACGCAGCCAGCCCGCCTGCCGGCGGGGATGCGCGCTGTGCTGCCATCTGCGGGTCGCTGCAACCGCCCCGGAGGTGTTCGCCCTGGCCAGCTACATCCGCTCCGAACTCGACGGCCCGGCGCTGGCGGCGCTGCTGTCCCGCATCGAGGACAGCGCGACGCAGCTGCGCGCCCTGCCCCGCGCGCAACTGACGGCCACCAACCTGCCCTGCCCGCTGCTCGACGGCGCCGGCGCCTGCAGCATGTATGCGGCGCGCCCGCTCAACTGCCGCGCCTACCACTCCCTGGACTATGCCGCCTGCCTGGCGTCCTTCCAGCGACCCGACGACCCGAGTCTGGGCCACCCGCAGAGCGTCGCGATCGCCCGCGTCCACGCCGGCGTCCAGCAGGGGCTTCGCGAGGCCGGCGAGGCCGCCGGCACCGACACGCGCGAGTACGAACTGGTGACGGCGCTGGCCGAAGCGCTGTCCGACCAGGACGCGGCGGCCCGTTTCGCGGCCGGGCGCCAGGCGTTCGCCAAGGCGATCGTCCTTTGACACCGGCCGTGCGCGGACGGTCGGCGCGCATCGGCATCGGAATTTTCCGATAGGCAGGGGCACGCATCGCGCGGCACACTGCACGGGCGCGCGTCGCGCATCGCCGTCACCCAGACATCCGTGGGGATCGCCATGTCAACGTCCGGAACCCGTGCCTGGTCCAGCCCGCGCTTCCTGCTTGTCGCCCAGGGCATACTGGCCTACCACCTGATCCTGTACTTCTGCGGGGTGCTGGACGTCCAGCGCCTCGGCCACGTGTACTTCCTGGCCGGACTGATCGCCGCGCTGCTGGTGACGGTCGGCCAGCCCTGGTTCGCCGTGGCCAGGGTCGAGGCGCCGCCGTCGCCGGGGACGACGCCCGTGCCGCCCAGCCCGGGTCGCTACCTGGCCCTGGCGGTGGCCTGGTTCGGCATTCTCTGGCTGCTCTTGCGGCTGTTGGAGTGGGTCAGCACCGCGCTGACCGGCGCGGCCCGCTGGCCGGCCAGCAGCCTCCCGGTGTCGGCCGGCCTGGCGGGCCTGGTGCTGGTCGTCGTGTTGCTGATGGCCTGGGGCCACCTGCGCCTGTGGCGGCGCCTGGCGCGCGGGCAGCAGCGGACCTGAGCGGGCCGCCGCTGCCGAGGCCCTGCGGCGGCCCTACAATGGCCCGCCGCCGTAACGATCCAGCGCCATGCCGTCCTTCGACATCGTCTCCCAGGTCGACAAGCACGAGTTGACCAATGCCGTGGACCAGGCCAACCGCGAGCTGGCCACGCGCTTCGACTTCCGCGACACCGACGCCCGCTTCGAACTGGCCGAGCCGGTGATCACCCTGCAGGCGCCCAGCGAGTTCCAGTTGCAGCAGATGCAGGACATCCTCAGGGCCCGGCTGATCGCCCGCAGGATCGACATCCGCTGCCTGGACATCGCCGAGCCTGAAGTCAACCTCGCCGGCGCCCGCCAGAAGGCCACCGTCAAGCAGGGCATCGACGCGGCCCAGGCGAAGAAGCTGGTCGCCGCGATCAAGTCGGCAAAGCTGAAGGTCGATTCACAGGTGCAGGGCGACAAGCTGCGCGTCACCGGCAAGAAGCGCGACGACCTCCAGGCAGCGATCGCACATCTCCGGGCGGGCGAGTTCGAGCTGCCGCTCCAGTTCGAGAATTTCCGCGACTGACCCGGCGCGCCGCGCCCGGCGCCGGCGCGGCACCAGGCGCCCCGGTCCCGGTCGTCCTCGGGCGGCGGCCACGGGCGCAATGAGGCATTCGCCGCGCTGCCTGCGCAGTAGCCAGGGCAACCCCGGCGGGCCGCCTCCGGCCGGCCCCGACACGACCGACGACCCTCCCCGACACAGCTGCCACGGCTTCGCCCATGCCTGCCCGACCTGCCGCGACGATCACGCTCCTGTGCGCCCTGCTGACGGCGCTCTTGGCGTCCGCGCCCACCTGGCCACAGGCCGATGCCGCGCCGGTCACTCCCGGATCGCAACCGGTCGGCGAACCCGATCCCGACTACCGCCGGAACTGGCGCGGGCAGCCCTACTGGTGCCGGGGCGGCAACTGCCTTGCCCATGGCCGCCGGCGCATGTCCGGCGCCGACCCGTCCAGCTTCAGGCCCCTGACCGGTGGCTATGCCGTCGATCGCCACCGGGTCTGGTTCGAGGGCCGCGAGGTCGAGGCCGGCGACCCAGCCACCTGGCGGGTCCTGGCGCCAGGGTTTGCACGGGACCATCGCCATGTCCATGTCGGTGGCCATGCCGTGCCCGGGCTGGATCCCGACCGGACCCGCTACCTGCCCCGCCACTACCTCGCCGACGACCGGCAGGCGCTGTATGGCGAGTTCCAGAATGAGCGCCCGTTCTTTCGCCGCCTGGCCGATGTCGATGCCGATCGCCTGGCCCTGCTGCCTGGCTTCAGCGATGTCCTGGCCACCGATGGCGCCCGCCTCTACGTCGCAGGAGAGCGCGTGCCGCTCGACCTGGAGGCGGATTTCCGGCCGCTCTGGTCGGGCGGCGGCATCGGCCTTGCGTTCGTCTCCGGCGGCCGCCTGCACCTGCTCTGCCGATCGTCCGGGGTCGATCCGCGCTCCCTCGCCCACCGCGTACCTGCTCGCAGGCAGGACCGGCTGCTCAGCCTGCAGGTGTCCTGGCAGGGCGACGGCCACTGGGGCCTGGCCGACGGCCACCTTCTGGTGGTCGCCCACCAGGGCGATCTGCTGGTGCTGCGCGAGGGCGTTTCCGAGCTGCGCCATCTGCCAGACACGCCCTTCCATGCCGTGGTCGACGGCCATCTGCTGTTCCGCCACCCGAACCGCCCCCCGGAACTGACCGACCTGGGTCCTGCCCAGGAGGATCTCCGGGTGATCGATGCCTGGGTGGTGAAAAACGGCGGCAGTCGGTGGAACGGCGGAGCGCCCGATCCTTGAACGCTGCGCATGTGGCGTCCTGTGCGCGCCTGACCTGCCCAGCCCACACCCAGCGCTGGTCCAACCCTGTCCTGTGCCCGTCTTCGGAGAATTTCCCGTGCAAACCTGCCGACCGCTGATGATGTGCTTCCTGTGCCTGCTGTCCGCCCCCCTGGTGGCCGAGCAGCTCCCCGGCGGCGACCTGGCGCCGGCCGCGTCCCAGGCCCTCGCCGCAGACGGCCAGGCGGCTCCAGACGCCGCGCGTGAAGCGAGAATCGCCGGACTGATCGAAGCGCTGGGCTACCGTGAGCAGGTGGCACGGGGCATGGCGCGCATGGGCACGGCCGCGGCACATCGGCGCGTCGAGCGCACCAAGGACCGGCGCCAGCGCGAACAGCGCCTGATCCGTCTGCGGACCCTGGCAGACCGTTTCGAGCAGACCTTCAACTGGGATCGCATCCAGCCCCTGATGGTCGCTTCCTGGCAGGACCACCTCGACGACCGGCAGGTCGATGCGCTGACGGCTTTCCTCGAGACCGAGGCCGGCCGTCTCTACGCCAGCAAGGGTCAGGTCGTGATCAACGAGGCGGCCGTCGACCAGGCCATCCATCTGGATGCCGCGATCGACGCCGTGTTCGACCGACCCCCCGATGTCGCGCCGCCCAGGCTGCCACGGGTCCGCGAGCCGGCGCCGGGCAGCCATGCCGGCCTTGCGCTGCGCTGGCTGCGCCTGCACGACCCTGCGCATGCCCAGGTCTTCGCGGAGCGCAAGGCGATGGGCCTGGAAGGCGCGCGCACAGCCTTTCAGGCCGCGGCGGATGAAACCGGACTGCCGCCGGAGTACCAGAGGATCCTGGACGCCTACGAAGCCGAGATCAGGCTGGCCGACCTGGAGCAGATCGCCGTCCGTCGCGTGGTCCGCGAACTCAGTCGCGCCGAGCTTTCGATCCTTGCCGAGGCCTTCGACACGCCGGCCATGCAGTCCCTCGCCGCTGCGCGGGCACGCGCCGACCGGGCCAGTGGCGAGCGTCTGGGCGAGCTGGTCCAGCAGGAGATGGCCGGCGGCCTGATGTGGGAGCTGCTGCGCGTGACGATCGACTAGCGCGGCCGTATTCCGACGACGCACGGCGAGGACGAAGATTCCTTCGCCTCGGCGGGCAGATCGGTTGCCCCGGTCCCGACCCTCCGGGGCTTCCGGGCCGGGCCGGCCTCAACGGGGCGGCAGCGACTCGAACCCTGACGCGAAGAGGGTGTCGGACTGCCGCTCGAGCCCCCCCAGGTCGGTGAGTACCGGCGGCGAGCGGCGCATGTGCCCGGTGAAGTCCCGCTCGGCATCCGCGCGGCGCGCCACCTGGGACAGCGCCGGGGTCGCCTGCGCGGTCAGGCGCAGGTCGCCCGTGGCGGCGTCGACGAACCAAGCGGCCTGGGCCGAAGTGACGTTGTGCCCCAACACCGGTACCGCCCCGTTGCGCGGCATGATCGCGGCATCGGCAAGGTTGCCATGGACCTCCACTCCGGTGGCGCCGGCGTAGCGGACCTCGACGGCATTGCCGTAGCGCCCGCGGGTCAGGACCGTGTTGTGCAGCAGTCTGGCGTCGGGGGAGGTGGTGTACAGCGGGACGTCTACGGCATAGCTTGCGCCGACGTCCCAGCGCACCAGGGTGTTGCGCACCATGCCGCGCAGGTGGTCGGCCGGGCCGATCAGGCCCAGCGCGACGCCGCGGGAGGAGTCGAGAATCACGCTACGGTCCACCACGGTGTCCATCGACCCCTGCCAGGCCAGTATCGCCGGGCCGGCGAGACTGCCGTCCTGGCAACGGATGTCCCGTATCAGCGAATCGCGGATGGTCCAGCGGTGGCCGCCGGTGATGTCGATGCCGTTCGTGTAGCAGGTGTTGGGCGGGCTGGCATACGGATGGGCGACCGCACCTTCGGTATAGAAGGCCTCTACGTATTCGACCAGCACATCGTCCGCGCCTGCCCCGGAACCCTTGATCAACTGCTGCCCGGCATCGGACACGCGCAGGTTGTAGAGATGGATGTCGCGCGCACCCTGCGGGCCCTCGATGCCGATGCCGTGGTAGAACACACCCGACACGCTGAGGTTGGCGATCGTCACCTGCCGGGCGGTGAACAGCTGGAAACCGTAGGGAACCCGGGCATCGAGCATTCCCGCGCCCCGGACGACGACATCGCGCGGATCGTCGGTCGCGCCCCGGATCACGATATTGGTGATCGGCGCCGCACCGAAGCGGCCGACGGTCAGCCTTCCATCGACGCCGTTGGGGAAGCTCACCGACGCCAGGTCGTAGGTGCCTGGCGCGATCACGATGGCCCGGTTGCTGGCCAGGTTCCAGCAGGCATTGGCCAGCGCCTGCGCGGTCGCCACGTGGACGATGGTGTACTGCTGCGGGTCCGGCATCGGCAGGACGGGCGCCTGCGCGGGCCAGCGCGCGTGACCGGCTGGAACCCACAGCAACGCGACGATCGTCAGCACGGCGCCCGTGACGCCATGCGCGACCGGCGCTGCGAGCACGGAAGCGGGCATGCGGTCAGCATAGCCGGCCCGCCCGATCCGCGTCATTCAGCGGCACGCCTCCGGCCTGCGCATCGGGGCGGATTGCGGCTGGAGATCCTCACCCACATACTGGCTCGACACCGAATCGATGCCGGAGCGCCGCTGGGTTTCCTTGGGGAGTTTCGACCATGGCAAGCCCGCACTGTTTCGCAGCGCAGCCTGACTTGGAGGTGAGTCCTTCCATGACCGACCCGGCACATCAGCGGTTCTGGTGGCTCTGCCTGCCCGAGGCCATAGGGCTCTTCCTGGTGGGCGCCGCCACGCTTGTGCTCGGCAGCCTCGCCATCATCGGTTGGTCGGTGGAACGCTGGGCCGCCGGCTCACATGCATCCGTCGTCGGCGTGGCGTCTGTCGCCATGCTGTCCCTATGCGCCTTTGCCATCGCGACGCGAGGAAGGCGTCGCGCGCTTGCGCTGTTGGCGGTGGTGGTCTGGGTGGGCCTTGCGGCCTGCATCCTGGCCGGTTACGGCATCTCCATCCCACCGGGATGGTGGTCCTAGCCGCAAGGGCTCGAAGCGCCAGCGGCCATCGGTGATTCGCGCGCAGCCGCCCTCGTTGCCGGTTGTCGAACGCGTTCGGTCAGAACGCCGACACGTCATCCACGGAGCGCATCGTCGAGACGCCGGTACCGACTAGGCGGGGCCCGTCAGTACCGCCCGACCGAGGCCAGCGCATGGTCCAGGGCCCCGCACACGGCGGCGACCTGGGCGGCGATGCACTGGGCGGGGGTGGCCCTGGGGCTGTCCGGGTACACCTCGGTGGTGGTGGTGAACGGGGCGTCGCTCAGTCCTGCGCACAGGCCCAAGGCCTTGAACGGGTAGAGGATCACGCCGTGCTCCACGACCGGCGAGCCGATGATCTCGCCCTTGTCGTCGGGCGGGGCGATGTGGGTCACCGGCGACACCGCGGCGATCACCGCGCGCTGGAACTCCAGTTGCGGATTCGCGCTGTCGCCCACCGTGTAGAAGCCGTCCGGAATGCTGCCGGGCTCGAAAGGTTTTCCGTCGCGCGCCGCGACGGCGGGTCGGAACTCGCTCTCGTCCGTGTCGGTGGTCTCGTGCAGGTCGATGTGCAGCAGCAGGTCCTGCAGGGGGGTCGCCAGCGCCATCAGCGCCGCGGCCTCCGGCACCGGCGTGGCGGTCCGGAACGAGCGGTTCGGGTCCTCGGCATCGGCGTTCCAGCGCTGGATGTGCTCATAGGCCCAGGGACTGACGCAGGGCGCCACCACCAGGTTGACGCGACCGGCGTAGTCGCCGGCGCGCTCGCGAAGGAACGCCAGGGCGCCGTGCACGCCGCTGGTCTCGTAGCCGTGCACGCCGCCGGTGACCAGGGCGGTCGGCAGTCCCCGACGCCAGGTCCGGCTGCGCAGCGCATGCACCTGGTGGCGGTGGGGGCCATGGCTGATCTCGCCGTAGGCCTCGATCGCGAAGCGATCGCCCAGCCTCACGATCTCGCGTTCGACCTCCTCCGCGTAGCTGCGCTGGCGGTGCTGGCGGGCGAGCCAGCGGGCGCGCTCGGCCGCCGACCAGGGCGTGCCGGGGGTGCCGATGGGGTAGCCGGAGCGGGACGTCATCGTCGCGAACGAGGGCGGGCGGGTGGCCCAGCATAGGGCGGCGGCGCCCGGCGACAACCGCGGCGCGCCTCGCCACGGCGCAGGTCGCGCTCCGCTGGCCCCGTCGAGGCGCGGCCCCTCGTGGATCAGGGCAGGCCGTCGCCGGTCGCGCCGGCGCCGGCGCCGGCGCCCAGGCCCAGGGCCGCGCCGCCGGCCGCGGCACCGCCACCCATGCCGCCCCCGCCGCCGCCACCCCCGCCGCCACCC
>ERZ761602.313-NODE-313-length-112448-cov-17.106306_pt1 | contig 112448 bp, 117 predicted proteins | sample MGYA00512165_ERZ761602 | MGnify/ENA primary metagenome ERZ761602 (study PRJEB28899, sample SAMN02445085) | bioreactor sludge metagenome | biome: EBPR sludge; isolation source: Thorneside wastewater treatment plant | place: Australia: Brisbane, Thorneside...
TTATATGAATGTCCAAGCAACCGAGTTCCTATCTGTCTTCTAAGTTGGAAGGTCGCCTGAAAGCCGATAAAAGCGGGAACAGCATATTCGCCCTCGAACCCATTAAGAAGGGCGAGTTGATCGCTGTTTTCGGCGGCGTTGTATATGAATGGGAGACCTTTATCCACCTACCCGAACGTGAGCGCATGTTGTGCATCCAGGTCGAAGACCGGCATTTCCTGGTGCCGCGCCCCATTGGTGAGGGAGATTATGTCAATCACTCGTGCAACCCGAACGCAGGTCTTTCGGGCCAGATTGGACTCGTTGCCATGCGAGACATCCAAATCGGCGAGGAAGTTTGTTTTGATTACGCCATGAGCGATACGATGGCGTACGATGAGTTCGAATGTTTGTGCGGTGCGCCCACCTGTCGTCATAAAGTCAGCGGCAATGATTGGCAGCGCCCCGAACTGCAAAAACGCTATGCGGGTTTTTTTGCGCCGCACGTCCAGCGCAAGATCGACGCGCAAAAAGCGGAGCGCCGCGCTTTCGAGCGGGCGATGCGCAATACCAAGAGCGGCGCGATTGCCAAGCCCGTTACGGCAACGATGTATAAGTAAGGCTTTAAATAAAGCAAAGACCCGACAGGTTGTACAACCTGTCGGGTCTTTTTTGTTTAATCCCAGGTTTCACCAAACAAACGGGATCAACCGATACTTCACCCTTCCTTTGTATTCTACATATCCGGGCAAATCCTGTTCGAGCGCCTTCTCTTCATCCAAAATGCGAAACACAATGACCGGAATAATCACCAGAGCAGGGATGACCGCCCACCATGAGCCAAGCACCAGCGGCGAAACGACGTAGAGGATGACCATCCCCACATACATGGGATGACGGACAATACCGTAAACATCGGTATCGACCACTTTTTGATTTTCCGCCACTTCGATGACACGGGAGAGAAAACTGTTAACCTGCATCGTACGAAAGACAAGCAGGTAACATAGGAACATCACAACCGCGGCGGCAATGGACACCCCGGCGGGCATATTCGACCAGCCATAGCGAATATCAAACCCCGGCAGGAGATACGCAAGCAAGAAGATGATATACGACGATCGGATAATCTTCCGTTGTTCGCTCCGTTCTTCGCGCATATGCATCCGCCTTTTGAGCAGGTCGGGGTCATTCCGCATGAAGTACGCGATCACAAAGAACATGGGAATGGTGAGCACTGCAATGTACATCCATCCCTGCCAGTACCCCCATGTGCCCGCAGGCAGGAAGAAGATCAACATAAAAAAGAGGATGCCGCCCAGAAGACGACCCAACACCGTGAAAAAAAGTTTTGAGCGCGACACGAGATATTTCCTTTCAGACCACCGAACCTACCCAACAAGAGCGAAGTTCAAAGTAATGGGTCACTTGAAATCTGACTTTATCTTACACCTTTGGTCCCGCCGCCACAACCTCCCGTGGAGTGCCATCGGTAAACTTTCCGAAATTCTGCTTGAAGCGCATCGCAAGGTCTTTGTAACGACGGTCATACTCTTTTTTGTCATGCCAGGAAGAAGACGGGTCGAGCACTTCATCCGGAACGTTCGGGCAAGAAGCGGGCACTTCAAACCCAAAGATGGGATCTTTCTTGTATTTCACATCCGCAAGTTTTCCACTGAGCGCGGCATTGAGAAGTGCGCGCGTATACCTGATGGAAATCCGCTTGCCAATTCCGTACGGTCCGCCCACCCAGCCGGTATTGACCAGCCAGCAGGTCGCGCCGTATCGCTCGATCTTGCGTTTGAGCAGCTCGGCGTATTTATAAGGATGATGCACCATGAACGGTCCACCGAAGCAGGCGCTGAATGTGATCTCCGGTTCCTTGCCCAAGCCGACCTCTGTCCCTGCTATTTTGGAGGTATAGCCGCTGATGAATTGATACAAGGCTTGATCCGGGGTCAGCCGCGCGATGGGCGGCATTACTCCGCTCGCATCACATGTCAGGAGGATGATATTTTTCGGGTGCCCAGCCTTTTTCTCAGGGACAGCATTGGCGATGAATTCCAACGGATAGGATGCGCGCGTGTTCTCTGTGACAGAGTCATCGTCAAGGTCGATCAAACGTGTGACGGGGTCATAAGTCACATTTTCGAGGACCGTTCCGAAGCGTTTGGTCGTAGCGTAAATTTCCGGCTCGGCAGATTCAGACAAGCCGATGACTTTGGCATAGCATCCACCCTCGAAGTTGAAGACGCCGTCATCGCTCCAGCCGTGCTCATCGTCCCCGATGAGGCGGCGGGTTGGGTCTGCCGAAAGCGTGGTCTTGCCCGTTCCGCTCAAGCCGAAGAACAAGGCTACATCGTCCGAATCCTGCGGGTTGACGTTCGCCGAGCAGTGCATCGGCAGGACACCTTCAAGCGGCAGGAGATAATTCAAAATCGTGAAGACCGATTTCTTAATCTCACCCGCATAAGCAGTATTCCCCACAATCGCAAGTCTTTTCTCAAAGGAGAGACAAATGAAGGTTTCACTGTTGGTGCCGTCCACTGCGGGAGCGCCTTTGAATGACGGCATGGCGATCAGCGTAAAGTCCGGTACGAAGCGTTTGTATTCCTCCAGCGACTGCGGCAGGATGAACATGTTACGCACAAAATGACTGTGCCACGCCAGTTCGGTCACAATGCGGACAGGCAGGCGATAGTTCTCATCCGCACCCGCATAGACATCCTGCACGAAAACATCGCGTCCCTGCAAAAAGCCGAGCATACGGTCGTACAAGATTTCAAACTTGTCCGCTGTGAAGGGACGGTTATACACGCCCCACCAGATGTTGTTCTCCGAATCAACGTGACGCACGACGAACTTATCATTGGCGCTGCGAGCCGTGTGCTTGCCGGTAAACGCGACGTATGCGCCACCAGCCACGACTGCACCTTCATTACGAAAAACGGCTTCCTCGACCAATGCTTCGGTGGGAAGATTCCAATATGCAAGGCGTAAATTTCCGATGCCGTTATTCGAGAGGTTGTAATCTGCCTTGCGGGTCTGTGCGATGGAGTCGGCGGGAGTTTTGATGTTCAATAAATTATTCATGATTCGATTCCTACATCCAATCACGGATCAATTTCTTGTCGCCGATGTAAATCTCATTCGGCGAGGTGGCATCGAGCGCCCACTTGATGCGGGCAATGCCCTCAGTCACGTCCTTGACGCTGCCCGCAAACGAAATGCGGATATGCCCTTCCATGCCGAATTCCCTGCCCGGCACAGTGACTACCATCGCCTTCTTCAACAGGAACTTGGACAATTCGACCGAGTTACTGCCAAAGGCGCGCAGGTCCGGCAGGGCATAAAACGTCCCTTGCGGCTCGATCAGACGCGCACCGTTGAATGTCTTCATCTCTTGAAGGAGGACATCCCGGTTGTTTTGGATCTGTAAACGCAGCGCCTCCACCACAGACTGCAAGCCGTTCAACGCCCCCTCAGCCGCTGCCTGCGCGATGGGCGAGACACAGGATGTGGTCTGCGCGAGGACATTGGTCATGACCGTCACCAGCTTACGCGGAGCGACTACCCAGCCAATGCGGAAACCGGTCATGCCGTATAGCTTCGCTACACCATTGACGACGATGATGTTGGAATTTTCAATATCCTTTTTCGTAAAAGACCACGCAGGCGGCGCGACATTGCCATTGAAAGTTAACTTGTGGTAAATATCATCACAGATGAGGAAGATGCCTTTCTTCTCGCACAGGTCAACGATCTTTTCGATCAATTCGGCTGGATACACCGCACCGGAAGGATTGTTCGGGCTGTTGACGATGATCGCCCGCGTGGCGGAGGTCACTGCACGTTCGATGTCTTCGAAGCGCGGAGTGAATGTCCCATCCTCCGGCGTGACGACCACCGGGATGCCCATGCACATCTTGATCATCTCAGGGTACGAGACCCAGTACGGCGCGACAATGACAACTTCATCCTGTGGGTTGAGGATCGAGTAGAAAATATTGAAAAGGGATTGCTTCGCCCCATTGGTGATGATCACATTTTCGGGTGCGACGAGGCGGTTGTAATTTTCCTCCGTATAACGGATGACCGCCTTCTTCATTGAAGGCAGCCCATCCGGCGGGGTGTATTTCACTTCCCCACTGGAGAGTTTCGCGCCGGACGAAAGCATGGCAGCAATGGGGGTTTTGTTCTTCGGCTCGCCGATCCCCAAATTGATGACCGCTTCGCCGCGTTCACGCAATAGACGCGCTTCTTCATTGAGAGCGAGGGTTGGAGATTCAGCAATTTCACTTGCCAGTTTACTAAGTTTCATGATGCTCCTTGAAGGATAAAACAAAAATCTGGTCAGGGCTGACCCATGACCAGATACACTTACATATCCGCACAAGAACAAATAGCGGCGCTGACAATCAAATTGTCAGACAAAGCATTCATGACGTCATTATACTATCAGGCTATATTTAACCATGCCGACAAAGATAACACTTTCATTGTAATAAATGTAACCTGAGCTATTCACAAACAAAAGCGCCCACAGCCACACTGTTCGCCTCATCCCAGACTTTCTGGTATTCCTGCAAATACAACGCGGCGATCTCGGCGTTATCCAAAATGACCACGTTCTCCTCGTTGTCCTCATCCGCGCTGGACGAGAAATTCAGCGAACCGGTGACCACAATGCTATCGTCGATAATGATGACCTTGTGATGCAGAAAGCTGGAGTTGCCGTCCTGCCGCACGGGCAAACCAGCGCACCACAACGTCCGCAACTCGGAGCGGGTGCTGTTGCTGCCGAACGTCTCGAACACGCCTTGCACATCCACACCGGCTTGCGCGCGCGCGATCATCGCCTGCGCCAATGGATAATCTGTGAAACTGAACGCCAGAAAACGGATGCTTGTCTGCGCATCGTTCACCAGCGCGATGAGATTATCCACCACATCATCCTCCGCCGAAAATAACACCTGGATCGGAGTACCATCCAGGATCGCCCATTGCGTGCTGCGGTTGGACGGCGCACGCGGACCGAGTTGTGCGTTCCACAATTCCTCCCACTCGCGCTCGAAGATCGCAGCCACCTCGGGCGAATGAATCACAATGACATTATTGTTTTGCTTGTAAATCCCGTTGACAGTGATATTGGTCGAACCTGTCCATGTGATCTGACGGTCGAAGACCCAGAACTTGTTGTGCATCAGGGCGGAACGACCCGCATCGTCCTTGACCTCGACTCCGGCAGCCATCAAGCGGGTGAACTGCCCCCGATTCGGTTTCGCATCTATTTCCAACCCGTTTTCGTCATCGGTTACCCAGCGTACATCCACACCGCGGGCTTTGGCGGCGATCAATGCATCTGTCACACGGGGTAAATTGAATTCGAATGATGCAATATGAATACTCACCTGCGCAGCATCAATCAACTGCAAAAGTCTTTCTTCAATGGAACCTGTTGGGTCGTTCTCATTGTTGAGGGTAAGCGGGTCGGTGAAATGGACTTCCCACCACTGCGCCACAGGAAGCGGCACTGGCGTCTCTGTCACCGGGACAATGATCTCAGGCGTCACATCTTCAGGGATAATGATGATCGGCGTTTCCGTCACCGGGACGATGATCTGCGGAGTCTCCGATGCATAAAAAGGAATTTGCGTCGGCGGAAGGTAAGGGGTTTCAAAGTCGCTTGGGGCGCAGGCAACAACGAGGACAAAGAAAAGCAACAACGGAGAAAGAAGTTTTTTCATCCCCGTTATTTTATTCCAAAGCAGCAAAATCCTGTGGACTTCCCAGCGGATAATTGGCGGCATCCTTCGCAATGCGCTTGACCAAGCCTCCCAGCACCGTCCCGCTTCCCGCTTCGACGAACGTGTTGATCCCCATCTCAGACATCAAACTCACCGAATCCGTCCAGCGCACATGTGATTGCATTTGCGCTTTCAGGTCGGCGCGGGCTTCGGCGGCAGTCTTCATCCCTAGTGCGTGAACGTTCCCAATGACGGGGACTTTCAAATCATTCATCTTAACAGCATCCACCGCCGAGTTCCACTCCTCTTGAATGGAAGCCATCAACGGCGAATGTGCCGCAATCGAAACCGCCAATAGCATGGCGCGTTTTGCGCCAGCAGCTTTTGCAGCTGCCATCGCACGTTCCACGGCAGGTTTTGCTCCGGAGATGACCACCTGCCCCGGACAGTTATCGTTGGCAACTTGAACGATCTCATTTTCTGCACTTGCTTCGGCGCAGACCTTGTCCAAGGTGGGTATGTCCAAGCCGAGGATGGCAGCCATGCCGCCGGGATTGAGTTCCCCGGCGCGCTTCATTAGTTCGCCGCGCATGCGGACGAGACGTAATCCGTCGGTGTAGGAGAAGGCTCCAGCGGCGCACAGAGCCGATAACTCGCCAAGCGAATGTCCCGCCAGCGCAGCAGGCTCAAAGTCTGGGAAGAGGCGGTCGAACGTCTCATACGCCGCCATCGAATGGACAAAAAGCGCGGGCTGCGTGTTGACCGTGTCATTCAAATCGGCTTCCGGTCCGTTCCACATCAGATTGGAAAGCGAGAAGCCGAAAAGGGCATCTGCCTCGTCGAAAAATTGTTTCGCCTGTGGGAAATGCCCCGCAAGGTCTTTCCCCATTCCAACGGTTTGCGAGCCCTGACCGGGGAATAGAAAGGCGGTTGTGGTTGGGTTTAATTTCATGCTGCCTCCGTGTAATACCCTTTAAAACACAAACGGGTCGTGAATGTCACGACCCGTTGAGCATTTGCTTTTACTCGGCGGTCTTCTTTTCTTTCTTGACCTGGACGATCTCGCGTCCCTTGAAGTAGCCGCAGCTGGGGCAGACGGTATGCGGCATGCGTTTGCTTCCGCAATTGGAGCAAACGACAAGATTGGAAGCCGCAAGGGCGTCCTGCGAACGACGGCGATCGCGGCGTCCCTTGGAATGTTTGCGCTTTGGATGTGGGGTCATGAAACGTTCTCCTTTTATACATACATCAGACGGGCATTCAGCCCGTCTGGATTGGTTTTCAACGAAGCGGGCTGATTATATATGCGAGTAGCGGTGTCGTCAAGGCGGTTTGGGTGTAAAATTTCCATATGGATAATCAGACATTTTCTGTCCGAAATTCGCTCAAAGCAAGGCTTATCACCGCCTTTTTCATCATTCTGTCTCTGAACGCGTGCGCCCCTGCAACTACAACCCGCCCAACAGAACGTCCGCCAACAGTTGCCCTAAAAATTGACGAAATCACGATCAATCATTTTCCTTCTATGATGTCGTTTTCTCTAACCACCACTCCCGGCGGGAAGGTGTACGCAGCGCTGGGTGGGCATGCAGGCATTCTAGTTGTTTCATCCACAGATGGTGGAAAGAGGTTCGGCGAGCCGGTCAGCGCCAGTGGAGACGCGCCGGTCCACGTCCTGCCAGTGGAGCGGCCTGCGTTGGCGTCATTTGGCGAAGAAACAGTCGCAGTTGCATGGCTGGAACAGGCAAAGGATTTCAGCGGCGCGAGCGTTTGGCTTGCGATATCCACAAACGGAGGCAAAACCTTTGGCTCTGCGATGGAAGTCACAGCAGAGCAAGGCAGGGAAGTCGTCATGATACAGATCTTGCTGGACGAAAGCGGCAACCCGATGCTCGCATGGCTGAACGACGGAACCTTGCGTTTTACCCGCTCAAACGATTCAGGGAAGACCTTCAATGAGGTACAAGTCATCGGTCCTGGAGCGTGTGAATGCTGCCAACCTGGTTTGGCGATGAAGGACGGGAAGGTGCATATTGCCTACCGTGGACTTGAAAAACAAATTGACGGGAATGATATTCGGGACATTCTGCTATCCACTTCAAGCGATGGCGGGCAAACCTTCAATCCATTTACGCGCGTCAATGACGAACATTGGATCCTGAACGCCTGTCCCATTGCCGGTCCATCAATGGCAATGTTCGAAGATGATATGTATGTTGCATGGATGGACGGTCGCCATGCGGAACCAAATCAACCGTACAATGGCAGCGTCTGGTTTTCCATCTCACAAGACGGGGGGAAGACCTTCAGCTCGAATATGCAGATCAACCCAAACCCGGGTGTGCATCAGACCGTACCGTCGCTGGCAGTGGACGCCAATGGACATATTCACCTTGCCTGGGAAAATCACAGCGCGGATGGACAAACGATCCAATATTCCATTTCAGAGGATGGAGGCGCAACCTTTTCTGAACCGCGTGAATTGACAAGCGGCTTTCCACGCATGCCACTCTTGCTCACGCTACCCTCTGGTGAGATTCTCCTCGGCTGGCAGGATCATACAGGAATTCATGTCCAAACATGGATGGAGTAGCAAACAGCCGCTTAATCCCATAGTAAAATGGGGGCATGGAACTTCAGATCGCAGTCGCAAAGGTCAATAAGTATGCGGTCTCCGAAAGCGGGGACACGCTGGAAGTGGTGGAACGTCCCACGGGCGGTCTCTCTGTCGTGCTGGCGGACGGTCAGACGAGCGGGCGAGGCGCAAAAGCTGTCTCGATGATGGTTGTCCGCAAGGTGATCGGGCTGATTGCCGAAGGCGTGCGCGATGGCGCGGCTGCGCGCGCCGCTTCTGACGCGCTGTTTGCGGACCGCGCCGGAAAAGTGACCTGTACCCTCAACATTGCTTCGGTCGACCTGCACAGCAAGACCATCGTCCTCACCCGCAATAACCCCGCCCCCATGTACATCTGCCGCGGCGAAGAGATCGATGCGCACAACGAGGAGAGCATTTCACTGGGCACATCGCGCAATGTGCGCCCGATCATTACGGAACTGGGGATCGAACCCGGCTTGACAGTTATCATCTTCAGCGACGGCATCTCCCACGCCGGCGAACGCCGCGGGCAGCCATTCGATGTCCGGCAGGCGTTGCGTTCTCTGATGGACGATCAGGATCCCAGCCCGCAGCAGATCGCGGATACGCTTCTCGCTCAGGCAGTGCAACTCGACGATAACCGCCCCGCCGATGACGTCAGCGTGGTGGTACTAAAAGTGACTACGCGCAACGGCGACGATGTGCGCAGGATGAACGTCAGACTCCCGATCAATGCGTAGTAGAACCCTTACAAAACGAACCCGCTGGCGGCACGCCCAGGCATCCATTCGGGATACCGTCATTCTACTGCGCGAGTTCCGGTCGCCGCTTTTTTGGTTTTCCTTTGCCGTCATCGGCGGCGGTTTCTTGTACGACTTCATCGCCAGGTTAGTTGATGAACCGGTTTACAGCCTGACAGAGTCGATCTACATTGTGTTGATCGCCACCTTTCTCCAGCCTGCCAACCGCGATTTTCCACACCACCTCGCCTTGCAAGCCTTCCATTTTTTGATGCCCATCGTCGGGCTGGTTGTGCTCGCGCAAGGGCTGGCAGACTTTGGAAGCCTGCTCTTCAATCGAAAATCCCGCAACAAGGAGTGGGAAATGGCTGTCGCATCCACACTGAACAAACACATCATCTTGGTCGGTCTGGGACATCTTGGCTACCGGGTCGCAGCAAAACTGCACGAAATGGGTGAAAACCTGGTGGCCATTGAATTGAACGCCAAAGCCGATACCGCCAACTCCGTACGCGCCTGGGGCGTGCCGATCATCAACGACGATGCCACCCGTCCTGCTGCGCTGGAAGCTGCAAACATCCACAAGGCACGCGCCATCATCATGGCAAGCCAGAACGACGCCATGAATTTGCAGATCGCTCTCAAAGCACGCAGCCTTAACCCCGAAATTCAGGTCGTCATCCGCATCTTCGACGACGACTTTGCCCATGCCCTGCAAGACCAATTCGGCTTTGTCGCTTTGAGCGCCACCGAAATGGCAGCACCCGTCTTCGCCGCCGCCGCGTCCGGCGTGGATGTCACCAACCCGATCTCGGTGGAAGGGCAGCTGCTCAGCCTTGCGCGTATGACCGTCTCGAAGAATGCGCCGTTCGCTGTGAAAACCGTCGGCTTTGTGGAGGACAATTACCGCCTCAATATCGTGCTCCACCGCCACAACGGACAGTCCGAGATCCACCCGTCAGACAAGACCCCGCTTCACCCCGGTGACGTGATCGCAGTCCTGGGGGGACCCGAGCAATTGAATCAGATATTGCACGATAATGGACAATGATCAATCCACTCTCTTGATCGGTGTAGTTGGTCCTTGCGGATCAGGAAAATCCACGCTGATCGACGGGCTGGAGAAACACGGCTATCGCTGCCGGCACATCGCACAGGAACACTCCTACGTCAAAACCATGTGGCGGGTTATCACCCAGCCGGATATCCTCATTTTCCTGCAATCCTCTTTTGAAAATTCCACCGACCGCCGAAAACTCAGATGGAGCATTGGCGACTACGAAGAGCAACAAAATAGACTGTCGCATGCGCGCGAACACGCCAACCTGATCATTGACACAGATCATCTTGACCCACAGGGCGTCCTCGCGCAGGCACTGGATTTCCTTACCCAAAATACCTGACTCAAATCATCGCTTCCAATCTGACCGTGTTACAGGCGCACCCCATCAAGTTAGGACTGCACCGAATCTTCGTGCAAATCCCCACAAAATTATCAATGGGAGTATAATGGCGTCCGCGCCAGCCACAGGCTGGCATTTTCGTGGATGGAGTTACGTATCGCATGATTCGCAATTTGACCAATCGCATCATCCTCATCGTGGTAGTTCTCGCACTCGCTCTCTGGGTCGACTTCAGCAGCGAGATCGAGATCCTCAACCCCGTGACCGATGAACCCCTTTTATCCCGCAACCTTGAGCCTCGCCTCGGTCTTGACCTGCAGGGCGGCTTGCAAGTCCTGCTCGAAGCGGATATCCCCGCCGACCAGCAAATCGACTCGGAATCAATGGAAATCGCCCGTGATATCGTCCAGCAGCGTACTGACGCGCTCGGCGTGAACGAAAATATCATTCAGATTGCTGGTGACCGCCGCATCGTGGGTGAATTCCCCGGACTGGCAGACACCGAATCCGTTTTGGCGACCATTCAACAAACCGGCTTGCTTGAATTCGTGGACACCGGTGACTTCAGCCCCGAACCGGGCACCATTCTCGTCACTGATTACAGCCCGACTGGTGAAACCATCACCCCCAGCGACCCCGAGACGGTCGTTTATCGCACCATCATGACTGGCGCAGACCTCGAATCGGTGGTTGTCTCGCAGGATACACTGGCAACCAGTTACATGATCAACTTCACGCTCAAATCCGATGGCGCACAAATTTTCGCCGACCATACTTCGGCAAACATCGGCAAATCCCTGACCATCCTGTTGGATAAACAAGTGATCTCCTCGCCGATCATCAACGATGCCATCATCGGCGGACAAGGTACCATCAGCGGCAGCTTCACCCTGGACGAAGCCAATGCCTTTGCCATTCAACTCCGCTATGGCTCGCTGCCCATTCCACTCAAGATCGTGGAAACCCGCATCATTGGTCCCACGCTCGGCGCGGACTCGCTCAGCAAGAGTCTGGTTGCCGGTTTGATCGGTATGACCATCGTAGCGCTTTTCATGATCATCTATTACCGTATGCCTGGCATTGTGGCAGTCATTTCCATTTTGATCTATGCGGCGGTCGCCTTTGCCATCTTCAAGTGGTTCCATTTCACACTGACCCTGGCAGGCATTGCAGGTTTCATGCTCAGCACGGGTGCGGCTCTGGATGCGAACATTCTGATCTTCGAACGCTTGAAGGAGGAACTCCGCAACGGGAAAAACCTCGCCCAAGCCGTCGATCAGGGCTGGACACGCGCCTGGTCTTCCATACGCGACTCCAACCTTGCGGCGATCATTACCTCGCTGATCCTATTCTGGTTCGGTTCAACGTTCGGCGCGACCATCGTCAAGGGATTTTCCCTGACACTTGCCCTCGGTGTGGTGATCTCGCTTTTCACCGCCATTTACGTCACGCGAACCCTGCTGGTCGTCTTTATCCGCGCCTTCAAGCCGCAGGACTACGACCGCTGGTTTGGCATTTAGCCTGGCGCGACAAGGAAATCCGACATGATCGATATTCTCAGCAAACGATACTATTACTTTCTGTTTTCACTCCTTGTGATCATTCCCGGGCTGGCTTTCCTAGCCATCGATGGGCTGCCGCTCTCCATTGACTTTACAGGCGGAAGCCTGCTCGAGGTTCAGTTCGAGGCTGGAAAAAGCCCCGCCACTGAGGAGATCATCGCAGTCTACGAAGATGCGGGGATTGACGATGCCCAAGTCACCACCACGGAGACCGGCGCGCTTATCATCCGTTCCTCCTTCCTCACCAATGAAATCCGCGACCAGATCCTGACTGCAATGAATGAAACGGCTGGTTCAGAAGCGAACGTCATCCAGTTCGACAGCGTAGGACCCAGCATCGGCGCACAAGTGGCTTCACGCGCGGCTTTGGCGGTTGGCGTGGCGGCTCTCGGCGTGATCATTTACATTACGCTTGCCTTCCGAAAGGTCCAAAACGCATTCCGCTACGGGATCTGCGCCATCATCGCGATGGTGCATGATGTGGCGGTCGTCTTCAGCATTGCGGGGATCGGTGCCCGCTATTTCGACTGGCAAATGGACGCCCTCTTCCTTACCGCCCTGCTAACCGTGATCGGTTTCTCGGTTCAGGACAAAGTGGTGGTATTCGACCGCATCCGCGAGAACACCAACCTGCTGCGCAAACTGGAATACGAAAAACTCGTCAACCACTCCATCGTGCAGACGCTGCAACGCTCCATCAATACCCAGTTGATGACCGTGGAATTTCTGCTGCTGGCGCTGGCGTTGTTCGGCGGAATCACGCTTCAGGAATTTGCCGTCATCCTGCTCGTCGGTCTGCTAAGCGGAACCTACTCCTCGATCTTCGTTGCGGCTCCCATACTCGTCCTGTGGGAGAATCAGGAATGGCAGACCTGGTTCGGACGCGGCGCAAACGCCTAAATCAAAAGGACGCTGAGTTTCAGCGTCCTTTTTCGTTACAACCATGACAGAGACTTTTTCCCTTTTTCTCCGCGCATTCGTCATCGGCATTTCCATCGCCGCGCCGGTTGGACCGATCGGTGTGCTTTGTATCCGCCGCACGCTTGCAAACGGAAAACTGGCTGGCTTTCTCTCAGGCATGGGCGCCGCCACCGCCGACATGGTCTACGGGGCCATCGCCGCCTTCGGCGTCAGTGTCATCACGAACGCCCTCATCGATAACGCTTTTTGGCTGCGACTCTTTGGCGGCAGCTTCCTGCTTTATCTTGGTTTCAAAACCTATCTCGAAAAACCCGCTGCGCAAGCTGCACAAGCCAAACAAGGCGGGCTTTTCAGCATGTATTTCTCTACTTTCCTCCTGACCATCACCAACCCAATGACCATCCTTTCCTTTGCCGCCATCTTTGCAGGCACGATGATCGGGCGGGAGGTCGGCTCGCCGCTCGTGATGGTGACGGGAGTCTTTGCCGGCTCCGCCGCGTGGTGGATGACCCTCAGCCTCGGCGTGGGCATGCTCCGTGAACGGCTGACCCCCGCCCACATGGTGTGGATCAATCGCATATCTGGAGTCATAATCGTTGCTTTTGGTGTTTTTGCACTGGTCAGTGGAGGTTAAAAGTCCAAAGTGCGCAAGCAGGGTGTCATTGGCAGCATCATGCCAGGGAAATAGAATCAGCAAGCGACGTTATCATCCTTGCGGCGTCTATGCTGCTCCCCCTTGCTGCGATACATGGCATCATCCGCAAGACTGATGATTTTCGCAAGGCTAAGATCCGCCTTGCTGGTACAGGCACCCAGGGAAAGACTCAACTCAGGATCGCGGTAATATTTGTTGTTGAGATACACCAATGCCTGAATTTGTTTCATCAACTCAGCAGCCGCCTCCTCATCTTCACCCGGCATGATAATAGCAAATTCGTCCCCTCCAATACGAGAAGCGATCTGCCCCGGTTTCACGGCTGTATTCAAAACCTCCGCGGCGCGCCGAATCAGATTATCACCCGCCGCGTGACCGAACATATCATTAACCCGCTTGAGATAATTCAGGTCGAGAATGATAATGCTGATCGGGTCTTTGCGGCGCGCTTCCATCTTCAAGATCGTCTCTTCAAAATAAGCGCGGTTGTACAAACCTGTCATCACATCATGCGTACCGAGATAAAGAAGGTATTCCTCTGCCTTCTTTCGCGCTGTGATATCCTGAATGGAAACAAGCGCCCATCCAAAGGTTTGCTCATAGCCGGGCATGATGCGAAAATTCAATTGGATGTTGATCGGTTCGCCATCGAGCGAGTAATTGATCCCTTCCCGTTCATATTCCAAATTGCCGTTCCATAAATCCAGCAATTCCCCGGCAAAATGGCGTTCCATCTCATCCCGAAAGACGCGATCCAGATTCGTGACCAGCTGCTCCTTGGACGACGCCCGGAACAGTTCCAGTGTCTTTTGGTTGACATCCAATACCCGAATCATACTGGCGCATTGGAGCGCAGTCTCCGGGTGGGAAGCAAGATAAGCCTCAAAATCTGTCACGCCCTGTGAGCGAAGGTCATCGAAAAATACCTTGATGGCAGTGTAATCCTCCTCCCACAACGAAATCGGGGACGATTCGAACAAATCGCGCAGGCGGCGCTCGGCCGTCCGACGGGCAGTGATATCCTCGATGGTGACCAGCACACGCTCCCAATTCTCTTCATAACCGGGCAGGATGCGCCAGTTCAGGATGATGTCAAGCACTTCTCCCTTCAATGTGTAATTGACTCCCTCGCCTGCCCAACTGACTTCCCCATCCCAAAGCGCCAGCAATTCCTCGCGGAAATGATGCCGCATCCCATCGCGGAAGACCTGATCAAGTTTGGAGAGCAATTCCTCTTTCGATCCTGCTTTGTGCATGGTTACGGTTTTCAAATTGACATTCAATACCTTGATCTGCTGCATACATTCATCGATAAATCCCGGATTATCATCAAGGTAGGTTGAGAGCGACTTGATCCCCCGTTTTCGTAATCCATCGAACAGGGTTTTAATACGGCTGAAATCCTGTTCCCAAAGTGAGATCGGGGCGTATTCAAACAATTTTTTCAAGTGCTCCTTACCGGGGTTATAAACCATAATAATTACTCACCAAAAATTCGATATCTCATTATACCTGTCAGGTGTTTTTCATATCAATGCATTAACCGTCGAGCGGTACGCAGAAGCAGGAAATACAAAACGGAGAAAAAAGCAGCAAAGACCATCACATGCCAGCCGCTTGTGTATGCGTCCCCCACTGCCAGACGGGATATGGTGGTGATGGGCGAGAGATTCAACATGGTGCCAATACTCACACCGGCAAGCAAAAGCAGGGAGAAGATGAATTGCGAACGTTCGCGGTCTTGCAGGAACGCCGCTGTGATGGAAGCAGATGTGGAGGTGATCCCAGCCACCACCAGCGCCAGCAGGAGAATCCAAGCCTTGTTTTGGATGTCGATCCCGTTCATTTGAAGCAGGGTCAGCCAGACGGCGCATTGGACGATGGCAAGGGTTACTGCGGAAGTGATCTTCGCGCCTATCATCCCGCTGACGGTCAGCGGTGCAGAAAGCAGGGTTTGCAGGGTTTTATTCTCCACCTCTTCGGTGATCATATCAATGGACATGCTCCCGGCGACGAAGGCAGGAAAGAACATCAACATCGGAATGAGCACCGAATAGACAAACTCAAAGGATGTGGCAGGCTTGCCGTTCAAATCGGTGTAGCGGACCTCGATCCCGCGTTCGGCGCGCAGATAATTTTCGTACTGTTTGAGCGGTTCCTGGATCACCATGCGGATGAGAGAACTGATGGTGTCGGAATCGGGCAAATATAGTTTGACCTCGATCAAGCCGTCTGCATTCTGCGGCGCGTCCACCAAGGCGAGGACTTCTCCACTGTAAAAAGCGGACTGCGCCTCTATCAGTGTGGGAAAGGTTTGGATGTTGAGTCCGCGTTCGGTCAGGAGTGAGGCGAGCGGGTCATCCGCTTTGCCGACGACGCCAACTCGGATCCCTTCGCCGCTGAAACGCATAATGGTATCCGCATCGTAAAGCGAGAGCATCCCCAGCAACAAGCCGGAAGAAAATGAAGCGATGAAGAGTTGGATCAGGATCGAGATGACGATGGTGCGGTCCCGCAGGACCGAGCCTATCTCTTTTTTAACGACAGCAATGAATGGATAGATCACATCCCACCTCGCAGAACATACACATTATAGAAGAAATGAATGACGGTTCCAATGCCCAACGCCAGCCAATACGGGAACCTCAGTTTGACGCGCAGCAAGGTGACAAATGCCGTGAAGAAAAAATGCGCCGCGAGCGGAATTAGCAGGAACACACCCGCGCCGAACAACGCACCGGAGACATTCGCCTCAGAAACCACACTGACGGAAACCAACAGCAAAAGTTTTTCGCCGACCAAAAATCCAAGCGCGGAGAGGAACGACAACCACAGAATTTCTTTCACCGACTTCACCACGCCATGTTCCGCCAGCACCACAATGCCAACGGTCTTGACCACCTCTTCGATCAATGCCGAGGCGATCAACGTCGCGCCGAGGATCAATCCCACCGGCAGGTTCGTGGCGAACGCCAGCATCACCACCTGCGCCATGTACACAGCAGGGATGACCAACAGGCTCCACAACGTCACCGCAAACCACGGCTTGGAATGTGCCATCATCAGATAGATCGCATCTCCGATCTTGCGGGTGATCGGTTTGTAGCCCATTAAAAATTCTTCGTTCAGCAAACGCGTGCCCGCGAACATCGCAAAACCAAAGATGGCAGTCATCGGCAGGGAGGGCAGCAAATATTCACGCCAGCCAAACGGCTCGGCGCGGTACATCTTCACCGCCAAAGTCAACGGTGAGATGTATGCGAGGTCACTGCTGTTCGTGAACATCGCCGGAAAGACCAGATACGCCGTGGTCATCGTGGTCACCAGCATCGCAATAAAGGTCGTGTCTTTGAATGAGCGGTAAAACAGCGGCACCATTAAATAGATCGCAAAGATGAACATCGTCGTCGGCGCGAAGATCATTAGCGCCATCGGAATATTTCCGTTCGTCAAATATGCGATCAGTATTGTCGTCGAAAGCGCAAAGACCGCATACGGCAGCATCTTACCGAGAATGATCTGGAAAGGCGTCACCGGCGCAGAGAGCAAGATCGTCAGGCGGCGGTTCGCTTTTTCATCCATGAAACTGCTGGTGAAGAAAATGCTGATGAACGTGATCGGCATGATGTAGAGGAGTGCGACGAGCACTTGGGTAAAAGGGGCTGGCGGAGGAGTCAGCGATGGGATGATGACCTCCTCCGGCTTGACGGTCTGAGGAGCCAACTCACCCGCATCATCTGTGACTGGAGGCTGGGCGGCGTTGAGATAGTTGACCCCCACCCGCAGCGGGAATGCATCCCCTTCTGCGAAAGAATTCCCAACTCGGACGAGTTCTTCCTTCTCCATGTATTGTTTGAGCGCACGTTCCGCAAATTGCGATTTATCGTCTTCCCGCGAAAAAACATCCACCCCGACAATGAGCAAATCAATCGAACCATCTGCGAGAAGGCTTTGTCCCTCTTGCGGGTCGACCTCAAGAACGGCAAACCGGCTGTCGCTTATCTCAGGCACCTCGCCCGAAATTCCCACACGGTACAAGCCGCTCCCCAGCGAGACCGTATCCCGCAAAAAATAAGCGGACACGCCCAACACACCCAAAAGTAAAATGACCGCCACCGGGCTGGCACCGCCACCAAATCGTTTTCGTAAACGGGTAATTTCACGCCATGCAATGACAAAGATTTGATTCATGGTTATTTTCTTCTCGGATTTGTAAGTTTCGCTTGCGAAAATCCAGAAGTAGAACTTCTGGATTGCATTCTTTTGTGAGATAAAATTGTGACATGATTTCACTTACAGACGTCACCAAACGTTACGATAATACTACAGTCGTTGACAAGTTAAACTTACAAATCAATCAGGGCGAGATCGTCGGGATCATTGGTCATAACGGGGCTGGTAAAAGCACGACTATGAAGATGATCGCCGGATTGATCGAACCGACAGCAGGGGATGTGCGTGTCATGGGGCAGGATATGGTGAGGCACGGCATCAAGGTCAAACAGCGCATCGGTTACCTGCCGGAGGAAAGTCCGTTGTATGAGGCGATGACCGCCCAGCAGTATCTGCTATTCTTCTCCGAACTCTACCAAATGCCGCGCCAGAAGGCGATGGGGCGCATCGATGGCCTGTTGGAATCGCTTGGGTTGGAGCAAAGCAATAAGTTGACCGGCGAATTCTCCAAAGGGATGAAACGCAAAACCGCCATCGCCCGTACACTCCTGCATGATCCGGAACTGCTGATCCTTGATGAACCCAACTCCGGGCTTGACCCGCTGACCTCGTTCTTCATCATTAATTATCTTAAACAACTGAAGCGCGAAGGAAAAACCATTTTGCTCAGTGCTCACAATCTCTTCCATGTGGAAACCATCTGCGACCGAGTGGCGATCATCAAGAACGGCAAATTGCTGGTGTTCGACACGATGGACGCCATCCGCGGGAGATTGGGGAAGCGCGAGTATCAGGTTATCTTCCATTCTGATGACAAATTGGACTATGAAGCCATCGGCGGGAATTATGTCTTCCGTACAAACGATGTGGACAATATCGCCCACATGCTGGAAACCGTTTCTGCCAAAGGTTGGGCGCTGGTAGATCTGTCCATGCGCGAATCGGCGTTGGAGGAGATCTACGTGAAGTTGATGACGGGATAAGACCTTTTCCCTAACGTGCCCATCCACGACAGACTGGCTGGAAGGAGAAAATAAAAAAATGAGAAAAGTTGTCTTTGCGATCAATATCACCGTTGACGGCTGCTGCGGACACGAATCTGTAGTCGCCAACGACGAATTACACGAGTACTTTACCGAACTCCTGCAAGATTCAGACATTGAAATTTTCGGGCGCAACACGTATCATCTGATGTATCCGTACTGGCATGACGTCGCAATAAATCAATCGGAATCAAAAGCCACGAACGAATTTGCCCGCACGTTCGATTTGATACCGAAGATCGTCTTTTCGACAACATTGAAGAGCGTGGAGTGGAAAAACACAACGCTTTTGCGTTCAAATCTTCAAGAAGAGGTCTTAAGACTGAAACAACAGCCAGGAAAAAATATTTCCGTCGGCGGGTTAAACATTGCGTCACAACTCGCTCAGTCGGGTCTGATCGATGAGTATCATTTTCTTATTCAGCCGATCGTTGCAGGAAAAGGTCCCCGTTTGTTCGAATCGGGCAAGGATTTTACATTGGAACTCGTCGGATCAAAAACATTTCAATCTGGCGTTGTAGCGTTGCGCTACAAGACTATTTATAAGTAACAAAAAGATGGCAGGATGAAATTAAAAAAGGCGCACAGGAATGATCTGTGCGCCTTTGCAACTACCTTCTTGTGTTTATCCAAACATCTTTAGCAGACGCTCCCAACCCTGCTTGATCTGTAAGGACTTCAATCGCCACGTACCAACAATGCCGTACGGGATGAACAACACGAATAGCACGTAGATCGCGCCGTTGATGAAACTGGCGCTCTCGCCGATGTAGCGGCGCAGACCGTAATCCAGCAGGCGGAAGACGATGGCGCCGACAAATGCGCCGTTCAAGGTGCCGACACCGCCGATGAGCAGAATGAGCAAAGCGGTGACGGTGTACCCCAGCCCTGCTGTATTCGGGCTGACAATGGGTTGGTAGAGCGTGTGCAAAAATCCAGCCAGCGCCGCGGTGAGGGACGAAAGCAACAGCGCGGAAAGTTTGAAGTAGAAAGTGTTGTAACCTAGCATCTGGGCGCGCCCTTCGTTCTCACGGATGGCAACGCATACCCGTCCCGTTGGCGAGTTGACGAAACGCTGGTACAGCAAATAGATCAGCACCATCACGGTCAATGCGACGAAGTAGAAGCGCAGGCGTTCGGTGGCGGGACTGATAAAGGCAGGCACGATCACACCTTGCAGACCCACGTCCGCGCCTGTGTATTCGCCAAATTCACTGGACATGACCAAAATATGAAACACAGAGCCAAGCCCCAGAGTGACGAGCGCAAACGTAATCCCCTTCACACGCGGCAATACCAACCCAAAGAGCAGGGCTTGCACCACCGAAGCGACCACCAGCCATCCCAATGTGGCTGGTAGAGACAAGCCGAAACTCTTGATGGCAATGCCCGTCAGGTATGCGCCGACAGCGAAGAACATGGAATGTCCGAACGAGAGCAAGCCTGTAATCCCGAAGATGACGTCAAAACTCAGGGCGTAAATGGTGAGAATGAATATCTCGATGGCAAGACCCTGAATGAATTTGGATTGCCCGTTGCCGTTGACAAACACATCCGCAGGCGATGCGCCGTTGAGCAAGCCGACAAGGAATGGCAGAAGAATGAGACCCAACAAGGTGAGAAGTGAACCACGGTGTGAGATAAAAAAGTTTTTCATGTCGGTTCTATTCCTTCTTCCCAAGCAAGCCGTTCGGCAGGAGCAGCAAAATGATCACCATCAGCATCACCGTTGAGGCAGGGACAAGCGGCGGAGTAGGTTTGAAGATGATCTCTGTAAACGGAATGGCAATGCCGATCTGCCCGTATTTGATGATGAACTGCTGGATCATCCCCACGATCACCGAGCCGAGTGCCGCGCCAGGGTAACTGGTCAGACCGCCAATGGCGAGGGCGATGAGCGCATTGAGCAGCAGGCTCTCACCCATCAGGTTTGAAAGTCCCATCGAGGGAGCAGCGAGCACACCGCCTAATGAAGCCAGTCCCACGCCGAGCGCGAAGACCATGGTGAACACGCGGCGCACGTTGATGCCGAGCGCTTCCACCATCTGGCTATCCTGCACACCAGCGCGGATGATCATGCCGAGGCGGGTGCGTTGCAGCAAAATCCAGATCGAGATCAACACCACCAGACCCACAATTGGGATAAAGATTTCGTTGTACACACGCACACGTCCATCGAGGATCAAAATGGTCGAACAATTGTTTGCCCACCAATCGGCAAAGTTTGTAGCGGGGCAGGCTTCACCGCCGCCATTGAAAAAGGCAGGTTTGGGCATCACAAATTCGGGGCGACCCCAAATGGCGCGCACCATTTCAATGCCGATGGCGCTCATGCCAAGCGTGAGCATCAACTGATAGATCGGGCGACTATACAATGGGCGAATGAGCGTGGCTTCCATTACACCGCCGAGGGCAACGCCGCTCAGGGTGGCAACCAACACCGCCACAAAGAACAACCAGTTGGAACTCAAGCCGTACAGAAAAGCCGTCAGGTTGTCGTTGAATGCCACACCTGCAATCGCAACGATCAATGCAATCGCGATGCTGACAAAATTTTTCCACGATAGACGAACGGTGCGCGGTGAACTGTCGAACAACGAAATACCGAATGCACCGATAACACTGGCAAGCAGCAACCCAATGAACGCGCTGGGCATGGTCACCTCGGTGAACGCGGCAGGCATCACAGGCAGGCGCGCACCCGAATCAGCCATAAAAGAAAACGTGACGGGGCTTTGGGCGTAGTTCTCCACATCCCAAATGGCGATGGGGTAACGGGGCAGGATAAAGCCGAAGAGGAGAATCGAGACGAGGATCAAAGCCCAGGGGAGTAAACGCCTCAGACTTAAGCCGAGCCTGATTCGGCTTGCGAGAAGCGGGTACACATCCCCAAGCGCAAACCCCGAAACGATCAACGCCAGCGGAGTCAACAAATCCACAAAGGTATCGGGGCGGACGACGACCGTCCAACCCATGTAGGCGCCGATCATGAAGAGCGTGCCGTGCGCGAGGTTGAGCACGTCGAGCAGACCGAAGATGAGCGAGAAACCCGATGCGACGAGGAAGGTGATGGAGCCGACCGCGAGACCGCGCAGAAGCGTGATGACGAAATCTTTTTTCTCCATGCCTTGTGCGGCGGCGGTGAGAAAGACTGCCATCACCAGCACAGTTACAAGCATGACGATATTTTTACGAAGGAAGGAGTTCATGTTATGCGGCTCCCAGGAAACGATGAATGGCGGCTTTGTCGGCGGCGAGGTCTTTCATTTTGCCGTCTTGCACCGAGCGCCCTTCTTCGATGATGACGTAATATTCCGCCAGTTGACTGGCGACCAGGAAATTTTGCTCGACGAGAATAATGGTTGATTCTTTGGAAAGTTCATGAATGGCAGCCATCATGGATTCGATGAGGACAGGCGCGAGACCTTCGCTGGGTTCGTCGATGAGCAGAAGTTGATTGTCAGGGACGAGTGCGCGGGCAATGGCGAGCATTTGCTGCTGCCCACCTGAAAGACTCGTGCCAGGCAGCGCGATCAAGCGCTTGAGGTCGGGAAAGAGATCGAAGATAAAATCTTTCTTGCGGAGATAATCGCCTTTTTTGCGTTCGGCAATTTTGAGATTTTCTTCCACGCTCAGATCACGGAAGATGGCGCGGTGTTCGGGGACGAAGCCAATACCCATGCTGGCGATATCGAAGGAACGCATACCGTTCACTTCCTGTCCATTGAAGACAACCCTGCCTTCACGCGGCGGGGTTAGCCCAAGAATGGATTTGAGTGTGGTGGTCTTGCCCGCGCCGTTGCGCCCCAGCAATGCAACGATGGAGCCTTTCGGCACGCGGACATTCACTCCCTGCAGGATGTGATACTGACCAATGAAGGTGTGGATGTTCTGTACGTCGAGGATATTTTCCATGTGACCTCAAATAGTGGGAAGTGAGCAGTGGACAGTGGGTAGTTCTCTACACACTATCCACCTTCCACTATCCACTGATTTACACATTCAATTCGTACAGCCCGCCAAGATAGGCTGTTTGTACTTCTTTATTTGCGGCGATCTCGGAGGGAGTGCCTTCGGCAAGGACTTTACCCTGGTGCATGACCGTGATCTGGTCGGAGACGCTCATGACCACGTTCATGTTGTGTTCCACGAGCATGACGGTTTTGTTGCCTGCTTTTTGAATGCCTTGAATCAATTCGATCAATTCAGGCACTTGTTCCGATGCCATGCCCGCTGTCGGTTCATCGAGCAGCAGCACTTCGGGATCAGGCGCGAGGATCATGCCGAGTTCCAGTTTACGCTGGTCACCATGTGGGAGAGTCCGAGCGAGAGTGTGGACTCGGTCTTTCAAGCCGACTTTTTCGATGACGTCCAACGTCCGCTCGGCGTAGTTTTTGAATTGTGAAGCAGCCTGCCAGAATTTGAAGTTGTCGCGTCCCAACGCCTGTGCGGCGAGACGAATGTTTTCAAAGACAGTCAGGTTGGGGAAGATATTGGTGATCTGGAAGGAGCGTCCAATTCCGTAATGAATGGTGCGATGCACGGGTTGATGCGTGATGTCGCGTCCTTTGAAAATGACCTTGCCGCTGGTCGGTTCGATGTTTCCGCTGAGCAGGTTGAAAAATGTGGTCTTGCCAGCCCCGTTGGGACCAATAATGGCATGCAATGAATTCTTGCGGACTTTGATGCTCACACTATCCACCGCGACGAGCGCGCCAAATTGCTTGGTCAGGTTTTGGGTTTCGAAGATGATCTCGTTATCCATAATGCCTTCCAGATTAGACGATTGACGATTGACCATGGACGATAGAGAAGTGCAATACTATCGTCCATGGTCTGTGGTCCATGGTCAAACAAGTGACTGAAACTCTCGCGAATTCCAGTCACTCATTGTAGTACGGAATTACTGTCCGCTCAGGGTGCCGTAGGGCAGGTCACCGCAGCGATCTTTCAACGCTTCGGGGAGCAAGCAGGGTGGTTCGGGGCGGGAGGTGTCTACGTATTCGTAGAACGCGGCTTCGGGGTCGGTCACGTTGACCAGTTTGAGGATGTACATATCCTGAATGGCTACATGATCTTCGGGGCGGATGTAGACGGTGCCCTTCGGACCTTCGAATTCAATGCCTTCCATGGCGGTCTTGAGCGCTTCACCGCTGGCGTCGCCGTTGGTCGCCTTGATGGCTTCCACAACGAGGATGGCGGCGTTCATGCCATCAGCATCGAAGAGGTCGGGGTTCACGCCATAGCGCGGCTTGGTGTTGGCAACGAGCCAGTCATTGATCTCGTTGGAGGGGGCGCTGTAGTGATACAGGATGCCCGCAGTAGTGCCAACGGCATTCGCGAAGAAGGTCGGCATGAGGACGTTGTCAATGAAGGTTGCGCCGAGCGCCATCGATTCGGTAACGCCCTGATCTTTGGCAGCCTGCACCAAAGAGACGAAGCCCGAGCCAGCCCAGGTCACGATGTAGGCTTCTGCGCCAGAGTTCGCGATCTGTTCCATGTACGGGGTGAAGTCGGTGGTATCCAACGGGGCGAAGATATCGTCAGCGACGAATTCAGCGCCTTCGAGGGAGCAGGCATCGCGGAAGGCAGCGGCGGAACCCTGTCCGAACGCATAGTCAGGCGCGATCTGGACGAAGGTCGAATACTGCTGGGTCAGGGCGATACATTCGTTCATTGCATCCTGATAGTTGTTGCGGCTGGTGCGGAAGGTGAATTCGTTGAAGTTGACACCAGTAATGTCATTTGCTGCAGCAGGAGCCACGATGAGCGGAATTCCGTTTTCGAGTGCAATGCCCTGAAGGGTGGCGGTGGCGCCAGAAGACACGGTGCCGACGAGGATGTTCACGCCGTTGACGTCGATCAATTCACGGGCGACGGTGGCGGTGTTCTCGGGGTTGCTGGCATCATCGCGGACGTACACAACGATCTCGCATTCGTCGAGCATGAAGGTGTTTTCCTGGGTCTGGGTGAAGTCAAACTTTTCACCCGCGGAACCAGCAGCGCCTGTGGCGTATTCCATGCCAAGCATGAAGGAGCGCAGGATGTGAGCGCCATAAATGGCGAGCGCGCCAGAGGCATCGGTGATGAGACCGACCTTGATCGGTTCGGCGCAGGTCAAGCCAGCGGCGGGTTCTTCCGTGGCGGGAGCCTCGGTTGCGGCTTCTTCAGTCGCGGGGGCTTCGGTGGCTTCAACGGGGGCTTCCGTCGCAGCGGGGGCGCAGGCAGCCAAGACGAGAGACAAGGCTACGAGCAAGAAAGCGAACGTACGAAATACTTTCATTTTTATTCTTCTCCTTTGTTATATGGTTCGATTTATCAGCACAAGAGAACGCCTCTTAGGCTGCAAAATCCAAAATTGTGCGCGAGGCGGCTTCCGCAATTTCAATCGGGAAGAAATGCCCCGCATCGGGGAAAATGACCACGGTGCTGCCCGCGATCTTCTGCGCGAGCAAGTCTGCGTTGGCGGGTGGCACCACTTTGTCGTGCGCGCCGAACAGGATGAGGGTCGGGACGTTGAGGCGCGGAAGTTTGTTTTCAAATGCTGCCGCTTCAGGCATCAGACCAAGTCCGATTGCCATCTGCGCTTGATAGTGAACAGGCTCGATCGGATTCGCCACGCGCCACTGAATCCACTCTTCGATCATCGCTGGATTTTTCTCAGACCAGCCTGGAGCGGTGCTAACCGCCAAGCCGTTCTTGAAACGAGTGAGTGCATCGCTGGTCACATCGGTGAGGACTTTCATCGCCTCTGGCGTGATGGGAGCATGGTTCGGTCCCCCAAAGTTGGTCGAACACAGGATGAGTTTTTCTACTCTCTGCGGAAAATCCAACGCGATGGCTTGAGCAATGAACCCGCCCATCGAATGCCCGACGATAACGGCTTTTTCGATCTTCAACGCATCCAGCAGTCCAACCGTATCTTGCGCCAGCATCCCAGCCGTGTACGGACCCGCAGGCTTGTCACTCTGCCCCACGCCGCGATTATCAAATGTAATGACTTGAAATTTTTCCGCCAACAGCGGAACCATCTTGTGCCACTGCCAACTGGAATACCCAAGACCCGAAATCAAAACGAGCGGCTTGCCTTCGCCGTGAATTTCGTAGTAGAGTTCGATTCCGTTTGTTTGTATCTTTGGCATGGTCACTCCATTTCAAGAAAGAGGAAAGATGAAAGAAAATGATTCTTTCCTCTTTCTTCTTTCATTGATTATCCAGCAAACTTCGCCTTCAGTTCTGCTTTGATCACCTTTCCATACGGTGAATACGGCAGCGACTCAACAAACTCGACCCGTTTGGGAATTTTGTACTTCGCCAAACGTCCAGCGCAAAATTGAATTAATTCGTCTGCAGTAGCGGTCTGACCTGGCTTGCACGCCACGATCATCAAACCAACTTCGCCCCATTTATCATCGGGCTGACCAATGAGCGCGGCATCGGCAACAGCAGCATGTTCGCGGAAAATGGCTTCCACCTCGGCGGCGTAGACGTTCTCACCGCCGCTGATGATCATGTCTTTGAAACGACCAGCAATATAGAAGTAGCCTTCTTCATCCATACGCGCCATGTCGCCCGTGTGGAACCAGCCATCTTTGAGCGATTGCTTTGTGGCTTCCTCGTTGTTCCAATACCCGACACAAACATGGTCGCCTTTGATGATGAGTTCACCCGTCGAACCGACAGGAACGTCTTTGCAGTCTTCATCTACCAAGCGCATCTCACTATGAAAAATGGGCTTCCCCACCGAGCCGACTTTGCGCAGTGCGTCTTCATCGGTCATCGAGAAGCAGTTCACGCCCACCTCGGTCAAACCGTAGCCCTGACGCATGACCACGCCCTTCTTCTCGCTCCACGATTGAATCAACGAAGGCGGGCACGGCGCGCCGCCGCTGATAAAGAAGCGAACATGGCTGAAATCAGCGTTCTCAAACTGCGGCGAATTCATCCACACCTGGTATAAAGTTGGCACACCAAGAATGACCGTGCATTTTTCGTCCACGATCAATTTCAGCGAAGTATCGGGGTCGAAGGTGCGTCCGAGCAAAAGTTTGCCGCCGACGTGAAAGAGCGGCACAAGAAAAACGAACAATCCGCCCGAATGAAACATCGGGGTCAGGATCGGAGAAATATCTTTTTCGTTCAAGCCCCACGACACGACCGTATTGATGGAATTCCAAATCAATTGTCGGTGTGGGAGGACTGCGCCCTTGGGACGTCCCGTTGTGCCTGAGGTGTAGAGGATGCACACAGCGTCATCGCCCAAAATTTCAACGCGCTTCGGTTCTTCCGCCGAGGCTTGGTTCACCAATGTTTCATACGCTTCGCCTGAAACTTCTGCGCCTTCAATCGAAATGAGATGCTCCACTTTAATGGAGTCTTTCATCTCGTTGTAAACCGAAATGAATTCAGGACCAACGATCAACACTTTGGGCTGACAGTCATTGACGATGTACGTCAACTCACGCGAGGTCAGCCGCCAATTGAGCGGAGCAAGAATCGCACCAATCTTCGCCACACCGAACAACAAGTCCACATACGCCACACTGTTATGCGCCAGAATGGACACACGATCACCCTTCTCCACGCCACATGTCTCGCGCAGAAAATTCGCAGCACGATTGGCACGTTGATTCAATTCCGCATAGGTGTAGTGGACTCCGCTCGCAAGTTCGATCAACGCCTCGCGGTTTGGGGTTAGGAGTGCTCGTTTGGTGAGGATGTCGGCAGAATTCATGATGAAGGTGTCAGGTTCCAAGTGTCAAGTTTCAGGTTAAGTGCTGAGGCAAAAAATCACGTGTCGAGTGCCGATAACTTGGCACCTGACACGTGACACATGACACGTTATTTACGTCCCGACGACAATACCGCCATCCACGCGCAGGACTTCGCCTGTAATGAACGAGGCGTCATCCGAAGCGAGGAAGAGATAGGCATTGGCAATGTCACGTGGTTCGCCCAAACGTCCGAGCGGAGTGTGAGCCTTCATACCGTCCAAAACCTTTTCGGGCATGGCAGTGATCATCTCAGTGGCGGTGAAGCCAGGCGCCACAGCGTTGACACGGATGTTGAACTTGCCGAGTTCACGTGCCCAAACCTTGGTCATGCCGATCACACCAAACTTGGTCGCCACGTAGTTGGTCTGACCAAAGTTTGCGTCCAAGCCAACAACAGAGGAGGCATTGAGAATTACGCCGCTTTTTTGCTTTGCCATCACTGGCGCAACGGCTTGAGTGCAGTTGAATACGCCTTTGAGATTAACTGAAATGACCAGGTCAAAGTCCGCTTCAGACATTTGCCCGACGAGTTGACCTTCCTTGAACTTGATCAACTGCCCATCACGCAGTACGCCCGCGTTGTTGACGATGACATCGATGCGTCCATACTTTGCAACAACATCATCGATCCACTTCTGAACGTCTTCACGGCTGGTCACATTGACCTTGTAGAACGCCGCGCCTTCGCCAAGCAGTTTCAAGGTTTCCTGACCCGCAGTTTCGTTCAGGTCACAAATCACAACCTTCGCACCTTCTTCAGCGAAACGCAGGGCGGTGGCTTTACCAATTCCCGCCGCGCCGCCTGTAACGAGCACTACTTTATCTTTCATGCGCATGGTGAGTTCCTCTTGATGTATGTATTTTTTATGACACTTGCTTTGCCAAAAATCCCAAAATGGCGGAGTTGAATTCTTGCGGTCGTTCCCAGCAGGAGGCGTGACCCGCTCCCTGCAAAATGTGCATCTCTGCATGTGGAATGCCCGCTCTCAAAATTGCAGCGTAGGCTGGACCTTTCAGCAAATCCAGCGAACCGACGATGATGCAGGTAGGGCATTTGAGTTCACCCAAACGAGCGGTGAAGTTAACATCCAGAAAACATTCGCACAAGCGGACGACGGCTGGATAATCCAGCAGTTTGTAACGTCCCTTTGCGTCAGCCAGCAGAGACGGGTTGGCAGCGATGAAGGCGGGCGAGAAATTCCACGGGACGGTGGCATTGAAAAAGGCGTTGGCATCTGCCGCTCGAGCAGAGTCAAGCCACCCGTCGACAATGATGCGTAATTCGGCGTTGACCTGACTCACGGTGTCGGCAAGGATCAGGCTGAGAGTCCGCTGTGGATATTTCAATCCAAACGCCTGTGCCACTTCACCCCCGTAGGAAATGCCTGAAATATGGGCTTTGTCCACGTTCAGAGCGGTAAGCAATGCCGCAAGATCATCGGCATGCAATTCCATCGAATATGGACTTTCAGGATGTTCTGACTGTCCTTGTCCACGACAGTCGTACTGAAGGATGCGGTAATGTTGCGCTAACGTCTTGGTCTGAAACACCCAGCTGCCAGCCGCGTTCATGATGATGCCGTTGTTGAGGACCAACAAAGGGGCAGTTTCAGAACCATGAAGTTCGTAGTAGAGTTCGACGCCGTTAGCATGGATTTTAGGCATAGTCAGAACATCCCGTATGTGCTAGGTTAACGCACGGCTGTTACAAGCCGGTTACAAAGACGTGAATGCCAAATAGGTCTTTTTGGCTTCGCCTTCACCGAATTCGACAAAATCTACTTTCAGCGGTGTGCCCACTTTGATCTCGGCAGGTTTCGACACGTCCAGACCTGTAATGCGGGCGCTGATGAACGTGCCTTCCTCCAGTTCGACAATGCCCGAAACGTAGGGATTCTTCTTATCGAAGCCCTGCTCCACCATGAAGGTCGGTCCGCTGTAGATGATGGTAAAGCCTGCCAGTTTTCCCTTTCCGCTGGCTTCCACCCATTCCATTTCTTCGCCGTGACATATCGGACAGATCGCGCGTGGAGGGGCATACACGCCGCCACACTTTACGCATTTCACAGTCATCAATTTGCGCTCGGCAAGATATTGATTGAACGCCGCCGCAGTGAACGGGCGGATTGTGGTTGTCTCTGCCATAATTCTTCTCCCACCACAAAGGGTCACGAAGGTACACAAAGGTTTTTGGTTTTCCTTTGTGACCCTTCGTTCCTTCGTGGTAAAAAACTAATTTCTTCTCTCAAACACATGGACGGCGCAAGTGGAACCGGTCGCGCCGACGTTGTGCGTCAGCGCCAGGTTGACATCGCCATCCACCTGCCGCGCATCAGCCTGACCTCGCATCTGCTTGAACACTTCGACGGCTTGTGCCACGCCGGAAGCGCCGACGGGATGTCCCTTTGCCTTCAAGCCACCCGAGGTATTGATTGGTTTCGCACCGTTACGTGCCGTCATGCCATCTTCAGCGGCTTTGAAACCCTCACCCGGAGCAAAGAACCCGAGGTCTTCGCTGGCGATCACTTCTGCGATGGTGAAGCAGTCATGCACTTCCGCTATACGGATGTCTTTCGCGGTCACGCCTGCCATTTCGTAGGCAGTCGCCGCTGCAACTTTTGCCGCAGGGATGCTGGTCAGCGACGGGCGATCGTGCAAGGCTGACCCTGATGCCTGAGCCGAACCGACGATATGGATCGGATGATCCGTAAATTGATGCGCGATCTCTTCTGCTACAAGTAAAACTGCCGCCGCACCGTCGGATACGGGAGAGCAATCGAACAGGCGAAGCGGATATGCAATCGTCGGGTTGCCTGATTCGTCGTGGAGAAAATCCCAAATGTTCGCCCAGGTCGGGGCGGGCTTCCCTTTTTTGATCGCAGCCGCGACGCGCCCTTCCATCCACGTTTGGATGGTGACGCCGAACTGCGCATTCGGGTTGAGCGCGGCATTGTCATGGTTCTTGATCGCCACGTTCATGAGATGCTCGGACTTCATGCCATACTGAGCCATATACGCGGATGCCATCGCAGCATAAAAGCCGGGGAAGGTGAAGCCCGCGGGAATTTCAAAAGCCACGTCAGCCGCTGTTGCAAGTGCTTCGGTGACTTCGGCGGTTTTGAGCGCAGTCATCTTCTCCGCACCGCCGACAAGGACAACATCCGCCATGCCAGAGGCGATTGCCATCACGCCCTGACGCAGGGCAACACCGCCCGAGGCACAGGCACCTTCGACGCGAGTAGCGGAAATCGGCAGCAACCCAACCGCATCTGCGAGAATGGGCGCGAGATGTGCCTGATGTTCAAACTGGTCACTGGAAAAATTGCCAACATACATGGCTTCAATTCTGGATGGATCAAACCCCTTATCCACCGACTTGGTCATTGCCTTATAAGATTCAACGAAAAGATCGCGCGAGTTCTTCTCGGCAAACGCACCAAACTTCGACATACCCGCGCCAACCATGGCTACCCCGCGCGGGAGGGGTCTTGTTTTAGGCATTACGCCTCCTTATTACGGTACGGGCACAGCGAGCTGAAGTACAAGAAAATCCTCAAGTGTCTCGCCGTGCCCGCACACAATTTATTTCAACGCTTTCCCAAACGCCTTCATAAACTCTTCCGGCTTCTCCACGTAGGGGGTGTGACCTGTATCAGCAATGACGACTTCTTCAAACGAGCCGCCCTGAGCCGCGTATTTTTCGAGCAGGCTGCGGGTTTGTCCAATCATCGGCTGGGGCGGGTAAACTTCTTCACCGGGCCAGCCGGGAACGTAGCCCAACTTGCCGAGAGTGCCAAAGTCAAAGAACGAATTGTCCGAAACGATCATGTCCGAGTCGCCGCGCACCCAGAGGATAAAAGGCTTGTTCGCCGCACCGACAAAATTCTTCACGCTGTCCCCCACATACTTGGGAGAAAGCGCGTTGATCGGACCAAACTTGCCAGGCGCCACATTGGGCCAATTACCAGAAGGAACAAAATCGCCAGGGTATTTCTGTTCGCCGATCTTCTCGGTCATGAGCGAGGAAAGCAGATCTTCTTCACGGGCAGGTTTGAAAGGCGGCTTCCAGTAGAAGCTGTTCATCACCACACGCGGAGAGGCTTGCGGGTTATCGGAAGATCGGTCACCTGCGGCGATCAACTTGGGGAACTCAGGGTTGACCACGCCGCCGCCCGAACCGGCAAAATCGTCATAACAAGGCGTGCCTTCCAAATCTTTCGAGCCGCCGAAGCCGTAGATCGAGCCAGGGTTGACAACGGTTCCGCTCAAGACACGTCCGCTCAACGAGCCGACCAAGCCGAACACAATCGTCCCGCCCATCGAGTGTCCGACAACGTGAGTCTTTTCGATCTTCAAAGCATCGAGCAAGGCGGCAATGTCATCGATCCAATCCCCCATGCCGCGAGTGGCATCGATCAACTTGTCTTCGGTATCGCCATAGCCGCGCAAGTCGGGCGCAATACCGCGGAAACCCGCGGGCAACTTAAGCATGATCTCTTCCCAATACGAAGCGGAAGAAGCATTGCCATGCACAAACAAAACCGGCGTGCCGTTCTCAGGTCCGCTGAAGAGGACGTGCTGTTTCAAACGGGAGGTATCCACCATTTTTGAAGTGATACCGGGTAAAGTTGGAACTGTGGGCATATTAATCTCCTTTGGTAAATTGGTCGCGCAGTTCGCGCTTGAGTATTTTCCCCGCAGCAGAAATGGGCAGGGCATCCATGAAACTTACAGACTTGGGAACTTTATATTTTGCCAATCGCTCTGTCATAAATTTCAATAATTCATCCTCCGTCACGCTTTGATTGGGTTTCAACACAACACAAGCCTTGCCCACCTCACCCCACTTTTGGTCGGGCAAACCGATGACAGCACACATGTGTACAGACGGGTGCTGATACAACGTCTTTTCAATTTCAGCGGGATACACATTTTCACCGCCGCTAATGAACATATCTTTTTTGCGGTCAACAATGTAGAAATAACCTTCTTCATCAAATCGGGCAACATCGCCCGTGTGAAAATATCCACGTTCATCGACAGCGGATTGGGTCGCTTCGGGATTATTGAAATAGCCGGAACTATACGATGGACCTTTGAGGATTAATTCCCCCGCCTCATTCGGACCGAGGAACTGATTCTGCTCATCGACGATTTTTGCGTCAACGAAGAAGTTCGGGCGTCCAATCGAGCCTGCCTTACGGATTGCATCTTCTGGAGCAAGCGCAAAAATGCCGGGACCGAACTCGGTCATGCCGAATCCTTGCTTGAAGCGGATGCCCTTCTCTTGGGTGTACTTTTCCACCAGCGGCACAGGCAGCGGCGCGCCACCTGAGGTGCAAAACCGCAGCGCAGATAAATCAGCCGATTCCCAATTCGGTGCTGTAGTCAGCATCTGATACATGGTCGGCACAGCCGCAAAGATGGTGACCTTCTCCCTCTCCAGCAGAGTCAAAACCTGAGCCGGGTCAAAGGCGCGGATAAGGATCGTAGTCCCGCCGAAAATGACCTGTGGCAGGGTGTAGACGAAGAGTCCGCCCGTGTGGAACATCGGGAAGACGTTGAGATAAACATCGTTATGCGTCACATCGTGGATAACGGTGTTGAGCGTGTTCCACGCGATCATGCGGTGTGAGACCTGCGCAGCTTTAGGCAGCCCCGTCGTGCCGCCGGTAAAGATCAAGGCGGCGGTATCCTCTGCTTCGAGGTCCTCGCAGGTCACGGCGGAGTCGGAGGCGGATTGAAGAGTAGATTCAAAGTAAAGAGATGAGGGAAGTCCGTCACCATCTAAGTGGAGGATTGGTAATTGGTAATTGGTAATTAGGTTGCTCACACCTTCTTTGAAGTCATCGGAGAAGATGAGGATTTTTGGGTTGGTGTAGTGGAAGACTTCAAGCAGTTCGCGCCAATGGGAACGCCAGTTAAGCGCTGTGTGGACGGCACCGATCTTGGAACAGGCAAAGAAAAGGTCAAGGTGTTCATAGCCGTCTTTCGCGAGAATCGCAACCCGGTCACCTTTGCCAATGCCCTTGGATTTCAGCCAGTTGGCAAGTTTGTTGGCGCGGCGATTTGCCTCACGAAAAGTCAACCGCCATTCAGGAGATTTGCCTGCGTCGATGAATGCGAGTCTGTCAGGGGAATAAAGTTCTCTTCGAGCAAGATAGTCACCGATGTACATTGAACCTCACTGTTGAAAAGTTGAAGGTTACAGGTTGAAAGTTCTAAAACCTTCAACTTGTAACCTTTAACCTGAAACTTTACTTTGCCGTCCACTTCCACACCGACGATGCCATCGTAATCCCGCCGCCGCTGGCACAGAAGAGGATCACATCGCCAGGTTTGGGACCTCTGCCCTGGGCAATCGAGTCGTCGAGCGCCATCACCACGCAAGGAGAGCCGGTGTAACCCCACTTATCCATGACCCAGTGCGCTTTTTCAAGTGGTTGTTTGAGTAAATCCATCATAAATTCGATAGTGCGGAGATTGAGTTGGGTGAAGTAGTAATGATTCACATCGTCGAATTTTAGCCCGGCTTTGTCGAGCGCGCCTTGCATCAGTTTGGGCCAGTATTCGGTGTTAAAGGTCTTAGGGAATTTCTTGACGAACTCCACTTTGGGTCCACCAAATTGCGCCATATTTTCGGGCGTGCAGGGGCGGAACGTCCCGCCCGTGTAAATTCCCAGCGCGTCGTGGAAGGAACCAACTGCCAGCAGGTTCGAGCCGAGGAAACCTTGTTCCTCGCCCACACCCAAGATCACCGCGCCTGCGCCATCGGCAAATAGATTGGCGGTCTTCTTATCAGTGATGTCAATAAAGCGGCTCATGCCATATCCGCCTGCCACGAGGACATATTTCATCTGCGGTTCGGTCATCAGGTATTTCGCACCCTGGTCGAGCGCGGTGACCCAGCCCGCACATGCGGAGTTGATGTCGTAGCAACCCGCCTTGTCCGCACCGAGTTTGTTCTGCACCACAATGGACGTGCTGGGAGAAAGATAATCGGGCGTGTCGGTGGAGACAATGATGAGGTCGAGGTCTGCGGCGGCGATTCCGGCGCGTTCGAGCGCTTTCCTCGAGGCTTCCACGATCAGATCCGAGGTCACCTGGTCGGGAGCCATCCAACGGCGTTGTTTGATACCCACATTGGTTTCCAGCCATTCGCTGGTGGATTCCCCCATGAGGGCGTCCACTTCGGCGTTGGTGACGACTCGTTCAGGAACATAACTGCCCGTGCTGAGAATGTTTACGTTGCGCATGATACCTTCCGATATATGAGAATGGTTTTTAGAGTTTGGTTATTGGGGTTTCAGGAAAAGATGGAGGCAGCATCTCTGCAATTTGAACAAATCGGTTCATGAACTCCGCGGCTTCGCGCCATTCGTGGAAGGAGACCTCTTCCGCAGTTTGGATATGACGGATGGTGCCATGATAGGATGCTGGATTGGCAGGGGTTTCATCCCGTACAAAACGTATGATGAAAGAGGAGATTTGCGGCAGGGTGTCGGCGCTCATCGCCCCCAACGATAGCAGAATTGGGTAACAGACGGGTTACAAAGGATGGAACAAAAAGCCGCGAAGTTTTCTCGCGGCACACAGGTTATGAATGAATTAATTTTCTATACAAATCCTGCGTTTCTTGCGAAGGCAGGACATCAAGTTCCTCCTTCAAGGTCTGCTGGCAACGCTGGTATGTGCGGGCAAGTTGACCCCGATCTCCGAGGGCGTTAAAGGCTTGCATTAAGTGGCGATAGGCGCGTTCCCAGCAATTATCCTTCGCGAGGATGCGCTGACCAAGGTCTATGGCTTCTGTAAATCGGGCAGTTTGCACGTACAACTCGCAGAGTTTATCTGCCGCTTCAAGGAAGAGCGTTGCCAAACGTTCGCGTTCTTCCGCCGCCCAGGATTCATATAACGCATCTGGCAAATACTCACCGCGATACAAGGCTACGGCTTCTTCAAGCATCTGCATTGAATGCGAAACGGGTTTGAGTCCCTCTCGGGTAAGACGAGCGAAATGGTCAGAGTCCAGCCAGAGGTCTGCGTTGAGGCGAAGGGTGTAGGTCGTGCCGTCGCGCACAATGAACGCCGAGTCGCTGCCCGCATCCCGCTCCGGCTCCAGTACCTGATAGAGCGTGTTCAATGTGATCTTGAAATTCCGCTGCGCGGTTGCAAGGTCGGCTTCTGGCCAGAGGTGTTCGCAGATCTGGTCACGGTCGAGCGGAGATTGGCGGTATGTGATGAGCAGTTGAAACAGCTGACGGGACTTTTCGCGCCGCCAGCCGTTCGAGGGAATCAGCTCGCTTCCTCTCTTGACCTGAAAGTTACCCAGCGTTTCGACAGCGAGTCGAAAGCCGGGGTGACTTTGCACACGGTCCAATCTCAGCGCCTCCAGCAAACGCAATGCATATGCGCCCTCCATATTGCGGTCGCGCGCGAGCACAAGCAGCGGCGTAAAGATGCGTTCATCTGGCGCACCGAGATGCGAAACACTGGTGAAGAGAAATCCGTAATCATTTTCACGGCAGGTTGCGAGGGCTTCCGTTAATGTCCGCCCGAGACGATCCATCTGTCTTTGCTTATACCAGCCATAACACAACCATAACCGCGCAGCGGTCTTCCCGAACGGGTCACTACACTCTTGAAAACCCAATACAGCACGGTTGAGCCATTCCTCGGCGGCTTCATAACGAGATGCCAGCATCAGGCTTGCGCCCATCGTCAGGCGTGTGAGCGAAGCGATCCATTCATCTCCCGCCTGGCTCGCAATTTCGATGGCTTGTTGCGCATGTGTCTGCGCAAGCGTCAGGTCGCCCTGATACCCGCTGACCCGGCACAACCCCCAATTGGCTTCAACAAGCAAACGCGGGACGTTGACAGCGCGGCTGATCTCAATTGCCTTCTCAAATTGTTTGCGAGCCAGCGCATAGTTGGGTTGCGCCAAAAGCATGAGCGCATGTCCCTGCCGCATATGACCAACAGCGGTGACGAACGGCGATTTCAACTCATCGCCACGCCGCGTGCCCTCTAATGCAGATTGATTCGCCAGTTCGCCAAGTCCTTGATAGGAGTAGATCAACGAAAGCAGGAGGTAGGTTTCGCGATGCGCGCGCGGCATTTGAACCGGATTCTGTTTTTCGGCTTCGGCTTGCTCTTCGAGCCCGCGACGGGCTTCGTTGAGCCTGCCGGTGCGAAGCCAAACGCGGAACTGAAGTTGACCATCGGATGGACCTTCAAGACGTAATTCCTCGGCGCGTTGACGAAGCCGCTCCGCTTCTTCCACATGCCCGGAGTTAAGTTTGTTTTCTGCGAGCAACTCGAACAACCGAACCTGAGCCTCGCGGTCTTCGAAACCGTCGGTGAGGCGGATGGCTTCTTCGAGCAGTTTTTCGGCTTGCGACGGATTAACCGTATCGAGGTACACGCGCGACTGCCCGCGCAGGGAGCGGGCAATACCGTCGAGTTGCCCACGCTGACGCCAGACCGTTTCGGCTTGGCGATACCAGCCCAATGACTCATCGAAGCGCGAGTGCAGGCGCGCCAACTCTCCCAGCGTGAACAAAAGCATGGGGTGTTGATTCAGGCTGAGGGGCGGCAGCGAAGCGATGTAACTTGCAAGCGTATCGAAGCGTCCGCCGGAGAGCAAGGTTTGGGAATAGGTGTCGAGCAGATACGCCATATCATCCCAAGCTTTGGCTTCGAGCAGATGATAAACTGCAGATTCGGGATTCTTGTGCGAAAGGTAATAATCGGCGGCGGCACGATTCCATTGCACGCGCTGTTCGGCTGCGCATTGCTGACGCAGGAAATTATGGAAAATGTGATGATAGCGCAGTGTGCCTTCGGCAGTTTCTACAACAAAAAGGTCCTGTCGGCGGAGGTATGCCAGCATCGAAGCGGAGTCACTGGCGGGGCTGCCCATTGCCCGGCGGAGCGCATCGCAGGCTTCGGGGTTGAGATCGCGCAGTGTGGAGGTGACCAGCAAAAATTCGCGGATGTCGGCGGGATGACGCGAGAAAACTTCCTGCGCCAAAACATCGAACAGCGATTCAAGCGAATCCGCCTGCCAATGCAATGGGAATTCAAGGGAAGAGGATGTTTGGCTGCGGATGCTTTGCCAGATGAGTTGCAGCGCGATCGCCCAACCTTCGGTATACGTTAGCAGCGAAGCGACTTCTTCGTTGGTAAGGTCGAGGCGATATTGATTCGAGAAAAGTGAGGAGATTTCCTGCGCGGTAAATGTGAGGGTTTGCTGGTCGAGCGTCAGCACTTCGCCCTTGGAACGCCAGCGTGAAAGGTGTGGAAGTGTCAGGTCGGGGCGCCCCGCCAACAATGTGTGGATGTTGGCAGGCGCGCGCCCAATGAAACGGTCCAGAATATGCGGGACTTCGCCGCCTTCAAGGACAATGTGAACATCATCGAAAACGAAAAGGATCTGTTCTTCGGAATGCCGACTTAAAACGTTGATGAATTGGTCGAGAATCCCCTGCCACGGCAGGATGCCCTGCGCTCCATCCCACGCTTCGAGATAGGAGATCGGCAGGTCGGTAATCGCAGGCAAAGCCTCCCTTGTCGCATGAAAAAGATGGAGGAGGAAAACCAGCGGATCGCCATCTTCCTCACTAACCTGATACCAGATAAGAGGCTGGGTTTCGGCGGCAAATTCAGCCAGCGCGGTGCTTTTGCCATACCCTGCCCCCGCCAAAAGGATGGTCAGGCGGTAGTCGAATGCGCCGCGCAGTTGTTCGCTGACGCGCGGACGGGACATGGTTCGCGCGTTACGGGGCGGCGGGATGATCTTGGTGCGTAAAATCGAAGAGAATTGATTCATGAGACGGGTGGATTCTACCGCAATCCATGAAACCAAAACGCCCTGAGAGAACTCAAGGCGTTTTTCAGCTGGGGATCAAGGATTTGAACCTCAAATTTCGCGTCCAGAGCGCGACGTGATGCCATTTCACCAATCCCCAATTTTTCAGGCTCTTGAGAGCCTTATCCAGCGGGCGGTATTTTATCACGCTCACCCGCCTAACGCAAGTGAGATTTTATACGGGCGGGTTACTTTCCGTTTCGGGCAGAGCGGCGGGTGCTTTCTTCCATGTCCAGCAGAATGAGAAGGGCATGTTCCACGAACTTCAAGCCGAAGAAGTAGATCACGCCCGGTATGGGCTGGGTCAGATAGGGATTAAAAAAGCTAAGCAGGTCGAAAATGGACATGCCCTTTTGGTAGTAGATTCCCGAGGCAAATTGCTGAATGAAGATAATGAACATGACCGAACTGGTGAAGAGGTGAATTCCCAGCACCACCCAAGAGAGAATCCCCGACCAGCGGGCGATCTTCAACACCGAGTCTTTGCTGAAAAAAGTGCCGTAGAAGCGTTCGCGTTTTTCTTCCATAAGTACTCTCCAGATTGACAGAATTTCGCGGAAACGAGCTTGATTATTATACTTTGTTATAATGGACACAAATACGACGCTCCCAGTGTGGATTAAGTTCCTGAAACGCTGGCAGGCATCAGTCAAAAAAGAGGCGGATCTTGATCCGCAGAAATCCACGTTGAAGGTTAAGTCAAACCATGAGTCTCGAAGAGAATAAACCATCCGATTTTATCCGCGAAGCCGTGGCAGAAGATTTGCGCACGGGTCGTTTTAATTATGTCCGTACCCGCCTGCCCCCTGAACCGAATGGCTACCTGCACATTGGGCATGTCAAGGCGTTCATGATCGATTATCTGATCGCGAAAGAAAACAACGGCGAGCTGATCCTGCGCTTCGACGATACGAACCCCACCAAGGAAGAAACCGAATTCGTGGATGCCATCATGGATGATGCGCGCTGGCTGGGTATCGAGTGGGCGAAGGTGACGTATGCCTCGGATTATTTTGACCTGCTTTACGATTGGGCCGTTCAACTGGTGAAGAAGGGCTTGGCATATGTTGACGATCAGACTCCGGAGGAAGTGAGCGCCAATCGCGGAACTTTGACCCAAGCCGGAAAGAATTCCCCGTTCCGCGACCGTTCTGTGGAAGAGAATCTCGATCTGCTCGAGCGCATGAAGAACGGCGAATTCCCCGATGGGTCACGCATCCTGCGCGCCAAGATCGACATGGCACATCCGAATTTCAACATGCGCGACCCGGCGATGTATCGCATCATCCATAACCCGCCGCATCACCGTACCGGTGACAAGTGGAAGATCTACCCAATGTACGATTGGGCGCATGGGCAAAACGACTCGATGGAGGGCATCACGCACTCCCTGTGTTCGCTTGAATACCGTGACCATCGTCCGTTGTATGAGTGGTTCCCGGAGCAACTCGGGGTATGGAAGCCGCGTCAGATCGAGTTTGCGCGCTTGAACCTGAACTACACCGTGATGAGCAAGCGCAAACTGCGCCGGCTTGTTGAAGAAGGTCTTGTCAGCGGTTGGGATGATCCGCGTATGCCAACCCTGCGCGCAATGCGCCGGCGCGGGTACACTGCCAAAGCCATTCGGGATTTCGTTGCCGAAATGGGTTACTCGACGGTAGCAACCTCCAATTCAGGCGTTACCGGTGATATTGCCAAGTTGGAAGAATTCCTGCGTGACGACCTGAACAAAACCTCCCCGCGCCGCATGGCGGTCATCCGCCCGCTGAAGGTGGTCATCGATAATTATCCCGATGACCTTGTGGAAGAGATGGATGCGGTCAACAACCCCGAAGACCCAGATGCCGGGACGCGCAATGTTCCGTTCTCGAAAGTCATTTATATCGAACAGGACGATTTCCGCGAGACGCCGCCGCCGAAATATTACCGCCTCTTCCCCGGCAATGAAGTCCGTTTGCGGTATGCCTATTTCATCAAATGTACGCACGTCGTCAGGAACGAGGCGGGTGAAGTGGTGGAAGTTCACGCCACGTATGATCCATCCACCAAAGGCGGCGACGCGCCGGACGGGCGGAAGGTCAAATCCACGATCCATTGGGTTTCTGCAAACCACGCAACCGAAGCGGAAGTCCGCATGTATGACAGGCTGTTCAACAAGGAAAACCCGGAAGAAGGCGATGAGGGATTCCTCAACTGCTTGAATCCCAATTCACTGGAAGTTCTCACCGGATATGTGGAACCGCATCTTTCCACGCCGGAAATTGGTTCACGCTTCCAGTTTGAACGCCTCGGGTATTTCTGCGTGGACCAGGAATCCACACCCGAGAAACCGGTATTCAATCTGACGGTTAACCTCAAAGATACGTGGGCAAAAGTAGCCAAGAAGAATTAACGAAGAACTCCCCTTTTGCAAGGGGAGTTCTTTTTGAACCTACTTCCACATTGACAGTTCGCATTCACGGTATTGCTTTTGCAATTGGCGGCATTGTATTGCGGTGTCTACTTCGCCTCAATTATCGTCCCAGCCGCGTACGTTGCAATAGTGCTATAATCCTAATCAGGACAAGGAGTTACCCATGAGCGAAGAAAAACGAAAAACATTGCGAGACAAACTTCCGCCTGAGGCGTTGGAACACATGAAGGCTGCCCGTGCTGAGATACGCAAGAGCATGGAGACCATCCTTCCGCCCGGTTTTTTGGAGCACCGCCGCGCCGCGCGTAAGGAAATGCTTCTTGCTTTTCGCAGCCTGATCGATGCCGCAATCAAAAAGACCGAAGAAAAATCTTCATAAAAACAGAACTCCCAGTCAACCGGCTGGGAGTTTTTGATTCTACCGAAATGGACGTTTTCCGCGCACGAGGAAAAGCGTGTAAAACAAGGCAACTCCCGCCCCGCCGAATAAGCCTTGCCCAAGCATCGTATGAGCATCGTACAAGATCGCCCCTGCGACCAATAGACCTAAAAACACAATCCCACCCGTCAGCCGGTTGACAGACCTTTCCAAATAACTGATCTGCAAATTAACCAGCGGCGCTTCCACGTTCAACTGCCCGCGCTCGATGCGACCGAGCACACGCTCCGTCCTGCCGGGGATGGCGATGAGTGTCTTGAGCAATTCACCCGCTTCATTCAAAAACGTATCAAATGTCGAGCCGCCTTCGCCTTCAGTTAGTTTTTTGGCGTAGGGTGCAAGTTGCAACCAAAGATTGAAATTGGCATTCAAGCCAGTACACATACCGGATAGAATCCCGATGGTGCGCCCCAGGAGCAAAAGATTTTCAGGGACTTGAAACGGCATGGAGATCATCAATTCGCGGAATTGCAAGCCGAATTTCATCATGTCACTATGTTGGATGCTGCGTAGTTCGTTCATGCTCTTCCCCCAAAACCGGTCAAAGACTTGCGCGCTGGCTTCTTCCAACAATTTGATGTTGGCACTTGGCAATAGAACGCCCAAGGTCTGATACGCCTTGATCAGCCTTGGTGCATCTTGCAAACCCACGGCAATGACCACCTCGCGCAAACCTTCCACTAATTTATCGGGCATGCGTCCAACCATGCCAAAGTCAATAAACGTCAGGCGGAATTTGGTGAATCCATCTGCATCTTTTTCACCCAACGGCAAGACGAACAGATTGCCAGGATGTGGGTCAGCATGAAAAAAGCCATCTTCAAAGATCTGCTTCAGGTAGGTTGCCAATAATCTCTCTGCGACTGCCGCACGGCTAATACCCGCCTCCGTGATCGCCTCGTAATCGGTGATCTTGATGGAGGTGACATCCTCCAGCGTCAACACGCGACGGGTGGTGCGATTCCAGATCACACGCGGGACATGAACGCCTCCATCGTCTTTGAAGTTGGTTGCAAACGTCTCAGCATTTTTCCCCTCTGATAAATAATCCAATTCCGCGTTCAGGACGGCGGCAAATTCCTCCACAATGGCAGGGACATCTGCCCGGTCACTGACAGGTTTATAGCGCTTGAGCCAGCCGCCTACCACCCGTATCGCGGACATGTCCACTTCCACGATCTGCTCGATGTTCGGGCGCAGAATTTTTACGACGACGTTTTCAAATCCCATCGCTTCAGCTTCGCTTGGAAGCAACGTTGCGCGGTGGACTTGTCCCAATGAGGCGGCGGCGACGGGGTCTTTCTCAAAGGTAAGAAAAACTTTTTCGATGGCAGAACCAAGTTCGAGTTCGGTCTGGAGGCGGATGGGCTCAAAATCTACAGGCGGAACTTCATCCTGCAATCCGGAAAGTTCATCCGTAATCTCGGGCGGTAAAACATCCAAACGGGCAGACAAAAATTGCCCCACTTTGATCATCACACCGCCAAGACGAATTGCCAGCGCTCGAAACCGAATGGCAATATTTTGCAGCCGGCGCGGACGGGTATTTTTTGCCCAAGCGCCAAGCCCAATACGCCGCAGAAAAATATCCCAAAAAATAATGCTCGCCGTAACACGGGCAAAGAACAGAACGATGCGCCAATAACGCACCCGTAAGATCGTTTTCATGAAGCCTCCATGCGAGGTAATTGTAAAACAAGTCTATAAACTTGTTTTACTCATTTCCCACTTGACAACTCATCGTACTCTCATGTAAACTGACAACGTAATTAAATCTAAAAGAAAGGAGCGCACTTCAAATGCTGTTGTCTCGTACTCACAAAACCAACCGAATATTGTACCCACTCGAAGTGCGCCTATTGACCGTTTAGTTACGGCTTCAATCCCTGTGTCTTTCCAAACACGGCGCACCCGCGCCGTGTTTTTTCTTTAATCCTTAGTGTATCTTTGTGACCCTTTGTGGTGAAAAAATGAACCTCTCATTCAAATCTTACTGGAACCTGCTCTCTGACCACATCCGCCCCCAACGCGGACGGTTCATCCTGCTTGCTGTTCTGCTGTTCGGCAGTATCGGCTTGCGCATCCTTGCCCCGCAGATCATGCGCCTCTTTATCGACGACGCGCTGGCAGGCAAAGCCCTCTCAACGCTGATGTGGACAGCCGCTGCATTTATCGGTATCGCGCTGGTACAGCAAGGCGTTCACATCGGTGTGACCTACCTCGGCGAAAACGTGGCCTGGACAGCCACCAACGCCCTGCGCGCTGAACTCGCCGAACATGCCCTCAAACTTGGCATGAAGTTCCACAACGACCACACGCCCGGCGAATTGATCGAACGCATCGACGGTGACGTGACCGAGTTGGCGACCTTCTTCTCGCAGTTCGCGCTCAACCTCGTCGCGAACGGACTTTTACTCGTCGGCATTCTCATCACGCTTGCCATCGAAGATTGGCGCGTGGGTTTGGCATTTGCCGTCTACTCCGCGCTGACCATCGGCATCCTCGGCAGGCTCAAAGACATTGCCGTGCCGCACCAGAAAGCAAGGCGCGAAGCCGAAGGTCAGATGTACGGCTTTATCGAAGAACAACTGGCAGGCACCGAAGATATCCGCTCGAGCGGCGCGGTCGGCTTTTCCATCCGCGAACTCTTCCGCCACCAAGCAGAGATCCTCAAGCATAATCGCCGCGCACACTTCAAACGCTGGATCATCGAAAATGCGATGGGCTTGGCGCTCACCATGGGTACCCTGCTTGCCGTCACCAGCGGATATTGGCTCTTCACCTTGGGCATCGTCACCACCGGCACGGTTTATCTCTTCGTTCATTATCTCAACCTGCTCGAAGAACCATTCTGGGCGATGACGCATGAGATCGAAAGTTTTCAAACCATCGGCGCATGTGTTGAGCGATTAACGGAGTTCAAGCAATTCCAACCAGAAATGAAAAACGAGGCAGGCAAAGTCATCGACTCGCATCCGCTTGCATTGGAATTCAAGGATGTGACCTTCTCGTACAACGGCGATGACTCGGTCATCAAACGCCTCTCACTCGACCTCAAGCCTGCTTCTGTTCTCGGGTTGCTCGGTCGCACCGGAAGCGGAAAGACCACCCTCGGACGGTTGATCTTCAACCTGTACTCCGTCAACGAAGGCAGTATCAAGGTCAACGGTGAAGACTTGCATAACATCCAACTCGACTCGCTGCGGCAGAACATCGCCATTGTGACGCAAGATGTGCAACTCTTCCGCGCATCCATCCGCGAGAACCTGACCTTCTTCGACCGTTCAATACCGGACGAAAAGATAATCGCCACCCTCGAAGACCTCGAACTCGGCGACTGGTTCCGAACCCTGCCAAACGGTCTGGACACTGAACTGGAAACAGGATCAAGATCACTGTCCGCGGGTGAGGCGCAATTGCTGGCGTTCACGCGAGTCTTCTTGCGAAATCCCGGTCTGGTCATCCTCGACGAAGCCTCTTCCCGCCTCGACCCTGCCACCGAGCAGAAACTCGAACACGCGATAGACAAACTGCTGAAAGGACGTACCGCCATCATCATCGCCCACCGACTCGATACCCTACACCGCGCCGACGATGTACTCATCCTAGATAACGGTTCCGTGCTCGAATACGGCAACCGCAAAGAACTGGCATCCAACCCGAACGCAAGGTTTTATCAATTGCTGCAAACGGGTTTGGAAGAAGTATTGGCGTAAATGCATAAACCACTAAGGAGACAAAGGGTCACGAAGGAATCCCAAAAACCTTTGTGCTCCTTCGTGACCCTTTGTGGTAAAGAAAGACATTAACTATGACCGAAACCACCCTCAACTCAAACGACCTCAACATCCCCGCCTTGCCCGCGTGGAAAGTTGTGCTTGAACTCATCCGCTTTCGCCCCTGGCTCTGGTTCGTTGACCTCGCCGCTGTGGCGCTGATCCGCTTCTGCTGGCAGGTTGCCCCTGCGCTTATCATCAAAGCCTTCTTCGATTATCTGACAGGTGCAGCACAATTGACCTTCGGCATCTGGGCAGTCGTTGCATTCCTCGTAGCCACCTGGCTCGGACGTGTCCTCGCCAGTTACGGCTTTTACTATGCTGACGTACCCATCTTTGCAGACATGGGCACACTCCTGCGCAAGAATTTGATCAGCCACATTCTCAAACGCCCCGGCGCGTCACAACTCCCCGACTCAGCCGGCGAAGCCGTTAGCCGTTTCAAAACTGACGTGCAAGAGTTGCCGCTCTTCGTGATTCTTATCAATGACGTCATGGTGGGTTTGGCGATCATCGCCGTCTCCATCGTCTTGATGACCCAGATCAGCCCATCAGTCACCATCATGGCGCTCATTCCGCTGGTCATTGTAGGCATCGTCGCCAACATCGCCACCAGCCGCATCGAACATTATCGCCGCGCCTCACGTCAAGCCGCTGGCAAAGTGACGGGTTTCATCGGTGAATTCTTCGGCGCAGTGCAAGCCGTAAAAATCGCCACCGCCGAAAAGAACATCATCGGTCACTTTCATAAGATCAACGACGAACGCCGCAAGTTAACCGTCCGTGAAAAGTTATTCGACGAAGTGCTCGGCTCGCTATACCGCAACACCTCCACGTTGGGCACGGGTGTCATTCTCGTGCTCGTTGGTCAATCCATGCGCACAGGCAACTTCACCCTCGGCGACTTCTCGCTCTTCGTCTACCTCCTGCAAAGCATGGGCGACCTCACCACCTTCGGCGGCATGCTCTGGGCGCGTTACAAACAAATGGATGTCTCCGTCAAACGCATGTACCGCCTGATGGAAAATGCCCCATTGAACGCACTCGTCGAACATGCAAAAATAGATTTGGATCACGAACTACCTGAAGTGACCTACGCGACGAAAACCGCCTCAGACCAACTGAACGAACTGGTCGCTGACCATCTGACCTTTCACTACCCGAATTCGGTCAACGGCATCGAAGATATTTCTCTCAAAGTCAAACGCGGTTCGTTGACGGTCATCACCGGTCGCATCGGCTCAGGAAAAACAACTTTATTACGAGTATTACTCGGTCTGCTCCCCGCCGACTCTGGCGAAATCCGCTGGAACGGTCAAGCCGTCACAGACGCTGGAAATTTCTTCATCCCGCCGCGCTGTGCGTACACCGCTCAAGTTCCGCGTTTGTTCAGCAACACCTTGCGAAATAATATTTTGCTCGGCATGAACAAAACGGATGACGACATCTACAAAGCGACCAAACTCGCCGTCATGGACAGAGACTTGGAAATTCTCGACGACGACCTCGAAACGATGGTCGGCTCCCGCGGTGTCAAACTCTCCGGCGGACAAGCCCAACGCACCGCCGCTGCCCGCATGTTCATCCGCGAACCAGAACTGGTCGTCTTCGATGATCTCTCCAGCGCGCTGGACGTGGAAACCGAAAAGCAACTTTGGGAGCGCATCTTTGCCTCAGGCAACGAACTCACCTGCCTCGTCGTCTCCCATCGCCGTCCGCTATTGAGGCGCGCCGACCACATCATCGTCCTCAAAGACGGCAAAGTCGAATCCGAAGGTACGCTCGATGAACTCCTCGAAAAGAGTCAGGAAATGCGTGAACTTTGGAAACTGGAAGAACAGTAAACAACCGCAAAGGGACTTAGGGTCACAAAGGAAAACCTTTGTGTACCTTCGTGGTTGAGAAAGAGAATCTCATGACCCAACCCACCTCCACCGACCTCATCCGCTCCGCACGCGAAGCCTTCAACCTAGCCATCGCCGAAAAGGACGCCAAGCGCATCCGCCCGTTGCTGGCTGCGAGTTATCATCTGGTTACCGGTCGCAGCGACCAGTTCCACGGAGCTGACGAGGAAGAAATACGTTGGGCACAGTTATTCCAACAAGACCCAACTGCCGTTTATCGTCGAACCCCGCGGGAGATCACCACCAACGACTCTTGGGGCATCGCCGAAGAACTCGGCAACTGGCAGGGCGAGTATTCTATCAACGGAAATCTCGTCCACGCCTCGGGTGTCTACGCCGCCAAATGGCAGCGCACCACCCAAAACAACTGGGTTTTGCAGGTAGAAATTTTCACTACAATTAAGTATGATGAAAGTTGTATTCCGCCTGACCCTTTATGATATGTCATTGCGAGCCGCGCTCTTCCCTGCACCGAACGCAGGACAGTGTGCGGCGAAGCAATCTCCCAATCAGGGGGGTTGCTTCGGGCTTCGCCGTTTGAGGCTCGCCCTCGCAACGACATGGAGAACTATCATGGACATCATCACAGGAAAAATCCTAAAACTCAATAACTGGGAAGATGGGAAATCCATCGGACTTGCCAAAGAAGCCGGAAACAAAATGATCGCTTCCGGCATGGAACGTGATACGGTTCTTGCTCAACTCGAAGCGGTTCGCAACAACCCCGGCAATTACCTCGCCGACACCTTGCTCGCCGACCTCGCCCGCGAGATTCTGCGCAAGAATAAAAACAACGAACCGAGTGAAGATACACTCCGCGAGTCGCCGCTTCCCTTCCCCATCTGGGGCACGAACAATATCGATACCGAAGCCATCAAGCAGATGGAAAACGCCATGCGCCTGCCGGTGACCGTCACCGGCGCGCTCATGCCAGACGCACATGTCGGCTACGGTCTGCCCATCGGTGGTGTGCTGGCGACTGAGAACGTCGTCATCCCTTACGCCGTCGGCGTGGACATTGCCTGCCGTATGCGCCTCTCGCTATACGAAGTCTCGCCGATCCTCGTCGGACAAAAGAAAGGCATGTTCGAAAATGCCCTCTGGGACGAAACCGCCTTCGGCATGGGTGCCGCTTGGAAAGGAAACAAACGCGCCCTGCATGAAGTTCTGGATGACGACGCATGGCTCGCCACCAAGCAATTACGGACTCTGAAAGACACCGCCATGAATCAACTCGGTACTAGCGGCACGGGCAATCACTTCGTCGAATGGGGTTCGTTCCGCTTGCACGAGCCGATGTTCGGACTTCAACCCGGCGAATATCTTGCCCTGCTCTCGCACAGCGGCTCTCGCGGAGTCGGCGCGAAGATCGCAGACCGCTTTAGCAAACTCGCGATGGAGAAACACCCCGACCTCGACAAGAGCGTCCGCCATTTGGCTTGGCTCACGCTGGATTCAGAAGATGGTCAGGAATACTGGCTTTCAATGGAACTGGCAGGGCGGTTTGCTTCGGCGAATCATTACATCATCCACAAACGTGTGGCGGCAGCCGTTGGTCTGAAAGAAGTAGCGGTGGTTGAAAATCACCACAACTTTGCCTGGCGCGAGAAACTGCCAGATGGGCGTGAAGTCATCGTCCACCGCAAGGGAGCCACGCCCGCGGGTGCTGGCGTTCTCGGCGTAATCCCCGGCTCGATGGGAGACGCAGGCTACGTCGTCCGCGGAAGAGGCGTGAGCGAGTCGCTTGAGTCCGCTTCACATGGAGCCGGTCGCAAGATGAGCCGCAAGGCTGCCATCAACTCCATCAGCAAGCGTGAACGGGACGACTATCTCAAAGAGCGTGGTGTCACTCTGCTCGGCGGCGGCATCGACGAGTCGCCGCAGGCATACAAACAGATCGAAGATGTCATCACCGCACAGCACGACCTGGTGGAAGTGATCGGCAAGTTCACTCCGCGCATCGTCCGCATGGCAGATGAGCCGGGCGATATTTAGGTAAAAAGGTCACGGAAAAGCAAGAATTTTTCGTGACCTTTTCGTTATAATGAACACATCTTTTTCGCGAGGCTTGCATGCTACCCAATGACCAGCAATTCAAAGACCTGTTATTGACATATTCACAGGAAACGAACCCGATCATCCGAAAGCAATTGGAGGATGAGATCTGGCGCGCATATGGCACGGAGAATACCGTGTTCGTGCTGGATATGTTCGGCTTCTCACTGTTGACCAGAAAATACGGGATCGTTCACTATCTTTCGATGATCCGCCGAATGCAATTAACCGTAGAACCGATCATCGCCGGTTATGGCGGCACCATCATTAAATTCGAAGCGGACAATTGTTTTGCCGTCCTGCCCGATCCGCTGTCTGCCGTCCGTGCCGCAACCACCATTCAACATGCGCTGGCAGCATCGAACCTTTTGACATCCGATGAACTCGACGTCCACGTTTCAATCGGCATCGATTACGGGAGGATTTTGGTCGTTAACAAAGAGGATATGTTCGGCGACGCCGTCAATCGCGCCTGCAAAATGGGCGAAGATGTTGGGCTGGCAGGCGAGGTGCTCATCACAAAAGAAGCAATGGAGATGATCCCCAAAGAGGCGGACATCGAAGGAAAGCCGGTGGAGATCAATATCGGCGGGCTGAGCATTCCGGCATTTACCATACTGTACAAACCCAAAACAACAGAGGAGACAGAATAAAAAGGATGGACGGTTTCTCGCCGTCCATCCTTTTTTTAGTCAATTCAATTTACGCCTTCTCAAGTATTTCAATGGCGTTTTGAATCCGTTTCAAGCACACATCGCGCCCGATGATCTCCATACTCTCGAACAATGGCGGGCTGACCTTTTGTCCGGTGACTGCGACACGCAGGATGCCAAAAACCTGACCAGCATTGAAGCCACTCGATTCGACATATGCCCGCATGGGCGGTTCGCATCGTTCGTGACTGATATCTGGTTGCGCCGCCAGAATTTCATACGCCCTTCGAGCAATCTCCGCGGACTGCTTCGCATCCAGTCCTTTTGCGATGAGGTCTTCAGGGGTTGGAGTGACTTCATCTTTGAAGAAGAATGCACCAAAGGAAATGCAATCATCCAGAGTCGTAAGGCGTTCGCGGATGAGTGGAATGATCTTCAGCAAGACATCGTCTTTGACATTGAGCCTCTCCCGGCTGAAATAAGGTTTGAGGCGGGTCGCCAGGTCTTCGGTCGAAAAGAGGCGGATATGCGTCGCGTTGAAGTGATCCAATTTTTGGAAGTTGATCGCGGCAGGTGATGGGGTCAATGAGTCGATGGTAAAACGTTCGATCATTTGCTCCACGGTCATCACGTCACCCTCAGGGACGCCCCACCCCATCAATGCAGACCAATTCAAAACGCCTTCTGGCGTAAAACCAAGGTCCTGCATATCTTTGATGAAGATGGAGTAGCCATCGTTCATGGCTTGTGCCGCCTCACGCTTGGACATTTTCCCTTTACCGCTTGGTTTAAGAAAAACGGAGAGGTGAATCCATGTCGGTTCCTCCCAGCCAAATGCGCGGACGATATTGACATGCAGCGGGAAAGTGCCCAACCACTCGGAGCCACGCATGACATGTGTGATCTGCATTTCGTGGTCATCCACGATGGCAGCAAGGTGATAGGTTGGCAAGCCGTCGGTTTTGAGGATGACGTAGTCGTTGAGTTGTTTATTCTCTGTGGTGATATCGCCGCGCAGATGGTCGTGCGCCACAGTGACGCCTTCTTTGGGCATCTTGAAGCGGATGGTGTAGGCCTCGCCACTGGCAATGCGCTTGGCGGCATCATCGGGGTCAAGATTGCGGCAGGTGCCGTCGTAACGCGGATTTTCCTTGTTCTTCATTTGCTCCTGGCGCACTTTTTCGAGACGGTCAGGAGTGCAGAAACAAGGATAGGCGTTGCCCTTATCTACAAGAACTTTGGCATGTGATTGATAGATATCGCGGCGTTCGGTTTGGCGGTAGGGACCGTAAGGTCCGCCAATATCGGGACCCTCATCGTATTGAAGCCCCAACCAGCGTAAGCCATCCATGATCTCCTGCTCTGCACCGGGGACAGTGCGCTTTAGGTCGGTATCTTCGATGCGCAGGATGAATTGCCCGCCCGTCTTCCTGGCGAGCAGATAGTCGTACAAGGCGACACGCGCCGTACCGAGGTGCATATGTCCGGTCGGTGAGGGGGCGATGCGGGTACGAGCAGGTTTTATGGACAAGAGAAAACACTCCTAATTGATTTTTAAAATTCCAGGTCTTTGCGGCGCATAACAACGGATTCGACCAAGCCGATGCCGATCATCAAAGCTGTCAGACCGCTTCCACCGTAACTGATGAATGGTAACGGCAACCCGGAAACGGGCAACAAGTTGAGATTCATCCCAATGTTGACCGCGCCTTGAAAAAAGATCAACGTCGCAATCCCCAATGCCAGCATCGAGCCGGACACATCACGCGCCTTTTGCGCCGCACGGATGCAGCGCCAGATGATGATGGAAAGGGTCAGAATGATAAGGACACCGCCCACCATTCCGAATTCCTCTGAACTCGCCGCAAAAATAAAATCGGTATGGCGCACTTTCAGAAAGCGCAATTGGGTTTGGGAGCCATGCCCGTAGCCCTGACCGATCACGCCGCCCGAGCCGACGGCGATGAGCGCCTGCTGGACATTATAGCGGTTACCGTAGGTATCGTCCGGGTCTGGGACGACGAAGTTGACGATGCGTTCCTGCTGGTATGCCTGCAACCCGGGAATCCGAACACCCAACACCGAAAGCGCAATGACACTGACAAGCGCGAGCGCCCCAATGACAGCCGCTATGATCACATGCTTGATCTGAATGCCGTTCACCCACAACATGACAGCCAGAATGACGGACAATACCATGACATTACTAAGGTTGGGCTGCAACAGAATCAGCAATATAATGCCTGACGCCCAGAGAACCGCGCCTAGAACCCAGCGCAGATCGCGCGGTTTATCCTGCACGGATTCAAAATATCGCGCCAGAGCAATGATCGCAGCAATCTTGGCGAATTCGGTCGGCTGAAGGAAGAGCACGCCCACAGTAAACCACCGTTGTGCACCAAATGCAGATTGTCCAAACCCCGTCAATGTAACCAAAAAAATGATGATGACCAGGTAAATGGGGCGGTACAACGCCAGCCAGTAACGATAGTCGATGGAAGCAAGCAGGAAAATCAGCGCCACCCCCAGAATGGCAAAATACACCTGACGGGCGATCAGGGGCTGAAGCACTTCGTTTCCTGCCACGGCGGAACGGATCATCGCCGTGCCAAACGCCGATGCCAGCACAATCGCGCCTAAAAGCAGGAAATCAAAATTTCGCCAGGAAAGACCACGTGTCATCATAAACAAAAAAACACGGATGCAACCCACAACACCATCAGGTTGATCCGTGTCTCCACAATATCAAAAAAATCAACCTGCACGGTGGTGCGATGGGCTCCGCAGGGGGATATCCGCCACCAACCGTTGCGAACGACCATCCCGTTCCAATCCAATTTGAACGGCATCCGGGTCGATGTCTATGTATTGAGAGATAGCCTTGAGGAGGTCATCTTTAAGGGACTCAAGTTGAGCGGGTGTCAGGTCGGTGCGATCATGCACCAGAACGAGTTGCAGACGTTCCTTGGCGCTTGTGGCACTGCTCTTCCGTTTGAAGAAATTCATCATTTCATTTCCTCCCCGCCAGCCGCTGAATGGCGCTCCACAAACCGCCCTGCTGGTTCAGATCCATAAAGGGAATGTCCTGCCCTTGCAGGCGTTTGGCGATATTGCGGAACGCCTGTCCTGCGCGGCTTTTCGGGTCATTGACCACGGGCGCGCCGCGATTGGATCCGATGATGACCGTTTCGTCCTCGGGAACAATCCCGACCAATTGGATACCCAACAGGTCGAGAACATCCTCGGGGGAAAGCATGTCGTTATTTTTGACCATGGTGGGATTCAGTCGATTGAGGATCAACAAGGGATTGCCTTTCTCCTCCGCCTCCAGAATGCCGACCACGCGATCCGCATCGCGCACCGCGCTGACCTCGGGGTTGGTCACCACCAGAACGCGATCTGCCGCTGCGATGGCATTGCGGAAGCCGCGCTCGATGCCCGCGGGTGAGTCGATGATCACGAAGTCAGAATCAGCCCGAAGGTCATTGCAGATGCGAACCATATCCGACGGGGAGACGGCGTTCTTATCGCGCGTTTGGGCGGCAGGGATCAGGTACATTTCGGGAAAATGTTTGTCGCGGATCATGGCTTGCTTCAATTTGCAGCGTCCCTCGATGACATCCACAATGTCGTACACGATCCGGTTCTCAAGCCCCATGACCACATCAAGATTCCGCAAGCCGATGTCGCCGTCGATACAGACGACCCGTTTGCCGTCAATTGCCAGGGCGGTGGCAAGGTTTGCGACGGCTGTGGTTTTTCCCACGCCGCCTTTCCCGGAGGTAACAGTAATCACTTGAGCGGTCATATATGTTCCTAAAAATATGGATTAGCCTGCATGCCAGGGCTCTGCCTGCAAACGACCGTGGCTGTTGATGCTGGCGATCTCAGGTTTTGGGTCTTTGTGTGGTTTCAACATCGCGGAAACTTCATCTGCGATGCGCAACTGATTGGCGGAAAGGTCGAGAGCGCAGATAAATGCGGAACGATCACCTTTTGAACCGGCATGGATCATGCCGCGCACCTTGCCCCAGACGATGACATTTCCCTCCGCCACCACCTCTGCGCCAGGGTTCACATCGCCAAAGACCACGATATGACCAGGATATTCGATGCGCGTACCGGAACGGATGGTCTTGGCAACAAACAAAGCGGTATCGTCGCGGATGGTGTCGGCAACATGCCGATGCTCTTCGGGTCTGGGTTTGGAAATGCGGGTGGCAAGCCCCAGTAATTGCGCGGTTTGTTCGGTAGTGGGAGATTCACTGACAACCGCCCACAGGGAAACGTTTCGGGCGGAGAGTTCATCACGCAAGTCGACGAGATCGTTCACCTTAAGGACTTGTGAACCGACATCCATCGCAAGACGCGCGCCTTGAAAAAAGGATGGTTTCTCATCGATCTGAGCAAGCAGCGCAAGCCGCTGGTCTTCCCACGGCGCATCTGCGAACGTCGCGAGCAGTCCATCACGTATACCTTTGATCTGAAGGTTGGATGTAATCGGCTCCATAACCATGTGCAAAATATCGCCTCGAATTATACCTGATGAAGTCGGGCTACTGTCCGCCCGCGCCCTGGGCAATATCAACCGCTTTGATCTCAAAATAGGCGCGGATGACACGATCGACCATCGGTCCTGCCACACTGGCGCCTTCGCCGCCATTATAGGCAAACGCGACTACGATGATCTCGGGATCATCATAGGGAGCATAAGCCAGCGTCCAGGAATGCGTGGGCCATGCGCCGAACTGACAGCGGTCATTGGCGCGAGCGACATCGTCGCAGTACTCTGCTGTTCCGGTCTTTCCTGCCACGGCAATGGGATAGTCGGAGAACAGGTCGGTCAATGTTCCAAAATTGGTGTCGGTCACTGTCAGCCGCGTGCCGGCACGGACTGCCTGTATCGCCTCGGGCTGGATGATCTTCAGATCATCCGTCAGCGTGCAGAAGGGACCCTCGCAGGAATATTCCCGGATCAAAGGTGTGACCGACACATCCCATTTCAAATTGGGGGTGAACGGTGAAATCTGATAACTGCCGGGGGTTTCGAATTCGGTCACAGTAAAGTCTTCAGGGTTAAACCAGAAAGGCACCACGTTCCCATCCCCGTCCGTCACCTGATTGACAATAGTCGGTTGCATGAGCTTTCCGTTGTTGGCGATCACCGAACCAGACATCAACACCTGAAGCGGCGTTGCAAGGACATATCCCTGCCCCACGCTGGCAATGTATGTATCACCGGTGGACCAGTTCTCGCCCGTATTAATACGTTTCCATTGCGGGTCGGGCATCAATCCGTTTTGTTCGCCCAATAGCTGAATCCCGGACGGCTCGCCATATCCAAGCGCACGGGCATATTGACCAAGGCGTTCGATACCCAACCCCTGTGGAATTTCATCTTCGAAGCCGCCGCCCAATTTGTAAAAACACACATTGCTCGAATAGGCGATGCACTGCAAAAAGCGCAGGCTGCCGAAACCTTCCGGATTTTGGTCGAAAATGTAGTCCACGAAGGGACGTGTGTTTCGATCTGTACACACATCGTTCGGGTTGAAGCGTTCACACAAGAGCAGCTGCCCCGGTGTCAAAATGACATCATCCAAATCCACAACACCCTCGTTAAAAGCACCCACCGCAGTGGACAATTTAAATGTCGATCCGGGAGGGTATTCGGCTGAAATGGCATTGTTCAACAAAGGCTTGCGAGGGTCCTCGCTGAGCTGTTCGTAGTAATAGGCGGGAATCAGTCGGGCGAGGCGGTTATTCTCATAGCTTGGGTAGGAAACCATGGCAAGGATTTCACCAGTCTTCGGGTTCATCGCGATGATAACACCGCTCGAAATACGAACGGTCCCAAAGTAAGTGTTCCAAAACCGGACTTCCTCCAGCAAGGTCGCTTCGGCAGCGGCTTGCAAACGCGTGTCGATGGTCAGGTAGACATTGTTTCCCGGCACTGGAGCGAGCGGTGGCTCAAGGTTGCGGATCTCCTGTCCAGCCACATCTCTCTGTACAACACGCAGCCCATTCCGTCCCGCCAGAACATCCTGCAATGAAGCTTCCACGCCGGAATATCCGATCTTGTCGCGATTGGGTTCGAACCCCTGATCGCGAAGTTCCTCTTCTTGCGAAGCCGGGATGGGACCCAAAAATCCCACAATGTGGGCAGTCAATGAACCAGTGGGATAATCGCGGATCGGTTCAACCTCGACCGCGACACCGGGCCAGTCCACCGCTTTTTCTTCCACAATTCGAGCGATCTCCTCCGAAATATTGCATTTGACCTTCACGGAGCTGAATGGCGCAAGCGTATCCTGCAATGCCACCAGCTGACCGATGCTCGGTCCTTCCACGCAGGCGGCGAAAAGTTTAGATTCCTCCAAATATTCTTCCGTCATCAACCCGCCGGGCACTGCCAGGATCAACCCATCTGTTGGGGTATCCTCGTTGACAAAATTACCAACAGGCACATCGATCAGATCTGAAAGTTCCCGGTAGATGCGTTGAATGTCGGCATCATCTGCGGGAAGACCGGCGGGGGTGATGGCAACACTATACGAAGCGACATTCCTCGCAAGGATGTTCCCGTAACGGTCATAGATGATGCCACGTGGCGCAGCAACACTGACATCTTTTGTGTAATTCTCAACCGCCAATGCGCGAAAACCATCGCCCTGGAGTACTTGAAGATTGACCAGACGCATGACGAAAGCGGTCATTGCCAGCACGACAACGATATACAAAACATTAAGCCGCCAAGATTCAAAGCGAACCGGGCGTGATTCAGATCCGGTACTCATGCAAACTCCTCAAGCGGGTACACCCAGTAGGAAAGGTCACGCATAAACGTAAAGATGGGAATGGCAAAGAACATGTTCAGCAGCAAGCTTGGAAGGGTGATCAACCCAAGCACATCCCTAAAACCCAGGCTTGTTCCCAACAGGCTTAAGACAATAAAGGAAAGAAGATGGATGAACAGCGTCCCCAGAAATACCACACTGAACATCGCCAGCAAGGGCGCCTGCCAGACGCGCTTTTGCAGTATCCGCGCCAGAAAAATCACTCCAAAATAACCAACGACAACCACCAACCAGGGCATACTCGATACAAAAGCCACCAACAGACAGGCAAAGGCACCCCAATGCCAGGCAGAATTGACGCGCTCCTGCAATGCCCAGGCAGCGATCAAAAGCAGTGGCAGGTCAGCATACCCGGAAAGCAGCCTGACTTCGCTGATCACCGAAGATTGCAGAATCACTGCCAGGAGAAGCAATGGAAAAGCGACAATATTCCGCATGAAGGTTAGGGTGAAGGTGTGGAAACCGGTTCCAACGGGGATATATCGACCGGTCTGAAGTTCGTGATGACGAGGACAATCTCGAGGCGGGAAAAATCCACAGCAGGTTGAACGGTTGCCTGCTGGAATAACTCAAATTCCAACGTACGAATCGTAATGACCTGCCCGATAATCAGGTCCGCCGGGAAGCCGCCGCCCAGCCCCGAGGTCAGAATAAGATCGCCGGGCTCCACCACAACGTCTTGAGAAATCATATCGAGTGAAAGGTCACCCGTTACCGAGCCGAACAGGACAGCGCTTGTATCTGCATTTTGCAGGTACACATTGATGGAAGATGCCGGGTCTGTGATCAGTTGCACGCGGGCGGCATCTGCGATCACCGCATCGATGCGTCCGACCAGACCTTGATTTGTGACCACAGGCATACCGCGCCGGATGCCTTCATTAGAGCCTCGGTTGATAATGATGTAATGCAGAAATGGGCTCGGATCGCGTCCGATGACCGAGGCGGCTTTATAGGTGCTCTCAGGGTTTGAACGGGAAAAATCCACCAGGGCGGCGAGAATATCCGTCTCGTTGACACGCTGCTGCAGCTCGATGACCTGAGTCTGCAACTGCGAAACCTGCGCCTCCAATTCCGCATTGCGCTGACGAAGTGAAACGATATCGCGTGGTGCGGTGACAAAATCCTGAAAGCCGACAAAACGGGTCGAAATCCAGGTTTGCAATTCGATCAACACGGAACCAAGCTGCCGAGACGCAGAGCCAAGGTAACCTCCAAGCGCCAGAGCCAAAATCCCCCCCACGACAAGAAAAATGATCGTTGTTTGTAAAGAACGAGAGTTCATTCGATTTTAGTCCCTTGGGCAGAGACCTTTATTTTCATCCTTTATGCAACGTGCCTGGTACTGCCGCGTTCCAAACCAACCAGATAACGAGACAGGCTTTCAAGGTCTTCAAAGACCATCGCCGCGCCACGCGCAACACAGGTCAGTGGATCCTCCGCCACCCAGACACGCAGCTTCAGTTCATCGGTCAGGCGCTCTGCCAACCCTTGCAGCAATGCGCCGCCGCCGGCAAGACAAATACCAATATCCATCAAATCGGAAACGATCTCCGGCGGGATCTCATCCAGCGCATCGCGGACTGTATCCACGATTACCTGAACCGATGCCGATAACGCTTCACGGATCTCGACCGAGGAAACTTCTATGGTTTCAGGCAGCCCGGTCACAAGATTACGTCCGCGCACTTCCATGGTCTTCTCAGGATGCAGCGGATACGCCGACCCGATCTGCCATTTGATCTGCTCCGCAATTCCCGCACCGATCAACAGGTTGTACTTGTTGCGAAGATACTGCACAACATCCTGATCCATTTCATCGCCCGCCACGCGCAGGGACCGTGAAGCGACGACACCGCTCATCGACATCACCGCCACTTCGGTCGTACCGCCGCCAATATCCACCACCATCGAGCCACGGATCTCCCCAACGGGCAGACCCGCTCCAAGCGCAGCCGCGATCGGCTCTTCGATCAACATGGCTTGACGCGCCCCAGATGCCATCACAGCATCATACACGGCGCGCTTTTCCACTTCGGTAACACCGGTGGGCAAGCCCACGATCACACGCGGACGCGGAAGCGGCACAACGCTTTGTTCGTGAACCTTGCCAATAAAATATTCCAGCATGACGCGGGTCACATCGAACTCTGCGATAACACCATCACGGATCGGACGCACCACCACCACGTTCGCGGGGGTACGCCCCACCATTTCCTTGGCTTCCAAACCGATTGCCAACGGTTGACGCTGCTTTTTATCCACCGTCACCCAGGAAGGTTCGTTAATAACGATACCTTTTCCACGGACATGAACAAGCGTGTTCGCGGTCCCAAGGTCTATGGCAATATCAAGAGAAAACAGGCCTAACAGCCAGTTGATTGGATTGAAAGCCAAAACAGGCTCCTAAAAAGAGGATTCGATGCTGTGCAAAATTGCGGTGAGATTATACCATGAGGCAAAACCGAAGATTTGTCTCTTCAACCCGCATGCGGGTGTAAAATAGGGGGAAATTTTTCAACCCTCGGAGGAATAAGATGACCAAAGTTGCCATCGTAACAGACAGTACCGCCTATATTCCCACAGAATATGTGAAGCAATACAATCTTTCCATTACCCCTCAGGTTCTGATCTGGGGCGAAGAGATGTTTCGTGACGGGGTGGATATGCAGCCAGAGGAATTCTATACCCGTCTGAAGTCCGCCAAGACCATGCCCACCACCTCCCAAGTTCCGATCGTGGATATGCAAGCCACATTCCAGGGTTTGGTCGATCAGGGTTTCTCAGTGATGGGAATTTTCATTTCTTCCAAACTTTCAGGCACACAACAATCCGCCATTCAGGCAAAGCAAATGATGGGGAGCGCTGGAGAAAAGGTCGTCATTGTGGATAGCAAATCGACTGCCATGGCACTCGGGTTCCAGGTCCTCAGCACTGCGCGGATGCTGGAAGCAGGAGCCAGTTTGCAGGAAGGCATCGCATATGCTGAAAAAGCCCACGAGAAGACAGGCGTGTTCTTCGCCGTGGACACTCTCGAATTTCTGCATCGCGGCGGGCGTATCGGCGGGGCGCAGCGTTTCATCGGTTCAGCCCTGAACCTAAAACCGATCCTTGCGGTAAAGGATGGCAAAGTGGAAGGTGTAGACCGCATCCGCACCAAAACCAAGGCGCATGATCGCATCCTTGAATTAATTTCAGAACAGGTCAAGGGAAAATCGAACATCCGGATCGCCTGTCTGCACGCGAACGCTCACGAAGATGGAAAAAAACTCCTTGAGCGCGCCGCGTCAGAATTCTCGCCCGTTGAAACGATCTACACCGAATTAAGTCCCGTCGTTGGTACGCACGCGGGACCCGGAACCGTAGGGTTGGCGTACATCCACGATTAGATCGATACTCCATGCTCGAAGAAACGCAATTCCTACGGATCGCACAGTCGCTTCCGCTACTTCAACTCGCAAACCAAGCGTTGTTAGAGGAATTCAAGCAGGCGACCTTTTTTGCGCGCATCCCTGCCGGAAGAGATGTATTCCTCGAAGGCGACAGGGTCGAGGCGATTGCCTTGCTCATCTCCGGCGTGGTGCGGGTGTATAAAGTTGGCGAAACCGGGCGCGAGATCACCTTGTACCGGTTTGGCAACGGCTCATCCTGCATTCTGACTGCCAATGCCATTCTCAGCCAGAACACATTCCCAGCCATTGCTACTGTCGAGCAGGACGCAGAAGCGATAATGGTGCCCGCCGACAAATTCCGCAAATGGATACAACGGTATGACCTGTGGCGCGAATTCGTGTTCGAGTTGCTATCTCAAAGGCTCTCCAAGGTGATGGAGGTCATCGAAGAAGTGGCATTTCACCGCATGGACAGGCGTGTTGCAGCGCTGCTGTTCAGACAGGCAAAGATGAAGAACCCGCTTCGCATCACCCATCAGGAGATCGCTTCTGAACTGGGAAGTTCGCGCGAAGTCATCAGTCGCCTGCTGGAAGATTTCGTGAGCGAAGGCAGCATCCGTGCAGGGCGCGGCATGGTGGAAGTACTGGATTTTGAGCAATTGGAAGCGCGTTCGCTTATGTGACATTGTCACTGACAGGGAAAAGGATTGTTTGTATACTCTGGGCATATAAACAATCAAAGGAGAAATAAATCATGAAACGCAATATGTCCGATATTGACCGCATTGTCCGTGTAGTTTTGGCAGCCGTCTTCGCCTATTTGTACTTTGGCGGCATCGTCACCGGAACGCTGGGAATCGTCCTCGTGGTGTTGGGAGCGGTGTTCCTTCTCACCGCCGTGGTGGCGTTCTGCCCGCTCTACATGCCCTTCAAACTCAGCACATACAAAAAGTAAGGGAGCTATAGAGCGGACGAGTGATCGTCCACTCTATACTATTAATCATGAACTTAAAGGAATTTCAAGAAAAGATATCGTCAACTGACAAACCCATAGTGGTCGACTTCTGGGCAACCTGGTGCGGTCCCTGCATGATGACCAAGCCAATTCTGGAAAAACTCGCCGAAGAATATGCCGACAAGGTCGAGTTCATGCCGATCAACGCAGACGATTCACGCGAAGTCCTGGAACAGTTCCGCATCTTTGGGATTCCAACCGTCATCAGTATTCGAAACGGCAAGGAAGCAGGACGCATCGCCGGTGCGCAACGGGAAGATGGGTATCGCATCATGTTCCAATCCCTGGCAGATGGCGGTGAAGTGAAGATTCCCCTTACCCCGGTTGACCGCATCTTGCGGCTTGGTGGAGGCGGATTGTTCGTTGCGATCGGCCTTGCCACCAGCAACTGGGTTGTCGTGGGGGTCGGCGCCATCCTCGCGTTTTTGGGAGTGTATGACCGCTGCCCGATCTGGAATGCAATCACAGGAATGCTCAAACGTAGATAAATGCCGATTTCCGGCAAACAGGCTCCGGGTCCGCTCGGAGCCGTTTTCTTTGTCAGGGAATGCGCACGGCGGGTATAATCCGCGTTATATGATGCAGAAAATTCCATTGGTGATCGGGATCGCGGGCGGGTCGGGGTCGGGGAAAACCACCGTTGCAAAGAAAATTTTGGATCGGGTCGGGGCAGATCGTATTGCTTATCTTCAGCATGATTCGTATTACAAAGATTTACGAGTCCTGTCTGCGACGCAGCATTCGGATGTAAACTTTGATCACCCAAATGCGCTCGAGACGGATCTGTTGATCGAACATGTCATTACCCTGCGGAATTTCAAGCCTGTCCAGGTTCCCATTTATGATTTCGCTAACGATGCCCGCAAAACAGAAACGGTTACGGTCGAACCCAGGAATGTGATTCTGGTCGAGGGGATTCTCCTGTATGTGGAACCCGAACTGCGAAAGTTGTTCGATGTAAAAATTTTTGTGGATACGGACGCGGATATTCGCTTCATCCGCCGCCTGCACCGCGACATCACCGAACGCGGGCGCAGCACCGAATCGGTGATCGAGCAGTATTATGAAACGGTGCGTCCAATGCACCTGGAATTCGTGGAACCCTCCAAGCGCTACGCGGATGTTATCATCCCGGAAGGCGGTCACAATGCCGCCGCGCTGGATATGGTCGTTGCAAGAATAGAAACTTTATTAAAGTAAAGGAGTAAGAAATGGCAAAACAATGGAACAAGCCCCCCGAGATGCAGATCGACCCCAAAAAACAGTACAAGGCACACATGGAGACAGACAAAGGCACGATGGTCATCGAACTGTTTGCTGATAAAACCCCGGTCACGGTGAATAATTTTGTTTTTCTCTCACGCGAAGGTTATTACGACGGCGTGATCTTCCACCGCGTAATCGCCAACTTCATGGCGCAGGGCGGCGACCCGACCGGAACCGGCCGCGGTGGACCGGGCTATAAATTTCAGGATGAGTTCCACCCCAGCCTGAAGCACAACAAGCAGGGCATCCTTTCGATGGCAAATGCAGGACCCGGCACGAACGGCTCGCAGTTTTTCATCACACACCTGCCCACGCCACACTTGGATAACCGCCACAGCGTCTTCGGTCAGGTTGTGGAAGGTCTGGATGTGTTGATGTCCATTCCGCCGCGTGACCCGAACAATGTCAATGCGCCGGCAGTGAAGATCATCCGTGTCACCATCGAAGAAATCTAGTTCGAAACCGGCTGTCAAGGCAACAGTCAAAAAGACAACAAGCGCGAAAAGCAAAAAGGCTGGCGGCAAGCGCACCCCCGCAAAGAAGCAGAACGCGCAAAAGACCGAGACTGTTGCTTTTGAACCCGTTTCTGTGCATCCGGAGATAAAAAAGCCCGCATCCAGTATAAGCACGAACCTGTTACGCGTCGTCGCAGTCATTGTTGTCATCGGTATTACGGTCTACATCTACAACATCCGCGACCGTGTGGAAGAGTTTGCTGCGTTCGGTTATCCGGGCATCTTTTTGATCGCTCTGCTGGCAAATGCAACGGTGATTTTGCCAGCCCCCGGCGTTGCTGTTGTCTTTGCGATGGGAAGCGTGTTCAATCCGTTCGGGGTGGCATTCGCGGCAGGGGCAGGCGGTGCCATTGGCGAATTGACCGGCTATCTTGCCGGGTTCAGCGGACAAGCCGTGGTGGAGAATACCGCCGCGTACAACCGTGTGCTACCGTGGGTGCAGAAATACGGCGCGTGGGTCATCCTCGTACTTGCGGCATTCCCAAACCCATTCTTCGACATGGCAGGCATTGCAGCGGGGATCGCCAAAATCCCACTCTGGCAGTTTTTGCTAGCATGCTGGGTGGGGCAGACCATTAAAATGGGCATGTTCGCCTTTGCAGGTGCGTATTCCATCGACTGGATCGCCAGTTTTTACGAATGAAATATCGGAAGTCTTTGAGCGTCAGTTCGACGGGAGCCCAAAGACTTCCGAATTTTTTACAAAGGAGACTCGTATGAAAGGCTATGAAAATCTGGATCAATTCATCGAAAAGCATCTAAATCAAAGCCTGGAGGAACTCAAAACGTACGTCGCGCAGCCAAGCATCAGCGCCCAGAATCTTGGATTAAGGGAATGTGCAAAACTGGTCAAAGGCATGCTGGAAAAACGCGGTTTCAAGGCAGAAATCAACGCCACAGACGGTGCGCCGGTTGTGTTTGGCGAGATCAAAGGCAAGAGCGACAAAACCCTGCTCATCTACAACCACTACGACGTCCAGCCGCCCGAACCGCTGGAATTATGGGAAAGTCCGCCGTTTGAACCGCAGATCCGTGATGGCAAAATGTATGGTCGCGGCGTGAGCGACGACAAGGGACATCTCACCTCGCGCCTGCATGCCATTGATGCCATCCTCGCCGAGGAAGGCGAATTGCCATGCAATATCAAGTTCATCATCGAAGGCGAAGAGGAAACCGCCAGTGTCCACCTGCATGATTACATCACCCAAAATGTCAAAAAATTAAAAGCCGATGCATGCGTATGGGAATTTGGCGGCGTAGACCATCGCGAACGTCCGCAGCAGTATCTCGGGCTGCGAGGCATCTGTTATGTAGAGCTATCCGTTACCGCACTCGGTACGGACGTCCATTCGGGGATCGGCGGCAGCATTTTCCCGAATGCGGCGTGGCGATTGGTCTGGGCGTTGAACACGCTCAAGGGTCGGGATGAGCGGATTCGCATCCCCGGCTTTTACGATGACGTCATTCCACCCACTGCGCGTGACCGTGAGTTCATGGAGAAACTTCCCCCAATACATGAAGAATACAAAAAGCGTTACGGGGTTAAGGAATTCATCAAGGGATTAACGGATGATACCGAGATAAAAATGGAAGAGGTTTTTACGCCAACCTGCACCATCTGCGGTCTGACGAGTGGATATCAGGGACCCGGTTCAAAGACCGTTCAGCCGGCGTTCGCCTCTGCCAAAGTGGATTTTCGCCTCGTGCCAGATCAAAAGCCTGAAGACATTCTGAAGAAACTTCGGGCACACCTTGACGCGGAGGGGTTCAGCGATGTAGAGATCAAATTCCTCGGAGGCGAACCCGCGGCTCGCACCGACCCGGATCATCCTTTTGTCAAGATGGTTGTAAATAGCGCCGAAGATGTGTACGATGTCCCCATGGATATCGTCCCCATGGTGGGCGGCTCGGGACCCAGTTACCCGTTCGTGCATGACCTGGGGCTTCCCGTTGTAACCATGGGCTTGGGCTACCCTGAGACTCGCGCCCACGCCCCCAACGAGAACATCCGCATCGACCTGTATGTGCAGCACGCCAAGCACATGGCACGAGTGATCGAGGAATTTGCAAAGTGACCTTTTTCACTCCGATTTCGTGACTTTCTTTTTTGAGTTTCTGACTATAATAAGTTTGTAATAATTTTCACAAATCAACCTTTCATGCACTCCTGGAGGCAACCATGTTCGTAGGCGAAAGAATGTCGCAACCTGTAATTACCGTCACTCCTGATACCGCCGTTCACGACGCGCTGGCAATGTTCCGCAAAGAGCACATCCGCCGCGCCCCTGTCGTCAAGGACGGTAAACTGCTGGGCATCGTTTCAGAGAGCGACCTCTTGAACGCATCCCCTTCCCCGGTGACCAGTCTCAGCGTCTGGGAAATGAACTACCTGATGAGCAAAGTCACGGTCAAGAATGTGATGAGCAAAAAGGTCAAGACCATCGACGTCAACACCCCCATCGAAGAAGCCGCGCGCATCATGGCGGATTCCAAGATCGGCGGTATGCCCGTCACACGCGCGGGAAAACTTGTTGGCATCATCACCGAAACCGACCTGTTCAAGATCTTCCTTGAGCTGATGGGCGCGCGCACCAAGGCGCTGCGCGTGACTGCGTTGATCGAAGAAAAGCCCGGTCAGTTGGCAAAAGTCACCAAAGCCATCGCGGATGCGGGCGGCAACTTCCTTGCCTTTGGCATGTTCGCCGGTCCAGACACGAGCAGCCGCATCATCACATTCAAAGTGGCGGGGCTCAAGAAGGAAGATCTCACCAAAGTGTTGACGAAGGTCGTCAAAAAGTTTTGGGACGTTCGCCTGAGTTAATCAGTTTTATCAATTGAACAAGAAAGCGCACAGAGTGGTCTGTGCGCTTTTGATTTGCAATGGCAGTTGTTATCGGATCTTCTTCCCGCGAGGAATCCGACGGCGCGTCATCGTTGGGACGTTCTTTCCCTTCAATCCAAGGACTTCCTCCTCGGTCAGGAAGCGCCACTGACGCGGTTTTAGGTCACCAAGCCGCAGTGTTCCAATTCGAACGCGGACAATGCGCACAACCGGCAACCCGAGCAGTTTGCCAACCTCGCGGATCTGACGCTTCTTGCCTTCGCCCATAATGACTCGAATCCATGCGCCTTTTCCAGAGGTGGAAAGAAACTGAACATCGGCAGGCTGGGTTTTATCTCCATCGAGAAGCACCACACCGCGCCGCCACGCATCCAACTGTTCTGTGTCGGGGCGACGGGCAACGAGAACACGATACTCTTTTTCATGCCCATAGCGTGGGTGTGTTAACTTATTGGTCAGGTCACCGTCATTCGTCATCAGAATCAAACCCTCCGAATCGAAATCGAGGCGCCCCACCGGGTACAGATGCCCGGACAGAGGGATCAAATCACGGACTGTGCGGCGATCATCCTGTCCCTCCGCCGCAGAAAGAACATTGCGCGGCTTGTACAAGGCGATGTACGTCAAAGACTCTTTTTGCGCCAGCAGTTTTCCATCCACAACGACCTTGTCCACAGCCAGGTCTGCCTTTTGACCCAACACAGCCACTTTGCCGTTTACAGACACACGCCCCTCGGTAATATACACTTCGCAAGCGCGGCGGGAGCCATACCCCGCCTGCGCAAGTAATTTCTGAATTCTCTCTTGCATTACAAACGCTACCCTTTCAATAATTCGGTCGGCTCGGATTCCACTTCCACCGGAGCCGCCAACGGAGGCAATTCCATGATCGAATTCAAGCCAAAATGCTGCAAGAACTCGGGCGTGGTGGAGTACAAGATCGGACGCCCGGGTCCATCGGTGCGCCCCGACTCCTGGACCAAGCCCTTGCTCAGCAGACTCTTCATCATGCCGTCGCTGTTGACTCCACGGATCGAATCCACCTGCGGACGCGTAACAGGTTGCTGGTAAGCGATGATCGCCAGCGTCTCCAATGCAGCGCGGCTGAGGTGCGTAACTGCCTCCAGACCGAGAAACTTCTCAACCAACGAAGCCAGCTCGGCAGCTGTGGTCAATTGCACACGCCCCGCATTGCGCTGCAAGCGCAATCCACGCTCGCGAAGCGAATCCTCCAATTCTTTAAGCCCGCGTTCCACGACCGAAGCCGTCACATCCAACGCTGCAGCCAGCTGACCCATCGGAACAGGTTCGGCGGAAACAAACAGCATCGCCTCGATCTTCGCCGCCAAACTCAGATCGGTATTTGAAAGGGATTGAGAGTCGCTCATGCTATAATTACTCCACTTAATTTCGTCAAAAAAAACCTCTTGCAAAATGATTGCGATACTGCCGATGGACAAAGATTCCACTTATAAGTAGAACACGCCATCCACGCAAGAGTTCCAACATTCATAAACAGACCATGAAAAAGAATCTATTAAAACTCCATCTTTTCATCACAATGCTCCTGCTTTCATCCATGGCATGTTCGATCTTCGTCGGAGGACCGGACTACCCAACGCAGACCATCCCGGCATCGCCGAATGAAGCGCAAACTTTGCAGGAACAGATCGAACGGGCATTCCTCGCCGGCGCAGAAACCGGGCTGATCACCCTTCAAATCACAGAAAACCAACTGACATCCTTCATGGCAGACAGGCTTGCCCAACAGGCGAACCCGCCATTCACCGACCCACAGATCATGCTCCGCAATGGGCAAATGCAAATGTACGGCAAGATCACGCGCGGTTGGTTCACAGCAAACATGCTCATCACCATGAACGTCACCGTGGATGAAGTGACCGGACAACCCCGCATCCAAATCGCATCTGCCGACTTCGGTCCGATCCCTGCACCGGAAGGTATCACATCCGCCATAAGCGCCATCATCGACGAAGCGTTCACCGGCTCATTCGGTCCTGTGGCAGTTGGTTTTCGCCTGGAAACAATCACCATCGCCGACGGGATCATGACATTGACAGGTCGGGTCAAATAGCTGCTGGATTATACCCGACATGAACCGCCTCGGACTCCGCCTGGGCTTGATCGCCGCCATTTTGCTTGCATCTTCACTGATGGCATCCTGCCGTTCCCCGCAGATCGGCGAAGAGATCAACATCACCATTACAGCAGACGGAGTCACACGCGAGTTTAACGTCCCGACGGGGAGCACAGTCTCGCAAGCACTTCAGACCGCAGGCATCCTCCCGGGAAGCCTTGATAAAACCGAACCGCCATTCTACACCCTGCTCAGTGATGGTGATACGATCATCCTCACACGCGTGGCAGAAGAGTTCAGCACAGAAGAAGTCGTCATCTCGTTCGAGCGGCAGATCGTTCGCAATGAAACCCTGCCAGAGGGTGAAACCCGACTGGTGCAAGCGGGCATCAACGGTCTTGAATCGATCACCTATCGCAGCACCATCGAAGACGGCGTGGAAGTTAGTCGGGTCACGGTGAAAACTGTCGTCTTGAAGGAAGCGTTGCCTGAGATCGTCATGGTCGGTGCGCAGTCCTCGTTCGTACCGCTAAACATTCCCGGCACGCTGGCATATCTTGCGGGTGGTAATGCCTGGATCATGGAAGGTTCCACTGCCAATCGTCGGGTCATTGTCAGCACGGGCGACTTGGACGGGCGAATCTTCACACTTTCACCGAACGGTGAATATCTCGTTTTCACCCGAAAATCGAACAAGCCCGCAGATGAAGAGATCAACACGCTCTGGGCAGTCCGGACGCTCAATCTCGAGCCACGGTTAATTTCCTTACAGGCAAAGAATGTCGTCCACTTTGCGGCGTGGATACCGGGTACGAATTCTGTCGCATATTCCACCGTCGAGCCGCGCAGCGCAGTTCCCGGCTGGCAGGCGAACAATGACCTGTACCGCGTCAGCATTACAGGCGGCACTCCGCGCAGACTGTTGAGCGCAAACAGCGGCGGCGTATATGGTTGGTGGGGCATGTCGTTTGCCTATGCGCCAGATGGACAACTCGCCTACGCCCGACCGGATGGAATTGGTCTCGTGGATCAGGATGGCGGCTATTTGAAGCCGCTATTGGAGATCACGCCGCTCAATACTCACAGTGATTGGGCGTGGATTCCGCCTTTGGTATGGGGCGCAGACGGAGACAGCTTATACTTTGTCAGCCATGCACCGGCTCCGGCACCTATTTCCAGCGAGGAGTCGCCCTATTTTGACCTTTCCGCTGTTTCGTTCGAGAGTGAAGCGGCGGTTTCCCTTGTCAATTCGTCGGGCATGTTCGCTTATCCAGCCGCATCGCCACTTCGACAAATTGGCAGGGAGAAATCCTTTAAAGTGGCATACTTGCAATCCATTTTCACGGAGCAGAGCGATTCGAGCCGCTACCGTTTGATGGTCATGGATCGCGACGGTTCAAACAGCAATCTGCTGTTCCCACCGGTTGATGCGAACGGACTCGAGCCGCAGGTTCCGGTTTGGGCGCCTTCTGCGCTTGAGGGGCAAAGCGGTGATTTTATTGCGGTTGTTTATCAAGGAAATTTGTGGCTGATCGATAGTGGCAGCGGCATAGCGTATCAAGTGACCGGGGATGGGCTTATCAGTAAGATCGACTGGAAGTAATATTCGACAAAAACGCGCAGATCCGGAATAAACGGATGTATGACGCGGTAATCATATTAAGAATAAAGAGGAATGGAAGAATGCGAATCTTAATCACTGGAGCAGCCGGTTTTCTTGGCTCCCATCTTTGTGACCGCCTGCTTGCGGAGGGACACGAAGTCATCGGCATGGATAATTTCATCACGGGCAGCCCGGAAAATATTGCCCACCTGGCAGGCAATACAAATTTCACTTTCTTCAATCGCGATGTGTCGAACTATATTTTCGTCCCCGGCAAGGTGGATGCCATTCTGCATTTTGCCTCCCCTGCCAGCCCGAACCCGCAATCAAAATCCGGATATTTCAACCTGCCCATTCAGACCATGAAGGCAGGCGCGCTCGGTACGCATAACTGCCTCGGCATTGCCAGACGGGAAAATTCTCGCTTTTTGCTTGCTTCCACCAGCGAAATCTACGGTGACCCTGAAGTTCATCCACAAAAAGAGACCTACCCGGGAAATGTGGACCCTGTCGGTGAGCGCGCCGTCTACGATGAAGCCAAACGCTTCGCTGAGTCGCTGGCGATGGCGTATCACCGCTTTCACGGCGTGAATACCAGCATTGTGCGCATCTTCAATACCTACGGTCCACGCATGGACCTTGAGGATGGGCGAGCGCTCCCCAACCTGCTCAAACAGGCTCTGCTCGGCAAGCCGCTGACGGTATACGGAAACGGCGATCAGACTCGTTCTTTCTGTTACGTGGAGGACCTCATCGATGGCATCGTGCGCCTGCTTTACTCGGATGAACACATGCCGGTCAATATCGGCAATCAAACCGAGATGACCATCCTGCAATTTGCTGAAGCGATCAATCGAATCACCGGCAACAAGGCTGGGATCGTTTTTATGGAAGGCGCACGCAGCGCCCGCGATCCGCAACGCCGTCAGCCAGACATCACCCGCGCCCAGACCATCCTGGGCTGGGAGCCAAAAACCGACCTTGAGGAGGGCATCCGACGCACCATACCATTTTTCAGACAGCGGTTGGGGCTTGCATGATCCTGAAAGACAACAAAGAGCGGAGCCGTTTTTTTAAGTTTGCTCTGGTGGGTGCAGGCGGCGCATTAATCGATTTCGGTGTGATGAACATCCTCTCCCATTGGGTTTTGCATCTTCCGCTCGTTCTGGCGGGGACGATCTCGTTCTTGTGCGCTGTGATCAGCAATTTCACCTGGAACCGCTACTGGACATACCCTGAATCGCGCTCGCGCCCGCTGCTTAATCAATTGGGCATGTTCTTCCTTGTCAACACGGCTGGGGTCCTGATCCGTATCCCGATCCTGCACTATGTGGAGCCGCCCCTGCTGCGCGCCGTCGAAAGCACGCTTCATACCACGTACCTGACAGCGGAGTTTTATGCCAAGAACTTTACCCTCGCCGCGGCAGTGGGAATCGTGATGATGTGGAACTACTTCGTCAACCGCTATTGGACGTATAATGACATTGACGAAACAACCTGAGGAAGTCCAATGTCAAACAACCCCATTATTCCAATTTACACCACGAACGGCGATACGGGCGCGTTCCTACAATATCCCTATCTGTACAACTGCAGCGGCGAATGGATCGGGTTCGTCACCTCAAAACGCGATATCTACTCCGTGTTGGGCGAATACGTGGGCAGGCTGACGGATGACCCGCGCATTGTCCGAAAACGGGCAACTTCCACGCTCAGACCCCACCTTACACCGCCACCCGCACCAAAAAGGATTGCCCCGCCCGTGAACGTTCCGCTGCCGCGCATGATGCCCGAACTAATTCACTCGCTTTTCGACGTATTAATGGATGCCCCCGAACTTCTGCACACCGTCGACGCAGGTGATATGAGAGAAGACATGGATTAGAAGTACATGACACAATCGCCAAAAATCAAAAACTCCAGCGCCTCGCGCGTTTACCTATCTCAATTGATGCAGCCCGAACACGCCAATAACCACGGCAACGTCCACGGCGGATGGATCATGAAACTGGTGGACGAAGCCGGCGCACTCGCTTGTATGCGCCACGCCCAAACCCGGGTCGTCACCGTTGCCGTGGATTCGCTCGTCTTCCGCGAGCCGATCAAGATCGGCGACCTTGTCACCTTCACCGCCGAAGTGACCTATACCGGGCGCACTTCGATGGAAGCCGAAGTGCAGGTCGTCGCTGAAAACCCCATAACAGGCGAACGCACCCACACCAATACCGCTTATCTCGTCTATGTCGGCTTGGATGAAAATAACCATCCCACCGCCATTCCACAATTGATGGCTGATACCGAGGAAGAGAAAGCGCGCCTCGAAAAAGCCAAACTCCGCCAACAACGCCGTATTGCTCAAAAATAAACGCATTGGAAAAACTACGTCGACACCCAATTTTGATCCTGCTCGTCATCAACCTCTTCATCGGGTTGGTGACGTTTCGCTCTTATGGCTTGTCGTGGGATGAGCCGCTTTTTTATGATTACGCAGAGGCACTGAAATACGCCTATACCCCAGCCAATTGGTTCAGTGGCAACTTCGAAGTCGAACGATCCTTTGGCTCCAGCGGCAGCGACCACGCCAATCGTGGTCCCGCCTATCTTTTGATCGCAACCCCTTTTGTCTCATTAGTGGAACGGCTTGGACTTGACAGTGCGTCAGCCTGGCACCTCGTTAATTTTCTGACCTTTCAACTGGGGGTGTATCTCCTCTACCGCCTCGCTTCAAAATGGATGGGCAAAGAGTCTGCGCTTGCAGCAGCCGCCCTCTTCGCGTTTCAACCCCTGCTATGGGGACATGCCTTCATCAACCCCAAAGATATCCCCTTCCTCGCTTTCTTTCTGGGAGCAGTTCTCTTCGGCTTTGAACTCGTTGATAAATACAAAAACAATCCCCAATTACCAATTTTCCACCTTCTCTCTGCCTCATTCTTTCTAGGGATCGCCACCTCCATTCGCATCCTCGGACCATTGGCAGCGATCCTTGTTATCTTTTATGCATTTGTTCAAAAAATAAAAATTACTGACCTGCTCAAAGTTATTTGGCTATACGCATCAATTTCGCTTTTAATCGCTTTCGTCTCCTGGCCCTATCTATGGCTGAACCCGCTCCAGAAGTTTTTCGAGGTCTTTATCTTCATGTCGGACAACCCGACTCAACTCAATGTGTTGTTTGCTGGAGAAAATTATCAGGCCGGAGACATGCCGCAGCGGTATTTCCCCATGTTGCTCGCCTACACGCTTTCAGAACCGGCGTATGTACTGATTGCATCAGGCATTTTCTTCGGCTTCTGGAAATCGGACGGCAGACAACGTCTGACGCTCGGCATTCTGCTTCTTTGGTTTGGAATCGTCGTTGGCTATATTTATTTGAAGCGCCCAGCCATGTACGATGGGTATCGTCACTTCCTCTTCATCCTGCCGCCCATTTTTATCTTCGCCGGGTTTGCTTTCGAAAAAATCTTTGCGCGGGTAAGGTCTTCCTGGCAGAAGATTGCCATTGTACTTGCAACATTAATGTTCGGTATTTTGCCGATCGTTCAACTTCACCCCTACCAGTATGCATACTACAATCAGTTCACAGGCGGAGTTGGCGGAGCGTTCCGAAATTACGAAACAGAATATTGGCTGACCTGCTACCGCGAAGCCGTTCTCGGCTTGAATCCGCTCGCAGAACCAGGCACCCAGCTCTTCGTCCGGCGTGAAGCGTACATCGCCGCTTACTATGCGGAGACAGGTATCACCATCCGCGATTTCCGCACCGAGCAAAATGAGATGCGTTCCGGCGATTATTATCTCGTCAACACGCGCTCGAACGAAGACCTGCGATTCCTTGATGACCAACCCGCAGTCATCGAAGTCGCACGCAACGGCGCGATTTTCTGCCTGATCAAACAGGTGCCATAATGCAGCAAATGGCTTTAGAATTATCAAAATTTTTGCGAAGAATTATTTACAGGCATTTTCTGGAAAGCGAGTTGATATGACCTCACACCGTGAACGAATTCAAGCCTGCCTGAACGGCGAGCAAACCGACCGCACGCCGATCGCGCTTTGGCGTCACTTCCCCGAGGAAGACCAAAACCCTGAAAGCCTCGCCGCAGCCACGATCAAGTTTCAGCAGACTTACGACCTTGATATTGTCAAAGTCACACCGGCGTCTTCGTTTGCCGTCAAGGATTGGGGCGTGGAAGACAAATGGACCGGCAACCCCGAAGGTTCACGCGAATATACCAAGCGCATCATTCATGACCCAAAGGATTGGGAAACCCTTGAGCCTCTCGACCCGACAGCGCCACACCTCGCAGATCAACTGCACTGTTTGCGGCTCATCCGCGAAGGCGTCGGTGCGGATACACCCGTCATTCAAACAATTTTTAATCCGCTGTCACAGGCAAAGAATTTAGCAGGCAACGACCTGCTGATGGAGCATATTCGAAAATATCCAGAAGCTGTAATGGAAGGATTGAAGACCATTACCAAGACCACGGTCAAATTCATCGAAGCCGCGCGCGAGACCGGCATCGACGGAATCTTCTACGCCATTCAGCACGCGCAGGGCAGCTTGCTCGAATTGGACGAATACAAGTCCATCAACCTGATGTTCGACCAAAGGGTGCTGGCTGCCACAGGCGGGATGTGGTGCAACATGCTTCATTTGCACGGCAGGGACGTTTATTTTTCGCTGCTACGCTTGTTCGATTTTCAGATCGTCAACTGGCATGACCGCGAGACCTACCCGTCGTTGATGGAAGCGCAGAGTCTCTTCCGCGGCGCGGTCTGCGGAGGCTTAAGGCAGGAAACTCTCGTTTCGGGCAAAAGAACTCAAGTCAAAAAAGAAGCGAAGGACGCCATCGAGCAAACAAAGAACCGCCGGTTCATCCTCGGCACGGGATGCGTGGTTCCATATGTCGCATCGCATGAAAACATTCTCATTGCAAGGCGGAGTGTGGAATGAGTCTGCGAGTGATTTCTGGAACGGCAAAAGGCAGGAAGTTGAGATCGGTGCCCGGGGATACAACACGCCCGGTGATGGATCGAGTCAAGGAAGCGCTGTTCAACATCCTTGCGGGTGACGTGGTCACCTCCAATTGGTGGGACCTTTTCGCCGGAACAGGCGCCATTGGCATCGAAGCACTCAGCCGCGGGGCGGCGTTCGTCAAGTTTACAGATCTGAATCGCGCGCCGATCGAAACCATCAAGGATAATGTAGATCATTGCCGCTTTACAGAGCTGGCGGAGATCAAGCGCGGTGATGCGTTCACCATGCTGGCAGGCAAAGCCGACAGGCAATTTGAATATATTTACATCGCGCCGCCGCAATACAAGCAGATGTGGCTGGAGGCGTTGAAATTGATCGATGACCATATGGACTGGCTGACGGAAGACGGGACGGTGATCGTGCAGATCGACCCAAGGGAATTCGAAGATGTGCCATTGAACAATCTGGTCTTGGGCGAACAGAGGAAATACGGAAGCACGCTTCTGGCTTTCTATGACCCCAAGGAAAAGAGGCAACCATGATATTGACCGTTTTACAGTATGTTGGTGCGATCCTGACCGCGCTGGTCGGGCTGTATGCGTTGTTCGCCCCGAAGAATACCGTCGGGTTTACGGGTCTGATGCCAGAAGGCGGGCGCGGTGTGACAGAGATCCGCGTGGTGTTCGGGATGTTCTTTATCGTGCTGGGAGTTTTCCCTATCCTGACAGGGAGCGTGGTCGCATTCCAGATGCTCGGCTACGCCTATCTCTTCGTCGGAATTGCACGGGTTATTTCGATCTTTGTGGATAAATCAGGCTCCCCCTCGAATTGGTACAGCGTTGTTTTCGAATTGGTCTTTGGCGTTATCCTGATTCTGTAGTGCAAGATCAATCGTCCACATCCTCATCAGCACGGGGACCATATACCCGTTCGACCGCCGCCTCGACATCTTCGTCGGAATGTCGCTCACATGCCACCAAGGGATGCAGCGGGCGAAGCGGATGCGTCACGCGCCTGCCACCTGGGCTCATCACCTTGAAATCCACAAATCTCCCCTGTTCATCGAGGACGACGTACAGCTGATATAAAGCCCCGCAGACGATACAACCGTGCATCTCGCTTTTGGTATGCCGCTCATCCATAAAGACCTCCGGATCACAGATTACAGTAAAGTTAATCCCATTTTACACGCCATTCGGGACAATCCACCGGAAGAAAAACGAACCAAACTTACAAAAACGAGAGCGAAGCATCCGGCTCCACTCTCGCTCAGGTTTATTCCTCGCTGATGACGATGGTCTTGATCGCGTCACCCAAAAAGTTCGGATTCTGTTCAGGGTCGCGGCGGGTAATAGCATTGACCACGTCCATGCCTTCGATCACCTGACCGAAGATGGTGTAGCCACCGTTCAAGAATTCCGCAGCATCGAACGTAATAAAGAACTGGCTGCCGTTCGTATCGCGCCCAGCGTTTGCCATTGCCACCACACCCGCCTTGTCAAAGGTCAGGTCGCTGTCTTCGTTCTCGAACTGATAACCAGGTCCCCCCATACCGGTTCCGGTCGGGTCGCCGCCTTGCGCCATGAATCCTTCGAGCACACGGTGAAAGGTTACACCGTCGAAGTAACCCTCACGCGCCAAAAAGACAAAGCTATTGACTGTGATCGGCGCCTTATCAGGATACAGTTCAATCACGAATGAACCACCTTTTTCCATTTCCACGGTCGCAAAATATTTTTTACTGGTATCGATCGTCATCGGCGGCGCAGAGTCATACTGCTTGGCTTCACCTCCCGCCGCTTCTGCCGGAGCCTCGGGCGCAGCTGCGAATGATCCCCAGGGAATGAAGCGCCAGAGGAAAAACGCCACGACAAGCACGATCACTCCCAGGGCGGCATACTTCACCATCTTCTCAGATTGATCCACCTGCGCCTTCTTCGATGTTTGTTGCTTCTTTTTTGCCATACAAAATTCTCTCCTTCATGGATTATGCGCTAATTATACCCATACCAGCCTTGCGCCTGTATCCTTTTTCCTGTATCCTTACCAACGATGAAAGACTACTTCAAAAAACAGATCGCCCTCCCACAGGATCACGGCTCGTGGGTGTTCATCCTCAGCCCGCTGTTGGTTGGCATCTTTGCGGGAAAAACTTTATCGGTCGCCACACTGTATCTGATCATTGCGACAATGTCGGCATTCATGCTGCGTCAGCCCGTGACCGTGACCGTTAAAGCTTTATCTGGCAGGAGACCAAAGACGGATCTTCCCGCCGCCTGGTTTTGGGTACTGGTCTATGGAGCGATCGCCACCGCAGCCTTGATCGGACTTATCCTTTCCGGTTTCGGGTATCTGATCTACCTCGCCATCCCCGGTGCGCCCGTCTTTGCCTGGCATTTGTGGCTGGTCAGCCAACGTGCCGAACGTCGTCAGGCAGGCATTGAAGTGATCGCCACAGGCGTGCTCTCGCTCAGTGCGCCTGCCGCCTACTGGGTTGGGATCGGAGAATACGATCCGTATGGTTGGTGGCTGATGGTGTTCACCTGGCTGCAATCGGCTGCCAGCATTGTGTACGCCTATCTCAGGCTGGAACAAAGGGAGATCGGACAGAATCAGGCTGCGGCGAAGAGTCGAAGCGATTGGCTCCGGCTGGGGCGTCGTGCCTTTTTCTATACATTCTTCAACGTGCTTTTCTCATCCCTCATGGGAATCCTGAATTTCGTCCCGAGTTTGATTTTCATCCCATTTTTGGCGCAATGGCTCGAAGCGGTATGGGGCATTTATCATCCCGCCGTCGGGTGGAAGCCGACGAAGATCGGCATTCGCCAACTCATGGTCAGCATTATTTGGACGGTCTTGTTCATTTTGCTCTGGAGGTAAATATGGACGAACTGAAGTATGAACTGCTCACTGAAATAAGCAACCGGCTCGAAGCCGACCTGCTCGAAAGCTATCTTGAAGCGAATGGCATCGATGTAGAGTTGTTCCAGGAATCGGTCGGGCACAGCGCCTTTCCTGTTACAATCGATATGTTGGGGCACGTGCAGGTCTTTGTGCCGAAGAAAAAATTGAAGCAAGCCCAAAAACTGCTGGAAAAATTTACATCACAGGAATAATCATGCAAAATACCACCATCCTCTGCACGAAGCTTGGCATGGGTCAAACTGACCACCCCGAACTGGGAACCAAACTTATTCAAAAATATTTCTCTCTTTTGCTGGAGAGCAACCAGATTCCGCCCGTGGTGTGTTTTTACACAGATGGGGTCAAACTTGTAACCACCGGGTCGCCGGTTTTGGATCTGCTCAAGCAATTGGAGGCGAAAGGCTCACGCCTCATCGTCTGCTCGACCTGTCTTGAGATGATGGGACTCGCAGACCAGGTGCAAGTTGGCATCGTTGGCGGGATGACTGACATCATCGAAGCCCAACTGCGTGCAGAAAAAGTCATTACCCTGTAAGCGGAGGTTCCATGGATTTTGACCTAAACGAAGAACAAAGAGTTTGGAAGAAAATCGTCCACGAATTCGCAGAGGATGTACTGCGCCCCAAAGCACGCGAAGTGGATGAGAAAGAGGAATTCAATTGGGATGCCGTCCGCAAGGGCGGACCTGTCGGCTTGACGGGCATGAGCATCCCCGAAGAATATGGCGGCTCGAACGTGGATGCCATCTCCAATGCCATTGCCATGGAGGAACTGGGTTGGGGTTGCGGGTCTACCGCACTTGCACTGACCGCACACAACGGACTGGGCACATCTCCCATCGCCCTTTATGGAAGCGAAGAACTGAAACAGAAATGGCTGCCGCTGGTGGCAAGCGGAAAGAACAAACTCGCTGCGCTCGCGCTGACCGAACCCGGTGCGGGTTCTGATATTCAAGGCGGCGTGCTCACCCGCGCCGAAATAGATGGCGATGAGTGGGTCATTAACGGCTCGAAGATGTGGAACACGAACGCAAGCATCGCAGAGTACATCATCACCCTTGTCCGCACCGACCCAAAAGGCGGTTCCAAGTCGTTGAGTATGATCCTTGTTCCAACGGATTCCAAAGGTTTGACCATTGGTCCAGCGGAAAAAAAGATGGGCTTACGCGGCTCCCCCACTCACGGCGTAACATACGAAAATGTCCGTGTGCCGCTGGGAAATTTGATCGGTCCCGAAGGGAGGGGATTGCAGCAAACCTTATCCACGCTGGATGCAGGACGCATCAGCATCGGTGCAATTGCAATCGGCTTGGCTCGCGGAGCGATGGAGGCAGCGGTTTCCTACGCGAAAGAACGAAAAGCTTTTGGTCAATCACTTTCGGAGTTTCAGGCAACCCAGTTCAAGATCGCCAACATGGAAATGGAGATCGAGTTGGCACGCACGTACATCTACAAGACGGCATGGCTCAAAGATCAGGGACGCCCCTACAACAAGGAAGCTGCCATTGCCAAATTGTTCGCCACCGAAATGGCAGAACGCGTCATCTATGATGCCATCCAGATCCACGGCGGATATGGCTACAGCCGCGAGTACCCCGTCGAGAGGATGTATCGCGATGCGCGCTTGATGACCATCGGCGAGGGGACAAGTGAAATTCAGCGCCTGGTGATTGCAAGGCACGTTCTTTCCAATTAATTAATGGCGCACATAAAAAAACAGGTTGTGCTTTTCTGCGCGACCTGTTTTTTTTATTTCTTGACGATCACCCACGCTGTCCCACCTTCAGATCTGACTTGTTTCTCTCCGGATTTAAAGAGTTCCAAGATTGCATCTGGCGCAAGGAAATGACTTCGCATCAGCAGAAGTTTTTCAGCAATGGCGATCAACTTTACACCAAACGTACGGATATCCGGTTCTTCGATCACCAACACGCCGCCGGGTTTAAGCACGCGGAACATTTCATTCGCCGAGTCGGCATGGTTGATAACGTGGTGCAATGCATCCACCATGATGACCCGTTCGAAGGAGTTATCGGCGAAGGGTAAGGTCTCCGAAGCGCCGCACAAAGGCACAAAGTCTGCACGAGGCGAGTGCGCTAACATCCCGAACGAAACATCGGCAATGACAATTTCATCCACCAGGTCGCGGATCGCGGAAGCCACACGCCCCGTACCACCACCGATATCGAGCAGCCGCCCACTTGACGGCAGCGAAGCGACTTCCTTCATCGTTTCAGTCTTTGAATACGTAACGCGTGCATAGATCGGTGCAATAAAAGAAAAGTGATCGAATCCCATCAGGTTGTTATCAAATCCTTTATTTGTTCGAATGTGGAAGGACCAATACCGGAGACATTCATGATGTCTTCAATCACCCCAAATGCCCCATTCTCTTCCCGGTAATCAATGATCCGCTGTGCAATGGTGGGACCGATCCCCGGCAGGCTGTCCAATTCTTCGAGCGATGCAGTGTTGATATTGATCAAATCTGCGTCGGAGGTGGGAGATTCCTCCGTCTGGGATGAACCGGGAAGTTCCAGCGCCTCTGGCGCTTCACCAGTCTCGGGGACTTCCCCGTCTTTATACGGGATAGTCAATTGCTGACCATCTTCGAGTAACGCAGCAAGGTTGATCGAATCAATATTTGCACTGGCGAGCAAACCACCCGCCGCATTGATGGCGTCCTGTACGCGCGCGCCTTCCCCAAATTCATACAGCCCGGGGCGTGGAACAGCCCCAATGATATGCACAGCGATCGGCGCGGGAGTGGGGGCAGGTTGCAGCACAATGGGGTTACCGGCTGGCGCTCGCGAAACGAAGAGCAAAAAACCGGCAAGCGCAAAACCAGCCATTACACCGATCAAGACATACAGGACATTCTTCATACCGGTCGATTCTACCCCAACTTCATTACAAGCAACTCATCGTCGGTGCGTCGTACTGCCTTTGCAACTACAAAAAGTTTTTTGATCCGGTAAAAATATTTTGGCATCTGCTCATCGCCCAAAGATTTGAAACCAAATCGTTCATACATCGGTCCATTGTGCGAAACGCACATTAAGTACAATGGTCTTGGCGTTTCTTTCAAAATACGCTCAATGATCCCACGCGCCAATCCTTTTCCACGATGGTCGGGGTGAACGGCGATCGAAGCCATTTCAAGGATGTCTGCCCCGTGAGGTTTGACCTGCCCGCAAGCCACCACCTGCCCCAAAGTATTTACCGCGACGAGAAAACGCTTCCAATCCAGACCCGTGGGGTTGATCCCCACCAGATGAATAAGCGCTTTGATTTGAGTGGACTCCGACTCCTGCGCCGGACGGATTTCGAATTCCACCATGCTAGACTACGCCCGCCGCAACGATGATGATCAACGTCCCAATGAACCAATGGATTAAAAACGGGTACACGAACGACTTCGTCCGCCACGCTACCCAACCAAAGGCGAATCCGCCAAAAATGGTGGAGAGAGTCTCGATTTCCGGTTTGCCCATATGAGCAATGGCAAACGGAACCGCCTGCAACCATAACGCATTATGTCCGAACTTGCGGGCATATGCGAACAGAATCCAGCCGCGAAAGAAAAACTCCCAACCGATCAGATCGAGGAACGTTGTCCACGGCAAACCAGGCAGGAACCTTTCATAATACTCCTGCATGGATGCGTCTCCACTGCCAAGCAGGTAGATGACCGGGGTCATGAACAGTGCGCCAAGCAATGTGTAAACAAGACCCAATTTCCAGTCGCCGAACGAAAACCCATATTCGCGCGGATTCTCACGGAAAAATATCAAGATGATCAATAGAGGAATGATCAGATAAAGGATGACGCGATCCCAGTATTTGTGCGCCATAAACTTGTGGTAGTGATCCACCATCAGCAAAAGGGTGCTGACAATCGTAACAGCAACTACTTTCCAGTCAAATTCCAGTTTTTCACCAAGTAGATATTTCATAAATTCTCTCAATAAGGGAAATGGGTTGTGTTGCCTTCTGGTCCCAGCAATGCCGCAATTTTATCCACATCGCGCGAAATTTCCAGCCCCCAGTTCAAGAACAGAAGGAAGACCAATATCGCAGCAAGTCCTTTTATTCCAACCAATTTGCGCCTACCGACCATTTCCAAGGCATAAGCGGCTAAAATGGCAAAAAATGGGATCAATGCCAAATGAAAACGATCTTCCGAAAGGATCAAGGCATGCGGCAAGATGTATGAAAACAGCAAAAGGAGCAGTAGGGTCGTTTGAGGCGTTTTTTCAAGTGCAGACAATCCGATCGCGCCAAAGGTTCCCAGGAAGACGAACGGTAGAAGCAGCAACGAAGCGGCTGCGATCAAAAACGGCGTCGGAATGTAGCCCAAAAGATTGTTGGAATAGAAATACATCAACACGCGCTTTTCCAAACCGAAGAAAAACCCAAGCCGATTCAATGCCAAGGGAATAAAACGCTGCGGGGATTCGTGGATAAATTCCAGGGCCTTTTGGGTGCCGATCTCATCCCGTTCAGCGTCATCCATGATCGCGAGCAAATCAAGGGAGGGACCAAATACGAACGAGCCGTTCCCTGCAGGGTGATAGCCAAGGTACAGGTTGTATCCCATCGAAGTTTCGATCCCCGTTGGCTTGCCATGTAAAAGTGAGTTGCGAAGGACCCAAGGCGAGACCACAAATACAAAAGCAACCCCCACCCACAATGCTTTCCTGCCATGCAGGTACAACAGATACAGCAGCGCCAGCCCGATGAATGGAAGGATAACGGAACGCGTCAGGGCGGTCAACGCAAAGAAAAATCCAGCCAGCAGGTAAACACCCAAACCGGGCTCTTGAACAGACTTCAGCAGCAGCAGCAGGAAAGCAAGCAAAAGGACAAAAAACAGGTTTTCCGTTCCCAACCCCAGTGGATAGACCAAAAGCATGGGGTAGCAGGCAATCATCCAGGCGGAGGAACGGGCAATACGCTCCAATGAAACGTCGTCAATTTGGGAAAAAGATGAGAAAAAACGCCTGGCAATAAAATAAGTCAATGGCGCCAGCGGCGCACCAAGGATTATGACTTGCGCCAGCCTCGCTGCAAAGAAGCGGGAGAACTCCAATCCACTAACAGAGTAAACCAAAGCAAGAAATGCCGGATACAGGGGGGCGCGGAAGGAGGTATATATGCCATATTCAGGGTCATACCCGGTTGCTGTTGAAAGATCGAAATCTACATAAGGCTCGAGAAGATTCAAATCCTCCTGCGCGTACCAACGATAGCCATTTCCCAAAGCAAGGCTGCGCGCCAACATGTCATATTGGAACATGTCGTCGAGCCCAATGCCCAGCCCACGGGCAGCAAAAACAGGAAGCAGGCGCAGCAGGAGGGCTATGAAATAGATTCGGACTGGAAAGGAAATTCTCATTTCCTCAGTTTTTCGATCCGTTTTGCAAGGTAGGGAGAAAAGTAGCCCGGGTATCTCATCCACAGTTCGGGCAATTTCCAGTCATTCCCGGTAATTTTGTGGCGGCAGCTGACCGTTCCGCAGTAGCAGTCAAATTCATCGTACGGCTCGCCGTCAGACATGGCGTAATCAAAGGTCAGTTCCTCACCTGCTTCAATGTCGCGCATGGCAACCAGCCCGATCTGACCGGAAAAACCAAGGTTCGGTTCGCAGGAATGGTTAAAGCAATCATTGGGCTCTTTTTCTTCGGCGGTGAGGATGTAGAGATCTTCGTCGATCTGCAGGACACGTTGGGTGAAGCGCGGCATGCTGGGGTCAAGTTGTTTTTTGTGAACGATTTTCCCGCCCCAAAGGGAGACGAGTTCCCCTTTATTAACCCGCTCAAGAGCATAAACTCCGCATCCACCAAAGGGGTGTTCGCGGGCTTCACATTTAGGGTTGAGATACGATGATGCCATGATGCCTCAAACTTTAGGGGAGATTAATCTTGGTCGGTCTGAACCGCCTTCGGGTCCGCTGGAAGCGAAACTTGCGGCGGTTACTTTATTTATTTTACTTCGTTTTTGTTGCGGATTTACAATCATCATCCAAGGGAGCGAACCGACTCAAAGGGTATAATTCAGAAAACAATCGCCTGGAGAGATTTCAATGACCGACCTTCCAATTTACCCCCTGACCAACGAACACAAAATGCTGCGGGACGCCGCAAGGGATTTTGCCCAAAAGGAGATCGCGCCCATCGCAGCGGATTTCGATGAAAGTGGCGAGTTTCCACACCAGACCATCAAGAAAATGGGTGAATTGGGGTTTATGGGCATCGAAGTCCCGGAACAATATGGCGGAGCAGGCATGGATGCGCTGGCGTATGTGCTCGCGCTGGAGGAGATCTGCAAGGTGGATGCTTCGCACGGCGTGATCATGTCGGTCAATAATTCGTTGTATTGTCACGGAATCTTGAAATTTGGTACGGAAGAACAAAAGCAAAAGTTCGTATTACCTATCGCTTCGGGCAAAGCCATTGGCGCATATTCGTTGACCGAACCTCAAAGCGGCTCCGATGCCGGCACGATGAAAAGCCGAGCCATCCGCGACGGGGACTTTTACGTTTTGAACGGGCGCAAATCGTGGGTCACTAGTGGACCTGTTGCTGATTACTTCGTCGTTTTTATGATGACTGACCCCGAGAAAAAGCAAAAGGGCGTTTCGGCGTTCCTTGTGGATGGCAAAACGCCGGGTCTGGTGCGCGGAAAGAAAGAGCCCAAACTCGGAATTCGCGCTTCAGCAACCAGCGAATTGATCTTTGAAAATTGCCGAATTCCTGCCGAAAACCGTCTTGGCGAGGAAGGCGAAGGCTTCAAGATCGCCATGACCGTTCTGGATGCGGGACGCATCGGAATCGCCACGCAGGCGCTCGGCATCGCTGAAGCCGCCTATGAAGCGGCGAGACAGTATGCGGGTCAGCGCGAAGCGTTCGGTCAGCCAATTGGAGCGTTTCAGGGAACCGGTTTCAAACTCGCGGATATGAAAACCCGCATCGAAGCCTCACGATTGTTGATCTACAACGCGGCGCTCGCCAAAGATAAATCCAAGGCTGGCAGCGGACGATATTCGATGGAGGCGTCGATGGCGAAATTGTTCGCATCAGAAACCGCCATGTTCGTTACACATCAGTCGGTGCAGATTCATGGAGGCATGGGGTACAGCAAGGAATTGCCCGTGGAGCGCTATTTCCGTGACGCCAAGATCACGGAAATCTACGAAGGCACCAGCGAAATTCAACGGTTGGTCATTTCAAGGTCTGAATTGGGCATTAAATAACCATCAACGCCCGGCAATCAAAACCCATATGTCATCCTCTCAACGCAATCTGGCGACAAGTTTCCTGGCAGGCGGGGGCACGTTAGCGATACTGGGACAAATTACACAGGTGGCGCTTCCGCTTGGCGAACGAACGGTGGCGATCATTCTGATGTTCTTTGGCTTGTTCCTGTATCTTTTGGGGATCCTGACAGCCAGAACGGATCGGATCAGCGTTGGTTTCGAGAAAATTTTCAGCAAACCAGCAAATTGGTTAAATCTTGAAGTATGGCAGATCCCTGCACTCATCCTGCCGATTCTATTTTCAGTCCTCGCCCATTACGCCGCCGGGTTCGACGATAAAATGTTCAGCCCTGTCGGCACATGGGGCGCCTGGCTTGCGGGAATCGTTTTTTTTCTGGTCGCGCTATGGCAACCAAACGGGATCAATTTCCGCGCGCATTGGAAGGTGTTTGCCCTGGCACTTGGGTTTGCAGCCCTCGCGCTTCCGCTTCGCGCATATGCGACCGGAGAGATTCCCATCATCTTGAACGGTGATGAAGCCTCTGCCGGGATCTATGGCATGGAGATCCTCGCAGGGAATGTGAATAATCCATTCTCGGTGGGATGGTATGCCTTTCCGGGCATGTATTTTCTGATTCCCGCCACCTCCATTTCGATTTTTGGAAACACAACCGCCGCGCTTCGCATCCCATCTGCAATTGCCGGCGCACTGACGGTGGGAGCCGTCTACCTTGCAGGGCACACCCTGTTCGATAAACGTACGGGTATCCTTGCCGCAATCGTCATGGCTGGGTTTCATTTCCACATCCATTTCAGCCGCATTGGTTTGAACAATGTTTGGGATGGATTGTTCTTCGCCCTGACGGTCGGCGCAGCCTGGTATGCCTGGGAAAGGGAGAATCGCAATGCATTTCTCCTCGCTGGCGTGGGGCTTGGGCTTTCACAATATTTCTATCCCAGCAGCCGGGTATTGATGGCGGTGGTTTACGGCGGGATCATTCTGACCGGATTATTCAACTTTCCGCGGTTAAAACGATCCATCCCCAATTTGATCCTGATGACGCTGGCAGCATTCATCATCCTTCTGCCGCTTGGCTGGTATTACTTCAAGTACCCAGAGCAGTTCTTCGCGCCGCTGCAACGCGTCAGCGTCCTTGGTACCTGGCTCGAGAATGAGATCAAACTTACCGGGCTGCCTGCATGGCAGATTCTGTTGAAGCAGATCAAACTGGGAACTCAAGCATTCACCTACCTGCCGTTGCAGCATTGGTACCGCCCTGAGGTGGCTTTGCTGCGCCCCTTCTTTGCGGGCGTCTTCCTGATCGGGCTGATCCACCTGTTGGCGCGCCCCAAAGACGGCAGGAGCATCACGTTGATGATTTGGCTGGTCATGTATGTACTGCTGGGCGGATTAAGCGAATCCACGCCGGCTGCCCAACGTTATGTCGCTGCCGCGCCGGTGTGTATTTTGGTCATCGCTCACGGCTTGAACGAAGCCGCCAGTCATGTGGAGAGGCTCTGGCAGAGGTCGAGGCGGGCGCTTACCATCACAGTCACTGGAATCGCGATACTCATGGCAGCCAGTGACATCTACTTCTATTTCTTCCAATACACCCCAAAGACTGTGGAGGATTTTGGACGTAATAACGGCATTATTGCTCAAGCCATCGCAGACGAGATCATAAACGAGCCCGAGGGAACGCAGGCATTTTTCTTCGTCCGTGGAGACATGGGGTACTATTCCATCCCTAGCATCCCGTATCTCGCGCCGCAAGTGGAGGGATATGATGTTTTCCAACCCTGGGGCTCACCGGAAAATCCCATCCCAACCGCAAACAACCTGTTATTCATTTTCCTTCCCGATGGAGCGGATGACCTGCCCGCCGTACAGGAAACCCATCCCGGCGGAACTCTCCATGAAGAGAAAAATTCAAACGGCGAGACGTTGTACCTGCTTTACAGATACAATGCTTTTCAATAAGTAAAATTTCATGAAAGCCATCCTCTTTCACTCTCATGGCGGACCAGAAGTCCTGAAATTTGCGGACCTCCCAGAGCCGTCTCCGCAACCCGGTGAAGTCCTTATCCGCCTTCGTGCAGCTGCCCTCAACCGCGTGGACCTCTTCGTCCGCACTGGCTGGAAGGGTTTGAAGCTGGAATACCCGCACATTCCCGGCGCAGATGGAGCCGGGGAAATCGTGGCGCTCGGCGAAGGTGTTTCCGGTTTTGAGGTCGGCGAGCAGGTCGTCATCAATGCCAATCTTGGCTGCGATGAATGTGAGGAATGCCGGGATGGTCGCGACAATCTCTGCCGCAATTGGCATTTGCTCGGCGAGACCACACGCGGCACGTATTGCGAATCCATTTCTTTGCCGGTACGGCAATTGCATAAAATCCCAAACGGATTTGACTATCACAAAGCGGCTGCGGCGGCGTTGGTGTACCAGACCGCATGGCACTCGCTGACCAGGCGCGGGGAAGTAAAAGCCGGGGAAACAGTGGCAATCGTCGGCGCAGGAGGAGGCGTTAATTCCGCTTCGATCCAGGTCGCAAAATATCTCGGCGCACGAGTCGTTGTCATTGGGTCGAGTTCTCAAAAACTCGCTCAAGCCGAAGCCCTCGGTGCGGATATTCTGATCGACCGTTCGAAAGAAGAGGATTGGTCGAAGGCTGTTTTTCTCGCCACCGAAAAGCGCGGCGTGGATGTGGTCGTGGATAATGTCGGCACGACCTTTCCATTGAGCATGAGAACGTTAAGAAAGGGCGGACGCCTCCTTACAGTTGGTAACAGCGGCGCGCCGCGCTTCGAAATCGACAATCGCTTTATCTTTGGGAAACATCTTTCCATTCTCGGCTCCACCATGAGTACGATCGCGGAATTCCACGAGGTGATGGATTTGGTGTTCTCGGGTAAACTCAAGCCCATCCTTGATAAAACCTTCCCGCTGCCAGAAGCCGCCCTTGCACATGAGCGACTGGAACGCGGCGAAAATTTCGGAAAGATCACACTTGATATTCAATAAATGATGAACTTTATAAAAAAAATTGCTCCATTCGAGGCAACGCTCATTCTTGTCGTCCTCGGCTTTCATCTCTACGCAGCGCTCGCAGACCCATATGCATTTCCCAACAACTGGTTCAAACGTGACGATGCCTATTATTACTTCAAGGTAGCCCAGAACATCTCAGAGGGCTATGGCAGCACATTCGATGGTATCAACCCCACCAATGGGTATCACCCGTTATGGATGCTGATCTGCATCCCCATTTTTGCGCTCGCCCGCTTCGACCTGATCCTGCCGCTGCGCGTTCTGCTGGTTGTCATTGCCGGAATTCAGGCAGTGACGGCAGTGATGATCTACAGGTTGGTGAAAAAGTATCTTTCGCATGCCGTGGCGATTCTGGCAGCCTCCTTCTGGTCCTTCAACCTTTACATCCATTCCACGGTCTATGAGATGGGTCTCGAAACCCCTATTGCCGCATTTTCGGTAGTGTATTTGATCTACGCACTCGCCCAGTTTGAAAGCAAGTGGCGCACGGGGGAAACCTCCACAAAACAGATCATGGGGCTGGCTCTTGCAGCATCGCTTGCCATGTTCAGCCGTCTCGATCTTGTCTTTCTTGCAGTCATTGTGGGAATTTGGATCGTATTTCGCGGAACGGCGATCCGCTACCTGTTGCCACTCGACATTCTCATCATCTTCGTTTCCATGACCAGTTCGGTTCTGTTGCGCACAGATTTCGACGCCTACAACATCGACTATGCATCATCCGCAATCGAAGCCACCCTCATCGCATTGATCGCCAAAATCATTTTGCTGTATTTGTTTGGTTTGTACCAACACCCGCGCACCCGTTCCATTTGGAATACCCTGCTGAGGCTGATTCCCGCTTTGGGTGTGAGCGCTGTGGTCGTAGCCGGCGTTTATCTCTTAAGCGTACAACTGGGACTGGGCAGGAACTTTCCGCGCTCAGCCTTTATCCTCGATTTTGGCATCAGCCTGGCATTGATCTTCGCATCACGCCTCGCCGCAGCCTGGTTCGCAGACCCAAACCGGGCTGCCCCCGAATCCCCGCTCGCCCAGTTCAAATCGAATTGGAAAAAATGGTTCTTGGAAGGCGTATATTTTTACGGAATCCTCGGCGGGCTTCTGGTCGCCTACATGGTTTTCAACCATGTTACATTCGGCACCTCCAGCCCGGTCAGCGGACAGATCAAACGTTGGTGGGGCAGCATGGCGAACACCGCATATGAACGTCCCGCCTCAGATTGGTTCTCCTATTTTGGCATTGGGATAGACGTGTTCGAAACATGGCAGCCATTCTCGGAACCCTTCTGGGTGGCTTCAAACTATCTCCGTCCCATTATCCCCGGCGCAGATATGATCGATGAACGGTATTATGCTGTAACGTTGACCGTATCGCTAGCCGCGCTGATATTGTTTTTTTTCAATAAGCGCCGTTCTCTGCGAGTGATCACTCTGCTCGGCGGGATCCCATTACTGGCGGCAAGCGGCATTCACATCCTCTCCTATACTGCCACATCTTACGGCGGCGCAAAGGAGTGGTATTGGGTCAGCGAAATGATCCTGCTTACACTGGCAACCAGTTACCTATTCGACCTGCTCCTTAGACCCCTGCAAAGGATGAAAGTTGCCCAAGTGGTATTGATCGTATTGGCACTATGGTATAGCGGCTACTCGGCAAACCGTCTCTGGAAGTTTATCGACTATGCCATGCCACACGGTTATTTCCCGCCAGATCGTGCGTACATGGATGTCATCGACTATCTCGAAGAAAATACAACACCGGGAGATGTCATCGGCATGACGGGCGGCGGGAACGTCGGCTACTTCATCAAAGATCGCACCATTGTCAATATGGATGGGTTGATCAACAGTTATGAATATTTCCAGGATTTGAAGGAAGGCAATGCGCCCACCTATTTGCGCGAACACGGCATGAACATTGTCTTTGCCAGCCAGTACCTGCTCAGTATTCCGCCCTATTTCGGTCAATTTGCCCCCTACTTGGAGCCGTACAGCAGCTATGGCGGAAAAGACCTGCTGTATCTGCTGGAAGAACCTAAATATTAGATCAATGAGACGCCATTTTTCAGTAACCCTCACAGGTTGGACGGTGTTAATTTTAGCTGCCTGGAATGCCCTCCGATTATGGACTTCCCTTACATGGAGCGGCGTTTTGGCGGAATACCCTGCACAGTTGCCGATGACCGTCAGCAAGGTAATGACGGCGTTCTGGCTGGTTGGCGGACTCGTGCTTTTCTGGAGCATCTGGCAGAAAAAGCCCTGGAGTGTAAAACTCCTGATCGGGATGGCGGCAGGCTACACCGTCTGGTATTGGAGCGAGTATTTCCTCTTCCAATCGCCGAAGCCAAATGCGCTTTTTACTGTTATAGTAAATCTGGTTCTATTAGTCATCATCTTCTTTGCAACGAGATCACTTTCGAGAGAGGCATATGAGCGAAACATCGAACATCCAAAAACTGAATGATTTCAAGGCGCAATCACGCCTTGGCGGCGGGCAAGCCCGCATCGACGCCCAGCACAAAAAAGGGCGGATGACCGCCCGCGAGCGACTTGACCTTTTATTGGATCGCGGGTCGTTTCGGGAAGTGGATCCTTTCGTCGTCCACCGCACCCATGATTTTGGGCTGGACGAACAGAAGATCATGAGCGATTCGGTGGTGACCGGCTGGGGAACCATCGAAGGGCGTCTCGTCTACGTCTTTTCGCAGGATTTCACTGTGTTCGGCGGCAGCTTGGGTGAAGTCCATGCCGAGAAAATTTGCAAAATCCTGGATATGGCGATGAAGAATGGCGCGCCGGTCATTGGGCTGAACGATTCCGGCGGCGCGCGCATTCAGGAAGGGGTGGTGTCACTGGCGGGCTACGCCGACATTTTCCTGCGCAACACGATGGCATCCGGTGTGATTCCGCAGATTTCCGCCATCATGGGACCTTGTGCTGGCGGCGCTGTGTACTCTCCCGCCCTGACCGATTTCATTTTCATGACCCGCAATACCTCTTATATGTTCGTCACCGGACCGGATGTGGTCAAAACCGTCACACATGAAGAGGTGACACAGGAGGAACTGGGCGGCGCTAGTGTGCATTCGGAAAAATCCGGGGTTTGTCACATCGCTGCGGACAGCGAAGCGGATACACTTTATCTCATCCGCAAGTTGCTTGGTTATCTTCCGCAAAACAACATGGAAGATACCCCCTTCCTCGCCACCGCCGATGATCCACTGCGCATGGAAGAGGCGCTTAACACCATCGTCCCGGATGATGCGAACAAACCGTACGACATTAAGGAAGTGATTCGCCTCATCATCGACGATGGAGTCTTCTTCGAAATCCACGAAAATTACGCCCAGAATGTCGTGGTCGGATTTGCCCGCCTGGGTGGGCATTCCGTGGGTATCGTGGCAAATCAGCCTGCCGTGCTCGCCGGCGTGCTGGATATTGACGCCAGTGAAAAGGCAGCGCGATTTGTCCGTTTCTGCGACTCGTTCAACATCCCCATCATCACCTTTGAAGATGTCCCGGGCTTCCTTCCCGGAACGCATCAAGAGCATCACGGCATCATCCGCTCGGGCGCGAAATTGTTGTACGCGTATTGCGAAGCGACCGTCCCCAAGCTGACCGTCATCACCCGCAAAGCGTATGGCGGCGCATACTGCGTGATGTCGTCCAAACACATCCGCGGCGACTTGAATCTTGCCTGGCCCACCGCCGAGATCGCCGTCATGGGACCCGACGGCGCGGTCAATATCATCTTCCGCAAAGAGTTGGAAAAAGCCGCAGACCCGGTCAAGCGCAAGGCGGAACTTGTGGCAGATTACAAGGAGAAGTTTGCCAACCCGTATGTGGCGGCATCTCGCGGCTACATTGACGATGTGATCGAACCAAAGGAAACCCGTCCGCGTTTGATCAATGCACTGGAAATGCTCACCAATAAACGCGACGGCAATCCCGCAAAAAAACATGGGAATATTCCGCTGTAAAGGCGAGGTGATGTCATGTTCAAAAAAGTATTGATCGCAAACCGTGGCGAGATCGCTGTCCGCATCATCCGCGCCTGCCGCGAATTGGGGCTTGAAACCGTCGCCGTGTTCTCAGAAGCGGACCGCAATGCGCTGCATGTCCGCTATGCTGACGAAGCACACTTGCTTGGTCCCGCCCCTTCGCGTGAATCCTACCTCCGAGCCGATAAAATCCTGGACATTGCTAAACGAACCGGCGCGGACGCCATTCACCCCGGTTACGGCTTTTTGGCGGAACGCGAAGATTTCGCAGCAAGCTGCCACGATCTGGGAATCACCTTTATCGGTCCCAAACCTTCCTCCATTGCAGCGATGGGCGACAAAGCCGAAGCGCGCGCCACTGTCATCAAGGCGGGTGTACCCGTCGTTCCCGGCACCGAAGATGTGGGCAACATGACCAACGATGATCTTTTGCGCATCGCGCCGCAGATCGGCTTTCCGCTTCTGATCAAGGCGACAGCGGGTGGCGGTGGAAAAGGCATGAGAGAAGTCCGAAGCCTCGAAGAAATGCCGACCCTCCTCCAGTCAGCGAGGCGCGAAGCGGAAGCGGCGTTCGGCGATGGCAACGTCTATCTCGAAAAACTGGTCGAAGGGGCGCGCCATATCGAATTCCAGATTATCGCAGACTCGCACGGCAATGTCATCCATTTAGGCGAGCGTGAATGTTCCATCCAACGCCGCCATCAAAAACTTGTGGAAGAGTCGCCTTCGCCGTTTCTCGACGATGAACTGCGCAAACAGATGGGCGATGTCGCGGTCAAAGCCGCGCAGGCAGTGGATTACATCAACGCAGGCACCATCGAATTCCTGGTGGACAAAGACCGCAATTTCTATTTTCTCGAAATGAACACACGTTTGCAAGTGGAGCACCCCGTCACAGAAATGGTGACCGGCATCGACATCGTTGCCGAACAGATCCGCATCGCCCGCGGACGCCAGCTGAGCTACACGCAGGAGCAGATCAAGTTCAACGGGCATGCCATGGAGTGCCGCGTGAATGCTGAAGATCCGTTCAATAATTTCATCCCATCCACCGGGCAGATCACCCACAGCATCCTTCCCACCGGTCCCGGCGTCCGCGTGGACACAGGTGTGTACCCCGGTTTTCAGATCACACCCTATTACGACCCGATGATCGCCAAGCTGATCGTCTGGGGGGAGACGCGTGCGCAAGCGATTCTGCGCATGAGGCGCGCATTGGAAGAATATCGCATTGTCGGCGTACGGACGAACATCCCCTTCCACCAGACCCTGATGGATTCGCATCGCTTCATGGGCGGGCAGTTCGACACCCGCTTCGTGGAGGAGCGCTTCTCGATGGAGGCAGCGTCCAGTTTGGATGAGTCGCAGGCGGAAATTGCCGCCATCCTTGCCACCCTGGTCGCGCACAAGGAGACCGAACGTTCGGCACAGATCGTGCGTCGTAACGAACGTGACGCCAGCAACTGGAAGTGGGTCGGGCGCTGGGAACGGATGCATCGCTAGCATGTTCGCATTAAACGTTGAGGTATTGGCATGAAATATGTAACCACAGTGGACGGCAAAGAATTCGAGATCGAAGTATTGGGTGATCGCCACATCCGCATCGGCGGACGCACCATTGAAGTGGATTTTGAGTCCGTCAGCGGGCAGCCCGTCTATTCGCTGATCCTGGATGGAAAATCCTATGAATCTTATGTGTACGAAGCGGACAATGACTGGCAGGTGCTGTTGCACGGGCGACAGTTCCAGGTGAAGGTCGAGGACGAGCGCGAAAAACGTCTGCGGGCTGCCGCTGGCGGCGGAGTCGCCGAAGGAGGCGAGTTCCACCTCAAAGCGCCCATGCCGGGGTTGGTTGTGGCAGTTCCTGTAACAGAAGGTCAGGAAGTCAAAAAGGGACAGGTGCTGGTCATCCTTGAATCCATGAAAATGCAAAATGAGCTGAAATCGCCGCGTGATGGAGTGATCGACCGCATCAAGGTCAAGGCAGGCGAAAGTGTGGAACAAAAGCAAACCCTGCTCAATATCCACCAGCCATGAACGGACACGAGACAGAAGTAAAATTCTTTGTCAGAGACCTGAAACGGGCTGAATTGCGCCTTCGTGAATTGAAGGCGCAATTGATTCAGCCGCGCGTCCATGAGGTTAACTTGCGCTTTGACAGTTTCAATGGAGACCTGCGCAGGGATCTAAAAGTGCTTCGGCTGCGGAAAGACACGGAGGCGAAGTTCACATTCAAAGGTCCGAGTGAAGCGCGGGAGGATGGGGTGCTGCGGCGGCGCGAGATCGAGTTCACCGTCAGTGATTTCGACGCGGCAAACCAATTCCTTGAAGCGCTTGGCTTCATTCCGGTCGTTTTCTACGAAAAATTCCGCACCACGTACGAAATAGACGGTGTTCACATCATGCTGGATGAATTGCCTTACGGAACTTTCGTGGAGATAGAAGGTGAAGATATCCGCATCTTGCGAAGGGTGGCAGACACGCTCGGCTTGCATTGGGGAACAATGGTCAAGGCAGGGTATCACGCCCTATTTGAGCGCGTGGCTGGAAAATTCGATCTGGATGTATCTCAGCTGAGTTTCAAAGCGCTTCAATCCACCCACATCACCGCAGAAGACCTGAGTATCATCCCCGCAGATTAAGATTTCCATCATCCTAAAATACGCGCTCCGGGGGCTATACTGAAAAGAAGGTGTTATGCAAGTTTTTCGGCGAGAAACGATCCATGACCACACTCAATAAACGTCCCAATGCCCTGCTCAAGTTTTTTTTCAAAATGCCCTTGTTCATGCACAAGATCGGGTTTGGCGGCTGGGAGAGGCTTATCGGCGCCCAGTGGATGCTGATTGCCACCACCGGCAGGAAGACCGGCAAACGCCGTGAAGCGATGGTCGATGTGATGGATTACGACAAGGTAATCGATACCTACTACATCGAAGCCGCCTACGGCTCCCGCGCCGACTGGTTCAAGAACATCAAAAGCAACCCGGTCTTCGAGGCGCAGGTGGGGCGTAGAAAATTCAAAGCCCGCGCAGAAGAATTGACAGAAAAGGACACCGGCGAAGTGCTCGTTCAATTCTTTCGCCGCAAACCCGCATACACCCGCTCGGTGATGGCAATGGTGGGCATGACATTCAAAGACGAAGAAGAATTGCGCGAGATCGGAAAAAAACTAACCCTTCTGGCGGTCAAGCCGGAAAAGGGATAACCATGACAACCATCTTCATTTTGGGCGGGTATGGATACACTGGAAAACCCCTCGCAAAACACCTTCTCGCCCAGACCAATGCGAACATCATCATCGCCGGGCGCAACCTTCAAAAAGCCCAAGCCTTTGTGGATGAATTGAAATCGCCGCGCGCCACAGCCAGACTCGCAGACGCCGCAAATCTCCCCTCGCTGACTCAAGCGCTTCAAGGCGTGACATTATGCCTTGTCGCCGCCCCAACCACGCATCAAGCCGAAACTGTCATCCGCGCCTGCATGGATGCGGGAGTGGATTATCTCGATGTGCAATTTGCAGCGAATAAACTCAAGGCATTGTACGCCGCTGAAGACGAAATCAAAAAAGCGGGCTTGTGCTTCATCACCGAAGCAGGCTATCACCCCGGCTTGCCCGCCGCTCTCATCCGCTACGCCGCGACCAAACTCGATACACTCGACTCCGCGAATACAGCCGGTTATCTCAACATGCGAGAACTTCCCTACACCGAAGCCGTGGATGAACTAATGGAAGGCTTCCTCGATTATCAGGCGCAAACCTTCAAGAACGGCGCATGGACAAAACCCACAGCATGGGAAATGCGAAAATTTAATTTTGGCGATGACATTGGGGAACGAACCTGCACATCCATGTATTTTGAAGAACTGCGCGACATCCCAAAACTATTCCCCATGCTGAAAGAGACCGGCTTTTACATTGCCGGCGTGAACTGGTTTTCAGATTACATCATAACCATGCTGGTCTTCATCGGTTTGAAACTCGCACCCAAACGCGGCATCCGTCCGCTTGGGAAGTTGATGTGGTGGGCAATGGGCAAGACCAAGCCACCTTATCTCGTCGCGCTCAAGGTGGAGGCAAAAGGCTTGAGAAACGGTAAACCGGCCCAAGTCGATGTACGGATCGCGCACCCCGACGGATACGAACTCACCGCAATCCCAGTCGCCGCGTACCTGTGTCAATATCTCGCAGGCACCGCACGCAAGTGCGGCGTCCACATGATGGGTCACATCGCCGAGCCGATTCAGTTATTCAAAGATATGCAGATGATGGGTGCGGAGGTTATAGAATTTCCTGGTCATTCTTCCACGTGACCGTTTCGACCTTAACATCGTTTTTCAACAACACTTTGATAATGGATCTGACCGAGTCCGCTTCGCCCGATGTGATGAAGTGGACGTTTCCATCCTGCCCGCTTTGGTTTGCCATCTCCCCCGCCTCAACCAGACGTTTGACCTGTTTTGCCACCGAGGGAGCGGGGTCGATCACCCGAACCTTTTCTCCCACGATCCGCTCGATGAGCGGAATCACAAACGGATAATGCGTACACCCTAATACAACTGTGTCGATATTTTTTTCGAGCATCGGATGAAGCGCATCTTCCAAGATCTTTTTGGTTTCGTCCCCGTTCAAATTTCCGCGTTCGATCTGTTGAACCAAGCCGTTGCAGGTATTTTGAAAGAGTTCAACACCATTCGCAAAACGTTCCACCACAGACGCATACAACGCGCCCTGAAACGTAGCGGGTGTTGCCAACACGCCCACCTTGCCGGTTTGGGTCTTCTCCGCTGCCGGTTTGACCGCCGGTTCCATGCCCACGAATTGCACATCAGGAAATGTCTCGCGTAAATATTTCAACGCTGCTGCCGAAGCCGTGTTACATGCCACAACGATGATCTTTGCATTTTGCGCCAATAAAAAGCGTGTAATGGCTTCCGAAAAGTCCTGTATCTGCCCCATTGGGCGGGGACCGTACGGCACGTGTCCCTGATCACCGAAATAGATAATGTTCTCTTGCGGCATCAACGCCCGCACCTCGCGCAGGACGGAAAGTCCGCCCACACCGGAATCAAAAATGCCGATAGGATTCTCTTGAAGGGACATTCCCAGCTATGCCTTTACGAATTCCAGCGCGCGTTGAAGAGGAGCATCATATGCAAAATTGTAATCATGTGTCTGACCGGGGACGGTTTCCAACTCGCACAGGATTCCCGCTGACTTTATCCTTTCAGCAAAAGCGCGGATCTCATCCTGCTCGATGTCGGTATCTTTTTCCCCAACAACGAAATAAATCCGCAAACCACGCTCCCGAGCGGATGGAAGCAATCTATCAAGTTCTTCCGGCTCGTCACCAAACGGCAAAGCGGGACCATTCACGACCAGCCCGTGAACGGGCATCTCGCCAGTCAACGCCATTTGAATTGCGATCAACCCACCCATCGAGTGACCCGCCAGCACAACGTTCTGCTCGTCGAAATCCACTTCGGACCTGAGGCTTTCATAACAAGCCTTCACATCACGGAATGAAACCTCAAGGTCGTCCCAGATAAATGCGCCCTTGAACATCGCCTGTGAAGATTGGGGAACTGCCAGTAGAAATCCACTATCCACGGAGGCGCGCCAGAAGGGTAAAGTCCCTTCGGCTGTATTCTGGTTCCCATGGAGAGCAATGAGTAAAGGAGATTTCTTCGAGTAGTCTGTGGGGAAATGTTTGATGCATACCGGCTCGGATGGAGGCGAATCCTTTTCCTGCAACGCGAGCGAAGAAGCGACAATGCGCTCAAAGTCAGCGTCACCCTGCAAAGAAGCGAACGACGGCGATCTGCGCCACATCATTTCACCGAACCACACACCGTCCTTGAGGCAGTTTTCAGCGATCTCGATCACCCGCTTTCGGTCGTCAAGCCGCGCACACGAAACCATCTTCCAATAATCCACCAGCGGACGATTGGCTGGAAAACTTGCACCTTCTTTTTCGATCAATTCCAACGCCTGCTGGAATTCTCCCTGCTGGAAGTGCCCGATCATTTTTTGATTCAATTCAGCGTAGGTTGAAAACGTCATCAGTGACCTTCCTTATCGAGGACATCCACTTTGAATACCGGCTCGACCTTGCCCAGTGATGTATGTTCACGCTGGGTTATTTGCCGTTCGAAGCATCTACGAATGACTTGAACAAGCGCTGCATGGCAGGCTGGTCAGTCAGCCATTCGGGGTGCCATTGCACGCCCAGCGCGTAGGGATGGTCCGGCAATTCCACGGCTTCGATCACACCGTCTGGAGCATGTCCAACCACACGCAAGCCTGAAGCGATGTCCTTCAATCCCTGATGATGCAAACTGTTGACATGCAGGAGTGTCTCTCCAAAGATCTCCGCCGCACGCGAGGTTTCATCCACGTTGACCGGGTGGATGATGGTCGCAAACTCGTCGTTATCATGCTGAAGGGAATTTGCCACCTGATCGGGGATGTGCGTGTACAATGTGCCGCCCAGCGCCACGTTCATCACCTGCACCCCGCGGCAGATCGCAAGAAACGGTTTGCCTTCGTCCACAGATCGCCGGAGCAGGGAAATCTCGGTCACATCCCGAAATTCATCGACACCGCTGATCTTCGGATGGTCCTCGCCATTGAAATATTTAAGAGAAATATCACCGCCGCCTGAAAACAAAACGCCCTGCACACGTGAATAGAGTTCGTTCAGATCCTCCTCCGGGAGGATGGCGGGAATTAGAACAGGGATACCCCCGCCCAGGGTGATTGCCCGGATGTATGTATGTTGAACGGCAGCGATCGGTCTGCCACTGGCATTTTTGTTATTGTACGTCGTAGTACCGATCAGGGGTTTGGTCACAAATGCCTCCAAAGCGTATTGGAATTTATTCCAACACTTAAGCATACCACAAGCCCCAAAAGGAGTTTTGTTCTTAAACAAAAAAAGACCCTGACATTTCTATCAGGGTCAAATGGGAAAATCCTAGGAGAACTTTTCCTTGATGCGTGCGCTTTTGCCGGTGCGTTCGCGCATGTAGTACAGTTGGGCGCGGCGGACCTTGCCGTGGCGTTCGACCACGATCTTGTCCACACGCGGCGAGCGGATGAGGAACGTGCGCTCCACGCCGATACCGTTCGAAGCCATGCGGCGGACGGTCACCGATGCGTTGTTGCCGCTGTTGCGAAGGCGAATTACCAAGCCTTTGAATTCCTGGATGCGCTCGCGGTCACCTTCCTTGATTTTCACGTGAACGCTCACGGTGTCGCCAGCAGCCAGCTGGGGGATCTTCTCGTTATTTTTTGCCTCGACGGCTTTGATCAAGTCTGCCATTTCCGTTCTTCCTTACTTTATGATTGGTTTCAATTATACGCGAGGGCGGATTATAGCACGGATATTCTCATTTCACAAGCCCGGTTTCAAGCGTATTTTCGAATCGCCAGCACCGCATTGTGACCGCCAAACCCAAAGGCATTGCTGAGCGCCAGTGATACTTTTGCTTCACGCGCTTTGTTCGGGATATAGTCCAGGTCACATTCGGGATCGGGAGTTTCATAATGGATCGTCGGCGGCAAAATCCCTTCACGGATCGCCCGTACGCAGAAAATGAGCTCCAGCGCTCCCGTAGCGCCCATCATGTGCCCGGTCATGGATTTGGTGGATGAAACCGGGATCTGATATGCGCGTTCGCCGAAAGCCGCCTTGATGGCACGCGTCTCCGCCTGATCGTTGAGCGGCGTCGCCGTCCCATGAGCGTTTATGTAGCCGACTTCCTCGTCGTTCGCCCCGGCAGATTTCAACGCCATACGGATCGCCGCCGCACCGCCTTCGCCTTTCTCGTGAGGCGCCGTAACGTGGAACGCATCCGCCGTCGCGCCATAACCCGCCAACTCAGCGAGGATATTCGCACCGCGCGCCTTCGCATCCGACTCGCGCTCCAAAACCAGAACCGCGCCCCCCTCGCCCATCACCAAGCCATCGCGGTTTTTATCGAATGGTTGCGGCGTCATGGAATAGTCGTCATTCCGGCGGGACATTGCCCCAACCCGGTCGAACGCCGCCACGCCAGTGGAGGTGATCGTCGTCTCTGCCGCGCCAGCCAGCGCCGCATCGATCATCCCGGTGCGAAGCATCATCAGCGCCGTGCCGATCCCATCCGCGCCTGAAGCGCATGCAGACGCCACCGAAAAACACGGACCCTTAATCCCAAATTCAATGGCGGTCATCCCCGCGCCGCCGTTCGCCATCAACATGGGAATCAGGAACGGGCTTACCTTGCGCGGACCTTCCTTGTAATTCGTCAACGTGGCTTCCTGCAACGAATGCAACCCGCCAATCGCAGAGGAAATAATGACACCGATGCGTCCCGCATTCGTCTCTGTGACCTCCAAGCCCGAATCTGCAAGCGCCTCTTTCGCAGATGCAATTGCAAATTGTTCAAAGCGGTCACGGCGACGAGCCTCCTTTGCGTCCATATACGTTTCGGGCTGAAAGCCTTTCACTTCGGCGGCAATGTGAACCTGCAACGGTGAAGTATCGAACAACGTGATCGGACCTACGCCCGACTTCCCCGCGAGGACGTTCTCCCAACTTTCCTGCACATTCAAACCCAGCGGGTTGACAGTCCCCATACCCGTTATCACAATTCGATCCTGCATGTTTCCTCCGGCAATGGAAATAAAAGATGACGGAATTAAAAACCCCAAACTTTATCCAACGTGACGCGCCGCTTCACCCCCCGCCGATACCTGCCTTGCCCCATCGAACTGAGCCGCCCCGAACGTAGGTCCAGTCAACAGTTCCGAAACGCCGCTTTTGCCCGCCATTCGCGCTGAAGCAAACCGTAATGGTATTCGCTCGTATATCCCTCCACGGTCAGAAGGCTTTCCACAAAATGCGCCTCACGGCGGAAACCAAGTTTCTCCAGCGTTTTCCACGAACCGATATTCTCCGTGTCGCAATCGGCGACGACACGGTGCAGGTCGATATCCTCGAAAAGATAATCCAGCAGCGCCGTCAAGGCTTCGGTGGCAAATCCTTTTTGCCAATATTCGTGCGCAATCGTAAAACCGATCACTGCCTGACGAACATCATCATCCTTGATGCAAAATGCGACATCACCAATCAGCGCGCCTGTCTCTTTCGATTCGAGGGCAAGTTGCAGCCATTTTCCCTGCTTTGGCGCATGCACATCTTCCATTTCCGCGATGAACGCCTCGCCCAGTTCGCGAGAATACGGCAGTGACCATCCCTGATACTTTGCCGCCGCGGGGTCGTTGCGATACGCCAAAAACGCCTCCAAATCGGAGGCGGTAAAGTTTCGGATGAGCAATCGCTGGGTATGGAAAAACAGGGTCATTCTCCCGGTTTAGGGATGTAATCGCCTTCAACCCACTCCTGTCCGTCAGGTCCGATCTCCTTCTTCCAAACAGGGACGATTTCCTTAAGGCGGTCGATGCCGTAACGGGCGGCTTCAAAGACACCCGTATCACGATGGGCGGCGGTACAGGCGATCAGAACCGTTGGCGTTTTGGGGTACAGTTTGCCGATTCGCTGAACGATGGCGATGCCTTCCACGACCGACCACCTCTCGCGGATCTCGTCTGCCACTTGTTTCATTTTTTCTTCCGCCATTGGGACGTATGACTCGTATTCGAGGTATTCGGTTTCGTGAGCATCACCACGTGAGGTGACCCCGCGCACCATACCGGTAAAGATCGCCGCAGCCCCCGTGGATGTGAGCGTGATCTTTGCCAGCAGATCGTTCAGGTCGATTTCAGATTCGGTGATGGAGTAGATGGTTGGGAATTGGGTCATGGGAGGTTGATAGATTAGCGATTAGAGATTATCCGCCGGAGACGGGCGGGAAGAGGGCAATTTCCGCATTGGGCGGGACAACCGCTTCATCAAATGCATACTCGCGGTTAATGGTGACAAGCACAGACTTCATCGATTCCTTCAAATTCGGGTAGTCTGTGCCAAGTTTCTCCTTCAATTGAAGGATGGTCATGTCGGCGGGAATTTCCATTTCGAGGGATTTGGTCCCGGCGCGATCACGGATGGTGGCAAAAAAGAGAAGGCGGATGCGATTCATGTTTCCTTTTGAGGTGCAGATTCGATTAGTTTTTATTCGTTCACGATATCGCCGCTCGTGCCACCATGTTTTTCAATGAGACGGATATTCTGGATGCGCATGGTTTTTTCGGCGGCTTTTGTCATGTCGTAGATGGTGAGCGCCGCAACAGAGACGGCGGTCAGCGCTTCCATTTCGACACCGGTCTTGCCGGTAACCTTGGCGATGGCAGTGATGACCACGCCGGGCAGGGAGTCGTCCAGCGCGAGATCAACATCCACCTTCGAGAGTGGCAGAGGATGACATAACGGAATCAGGTCCGAGGTCCGTTTTGAAGCGGCAATGCCCGCAATTTGCGCCACGGTGAGCACATCGCCTTTTTTGATCTGCCCGGCGCGGATCAGATCCAGTGTTTCCTTTTTCATGTGGATTTCGCCGCGCGCGATGGCGGTGCGGGTCGTGTCGGGCTTGTCGCTGACATCCACCATTTTGGCGCGACCATGCTCGTCGAGATGGGTTAGTTTGGACATGGCTCGGATTATACACTGGTATAATTCGCCCGCTATGGATGGCTTTCTTGGAAATCAACTCGGCGGATACAAGGTGTTTACCCCAGTATATGAGGGTCCGCTCGACCTGTTGTTGAGCCTGATCGAACGCGCCGAGCTGGATATCACGGCTGTGTCGCTGGCGTCTGTGACCGACCAGTATCTCGAACACTTGCGCAGTGTGGAGCAGCAAAAACCGGATGAGATTTCGTCGTTCCTGGTGATCGCGGCAAAATTGGTTCAGATCAAATCGGAGGCATTGCTGCCGCGCCCGCCCGAACGCGAACCCGGCGAGGAAGATCCCGGCATTTCGCTTGTGGAACAGTTAAAACTATACAAGCGTTATAAGGAAATCGCTGCCTGGCTGTTGGAACGTCAGGATGAAAACTTGCGGACTTTCCTGCGGGTTGCTCCGCCACCCAAAGTGGAACCCAAACTCGACCTCTCGAATCTGACGCTTGAAGGCTTGCTGAACGCAGCCGAATCGGCTTTTGCAAAAGGCAAGGACAAAAAACCGCTAACCACGATCATCAGTGCGCCCAGGGTGACCATCCGCGAGAAGATCGACCTGATCACCAAGACGTTGAAGAACATCCAACGTATGACCTTCAGCGGGCTGATCACTGATAAAGCCACCCGCGTGGAGATCGTCGTTACATTTTTGGCTTTGTTGGAATTGGTAAAGCGGTATCGTGTGACCGCCAAACAGGAGCAATTGTTTGGCGACATTGAATTCGAACGCAGTGAAGAGTGGAAAGACGACGAAGAAATCGAAATCGAGTTCGAGTAGAAGCAAGTTTTCAGCAGGTGGTTGACAATTGACGAACGGGCGAACCGGAAACGGCTCGTCCGTTTTTGATTTATTTCGTTACATCGCTTCCGCCGCCCGTACCCCCGAGAGATACGCTCCATGCACCGTGCTCGGATGACTGCGCGATGTTGCCTCGCCTGCAAAAAAGAGTACATCATCCACGGGCTCGGCAAGCGCATCATGATCATCCCCGCTTGCAAAAGGCGGGACGTGTGAATATGCGCCCAACGAGAACGGGTCCTGCCCCCATCGCGTAATCAAGGCTCCTTCGGGTTCGGGGATATCATCACCGAATATCACGCGCAACGTCTGCATCGCGCCAGCCACAATGTCATCGTCGCTCAATTTTTCGAGATCAAAGCCTTTTTCGCCGCCGTGGAATGCCATCAAGACCGGCGCGCCTATGAACGGCAGAAAGTTCAGCCAGTCACACCACTCGCCCAGTTCTTTGCCCATATAACTGATCGTCTCCACGTCTTCATCCCAAAACACTTCCGGGAATCTTAAGTAGACTTTATTGAGGACTCCCATGTCAAGCCGCTGGATCGCCGCTTGTTTTGACTCAGAAAGCGGCGGCTCGAACTTAACCGATGACTGTTTCAACACCCCAAGCGGAAACGTCACCACAGCCTGATCTGCTACATAACTCCCCTGTGAGGTTTCAACTTCGACCCCATCGCTCCCATATCGAATCCTTTTTACGATCTCCCCAAGCCGGATATCCAACCCATTTGCAAGCCCATCTGTGATCTGGTTATACCCGCCAGGGAAAATCACTTCTTCGCCACCGAACCCCTCACCCAAGTCCCACCACCACAGCGACAGGTCTTTTGCGTCCGCGCCGTACTCCAACGCCGTCACCAAATGAATGTAATAGTTCAAACGACGCAGATCTTCTTCAGAAATACCACGAATGGCGATGACCCGGTCAAACGCGGCTTGCAGGGACATATCTTCATCCGTGGCGTCCTGCATCTCCGCCACTTCTTCGTAAATCTCCTCGAACAAGTCTTCCATCTCTTCCCAATCCCCATCGGGCAACTCGCTCCCATCCGCCGCAAATTCAATGGCATTCTCGCCGTCCGTTGGCACTGTTTCTATACCGAATTCCTTCGCAAGTTTGGCAATGGGATTCCCATTCACGCCGTGGATCCAGGACGCCCCCAAATCGAGCGGCAGACCCAGCGACGAATCCGTCCACATGCGCCCGCCGATGCGATTGCGCGCCTCGAGGATGAGGACCCTGCGCCCCCGTTTTGTAAGGGCGCGTGCGGCAGCAAGCCCGGCAATGCCTGCACCCAGCACAAGTACGTCTGCATCCCTGGATGATAATTTCGTCATGTCTTCCTCCTCGGTTGAGGTAATCACCCCGCAAGACAGGGTGAGGGCTGAGGCTGCTCCAATGGATGCGGCTTTTAGAAAATCTCGCCTAGTGAATTTCTTTTTCATGCCTGCCTCTACCTAATATGAAATGAAGAAAAAGTGCAAGAATCGCCCCGATGTTATCAAACACGAACACATCAATCAACGATGCCCGACGCCCGGGCACGAAGGACTGGTGAAACTCGTCTGTCAGCGAGTATAAAACTGCCAGAAACCAAGCCAGTTTGTAATTGCGATTCGGAAGCGCGTGCAGATATGACAATGCCAGCAAGCCGTACCCAATTCCATGTGCGGATTTCTTGACAAAGTATTCCCAGCCGCCGAAGTTTGGAAGTTCATTACTGGTTCGTGACGAAAACGCAAAGATAGCAATCATCAACAAAAGTGCGGGCAGCCATCGGGGTACAATTGCGGACAGTTTCTTCATAAGAGGTTTACTTGATCGGTGACGTGATTCTCAAACAGGATGATCGGTGGTTGAAGTTTACCCATCCACATCGCATGATTTTAACCGAGAAACTGGACGAAGTCCGCGAGGGATTGGAGGAAGTGGAAAGGCTGGTGAACGAAAACGGCTGGACGGCAGCGGGTTTCGTCAGTTATGAAGCCGCGCCTGCCTTCGACCCATCGCTGCGGGTTCGATCCACTCACGGATTTCCACTGCTCTGGTTCGGGTTGTATGAAGCGCCGCAAATCATTAAGAGATCAGACGTCTTTCACGAATCCGAATCTCTACCTGCATTGAGTTGGCAGCCGGACATCGAAAAGGAAACATACAATGAAGCGATTCGGATCATTAAAGATCGGATCGCGCATGGCAAGACCTATCAGGTCAACTACACCATGCGCCTCAACGCGGACTTTGAGGCTGATGCGTGGACACTGTTCCTTCATCTCACCCGAAGCCAAAACAAATACGCCGCCTATTTGGACGTTGGCGATTGGGCGATCTGCTCGGCTTCGCATGAATTATTCTTCGACCTTGATGGAGAGGTCATCACAAGTCGCCCAATGAAGGGAACGGTCAAGCGTGGGCGAACATTACAAGAGGATGCACATACCTCAGCGTGGCTACGCGGAAGCGTAAAGAACCGCGCCGAAAACGTGATGATCGTGGATATGATCCGCAACGACCTCGGGCGCATCGCAAAGGTCGGCAGCGTCCACGTGCCGGAGTTGTTTACCATCGAAACATACCCCACCCTGTTTCAAATGACTTCCACGGTAAAGGCGCAGACCAAGGCAGCAGTAGCGGAAATTTTTTCGGCATTGTTCCCGTGCGCATCCATCACTGGCGCGCCAAAGGTCAGCACCATGAACATCATCGCGGAATTGGAAAGTAGTCCGCGTCGAATCTACACCGGAAGCATCGGGTACATTGCACCCAATCGCAAATCGCGATTCAATGTTGCCATCCGCACCGCGCTAGTGGATAAACAAAACAGCAAAGCAGAGTACGGGGTCGGCGGCGGTATTGTCTGGGATTCCACATCTGCTGATGAATACGGTGAAGCGTTGCTCAAAGCCCGTGTGCTGACGGAACCACCACAAAAAGAATTTTCACTTTTTGAAACCCTGCTGTGGACCCCGGAAGAAGGTTTTTTTCTGCTCGAACGTCACCTGGCAAGGATAATGAATTCTGCCAAGTATTTTGGATTCGTCCAAAAAGATGCAGAGAAAAAGATAAACGATTTCCTGGGGTCGCTTGTTGCAACCGCCAACGCACCCCAACGAGTGAAACTGTTGATGGATTCTTTTGGTGAATTATCTGGCGAGGTCAAAGACTTCCAGGCAAGTGAAAAGGTGTTCCAGGTGTATCTCGCCAAGGAAGCGGTCAACTCAGATGATCGATTTCTCTTCCACAAAACCACAAATCGAACGGCTTACGATCAAGCCGCCATGGAAGGCTGCGACGATGTCTTGCTCTGTAACGAAAACGGCGAATTGACCGAATTCACCATAGGCAATCTGGTTGTAAAAATGGACGATGGATTGTTCACCCCGCCTGTCGAATGTGGCTTGCTGGCTGGAAACTTCCGCGCTGAATTGCTCGCCAATGGCGAGATTAAAGAAAAAATCATCAGGGTGGAAGATCTCAAAAAATGCAGGGAAATATTTCTGGTCAACTCGCTGCGAAAATGGGTCAGGGCGGAACTAAAAATGCGGTCAATAGAATGATCCATTGACCGCATCGGGCTGCAAAGTCTGCAGATGAAGTTACACGTCTTCGAGGCGGATATTCACATTCGTTGAACCATTTCCAAGGTCCACGCCTTGCACGACGATGGCTTGTCCGCTCTCGTGCCCATCGAACACCATGCTGAACACGCCATCCGACACAGTGGTCAGCAAGTCCCGTTCGGTGTATCCCTGAGAGGCGAAGGCGTCGCGATAGAACTTCATCACATCCTCCACGCTCATTGCGGTCTGATAATTGACAGTACCCGCGACCTCAGTCACATTTTCCGCATCATCGGGCAGGGGAAATTCAGTATCCGACCCAAAGGAAAAATCGAAGCTTTCATCCGCCGGCTCTTCCTCGTCTGGTATTTCCTGAAAATCCTCCGGCTCATCCACGGGCGGCAAAGGTTGCACCTGAGGGTCAGATCCACCGCCCGCCAGGGTCTGGCAGGCAAGTGATGCAAGCACCAACACGGCAATTGCAAGAACAACATTGAACTTTTTCATGGCAACTCCTTTTACGATTAAGTAAATTTATTATATCTTCGTCTGCAAAAGCGAGAAATCCCCCATCGTGCCCATTCGTAAACTATGTGAAGGTAATCACGTCTTATCCACTATAATCGTCACAGAAAGACAAGGAACATGCCAAATCGTTTAACAAATTCCACCTCTCCCTACCTGCTGCAACACGCACACAATCCCGTGGACTGGTTTCCATGGGGCGAAGAAGCGTTAAATAAAGCCAAAGCCGAAGACAAACCGATCTTCCTCAGCATCGGCTATGCTGCCTGCCATTGGTGCCATGTGATGGAACGCGAATCATTTGAAGACGCCGAAACCGCGGCGCTGATGAACGAACACTTCATCAATATCAAAGTAGATCGAGAAGAACGCCCCGACATTGACAATATTTACATGCAAGCCGTTATTGCCATGACCGGCTCGGGCGGCTGGCCTATGTCCGTTTTTCTGATACCAGACCTGCAACCCTTTTATGCGGGCACTTACTTCCCACCTGTACGTCGCTACAACATGCCCGCATTCAAAGATGTGTTGAATGGGCTTGCCAACGCATGGCAACATGACCGCGCCGAAGTGGAAAAGACCAGCGGGCAAGTCAGCAGGCATTTACAGGCAAAGGTCAAGCCGCAAAGCGAGAATGCGCTCACGCCCGAACATCTCACCGCCATTGCCAACGCCATTCGAGAATCATACGATTGGGGATATGGCGGCTGGGGTGATGCACCCAAATTTCCACAAGCGATGGTGCTTGAATTCTTGCTGCACCATTCCGCTGTTCAAAAAACGGACGAGTATTCAAAACTCATCACACATTGTCTCAACGCAATGGCGCGCGGCGGCATGTACGATGTGGTTGGCGGCGGCTTCTCGCGCTACAGCACCGACAATCAATGGCGTGTGCCTCATTTTGAGAAGTAGGGTCCCCAATCGATAACTTTTTTCTACCCAGGAAACACCATACATCAACATACTTCTGATCGTCTTCCACTGTGAAAGAAGCCCTTACATCCAACAGTTCTATTATTCTCCTGCGATCTTCAAATGATTCGTTGCCCGGCTCCAAACCTTCAGCGATCTGAGCCGCGAACTCCACAATTTGACGAATCTCACTATCCGATAAAGATTCCGATTCCAGGTTCAAATTTAAATCATCACGTTCCTTTTCCAAGGCAGCGAGGGTTGATTCCAATTGTTGTTTCTTATCGATCAACAACTCTCTCTGAACCTGCCCGGAGATATATAGATCTAGAACGCGATCCAGTTGAGATTTTGAATCGAGCCATAAATCCTCCAACACTACCAAGCGATCACGAATCGGGGCACAGAACTGTTCTCTCCCGTCCTGATACTCGGCAAGTCCATGTTCCAAAACTCCGGGTTTCGTGAGGAGATCTTTTACCCAATTCCAAACCAAGTGGTCCACAATATCGACTCTAAAACTCGGAAGGTCACACTCAACATCTGCTATGTTCCCCATATAGCCATTACAGCGATAGTACAAATAATACCTAAGCTCTTTACTACTCGGACGGGTAGCAAAACAATTGATGCTACTTTTGCACAAACCACACTTGACCCGGCTCCTAAGTAAATATTCTCTTTTTATGTGCCGAAGCGATTCGCTGGTATTCAACTTTCGTTGAATTTGAGCACGTTTCCATATCTCTTCAGAAACAATAGCCGGCACGTCAAATGTCAACCACCACTCGCGTGCATTGTACTTACTTCCGCCGAACGTGTTGCGTTTCCCGTAATGCCAATGACCTGCGTAGGTTTCTGAATCAAGTATCCGCATCACCAACCTCCAGGACCACTCCCCTTTCCCGCGTTTCTTGAACATTCCGCGAATATCAGCCCAAGTGGGGACTCTCATTTCGGTTAATCGAGTGGCAATTGAACGCGCAGACAAACGCTTTCCACGTTCATCACCCTCAACATATAGTCGATAAACCAAGCGTACAACGGCCGCCTCCTCTTCGTGAATCACAAGATTCTTACCGTCTTCTGACAGGCGATAACCATACGGGGGTTTATTTCCATGAAGCATGATTTTTCCGTTTTTGACCACCTGTCGCCTGCCACGGACCATACGTTCAGCAATCTTTTCACGTTCGTACTCAGCTATAGTTGCACGAATATGCTTGTTCAGACGTCCTTCCGGCGAGTTCTCGTAGCTGGCTAGTACATAAACGACCTCAACGCCGGCTCGATTTAATTGTTCTTCAACAATAAGTTGTTTCGCAAGCTTGCGGCTAAGGCGGTCAATCTCACGAACCACCAACACATCAAACTCTCCCTTTTGTGCCATTTCGCGTGCGCGATTAAGTTCGGACAACTCAAATGAAGCACCTGATGCGCCACGGTCATCCTCGGACAATTCTGCAACGATTTGCCATCCATTATCGAGTGCAAAATCCCTGCACATTTCCAATTGCCCCGCCAGATTACGCCCTTCCTTGCCGCGATCATCACTGGAAACTCTTGCATATAACACAGCGCGTTTAATTGTTTTCATGATCTTCCTTCATGGTAGTTTTTGTTATTTGGGGAATGGTATAGGATAAGCAGTGCCAGACCGGGCTGGCTGTCGCTTAGTTGCGGGACGGCTGGTAGAGAATGTCCTGCATTTCCTCGAAAAGTTGCGGTCCCAATACAAGGGATTGTTCATGGGAGGCTAGTTCAAAGGAATTCACAAGGTCGGCCAACACCATGCCAATATTTCCTTCGACCTCCAACAGGCTTTTTCCACTCGCCGCCTCTTGCCACTCCTGGCGAAGCCTGGAAAGGATTGCAATTGCTTTCGTACGTGGGCTTGGATTCGTATTCAACATCAGAAGGCTCCTTTTGATTATGGGAGCGATCTCATTCCGCCCGGTCGGAAAAAAAATCGCCCCGGTGAGTCCCACCAGGGCGTGAAAACTGGGCTGATATAATGAAGTCAGCCCATCCCTCCGCTGCTATCGGTGGGTTGGGTCAGGGTCGTGCGTGTGTTCCACCACATTCACGGCCCGTTTCAACAAGTATAATTATCGTACTGATACGATAATTATACTACACAGAAAACAAAAGTCAATAATCCCCCACCCCATCAATTTATCTTCTTTTGGAACCTGGCTTTGGCTTTGCTCCGCGTCGTTCCCCCAGTTTCTCAGCAGTCTTAATATAGGTTTCCAGGGAATGCCGGTTGACCTGCCATGATGGACCCCATTTTCGCCCGACAACTTTTTTGGATCGAATTAATTGACGTATGTAATCCGGGTTGTAACCGCTCAGTCGAGCAGCATCATATGTAGTCAGCCAATCTTCCATGAACAAGTCTCCCAAATGGTGATTATAACTTGGATGGCAGTCGTTGCATCTCGTCATTCAATATGTATTGGTTTAGATACACGCAAGTCACATTGATATTCAAAGAAATGTGTGGTTAGGCGATTGTAAGTTTTTTCACATTCAAAATCACAGACGTTTCCAGTAGAATTAGACCCCTATGTCCAAAATCACCAAACGCAATCAGATTCATCCAAAATTGCGGGTCGGGTTGTATTCCATCCTGCTGATATGCGGGGGGTTGTTATTGGGTTCCATATTTTGGATCTTCCAACGAATTCATATCAGTTTAGGCGCTGCCCTGGCGGAAGTCGCCGTTTCAGTGATGTCGATCCTGATCCTGGCTTTAATCATGGTTGGAATGAGAGCCGGTTTGAGTTTGGATCGTTTCATCCGCCATCAGAAGATCGATATCGGAAAAATTCAACAGTCATTAAATCAGGAACGACAAGTTCTATCCTGGTTGGGGTACGAGGAGATCAATGCCAAAATTCCCGAACCCAACATCGAACAGACCCTGTTAATGATTGATAAACCCAAACGACGCGGCAGACCCCCCACCCACTCCCTTGACCGCTGGACCCAGGTGGTGTTGGCATGGGAAAATCGGGATCCTTTCCGAAATCCCATCACGTTAACCGAATTTCTTTCCCAGGAATTCGGCACATATGCCGATGGAACCCCCTGCATGTCCGAGAACAGCTTTTACGAAAACCGTAAAAAGGTCTTTGATGAACTCAAAAAAAAAATCCAACTGTGAATAAGGAAACCATCTCGTAATACAAAACAAGATCGGTTTCGATGAGAGCAAATAGCCGCAAAGGTGCGGCTATTTGCTTTTAAAGGGAGATCATGATTGCGACGTTCGAAAATCCCTGCATGATGCATGCCGACATGGTGTAATTTTCCCCCGCTGGCACAGGATTTTTTAAATTCAAATTAATCTTCATGTAATATAAATATTTTGTATAACCCAGGGCTTCATGGCACCGTTATATCGGTGTATAGAGCTTCATGTCCGGCAATTAAAAATTTCCCCGAGATTCACCTAATCGAAATATCAATGGCACTTGAGACTGTGTCTGTCATTTTTACAGGTAAACAGCCACAACTTTCAGTCCGAAATGTTACAGTCGTTGGTTATTGGTCTACTTATTGGTATTGTATTCTTCTTTTTTCCCATCGTAATTGGAATGGTTTTGTTCTTCATATTAATTCTTCAAGTCAGGGAAAAAAACAAAAGAAAAGATGAGGATGATTTCTGACATCCGGTCATAGAAAGCTGCCCCGTTTTTCGCCCAAAAGGAAAAAAAGACCCCAAAGCCAGTTCAGTTTTACGAAAAAATAAAAATGAAAACGTCGTTGGAATTTCCGTAGAATTCCTGTGACTCATAATGGGGAATTAATTGACTCCCGCCGTGTAAAAGAGCCGCTGTACGTGGCTCTTTTATCTTAACCCAAGTGAGGTTGAACATGGCAAGAGTTGTCATATACCTTCTCGAACCAGAATTGAACACATTAAATCAATTAGCCCGGCAGGAATATCGACCCGTGAAATCCCAGGCGGCATTGATCATCCGAAATGAACTCAAGCGTCTTGGATTGATTGAGGAACAACCGGCAGGCAGGGAGACACAACCCGCAGCCTCAGCTGAATCCGATGGCAGGGGGGCGGCATGTTAGAACAACCTACCAAGGAGATCGAACTGACGGTCGAACAACGCCGCAATCTGGGACATGTGTATCGCTTAATCCTTGGCTGGCGCAGGGAACGTAAAAATAAAGAAGCATCCCAGCCAGCATCCGAATCGTCGCCCGAAGAGCGCCAACCCCTACAGTCCACACCTGAATCCGCTGAACAGACAGAAAGTGAGTCGTGAGATGTTCACAGGAATTGTCATCGGACTCGCCATATTTGTCGGAAGCATTCTTATCGGGGTGATCATATTCTTTCTTTTGTTCTGATCCCCTTAACGCTGGAAGCATCTTCATCATTTCCAAAACAGGAATACCTCATGCCCACCAAAGTCATTTGCATTGCCAATCAAAAAGGCGGGGTCGGCAAAACCACCACCGCCGTTTCCCTTGCCCACGGTCTTTCCCAAA